>OIYU01000655.1_pt1 | contig 25178 bp, 30 predicted proteins | sample 1588321 | NCBI WGS metagenome assembly OIYU01 (sample SAMN03283258) | human gut metagenome | biome: human-associated habitat; material: feces | host: Homo sapiens | place: USA | collected 2013 | reverse complement strand
ATACTATTGCCAAGCATGGTCTTTAGTTTGGGACGATGAACCTTTGTTTGAAGAAAACTTTTATGCATGGGACAATGGGCCAGTGTGCAAGGAACTGTATGAAAAGCATATTGGATTGTATAGACTCTCTGAAAATGACATACATGGTGAGATAAATGGATTTACCACAAGCCGGAAAAAGACCATGGGTGCCGTTTTGGATCATTACGGAGACAAGAAACCATACTGGTTGAGAGAACTGGTTCGCGAGGAAGATCCTTGGAAAAAAGCGAAGGAGTATAAAGATTCGATCATTACAAAAGAAAGCATGTTTGAATATTATAGTTCATTGTTGGATGTCGAAATCGATCAAGAAAGCGTTTGTACAAAATTGCCGAAAGAACAATATAACCCGGAGGAAGATTTGATATGGGAGTCTTTAGTGTAGCAAACTGGTTTTTATATAAAGATTCTATGACGCTGCTAAAACTACAAATACTCTGTTATTACGCCTATGCTTGGTCACTTGTTTTCTTGAACAAAAATGAGAATATAAAACACAAGCTTTTTGAAGATACTTTCCAAGGATGGGCGATGGGGCCGAATTGCCAAACTTTGTATGAGAGATACAAAAACTTTCGCCCATATGAAATACCAAAACGTGATGGAAAAATAAAAATATATGATAAACGTATTGATAGGATATTAGAATCCGTTTGGTACACATATGGAAGGTTTGACGGAATGGATTTAAGTTCAATCGTATTGCATGATGATCCTGTTATAATTTCAAGAGAAGGGCTAAAACCATGGGAATCTGGATACAGGGAAATAAAGGACAAGGATATATTTGAATATTACAGCAAACTTCTTCCGCTATGCCGGTAATGCCTTGGTATTTGGTGGGTGTTGATATTTATGGACAAATTAGAGTATAATATGTCTATGAGAAAAAGAGGTGAAGAACATGGAAAGAATCATACCTTCTGCTGATTTGAGAAGGAATTATTCTGATGTATCCCGCTTATGTCATGAAGAACGTAGGCCTGTTATTGTTACAGTGAATGGAAGAGGGGATACTGTGATCTTAGGGATACAGGAATATGAACAGATGAAAGCAGAATTGGAATTGCTGCGCATGCTGTCCGAGGCGGAGGAGGATGTTTCTCAGGGGCATATTGCGCCTATGAGGGAAACATTTGACGAGATCAGGAAATCCCTGTTGAGAGAGAAAAGCGAATGAGATATACCGTTTACAGAACAGATAAGGCGAATGAGCAGATTCATGATAGAATCCACTATATAGCTGACAGCACGGGCAGCGTCGACACGGCATTATCATATCTCGAGAAAATAGAAAGAGCGATCATGGGCCTTGGCGAATTTCCGTACCAGGGAAGCGTACCTAGGTATAGAACATTAAAGAGACAAGGATACAGAGTTTTAATTGTGGAAAAGCAACTGGTTTTCTATAAGGTAGAGGAAGAGAATAAAAGGGTGATCGTATACGCTGTGGTAGATAGTCGGAGGGAATATGTAAGACTGGTTTAAGCACTTGATAGACGGATGCAAAATAATCTTGTATGACACACGTATGACACAAATCTTTTCAAGAAACAGCTTTTAAGCCGCAAGAAATGCCTATATTACTGGGAAAATTGGGATATTTAATATGACATCATGATTGCTTCGTAATCAGCAGGTCGCCGGTTCAAGTCCGGCCAGTAGCTCCACGGGCGACGGCCCGAGTGAATATCGCAATTCACTTTGATGGATTGCGATATTTTTATTGCCCAAAACGGGGCATCGAAAACACGATACTCTGCCATAAAAAGCCCCAAAAGCTTAGTGCTTTCGGGGCTTTCTTAATTGATTGTTTTCTGGTATATCCCAGTAAGATAAAAGGCAAACGGAGCGTATACGCCCCGTTTGCGATCAACATATCATTTCGTTTGTCCGTAATAGGCATTGACGCCGTGCTTTCGGAGATAGTGCTTATCCAATAGCTCCTGCTGCATGGGGGGCAGAGAGGGGGATAAGCTGAGGGAATGCCATGCCATAAATGCGACCTCCTCCAAAACCACTGCGTTATGCACAGCCTCCATCGGATCTTTGCCCCAGGCAAAGGGGCCATGGCTGTATACCAAGCAAGCGGGGACGGCCGAAGCATCCAGATTGGCAAAGGTCTCAATGATGACATTGCCTGTCTCATGCTCGTATGCGCCATGAATTTCCTCCGGCGTCATTTTGCGAGTGCAGGGAATCTCACCGTAAAAATAATCAGCATGGGTGGTGCCCAGGGCAGGAATGCCCCGCCCCATTTGCGCAAAGGTAGTGGCCCATCGGCTGTGCGTATGCACTACGCCGCCTAGGCTGGGAAACGCACGGTATAGAGCCACATGCGTCGGCGTATCGCTGGAGGGGTTGAGCGAGCCCTCTATGACATTCCCTTCCAGATCCACCACGACCATATCGCTTGCCTGCATTTCTTCATACGAAACACCAGATGGCTTGATGATAACCAACCCCTTTTCGCGGTCTATCCCTGAAACATTGCCCCAGGTAAAGGTGACAAGGTCGTGCTTTGGCAGCAACAGATTGGCCTGAAATACCTGTTCCTTCAACGATTCCAGCATCGTTTTTATCCTCTTTTCTTTGTCACTTTTGGCTTAAAGTGCCTCTACGGCCGCTTTTTCAATGGATAATCCCTTGGCGTAACGGTTCATGAACGCATCAAAGCCTTTTACATCGGTTTCATCGGGCTGCATAGTCGTGCTTTGGCATATCTGGAAAACACGATTGCTAAGATAATCTTCCAACGATTCACCGGCAGTACGCTGCATCATATAGCATGCCAGCAGCGCCATCCCCCAAGGACCGCCTTCGCCGGCAGTTTCCATACAGGTAACCGGCGTATGCATTGCGGCGGCAACGATGCGTTGCCCCACGCCTTCGGTTTTGAAGAGCCCGCCATGCCCCGTAATGTTTTCCAGCGATACATTTTCTTCGTTCATCAGAATGTCCATGCCTGTTTTCAAGGCGCCAAGAGAGGTGTAGAGATGTACGCGCATAAAGTTCGCCAGCGTAAAATGGCTATCAGGACGGCGCACAAACAGCGGGCGCCCTTCTTCAAACCCAGTGACATGCTCACCGGAAAAATAATTATAAGCAAGCAGCCCACCACAGTCCGCGTCCCCTTCCAGAGCCTTGCGATATAGGGTACCGTATAGATCGTTGCTGTCCGGTGTCGTACCAAATGCTTGCAGCGCTTGGCCAAACAGAGAGACCCAGGCGTTTAGATCCGAGGTGCAGTTGTTACAGTGTACCATCGCAACCGGCGCACCGGAGGGCGTGGTGACCATATCGATTTCCGGATGCACTTGCCGGAGCGGATGATCCAAAACAGCCATGGCAAAAATGCTGGTGCCGGCGCTGACATTGCCGGTTCGGATACGGACACAGTTGGTTGCGGCCATCCCGGTGCCCGCGTCGCCTTCCGGCGGGCAGAAGGGAATGCCGGCTTGTAGGGTACCGGTAGGATCGAGCAGCCGTGCCCCTTCCTCTGTCAAGGCACCGGCAGGCTCGCCAGCAGAGAGCACAGATGGCAGAATATCCGCCAATTTCCAGGGATAGCAGCGGTCTTTTATCGTTTCATCAAATTTTCTGAGCATTTCGGCGTGGTATTTACCCGTTTGCGAATCGATGGGGAACATACCGCTGGCTTCCCCAACGCCGACGACCTTTTGCCCGGTGAGCTTCCAATGCACACATCCTGCCAGCGTTGTTAAGTAAGCAATGCGGGGCAGATGCACTTCTTCGTTCAAAATGGCCTGGTACAAGTGCGCAATGCTCCAGCGCTGAGGGATGTTGAAAGAAAACAGATCGGTCAAAGCTGCGGCGGCTTGGCCCGTGATGGTATTGCGCCATGTACGGAAAGGCACCAGCAGATCCCCATTTTCATCAAACGGCATATAGCCATGCATCATCGCCGAAACGCCCATTGCGCCGATTTTGGTCAAGGGAACGCCGTACAAGCGTTCTACATCTTTTGTAAGATCGGCATAGCAGGCCTGGAGCCCATCCCAGATTTCCTGGTAGTGATAGGTCCAAATGCCATCCTCCAGACGGTTTTCCCAGTCAAAGCTACCGGAAGCAAGCGGCGTGTGCTGCTTATCGACCAAAACGGCTTTGATACGTGTGGAGCCGAACTCAATGCCCAAAGCGGTTTCCCCGGAAAGAATGGCTGCTTTGGCGGCTTGTTTATCCATAACATATACCTCCTATAAACGTGCTGAAGCTTTCGATAAAAAGCGTTGTTTTGTAGATGGTTTTGCACTTACTTTATTGTAACTTGCCATACTGCCAAAAGGCAAGATGATTTCCCTTGATCTGCAGGGGAAAATGGTAGAGACGATAGAGGAGCGCATGAAATTTTGCCGAAATTATGCTATACTTTTACTATATCTTCATAGTTTTTTAAAGGTTGCGCTGTTTTCTGTATATGCCGCGTTGTAGTTGATTGCTGGGATAGAGAGAGTTAAAGGAGAAAGAGAATGTTTGAGAAAGAGGATATCATTTTGTATGGCGTGCACGGTGTTTGCAAAATCACTGAACTGGTAGAGCGTGAATATGGCGGGGTTTCAAAACAGTATTATGTGCTAAAACCGATGTATAACGATAATACCTCCATTTTGTATGTGCCGGTAGACAGCCAGGTGCTGGTAAGCAAGATGAAGCGTGTCTTATCGGCGGAGGAGATTTATGCGCTGATTCGCTCCATGCCGAAGGAACAGGCGATTTGGATTGAGGATGAAAGGGAGAGAAAAGCTAGGTATAAGGAGATACTGGAGCATGGAGAACGCTTTGAACTGGTTGGCATGATCAAGGCGTTGTACCAGCATCAAAAGGACCAGGAGAAGCGCGGAAGGCACTTGCATGTAGCGGATGAAAGGTTTTTTAAAACAGCAGAAAAAATATTGTATGATGAGTTTGCTTTGGTATTGGAGATAGAGCCGCAGCAAGTGTTGCCCTTTGTGTTGCAACAAATTGAAATTGATAAAAAGATGGAAGCGTAGAGAACCTGCTTTGCAGGTTCTTTTTTGTAAAAAATATGTGCTTTAAAATCTCATTGGGTTTTAGAGGTGGCTGCATCTAAAAGGCTGATATACCGATGCGAAGGGCAGTTAGACGCTCAAGGTTCAAAGGTACAACGGAAGAAAATTGGATTCATTAGAAAAAACCGGAGAGAACGAGTTGCTTTCCCCGGTTTTTTAAGTGCTTTTGCTAACAGAATATCCTTTAGAAATTGCCCTAAGGCCAGCAAAATGTATATGATGGGGGACTATTCCTCTAACTGGATCAGGTTGCTTACATACGGGCGTTTGCCGGAAAGCACTTCATCGTAAAAATTCTGTTTCCAATCGATGTAGGCAACGCTGTCTTCTAACTCTTTGATAGAAGCTCTTAAAGCTTCCTGTTTTTTTCTAAGCATCTCTTTCCGTGGCATTATGGTAGACGTTCCCTGTAAACACAGCTGCAAATACTCTTTCATTTCCTGAATACTCATGCCGCATTTTTTCAAACAGGTAAGATCTTTAATCCACTTAACATCTTTTTCATCAAAGATACGCCGATTGTTATTGTCGCGTTTGACATGGGGAACCAATCCCTCGTTGCAATAATATTTTAAGGTTTGATAGGTCATGTTTAGCTCCCGGCAGACCTGCATCATCGTATACATTTTTACTACCTTTCACGTGCTCTAGAAAAATTTTTAAACAAGCTATTGACCGATTGTTACTACCGCAAATTATAATGCGTTTGTATCAAGCGGTTGAAACAACCGCATTATAACACGGTGAAAATGGTATGACAAGGAGAAAAAAGACTATGGTTTTTTATTTTACGGGTACGGGCAATAGCCTTTATGTTGCAAAGCAGTTTGATCCTAAACCGATGAGCATACCGCAGGTAATGCGAAATGAAGAGCGAGAATTTTTTGCAGACAGCATTGGTCTTATCGCGCCTATCTATGGGTACGAGCTGCCGCTTATGGTCAAGGAATTCCTGAAAGAAGCGGATTTGCATACAAACTATTTTTATATAATTTTGACCTACGGAAACCGCCATGGAGGAGCCGCGGAGCTGGCGAAAGAGCTTTGCGATAGCTGTGGCATAACCGTCAATTACATCAATGTGCTTCTCATGGTAGATAATTGGTTGCCTAGCTTTGATATGGATGAGCAGAAAAAGATAGACAAGAAAGTGGAAGAACAGATCGCTGCGATTCAAACAGAGATTCGGGCTCGAAAAAACATGATATCAGCGGTTACGGAAGAGGATCGTAATGCCCATCAGCAGTTTTTGGATAACATGAAACAGATGCCGCCCAATGCATGGCAGCATCTATTTCGAGTCACGGATGCCTGTGTTGGCTGTAAAATCTGCGAGAAGGTATGCCCATCAGCATCCGTTCGGGTTATAAATGGGAAGGCCGTGCATACTCCGGGAAACTGCCAAACATGCCTGGCATGTGCACATGCTTGCCCGCAAAAAGCAATTCAGCTTGTGATTCCAGAAAAGAATCCCAACGCCAGGTACCGAAACGAGCATATCTCTTTGAATGAAATCATTGAGTCGAACAATCAAAAATAATGGACTGTATGCCAAAAGAAAATCAGGAGGATTTAGTCATGAAAAAAGCAGTTATACGTTTAATGGCTTTGGTTATGGGGATAGCAATGGCCATTACATTTTCAGCGTGTTCCAATTCCAACACAGAACCATCTGCCGAGCCCACCCAAGGCAGCCTGCAACCCCCTTCGGGCGATTCTAAACGCTCGGTGGATGAGAATGCAAAAGCACTCGTTGTTTATTTTTCTGTGCCAGACAATCAGGATAACAGCTATGTAGAAATAAACGGAGAACGGCTTGGCAATACACAGTACATGGCGTATGTCATTCAGGAAAATACGGGGGCGGACATCTTTCGTATTTTGCCTAAAAATCCGTACCCCACAGATCATGATGCGCTTTTAGAAGTAGCACAGGAGGAAATTCGCACGAATGCCCGCCCGGAAATAGAAGGTACGATCGAGGACTTTGATTCCTACGACGTGGTATTTGTTGGATATCCCAATTGGAACGCTGATATGCCGTATATCCTTTATACATTCTTTGAAAGCTACGATTTTGCAGGCAAGACGATCATACCATTCAATACGCATGGCGGAAGCGGGTTTTCCGGCACACAGGAAACCATCGCACAGTTAGAACCAGATGCTTCCATGCTGGAGGGAAAGAGCATTTCGCGAAACAGCATTGAAGGGGCAGAACAGGAAATTATTGACTGGCTAGACAGCATTGGTATGTTGAAAGCCGGCAATTGAGGACAAGCAAGATGAAACCCAACGCGGCCATGAAACGAAGCATTGACGTGGCCATGTATATTTTGTTCTTGCTATTGATGGGGCAGTGCGTTTTACGCGGCGCCGTTCATGAGTGGCTAGGGATCTCCATGGGTATCCTTTTCCTTGTACACAATGCGCTGAACTACAAATGGTATTGCACGCTTTTAAAGGGTAAATACAGCGTGATGCGCATGGCACAGCTTGTTGTCGATGCGCTGCTATTCTTGGCAGTGTTGGCCTGTATGATCAGTGGCTTGCTTGTTTCGCAGCATATCTTTGCCATAGGGAACGGAAACGCAATCGAATTTGGCAGGCACTTGCATCTTGTAGCAACGGCATGGGCGTTTATTCTGATGTCGATACATCTTGGATTACACGGCTCAATCTTTGTGGAAGGAGTTAAGAAAATCCATGCAGACGAAAGGGTAAGAAAGGCAATCCGTCTTATTTGCCGTGCTGCTGTAGCTGCCTTGTGTGCATATGGCTTATACCAATTCGTAGATAGACGCTTTTGGGAGGAACTGTTTCATCTGATCGACTATCAGAAGGAATATGACCATTCAAAATCTCTCGTTCTCTATTTCGCAGAATCCGCCGTATTGTCGGCACTATTTATCGCAATCTCCTATTATGCCAAAAAGCTCCTATTGAAAGCGAATGCGCAAAGGTACGGCCGTGATGAGAAGAATTAGCTTTCTTTTACTGCTCGGCACTATGCTTCTGGGCGGATGCACGCAGATACAGAATGGCGATGCGCACGCTACGAACAATACACCAAACGGTTTGATTGCTGCGGAACCGGCAAAAGACAATGAACAGACAATCTATGAATTTGAAACGCGGGAGCTTTACGCAAATCGGGAGGGAAAGCAGATTTACGGTGTTCTCTACATGCCTCAGAACGCAGATGGCCAAATGCCTGCTGTTATCTATTCTCACGGGTTTGGGGGCTCTCACAGCTCCGCGGCACAGTATGCTAAAAAGATTGCGTCCAGAGGATATGTGGTTTATTGCTTTGATTTTTGTGGAGGAAGCACAGCAAGCAGGAGCGATGGGTCCACTTTGGATATGTCTATTTTTACAGAACAGGCGGACTTAGAAGCGGTGCTTGCAATGATACAAGAGCAACCATTTGTGGACAGTAATAACGTATTTCTGATGGGAACCAGCATGGGTGGCGCAGTTTCGGCCATCACTGCTGCATCGCACGAAGAGGAAATTCAAGGCGCTATTCTCCTGTACCCAGCCTTTGTAATAGCAGATGATATAAACAACCGTTTTACAAGCGTGGAAGATATTCCGGATACCTTCTATCATATGTGGATGACTGTAGGCCATGTTTTTGCAGAAGATTTGTTGAACTATGATATGTATCAAGTGATTTCCGATTATAAAAAAGACGTGCTGTTGATTCATGGAGATGCTGATCGCATTGTTCCTCTTAGCTATTCGGAAAGAGCAGTGGAGATTTATGATTCTGCCAAACTGGAAATTATTCCAGGGGCAGGTCATGGATTCTATGGAGGGGATGCTGAACAAGCGATTACATGGATATTGGAATATTTAAGGAACCATACAATTTAGCTTAAGGAAGGATAAACCACGATGGAAAGAAAAAGAAGTATGCTAATGCTTGCGATGGCAATGGTTCTCAGTTTTGTACTGGCGGCCTGTGGCGGCGCTCCTACGGAGGACCCTTCTGCTATGCTGGAAACCACATCCGGTGACATAAGCGTATCTCCGCCAACAGAGCCAAATGACAGCAATATCTTGGTTGCCTATTTTTCCCATACGGGGAATACTGAGAAAGTCGCTCAGAAAATAGCGGACTACACAGGCGGAGATCTGGCGGAGATACGTCGCACCGAAGAATATGAAAATTTGTATGAAGAAGCAGAAACAGAAATTTTAGAGGGTGCACATCCAGATATCACTGTATCTGTGGAGAATATTGCAGAATATGATACTGTGTTTGTGGGATATCCTATTTGGTGGGATGAAGCCCCGGCTATGATTGCCACATTCCTTGCGGACAACGATTTTTCCGGCAAGACAATCGTTCCATTTTGCACCAGCGCCAGTGACGATATTGGCAACAGCCTTCATATTTTTAAAGAGCTTTGCCCAGACGCAGAGATTGCGGAAGGGTTCACAGCAAACGAGGCAAACGAAATCGAACCGTGGATTCAGGGCCTTGGTATCATGGAAAAACAAGAGTGAAGATACATTCGAATATATAGGAGGAAATGGTCTGTCTTTGATGATGGCCGCCCTTTGAAAAGTGCAGAGTTTCGGCGTTACCGACCGGAGTCCGTGCCTTTTTGTGCGCTCAACCATTCCTCCAAACAAAAAAAGAGACCGAGATCCAGCGATTTCGGTCTTTTTTATGGATTTGTATCTGTTAAAAAATATCAAGATTTTTAGCAGGGGGCTCTGTATCTGCATCCTGGCCGGAAAAGGAGACGCAACGGATGGCGTGCCGACAATTTAAAACGCCGCAAGCAATATGAAGCTTGCGGCGACATGGTCGAGGTGACAGGATTTGAACCTGCGGCCTTTTGGTCCCGAACCAAACGCGCTACCAAGCTGCGCTACACCTCGAAAACAACTCTTACTATCAGAGACTAGATTATGATATAGTATTTTTGCAGGGTTGTCAAGAGAAGAAAACGCAAAAATCGATATGCGATTGAATGAATTTATATTTTTGGGGAACAGAGGAAAAAATCCAAATAAACGATGAGTGGTAGATAGCTTATCAGTCTGAGGGAGAATCTAACTCAGCAAGGCTATACCGAATGTGGGTAGCCAATACAGAGACAAATTCTGAAACACTGGGGATCTCCTTGGCAGAGCGCTTAAAATAGAGAAGGAATCTGTCGCTTGCCACACCCGATTCATAGGCATCGATGATGGCACGGCGCATGGCGCTTTCCACGGCACCGATGGATCGCTGATGTTTTTTTGCCACAGCAGGATAAAATTGCTCCATTACCTCAGAGAGATATTCTGGATGCGCCATGGCAAGCGTGATGCTGGTACACAGGTAACGATGGCCAGCGCAATGATGGCGGATGCCAAAGGCCTGTAAGTGATGGAAAATGGCTTTTTGCTTTTGCAGATCTGTAATCATATTGTTTCCCCCTTGCATAAAATCGGTATCATAGAAAAAGATATTGAGCAAGTAAATCGTGATGGTTAGTTTCGATTCTGTATGTTTCTTTTTCTTTCTGCTTTGTTCCATTGAATTATACAAAAACCGCGTAAAAATATAGGATCTAATGACGAAAAGCAATTAAGCAAAAATGATGTAAAAGGACTATTTTTAGAAAGGGGAGACTCACAGTTGCCTTTTTTTAAATATGGGATAGAGGAAACGACATATCTGGCGAAAAAAGATAAGCGGCTGGGAGAGGTTATCAAGAAAATCGGGCTGATTCAGCGCGAAGTAATCCCTGATATGTTTCAGGCGCTGGTCAATTCCATCATCGGCCAGCAGATCTCCACAAAAGCGCAGAAAACGATTTGGAAACGCTTTACCGATGCGTTAGGGGAGGTGACGCCGGAAGGCCTTTTGGCTGTGCCTCCGGCTTCGATCCGACAGCTGGGCATTTCTGAGCGAAAGACAGCATACATTTTAGGAATCGCAGAGAAAGTGGCTGGCGGAGAACTGGATTTGGCGGCGCTTACCGAAAAAAGCGATGAAGAGGTATGTAAGACGCTGAGCTCTCTAAAGGGCGTAGGCATCTGGACAGCGGAAATGCTGATGATTTTTTCTATGCAGCGTCCAAATATCATGAGCTATGGCGATTTGGCGCTGCATAGAGGGCTGCGCATGCTGTATCATCACCGCTCTATTGATGAGAAAAAATTTAAGATGTATCACAAAAGGTTTACGCCGTATGCAACAATAGCTAGCTTGTATCTTTGGGAAATTGCGGGCGGCGCTATACCTGGGATGCGTGATTATGCTCCCAAAGGGGAGAAAAAATAAAGGGAACCACCAACGCGTTTGCCAGGTTGCGGCTGGCAGGTTCGTTGATGGCTCCCGGGGGAAACAAAACGATATTATATATCTCCGTACAACAATCTGTGGACATTGCCGGTCATAAACTCTGAAACCGTTGGACACTCATGCGTATAGCGCAAAAAGATTTTATGAAATTGATTTTTGCAATTGCCATGTTCATAGGCATCCACAATGGCTCTGCGCATCGAACTTTCCACTGCCGACGGGGTCGAGTGGTGAACCGCGGCCACTGCCGGATAAAACTTATCCGTCATTTCATTGAGAATACCAGGCTGTTCCAAGGCCAATTGCAATCCGGTACACAGATAACGAAAACCGGCACTATGATGTTTAAAGCCGAATAACAATAACTGTGAAAATACGAGTTTTTCAGTATCTACTGCATTCATCATATTCACGGTCCCTCTCTTTCAAGTTGATTATCGTCAAAATTTGGTAACTAAGCAAGGACTTCGCCAAAATACGAGCTTATTCCTATTTATTCGTCATAATTCGACGCAAAATGCCGGGCATTCGACAAAATGAGCATGCCTTAGCTTGTAGAAGACGGGGGTTTTCCTTTTGATAAAGAAGAGGTAGGATAAGGATAGAAAGACAAAATGGAGGTGCTAGCTATGGATCAACAGCAGGCTGTTCTACAAAACATTTTGACAAGGCGCAGTGTGAGAAAATACCAGAAAAAACCTATTCCGCATGATGTATTGGAAAAGATTTTGGAAGCAGGATTTTGGGCGCCTAGCGCCAGCAACCGCCAGACTTGGCATTTCACTGTGATGACAAACAAAGACACCATCGACAAATGGAACGAAGCAGGGAAACAATGGATGGCCCATTGCGGCAGGGAATCACAGCAAAGAATTGGCCGAGATCCGGAACGGCATGTGTTTTTTCATGCACCATGCGTCCTTTTGGTATCCTACAAAAAGGACCCAAGCTGGCACAGCAACTGGGGAGAGGTGGATACGGCCCTGGCCGCAGAAAACATCATGCTAGCCGCTCATGCCATGGGGTTGGGCAGCTGTTATATTGGATGGTTTACGCCATGGCTGAAAAGCGGGGCGGCCGGCGAGCTGCTTCGGGATGTGCCGCTGCCAGAGCATTACCAGCCGTTTCATTTCATTACGTTAGGGTATCCAGAGCAGGTAGGGCCTGCTCCCAAACGCATTGGGGGCTATATCGATTATTTGGATGATTGATCATCAAAAGGAGCGGCTTGTCCGCTCCTTTTGATACAGGGATTGGCGGGAACGATAGGGCAATGGTACAATAAATCAAAACAACAAGGAGGCGAAACTCCATGGTAGAGGAATTGCTGGCCTTTAATACAAAATTTGTAAAAGAAAAACAATATGAACAATATGCAACGAGCAAGTATCCGGATAAAAAGATCGCCATTCTATCCTGTATGGACACCAGGTTGACAGAGCTGCTGCCAGCAGCTCTGGGATTGAAAAACGGGGATGTAAAAATCATTAAGAACGCGGGCGCTACGATTACCCAGCCTTTTGGCAGCGCGGTACGCAGCCTTTTGATTGCCATCTATGAGCTGGGTGTTGAGGAGATATTGATCATAGGGCATACGGACTGCGGCGTACAGCATATGGATAGCCAATCGCTGATCGAGAAAATGAAGCAAAAGGGCATTGCGCAGCAAACACTGGATATGATGGACTATTGTGGAATCGATTTTGCAAGCTGGCTCAGCGGATTTGAAGATGTGGATACCTCGGTACGGGAGGCGGTAGAGCTTTTGAGAAATCATCCGCTTGTGCCAAAGGACGTGGCGATTTATGGGTTTGTCATGGATACCTATACCGGCGCAATGCGACGCATAGAGGCGTAATCGGATGGATCGGAAATGCACTATGGTGCGGATTTCATTTTCTGAGAGAGTGTATGAGGCGGTGAAGGAGATCCCGCCCGGGCAGGTGGCCACCTATGGAGAGATCGCTTGGCGTATCGGCGCTCCCAGGGCAGCTAGGCAGGTGGGGCAGGCGCTGGCGCATTGTAAAGATCCCGCAACGCCGTGCCATCGCGTGGTCAACGCCAAAGGCGACACAGCGCCGGGATATGCAGAGCAAGCTGCCCTGCTGGAAGCTGAGGGCGTGCCTTTTTTATCGGATGGCAGGGTGGATTTGAAAAATGGCCAGAAGGGCGGAAAAAGACATGAGTGAAAAAGATAAGACAGCGCTGGAGATTGGCCCCAGGTTTGTCCAAGAAACATCCTACTATGATTTTTCACAAACAGGACGCAGAAAGGGCGAACCACAGCCCATACCGTTTTGGACAGCAGAGAAAGGTATGGAAACCGTACTGCTGCCGCCCTGGCAGCAAGCATTGCCATCCAGCTGCCTTTGGACGGCCATGGAAAAGCGCCGTAGCAGGCGCACATACGCACAAGAGGCGTTGGAGATACAGGCGCTTTCCTGTTTATGTGGTGTTACGCAAGGCATTGAAAAGGAGATTGTGTTCAATGGGAACGCCACGCTGCGGCCGGTACCCTCCGCAGGGGCCAAGCACGCCATAGAAACAATCGTGCTGGTGCGGCGTGTGAAAGGGCTGGCGCCGGGTTTGTATCGCTATCTGGCCAAAGAGCATGCGTTGGGATGGCTTGGAGAAACGACATCCGATTGGCTTTGCGCATTGGATACGGCCTTTACCAGCAACCGATTTCAACACAACAGCGCTGTGACCTTTTTTTGGATCGCGGTGCCGGAACGCATGGTTTGGCATCACGGCCAGCGCGGGTACCGAAATCTCTATTTGGATGCGGGGCACATCGGGCAAAATTTTTACTTGGCGGCAGAGGGCCTGGGGCTGGCGGCCTGCACGATGTGCGTTTTTGATGACGTATCGATGAAACGGCTTCTGGGTCTTGAAGGAGATCAATTCCTTGTATACACCGCAGCGGCGGGACAAAGGCAGCCGGAGCCTGCTGCGCCATAAGCTATTTTTCTATGGAAGGGGCCAAAAACAGAGCCGTGGCCATTAGACCCAAGTTGTCACGGTAAATCTGTGGAAATTGTGCGACGGGCAGTGGGCTGGTGCCGCGGCCAACCTCAATGGTATAGGAAGGCTTTAGGAAGGTCTGGATGAACCAATCCTTGTACCCGGCAAAAGAGGAATTGTAGGGGGTATCTTCCAACGCATAGCCGCTGGCATCGGCAAGCTGCTGGCCGATCTGCTCTCCCTTCGGCACATGATAATCTAAAAATTGCCAGAAGATGACCTCTCCCTGGGCATGATAGGATAGCGTTAACGAGAAATGATGGCGCAGGCTCAATGCATGCAGGGCGCGAGATTCCGGCTCGGATAGAGGGGAAGCGCCCACAAAATCGCGGGGAGCCGGCCTGTTAAAGCCCAAGGCATATTTGATCTCTCTGGCCGTGGCCCATTCGGCAGGATAGTTGAGATTGAGATCTACACCGCGAATGTTGGCTTTCCATCCTTCCGGGAAGGGAATGTTGCGATAAGCGTTTGCAATGGCAGAGGCCGAGGCAAAGGCGGGGTTGGCTTCATCTAAGTAGCCTGTCACAAGATCTACCCCATCTGGATTGACCAGCGGTGCGATGGTCAGCGTAACAGCCTGGTAAAGGGCGTCGCTTGGCAGATCGTATAGGGTGCTGCCGCTGGCAACAGCATTGGCATACTGCTCTAAAAAGGTAAGCACAACGGGCGTTGTGATCCATTCATTGGCGTGATGGCTGGCGTTGAAGAACACAGAAGTATCACCGGTGCCAAAGGTAAGGGTATGCAGCGGCTGCCCCAGGATGCTTTGCCCGATGGTTTGTGTGCGGATCTGCGGATAGCGCGCTGTCAGCCCATCGATGATGAGAGAGACCAGCTGAGAGGAATAGGGAACTTGAGAAGGGACCACGGGAAAGCCGAACGGAACGGTGATGCGTTGGCCCGGGATCAGCAGCGCTGGCTCAAGGCCGGGGTTGGCAGTCAAAATGGCAAATACCGTGGTATTGTACAGGCGGGAAAGCTGATAGAGTGTATCGCCGCCATGCACGATATGGTGAATATAGCCGCGTAAAAAAGGCAGAAGCGCCTGCCAGGTCAAGGGGCCGGCAACGCCGTCGACGATCAAACGCCGGCTGACCTGAAACGCGGTCAGGGCACGGCGCGTTTCGGGGCCAAAAAGGCCGTCGTTCTCCCCGAGGCGAAATCCTGCCCTGGAAAGAGCCAATTGCAAATAGGAAACAGTAGGGCCATGGTCGCCCATACGCACAACCTTCATAGGAATAGGAGCCTCCTTTATCGAACCATGACGGAAATCCTTGTGCTGTATCATATGGGGGGTTAGGGGAAAAAAGAACAAAGAGCAGGAACCTTGACGGGAGGGAGAGATGCATTTTGGCAGAAACGATGGAAGGCCCGGGCGGCGTGTATGCGGTTTGCTGCCCAAAGAGCGGAACGAGGCTTTTATGCGCCACAGTAGATATGCAGAAGGCACGGCAATGGTTTTTGGTGTGCCAAGAGGAAGGGCGTTGCCCCAACTGCGAACTGGAAAGGGAGTGGGTGGCATACGGGCCGACGGCGTTTGCCTTTGAAATCATAGAGCGGGTGCCAAAAAAACAGGGGCAGGAAGCAGAGGCCTATCGACAGGAAATTGAAACGCTAAAAGAGTTTTTGGCGATGCAGCCGTTTGGATGTGGTTAAAAAATAAAAAAGACGGCAGCACCGTCTTTTTTATTTGAATTTTTATCATGAAAATTCCACTCGAAGGGTCATTTCGATGGTAGAAGAGAAATCATATTCCGCTTTTTGCAGAATCCCTGCTTCGTTTACATAAAACCGTTTGGTCAGCGCGTCAATGACAATAGGGGTCTGTTCATCGTCGCTGGCCAAGAGTAGGGCGTCCTGCGGCACGGTAACGGTATAGACAGTCAAGCTGTCCTGTTGGCTTGTAGAGATGCTGTTGATATCTTTTTGCTCCAGCGGGGCCAGATTCACACCGGCGATCTCCGATAGGGTCTGATAGCGGATCCTACTGTCGTACACTTCAAATTTGCCGGGGCTGTCCGCAATTTCACGATACAGCACCTCATCTTGATATTTGTAGAGATTGCTGCTGCCCTCGGTTTCGTATTCCTCCCGAGTAAAGGCGGCGGACTTACCCTCCAATGTGTATTCGATGGTTTCTGCGGGGTAGACCTCTCCTTGCTCTACATAGCTGAGCTGAAGAGTGCCGCCGGATGCTTTGTTGGCGGTTTCCAGTGCCTGATTCAGAGCTTGTAGACTGGGGTCTGGCGCCTGTCCACAGCCGATAAGGCAGGCCGTGGCCAATAAAAGGCTCAGCAGAAAAGTACAAACGCGTTTTTTCATAGAGAGCTCCTTTCCGAACAGAAAAATCGGTAGAGTATTATAAATTATACGATACATTTTCAGTTTTGGGAAATGTTTGCCTTTGCAAGGAATTTCCGCTATCATAAATAAAATGGATGAATTGGCAGTTATGGGAGGATGGCATGAGCAAGCATACCCAGGACAATATTCGTAATTTTTGTATTATTGCACATATAGATCACGGAAAATCTACGCTGGCGGATCGCATGATAGAGATGACCGGCACCGTACAGCAGCGCGATATGCAAGAGCAGCTGCTGGATACGATGGAACTGGAAAAGGAACGCGGCATTACCATCAAAAGCCAGTCGGTACGAATGAATTATACTGCAAAAGATGGGAAGCAGTATGTTTTTAATCTCATCGATACGCCAGGGCATGTGGACTTTACCTATGAGGTTTCTCGTGCGTTGGCGGCCTGCGAAGGCGCGCTGCTGGTGGTGGATGCGACCCAGGGCATAGAGGCGCAGACCTTAGCCAACGTATACCTAGCCTTGGACAACGACTTGGAGATCGTGCCTGTTATCAATAAGGTGGATCTGCCGAGTGCGCAGCCGGAGGTGGTGAAGCACGAGATAGAACAGGATATTGGATTGGATACCTCGATGAGCCCGGAAATTTCCGCCAAGACAGGGCTGAATGTGGACCAGGTGCTGGAGGTGATTACAGAGCTGATCCCGCCGCCGGAGGGAGATGTTGACGCACCGCTCAAAGCATTGATCTTTGACAGCTATTACGACAACTATAAAGGCGCGATCAGCTTTGTGCGCATCATTGACGGCGAATGCAGGCCGGGCATGCGCATCCGTATGATGGGCAGCAAAAAAGAGTTCGATGTGACGGAGGTGGGCGTATTCGCACCGCAGATGCGCAGCCACGAGGTATTGCGCGCCGGCGAGGTAGGATACATTGGCGCTTCCATCAAAAATGTGGCGGATACGCGCGTGGGCGATACCATTACCGACGCAGAGCGCCCCACGGACGAGCCCTTGCCGGGCTATAAACGCGCGACCCCCATGGTATTTTGCGGGATCTATCCGGCGGATGGGGCGGACTATCCGGATCTCAAGGATGCGTTGGAAAAGCTGCAACTCAACGACGCCTCCATCTCTTTTGAGGCGGAAACGAGCGCAGCGCTGGGCTTTGGCTTCCGCTGCGGCTTTTTGGGGCTCTTGCACATGGAGATTGTGCAAGAGCGCCTGGAGCGGGAATTTGACCTTTCCATTGTGACAACAGCCCCCAGCGTTATTTATCATGTGACAAAGACAGATGGTACGGAGCTGATCATAGACAACCCCAGTAACCTGCCGCCTGCTGCCGAGATCGATTTTATGGAGGAGCCGATGGTCAAAGCCACCATCATGGTGCCCAACGATTTCACCGGCCCGGTGATGGAATTGTGCCAGGAAAAACGCGGCGTTTTCATAGATATGCAGTATATGGATGCGGGCAGGGTACAGATCTATTACCGCCTGCCACTCAATGAGATCATCTACGATTTCTTTGATGCGCTGAAAAGCCGCAGCCGCGGCTACGCGTCGTTTGACTATGAAATAGAGGGCTATGAAAAGGCTGATCTAGTCAAATTGGATATTTTGTTAAACGGGGAAGTATGTGATGCGCTTTCCATCATCGTGCATAGAGACAGGGCGTATGCACGCGGACGTTCGATTGCAGAAAAGTTAAAGGACGTGATTCCGCGTCAGATGTTTGAAATCCCCATCCAGGCTGCCATTGGAGGGAAGATCATCGCCAGAGAAACCGTGAAGGCAATGCGTAAGGATGTTTTGGCCAAATGCTATGGCGGGGATATTTCGCGCAAGAAAAAGCTATTGGAAAAGCAAAAGGAAGGCAAAAAGCGTATGCGTCAGATAGGCAGCGTAGAGGTGCCGAGTGAAGCGTTCCTGGCAGTGCTGAAAATGGACTGAGCCATGCAGCAAACGGCGGCAATTTATATCCATGTCCCCTTTTGCAAGAGCAAATGCCGGTATTGCTCCTTTATTTCGGCGTCCTCCTATGAACCGGAAACGATGGACGTATATTTGCAGCGCGTCAAAGAGGAACTGACGCAGCAGGCAGAGCCGTTTTCTGCCTACCGAATCGAAAGCGTCTTTTTTGGGGGAGGAACGCCTTCGTTGCTGCCAAGGCAGGCGGTTCCAGCGCTGCTATCGGTGATACGGGAGAGATACACGCTGCTGGCGGACTGTGAAGTGACTTGTGAAGCGAACCCGGATTCTTTTGATTTGGATTTGGCCCGATCTTGGGCAGACGCTGGGGTGAATCGCGTATCGCTGGGATGCCAAGCGGTGCAGGCGCCGCTGTTGACGCTTCTTGGACGCCCGCATACAGCAGAGCAGTCGCGTTCGGCGATTCGCATTGCTAGGCAGGCAGGCATTGAGCGCGTGAATCTGGATCTTATTTATGGCATTCCTACACAGACACTGGGACAGTGGGAGGAAAGCCTGCGCTTTTTGCTGGAAGAAGGAGTGCAGCATATATCGTCCTATGCGCTCTCTTTGGAGACGGGTACACCGCTGTATGCCGATGTGCAGGCAGGAAAGCTAGCTATGCCGGATGAGGACTTTATGGCGGATTGTTATGAGCGCATAGAGCCGATGGTTCGCCCATACGGCCTAATGCCCTATGAGATCAGTAATTTTGCCGTACCCGGACAGGCGTGCAGACATAACTTGGTATATTGGCGAAACGGGGCATACCTAGGCTGCGGCCCGGCGGCACACGGAGCCAACGATCTGCATGGCTGGCAGCGCACGCGGAATACAGACAGCATGGAGGTATACCTAAAAAGCGGCCCGATGACACAGACAGAGCAGATTCCCCTGGAGGAGGAAATGTTTGAAACCGTAATGCTGGGCACACGGCTGAGGCAAGGGGTGGATCTTGCTGCGTTTGAAGGGCGGTTCGGCATAAGCCTGTCGCAGGCATACCCCAAAGCGGTGCCAGCCTGTCTGGCAAGAGGATGGGCGGTAATAGAGCGCGGCTTTTTTGCCCTAACGCCACAGGTATGGTACTTGCAAAACGCCGTATTGCAGCTTTTTATGGAACAGCAATGAAGGATAGGCACCTGATTGCGGGCGGCTAGATGATTCCGGGAGAACGAGGATGGATAAGCAAGGGATCTATAAATTGCTGGAGGATAGACACCTCTGGCACGAGGTTTTTACCCATAAAGCCGTATACAACATGGCGGAGATGGCCACTGTATCGCTGCCTTATCCCAAAGCCGATGCAAAAAATTTATTTGTCAGGGATGATAAGAAGCAACAGTATTATCTGATAACTGTACAGGGAAATAAGCGGGTCAATTTGAAAGAGTTTAGGAAGAAAAACAATACGCGGCCGCTGTCCTTTGCCTCTGAGGAAGAACTGATGGCGATCTTGGGCCTTATTCCAGGGGCAGTGACGCCTTTGGGCCTTTTGAATGATGCGGAGCACAAGGTACAGCATTTCATCGACAGGGTATTTTTGGATGCACCCAGGATTATTGGGGTGCATCCAAACGACAATACGGCCACCGTATTCCTAAAAACAAGGGATCTCATAGAGTTGATCCAAATAAATGGCAATGTGGTACAAATATCAGATTTCTGATAAGAAGCAGAAACAAACCAACGGATATAAAAAAGAGCCGCACAGGACTGTGTGCAGGCTCCTTTTTATAGACGGGGCAATCAGTCGATCCAGCCAAAATGCTTACAGGCATATTCGATGCCGTCTTCGTCCGAACGTTTGGTTACAAACGTTGCCTTGCGCTTTAACGCCTCAATGCCATTGCCCATGGCAATGCTCGTCCATTCAGGGCGAAACATCTTCAAATCGTTTTTGCCGTCGCCAAAGACGACAACGTCTTGATATGGAGCATGAAGGGTATCCATCATCCGGCGAATGCCGACGGATTTATCGTCTGGCTCTACAAAAATATACTCTTTATGGTAACGGGCAAAGGGAAGCTGGGAAAGAAGCGGAAGCTGAGCTTCCTGTTCTTCAAGGCAGGCCACGTATACTTTATAGATAGCGGTTGCCTTTGTATAATCAAAATCCGGCGCAATCAGCGTTTTCATGAAAGTATCGTGAGTGGCTTCCCAAAATGTGCCGTCTTTACAGGTGCGATAGGGTAAATTGCCGGTAGACACCCCCCAGGGGAACCCTTTGTTTTCACAATCTGTGATGAGCTGCTTGCAAAGCGCCAGCGGAAGAGGAACGATTTCTACAATCTTACCGCCGATGGTAATGCCGTTGCCGCCATCGCTGACAACATTATCGAACCCGAGCGCCTTGGTATATTCCAAAGCCTTGGCTTGGCTGCGCCCAGTGGCGATGCAGACAAAGTGTCCCTTGGCACGCAGCGCTTCTAGGGTGCGGATGGTAGACTTCGGCACAATGCCGCCAGGATTTTCGGTGGTTAAGGTGCCGTCGATATCAAAGAAGAAATATTTTTTACGGGCCGGTTGCGTTTGCGCCCCAACATGCTCCATAGGTTTCAGGCCTTTCTCTGCATTGTTCCTATTCAAAGGACATAGAACATTACTGAAAGAAAATGTAGCATGGATGGCAATGGCTTTCAAGGCACAGAAATGTAAGCATTGGAAATTTCATAAAAATTCCTTTGTCTCGCGATGGGGACGATAGGAAAGCCCGGATTTTTTTGCCTGGGCATGCTGGTCTTTACGAGGAATACGGTACAATCGGCCATCTTTACAAAAGCGCGCGCCTGTCTGTTTAAAGAAAAAGGGAACCTGATGTGTCATGCATTGCCAACGCAGCGATTCAATCCATTGCAGGTCGCATACGCGCGCCTGAGGGCCGGATTCGCCGCCGGCGGTGACCTTTTCAATCTGCCCAGTGGAGAGCGCATGGGATACATCGACAGGCTCTAAGAGCGGTTCACAGATGATTTCTCTATGGCGCAGAGGGGCGGACAAAAGCAAGGGAATGCGTTCATCAGCGCGCTGTTGATCCTCACAGGTAACGCAGATCGTGACGTTTTCATAGCCGTTGCCCCAGTTGCTGGGCAGGGAAACAAAAAAGCGATCAATGCGTTTGGTAATGATATAAAAATGAAGATCACGCCGTAAATCCATCATCGACCAAGCCTCGGCCCGCCATACGTCCGCCTGATCCAAGAAAAAATCCGAGCTAAAGCAGGTGTACAGCGTGGTACCGGCTGGCACTTTATAAGACCCATCCCTCTTCTTTGCAAGGGGCAGACGGAAGGTACTGTTTAGCACGGCCAGGGAACTATCACGCCGATACAGGGCGTCCCGGCGATATACGTAGCAATTTTGACAGCCAGGGCTGATTTTTACGCATCCGTGCCATGGATTCCACAGAGGCATAGGCAAGGCACCTCCAAAATCAGATATAAGTACTGTAACACAGCATAAATATTGCGGCAAATCGATGCGGCAGGCAGGCCGAAGTGTGATATCATGGAAATATTGATAAAAGGTATGATGTATAGGGGAGGAACAAGCGTTGGGACAGGTTCTGCAAAAGGCATTGGGATGTATATTCGCCATTGCACTGGGATATGTGCTCAAGCGGCTGGGCTTTTTCCAGGCAAAGGAAAAAGAGACTATCAAAAAAATTACGCTGAATATCACGCTGCCGGCAGCGGTGATTACCTCTTTTGCGGGGTTTCAGCCGGAGGCGCAGCTATATCTGTTGATTCTTTTAGGGCTGGGCGCCAATTTGCTCTTTCTGGCGATGGGGATGTTGCTGGGCCGGAATAAAGACAAGGCAACCAAGGTTTTTTATATGAATAACTGCCCAGGATACAATATCGGCGCTTTTACCATGCCGTTTGTGCAAAACTTCTTAGGCGCTTTCGGTATGGTGGTAACATGCCTGTTTGATATGGGGAATTCAGTGATGTGTACCGGTGGCACCTATGCCCTTACCTCTGCCAAAACGGGGGAAAGCAAAACCTCGGCCAAGGCGGTGGTAAAGACAATGCTTTCTTCCGTTCCGTTTGATGTCTATTGTATTATGATTTTCGTGGCGCTGCTGGGGCTTCCGCTGCCGGAAGCACTGATTTCCGTAACGAGCTTTGTAGGCAATGCCAATGGATTCTTGGCAATGCTGATGATTGGTATGATGTTTGAAATGCAGTTTCAGCCGCAGCATCTCAAACAAACCGCGGTGGTGCTGCTCATCCGATACACCGGCGCAGCGCTGCTGGCGATGCTGTTTTATTTCGTACTTCCATTTTCGCTGGAAATACGCCAGGTCTTGGTGCTGCTATGCTTTGCTCCCATTCCCTCTATTTCTCCAGTTTTTACCGGACGTTGCGGCGGAGACGAGGGGCTATCCAGCTTTGCTGCCTCCATTTCGATTTTAATCAGCATTGCCATTATGACAACGCTGGTTGTTACCATGGGCCTGGGGACGGGCGCATAAAACAAAAGACGCCGATTTTCGGCGTCTTTTATCTTGTAAGCGCATACATTTTCATATCAAGTACTGCTCCGTTTTTTACGGCATTGTGCCTGAGCGTGCCTTCATACATAAAGCCGTTTTTTTCCAAGACGCGGCAGGACGCCGCATTATAGGCAAACGGCTCTGCAAAAATGCGCAGCAGGTTTGTCGACTTAAACAGAAGCTGGCAGATCTCATGCACGGCCTTTGTAGCGATCCCCTGTCCCCAATAGCGTTCTCCTACATAATAGCCCAGTTCTGCGGTACAAGAATGTATATTTTCTTTTCGGTATGCAGCGATGCTGCCGGCAAGCTGACCATCCACAAGAATGGCAAAGGCGTAAACCGAATGTGGGTCGGCATCGATCATAGAGCGGAGAAAGGAAAGGGCGTCATCCACTGTGTAGGGATAGGGAAACCCATCGCGCAGATTGGCCTGTACATTGCGGTTGTTTGCAATGGTGGCTAAAGCAGGCGCATCCTCGATGCGCCAAGGACGGATGGAAACCGACAAGATAATCAACTCCTCAGCTTGTTCTTAACAAGGAGCATAGCACACAAAGACACCATAGCCAAGATTCATACAAAGGAGATGGGCACGCCTTGGGAAAATGCATCGGGGCCGACGATCAACACCTTGGCCTGGGGATGCATCAGCACCAGCATATGGCGCATCGCAGATTGCGGCAAGGAAATGCAGCCCTTTGTAGCGCGGCCAACGCCGCAGTGTAAAAAGATGGCGCTTCCCTTGTTGGGTACGCAAGCTGCATTGTATGCCAGAGACAGTGCATAGGCATAGGCGGCGCGCTGGCTGAAAAGATGCTCGGCGCTCTGCCAATCGGGCAAGATGGCCTCATCCATGCACACAAAACGATTGTAATACCGGCTTTTTGGATCGTCTACCCAGTAGTGAGAGGGTGTGAGCTGCGTATAGGAAAGGCGGGTGCCGGGATCTGGCAGCACCCCGAAGGCATGGCCTATAGGGAAAAGTCCTATGGGGGTCTTTCCATCGCCTTCCTTTTCCTTGCCAAGGCCGCGAAGCCCAGTTCGGCAGGGGCAGGAGAAGCGCTGCATGAAAACATGGCCATACTGCTGAAACAGGGTGGCACGGCCTACCGTATCATGCGAGACAATGACAAGCAGCTGAGGCGATTTCTGTGCTTCTGGGTAATACGCCAACAATTTAGTAAGAAAATGCTGATTCATGATGCATTTTATGCGATTTTCCATCCAAAAATGACGAACAGCGAGCTTGCAAGAAAAAAGAAGCCGGACGTATACTGAAAATAAGGGAATTTTCTCATAGGGGCAGGGGGAAGAGTACTGTGCAGCTTTTGAATGTATCTCGTATCCTGAAAAATACGCCGTCGGAGGGAGAGCTTCCTTCCGTCAAACAGTTTATCAAACGCACTTTTCTCATTGCATGGCCATCTACACTGGAATCATTTTTGATTTCCTTGGTCAGCCTGGTGGATATCATCATGGTCAGTACACTCGGCACGAGCGCCATTGCCTCCGTAGGGCTGACCACGCAGCCGAAATTCATCGGCCTGGCGGTATTTTTATCGCTCAACGTGGCGGTATCTGCTTTGGTAGCGCGCCGGTATGGAGAAAAGGACCAGGAAAGAGCAAACCGAATTCTTGGGCAGGCGTTGGTGCTGACCTTGGGGCTAACGGCCATCATCAGTGTGCTGTGTGTAGCATTTGCAGATCCGATCCTGCATCTGGCAGGCTCCGCGCCGGATACGCATGAGGATGCGGTCGCGTATTTTCGCATCATCATGGGCGGCATGGTATTCAACGTGCTGACGATGCTGGTAAACGCTGCACAGCGCGGCGTTGGCAATACAAAGATCGCCATGCGTACAAATATGGTGTCCAATGCTGTCAACGTGGTGTTTGACTATCTGCTCATTGGCGGCCATTTTGGGTTTCCCAAGCTGGGCGTGGCGGGGGCGGCCGTCGCCACA
>OIYU01000628.1_pt1 | contig 25768 bp, 16 predicted proteins | sample 1588321 | NCBI WGS metagenome assembly OIYU01 (sample SAMN03283258) | human gut metagenome | biome: human-associated habitat; material: feces | host: Homo sapiens | place: USA | collected 2013 | reverse complement strand
CAGCGGGCGCACTGTAGGGGGTCCGCGGCCACGGGGAGCTAGAAGTAAACCACGCGGTCTATCTTTTGAAAACCGATGGATCTATTATAAATTGTCGAATGTGTGGATGGCGGATTGCTTATCATAGGAAATGGGATCTCGTTCGTAGCGGCTATCTTTATGGTCGCCAGCTGTGTGGTAAAGAGAAAAAGAACCATTTTTCTCTGTCAGTTTCTGGAATGTGCTCTTCTGGCGGTTGCCTCTGTCTTTTTTGGCGCATTGGCCGGTATGACAACGCTCGTGTTCAGCGCAATTCGGGACTTACTCGTAGCAAATGATCGGTATACGAAACCGATGATGACCGTTTTTCTGATACTTACCATTGTTGCAGGGGTTCTGGCGAATACGCGTGGCCTAGTGGGCCTCTTGCCGGTCTTTGCCACCGTGGAGTACACGATTTGTTGCCACTATATTGTGGGAGAGAAAGCGACCAAATGCAGTATCTTTGTGAATGGGTCATCTATTCGTTTTTGATCTGTGATTTATCCACAGCTGTCAGCGACACAATTGTGCTCCTTGTGGATGCAGTCGCGATCATTCGATTGTTTCAAAGACAATGGATGGAACGAAAGGCAGTTTCTACAGTAGATGACAGCACCTAACACAAGCCCCGTGCTAAGAGGAATTCTCCATAGCATGGGGCTTGTTCGTCGTTTTAAGTCTCTTTACAAGTATCGTACAGGTCTGTAAGGCGTTCCAGATGATAAGAGAAAACCGGATAAAGCGGGCTCTCCTTGGGAACCGGTCGCTCTTCCAATTCATCAATACTGATAAGCTCATGTAAAATCTGCCGGTAAGTCGAGATTTTGCACGAGATCTGAAAAACCTCTTCGTCGTTTCCACGAAAAAATTTCGTCTCTCCAATATAGTGTTCCACTGCAATGGAGAGCGTACGGATGGCATTGTTTACTGCCAAAACATCGATGGGATCACCCGTGGAAGCAAAATCAATGGATTCCTCTACGAGGCTGCGCAGATCCGTATAGGTACGCTTAATACGTGCCACATAATTGGGGGGCATTACAATGATATTGACCAATAATGCGATTGCGACGCCGATTAGTACCTCCAAACAGCGCTGCCCGGCATAGAACCAAGGGTCTGTTCCGCGATAAAGGACAACAATTGTAAAAATCAGGCAAGCCAAAGGCGCCGCGCCATTGAGTTTTAACATATGACAGAGATATAATGTCAGGATGACGCCGATGCCGCATAAACCAGCATTTCCGGGCAAGGCCATCGCAAAAGCAGCCCCGATTGCAGCCCCAATTACAGTACCCAGCACCCGGTTTTTACCGCCGCGAATGGAAATATCAATGGATTTTCCCATGGAGATGACCGTAGCAGCCACCGCAAAAAAGGGGGTGTCCAGCATCATCCAATAGGATACCACCACACAGAGTGTAGCGGCAATGCCTGTTTTAACAATCCGTAGCCCCATACCACCGCTAGCTTTTAAGAATTTTTTAATCCGTTCCATGGTATCCCTCATTTGTCGCCAACGACAATTTTTAATAGATCCATCGGTTTTTCCAAAAGATAGACCGCGTGGTTTGCTTCTAGCTCCCTGCGGTCGCGGAACCCCCACAGTGCGCCAGCTGTGTCCATTCCAGCTGCGGCGCCCGTTTTCATATCCGTATTGGTGTCTCCGATATAAAGACACTGCCCAGGAGCAACACCCATCTCTTTTGCAATATGGAGCGCCCCATCCGGCGCAGGCTTTTTGGGGATTCCTTCGCGTTGCCCATAGTAGCAGCGAAACAGCTTGTCTCCAAACATTTTTTCAATGATAGAGACTGTCCATGCGTGGGGTTTATTGGAAAGTACCGCCAGTTGAATTCCTTTCTTGTGAAGTTCCTGGAGCGTCTCCGCCATCCCGTCGTACGGCTGAATTCGGTCCGTGGGATCGGCAGCGTAATATCCATTATATATGGTGCGCAAGTGGAGGAGTTTCTCCTCGGTAAAAGACCCTTTTACATGTGTGAGCATACGGCGCATCTGTGTGTCCGCCCCATCGCCGACGATTGTGCGGAATTCTTCCGGAAAGATGGCTGGCCCTCTAAACCCTGTGCTTCATGGTTGGGTGCTTCTTTCACGGCAGTCGAAGAACACTCCCTCACAGTGGATCTGTGATCACCCCAAAACATTCGCAATATAAAATTTGATCTAGGCACCTGCTCTGAAAGATTCCGGCGCCAGAGATTTATGGATTGGAATCCCCATGCGTGCCCTTTTGAATTTCCTGTATCTCTTCGGCTAAATTCTCTTTAACAGCCGCTCCCAATTTTTCAGCATCTTCCTTGATTACGTCCCACTCGTTTACAATTTGGGGATTTGTCTCAATATCCTCCCGAATAAACATCAATACAAACCCCACTAATAGCAGCACAGCCGCCATCCAAATGGCGTGCTCTTGAAATTGAAAGCTCATAAGCGCCCCAATTGCTGCGCCAACAGCAAAGATGAATATCACCAGGTAGTACTGCTTACTCTTTTTCCAAAGGGAAGCTTCCTTCGTGATATGAAACTTACAAAGCATTTCTGTGGCGCTGCGCATGTTTCCAATGCACATCGTTGTTGCACAGGGTAACCCCTTAAACTTTCGAAAGCTGTTGACCTGCATGGCACAAGCAAAGGACAAACACACATTGGCCAACATATTGACCGACTGCGGCATAAATCCAACGGCTGCCAATAAAAGCACTTCTGCAACTAACACGATCTGGCGCCAATGAATCTTTCGATAGTCCCGATACTTCTGATGAACCCACTCGGTCACATATACGCCAGAGATAAAGGCAGCCAGAGGCATGAAATAGTGCAGGGCCATCGACCAGTTTCCCATAGCTAAATTCTGTCCCAACAGAACGATGTTTCCTGTCTGCGCATTGGCGAATACTTTTCCCCTGCAATTGTAAGAATAAGCATCTTGAAAACCGCCAGCCAACGTTAAAAAAATTGCCAATGCCATGGATTCCGACATCTGTGTCTTTGCTTTCCATTTTCCCATGTTCTTCCCACCTCATCAATCATCAATAAACTTCCATCATGAAAGAAGCCCCGGCCTCATACGCGGCCAGGGCCTTTTTTACGAATTGACCGCCGGAATCTTCGCCGCCTCCGCCATCATTGCCGAAGCAACCCCACCGGCTGCACCAATTCCAGAGTTCCCATTTTCAACCACCACAGCAAAGGCATACGGCGTCCGGTCATTACTAGAAAATCCCACCATCCAAGCGTTTGGCTTTTTGCCTCCGCCGACCTCGGCAGTACCGGTCTTTGCACAGACCGCCATATCTGGAAACATATTGTCTCCGTACTCGCTTGTCACGTTATAGCGCATAACTTCTTTAAGCTTTGCCGCTGTGTCCGCCTGCAAAAGCTGGCTGTCCTTCTGGGTGCGGCCTGCCTTTGTCACCAGCCCAAAGTGAGTAGTAATGCTTTCAATCAGATAGGGTTTGACCGGCGTACCCTCGTTTGCAATTGCCCCCATCAAAAGCATCATGTGATAGGGATTGGTGAGATCCGTGTACTGCCCCACACCACTCCATGCAAGATCGTTCTCCTGCGCCTCGGACACATCGTACTGGCTTTTACTGGTTGGAATCCCATCCAGATCAAAACTGCGATTAAACCCCATAGAAGCGGCCTCTGCCGTCATCTTTTCCTTGCCCAACTCCATAGCCAACTCGGCAAAGACAATATTGCAGGATTTCGCCAAGCCGTCCTGGAAGTGAATCTTTCCGTGACGGCTTAAACAGGTGACCTTATTGCCATTTACAGTGATCTCCCCAGGACAATCGAAGATACGGCTTTCCAAATCGGGAATATTCTCAATCGCCGCTGCACTCGTAACAATCTTAAAAATAGATCCAGGGGTATAGGAAGCCGATAGCGCTCGGTTAAGGTACACCCCCTCGTATTTTCCACTGGTATCCGTATTCAAATCCGCAGGAACGTTACCTGGATCAAAGGTGGGGGAACTCACCATACAGAGCACCTCACCCGTTCGATAATTATATAGGATTGCTGCACCTTTTTGGTTTCCAAATGCCTGCAGGGTAACCTTGCTTAAATTGCTATCCAGGGTCAACCGGATATCATTTCCCGTGGTTTTGCCCGTAGGGGTCGCCAAACCAGTAAAAATGTTATAACCTGCCAGCTCAGAGCGGTAGCTGTACTGTACTCCTGTAGAGATATAGCCCATCGTATCGCCCACTGCATGGAGGGTTGCACGGCGCACCATTTCATCGTCGTTATAAAGCCTTTCGCCGTCCTTACTCTGAGCTAAAATTGTACCGTTCCGATCGAGAACATCCCCCGCATAGGAGAGCTGTCCACCGCCTGCCAGATGCTTATTGTAGGGCTGAAACGCCCAGTTCCCGCCTTCCATTACAAGGGAAGCCAGGAAAATGACCAACCCTACAAGAAATCCTCCCGTGAGAAGGAATAGAATTAAGGATCGGGTACCGGTTGTCTTCATTGGCGCACCGCCTTTCTACCGCTGCATCTATTTTCGTTTTCGTACCGCATAAGTGCGTTCATCGCTGGCCTTAATGAATGCCAATAGTCCCCAAACTGCCACCATACTGGACCCTCCCAGGCTGACAAAGGGGAGGGTTACACCGGTGAGTGGTAGGACATCTGTGGCGCCGAAGACATTTAAGCACGTCTGAAAAAGCATCATTCCGGCCGCCGCACAAGCGGAAATGGAATAGAATGTCGACCGGCTGCGCGTCACATCGGAACGCGCATAAAACACCAGCAATGCGATGGCTACCACAACTGTGATCGCCAAAATCAAACCCAGTTCTTCACAGATCATACCGAACACCAGGTCGCTGGTGGAGGCAAATACGCTTTTCAAATATCCATTTCCTACTCCAACGCCAAAGAACCCTCCGCTGGCCGTATATGTGAGAACCCGTGTTTGCTGATAGCCCGCCTCATTGGCGAACTCCCATACATGCCTCCAAGCGGCAAAACGCTGTGCAATGTACGGCTTAAATTTTAAAATCAGAAACACGCCAAATACAGCAGCCGAACAGATCAGCGCAATCGTCCGCACGCTGCCAGACCGCATAAAGGCAATAATGAGAAATGTCACAAAGAAGATACAAGCTGTGCCAAAGTCACGCATCAAGAACAGGGCGCCCAAACACACTCCTCCAAAAAGAATAAAGCCGGAAAGGTTACGCGCCGTTTGTAACCGGTCGAGCGTGGACGCCCCAACAAATACAAATGCAATCTTGATGAACTCAGATGGTTGAACGCTGATTGGCCCGAGGGAAATCCAATTTTTTGCACCATGATTTTCAGATGCAAACAACAGATTGATTGCAAATAATACGATGGCGCCAATTGCAATAGCCAAACGCCAGCGCATTACTCGCTCCAAATCATTCATAAACCAAATCATGACGCAAAACAACACGATTCCCAAAAGCAGGGCGCCCAATTGAACATACGTCTTCTCCACGCCTGTTCCAGAGAGCAACATAATACCAATTCCAGAAAGCAAAAAACCTACCGTCTCTAGCTCGAAACTCACCCGATTGAGCGCTTTCATCGAATAGAGATAAAGTCCCCATTCCATTATAACAAGTGCCCCCAAAGGAATGAAGGGCATATAATTGAATGGTTCGCTGGAAAAACATACCTCTATACAGAGCATAACCTGAACCAACATCACGGTAAACAGCAGTCCAAAAGGGGACGCCGCATGCACTCGCCGGCGTTTGGGAACCTTCAGATTCTTTGCCTCGCTGGTGCGTTTGAGCATCAAAGAAGTAGAACCTAATGTAATCACATCGCCGGGCAAAACCTGTGCACGGTTCTCAACCTTTTTCCCGTTGACGCGCGTTCCTGCCTTGGAATTTGTGTCTGTTACAATCCATCCGCTCTCTCTGCGCATCAGGACGGCATGATCCCGGCTGGCGGTGCTGTCGTGCAGCACAATATCACAACTGCGGCTGCGTCCCAGGGAGTTTTCCCAATACAGCACAGGAAGGATCTCCTTTGTCACCATATCCTGAAGGATGACTACAGGTTCCTCCCGCCGCCGTCCCGCCTTCAACGAATGGAAACAACGACATACCACTACGATGGAGAGCAGCGGCACTGCAATCCGCAACAGGTACAGTGCTACGGAAAGTACATTCTGTATGATAGGATTGTCCAGCATTGGCCGGCCTCCTTTTTCTTTCATTTGGGTACAGTATATTATACTAGCAAAAAATTGCAAAGTAAACCGCACCGATTCAATCGTAAGGGTTTTGTAACCTGCACTTTTAGGCTAAAAAGGACTGCGAACATTGTTCGCAGTCCTTTTTAGCCTATACTATCGTGCCATTCGATAACTCACAGGGACCAACCCCAACTCTTCCATAAAGCGCGGAAGGCCCGCCTCAAAATTCACGCCAAAGCGGCGATCGGTTCCAGCTTCTCGGGTACGGCGGATACTACCGCAAGTAAAATCAACCGCCAACTGCATTGCGTCGCGCAGACTCATTTCACTGAGCAGTCCAGACAAGAGGGCGCTTCCAAAGATGTCCCCTGTCCCATGATAAGCCCCTTCCACGCGAGGCGAGAAAGCATACGTGACGCGGCCAGTGTCACGATCTAAACCAGCTGCTCCCAGCAATCCGGGGCTAAACCACACGCCAGTCAACACCACCAAACGCGGCCCCATTTCGCTGAGGCGTTGCAGTACTCCCTCAATATAGGCTCGGTCATATGGTCCATCATAGAATTCCTCACCCAGTAAAAAGGCGGCTTCCGTCAGATTCGGAACGACTAGATCCGCTTTTTTACAGAGCTTTTTCATCCCACGTGCCATTTCCGGCGTACAGGTGGCATATAGTTTCCCATTATCCGCCATAACCGGGTCCACCATCACCAGCGTATCACTTGTGCGGAAATCATCCACAATTTCGGACACAATGTCAATCTGCTCTGCAGATCCAAGGAATCCGGTGTATAGCGCATCAAAGGAAAGATGAAGGCTTTTCCAATGCGCTGCATATGCCCGCATATCGTCCGTCAAATCGCGGTATGTACAATTTCCCAAGCCGCCTGTGTGAGTAGAAAGTACTGCCGTCGGCATGACGCTCGTCTCCATACCCGCTGCGGAGAGGATCGGGAGCACGACCGTCAAGGAACACTTTCCAAATCCGGAAATATCGTGAATGGCTGCAACTTTTTTCTGTCTCATTGCCAAATACCGGGGCGCCGCCCCCCTCGCGCCTATTACGCAAGGTCCTATCTTTCTGTATTTTACGGCGGGATTCCCTGAAAATTCCCCATTCTTTTCAGGCGTATTGCCCTGGCCGTAGGCTTTTAAGCATAGACGAAAAGGCAGCCTCCGTCAAGGCGAAAAATGTAAAGAGATCGAAACTTTTTTGGGAAATATTTGCAACGCTGGCGGATCGAGCACCGTCTATTCGACCTTTTGTACAACCGCGTCCGCACGCTTATAGATGCTGTTTTCCGGCACAAAGCCTCGCACCATAGAAAGCGGATAGACATTGGTGTAGCGGCCGATCACTGTTCCAGGATTCAGTACCGAGTTGCAACCCACCTCTACAAAATCGCCAAGCATTGCCCCGAATTTCTTACGTCCAGTTTCTATACGTGTGTTGCCCACACATACTGTGACCAGCGTTTTGTCCGATTTAACATTCGAGGTGATGGAACCTGCACCCATATGCGACTTATAGCCAAGAATGGAGTCCCCCACATAATTATAGTGTGGTACCTGTACACAATCGAATAGAATGACATTTTTGAGTTCCGTCGAGTTTCCCACTACGCAATTTGCGCCGACTAAAGCGTTTCCACGAATAAATGCACACTGTCGAACCTCTGTATTAGGCCCAATGATTGCTGGTCCATGAATATAAGCGGTCGGAAATATCGTGGCGCTTTTCGCCACCCAGATATCTTCCCCGCGCTTTTCATATTCCTCTGTAGAGAGAGTCTCGCCCAGCTTAAGAATAAACTCTCCTATCCCGGCTAATGCCTCCCACGGATAGGTGTATTGTTCCAAATAGGTTGCCGCTGCTGTGTGAGAAAGATCGTACAGACTGCGAATAAACAGATTTTCCATCATGTAAAAGATGCTCCTTTATTGGGAAAGCATTTGGAAGGAGAAGTCCCCCAAATGCTTTCTATTTTTCCTTATTATAGGATGTTCCTCCGTGCAGGTCAACGGGAATTTGGTAGGGTCCTCTGAATCCATCATCCAAAAAATAGATTATCCCTGTTTCCAGACCATTTCTTTGAGAAGAAGTAGATCGCCGGTACTGAGTATACCATCGCAGTTCAAATCTCCAGCTTTCCACTCTGCATCGCTCAGATAGCACCCGGTTGTCAAATATTCATATAACAACTGTGTGTCCGCGGAGCTGGGTTTACCTCGTCCGGTTATATCCCCTGGAATACAAGCGACGGCACGATCACTGACTTGACCATCAATCAACACTTCCATAAGGTCGCCGGTTGCTACACGTCCGGATGTCTTTATTCGTCCATCGGTTCCGGTCACACGGACAACGCCAGTATGCTCTGTGTAGGACTCTTCCAGTTCCGATACTGTAATCGGACCATCAAACAGATATAAGAGGGTTTGCTCTGGTCTTTCCTCTGAAGACGTTCCGCTCTCGGAAGGCTGTGAACTTTCTCCTTCTTCGGATTCTTGAGGAAACTCCTCCTGTGGTGACAAGACGTATTCGGAGCTATCGAATTGATAGACTCGAACCGGCGTCAGATCGCTGATTTCATCCAATAATGGCGCATGTACCAGCAAAATCCTTCCTCCGGATTCCACACGGCAGGTTCGGTCATAGTCGCAGACAGCATTGCGAATGATTCTTGCCTCTGTCTGTTCATCCTCCATATGATAGCGGATAATTTGAATCGCTGGCGCATCTGCACCACTTCCCTCCTCAATCACATCGGTGACATCCATCAGGAAGTAAAGATCCTGGTCTACACAAAAAACTTTTCGAAAACCAGGCCGTAGTGCAGCACTCAGGCGCACTTCCCACCCCGCAGTGGTTCTCCAGAGCTTCACCACATACATACGCTTTGTCCCCTCTGTACTGACTGCCACATAGCTTCCATCCTCACAGGGGAATAGAGCACGGTTGTCCTCTAACAGATAAGGGCTTTCAATTTGGTTGAGATCCGGTGGGTCAACTTCTTCTCCGCCAGAGACCGCAGCACTGTACCACGCGGCCGCTGTAAACAATAATACGGTCCAGAATAAAGCCGCAATCCCAAATCGCCGGATTCGCTTTGACTTCACAATCAGGCACCCCCTTTCCCTTACCTATATAGTAAAGGTTGGTAGAAAAATGTGGGGATTCCGTGAAGTATTTCGACGCATTCTTTAAAAAAGAAATAGAAAAAGCGAAAACCGGGTTAAACCCGGTTCTCGCTTTTTGGGGAGGAGTTGTATTGAAAAGGCGTGACAATCCTTGCCACGAGACTTATAAGCACAGTTTGTTTCATTTGTTTTCCTTTTTCTGGTTCCCATTATAATCCTAGGAATTGCCCCTGTCAACGAAAGAAAGCCCTCTCTAACTAGAATCTCTGTTTTGGACAAAACGAAGATTTTCAAAACACAATTTTAGTGAACATATCCACAGTTGTTTCGAAGCATTTCGTAAATATTCTGAGTTTATACGATCATAGTATGTATTTACTCAAAAACGACACGTTTTGGAGTCCCTTTGCCATTTTTCCTAGTAAAGCAATAAATCATATAGTTCCCCTGAGCGGGACTCTTCAAATAGGGCAAAAAGCTGTCGGCTTTTTTGGCAAACTGTGGTACAATAAACACAACGATTTGTATCAAACGGTGTTGTATATTTCACCGTCGCATTGACAAAGGAGTTTTTAAATCCAAAATGACTAGTCTAAAAAAGAATGATCTTGTTGAGATTTCAATCACCGGATATACTGCGGAAGGAAGTGGAATTGGCCGCTGGAATGGTATGGCAGTTTTTATCCCCCTGACAGCGGTCGGAGATACCGTAGAGGCGCGTATTCTCAAAGTCGCTAAGACCCATGCCTTTGGAAAAATGGAGCATATCCTGATTCCTTCTTCTGCCCGAATACAATCCGACTGCCCGCAATTTCAAAAGTGTGGGGGCTGTGTCTTCCGCCACATTCATTATGCGGAAGAACTCCGTGCTAAAGAACAGCGTGTACGGGATGCAATCGAACGCATTGGAGGATTTCAAAATATTCTCATCCATCCGATTCTTGGTGCTGAACAGCCGGATGGATATCGGAATAAAGCGCAGATTCCCATCGACAGGACGCCGGATGGAGAGCTAACCATGGGATTCTATGCGAATCATAGTCATCGCATTATCAACTGTGCATACTGTCAATTGCAGCCTCCTTCTTTTCAAGCCGCTATGGATGCCTTCCGTACCTGGGCTGCTCTGAGTGGCGATGAACCTTACAATGAAGCAACCGGAAAGGGGCGCTTACGTCACCTTTATCTTCGCCAGGCTGAGGCTACCGGCGAGGAGATGGTTTGTGTGGTGGTCAATGGGAACGGAGTGCATAAGGAAGATATTCTTGTGCGTCTTTTACGAGAAAGGATACCTGGTCTAAAAAGCGTGATGATCAATACCAATCGCGAGAGGACGAATGTGGTTTTGGGTAAGAAAAACCGCGTCGTTTGGGGACAAGATTACATTACAGACCGTCTGTGTGGTCTGGACTTTCATATTTCACCACTCTCTTTCTATCAAGTCAACCGCACGCAGGCAGAACGCTTGTATCGACAGGCGGCAGTTTACGCAGGTTTGACTGGACACGAAACGCTGCTAGACCTTTACTGCGGGACCGGGACCATTGGCCTTTCAATGGCTGCACAGGCGAAGCGTGTAATCGGTGTAGAGGTTGTCCCCTCTGCGGTTGAAGATGCGCGTAAAAATGCGGAGCGCAATCATATCACCAATGCAGAATTCTTTTGCATGGATGCAGCAGAAGCTGCATCCATGTTAAGACAACGCGGAGAATATCCGGATGTCGTCATTCTCGACCCTCCACGCAAGGGCTGTTCTGGGGAATTGTTGCGTACCGTAGTGCAAATGTCACCAAAACGGATTGTCTATGTCTCCTGTGATCCTGCTACCTTAGCGCGTGATCTGCGTATTTTAGCCGATTTACATTATATCCCCCAAGAACTCACACCCGTAGACATGTTTCCTAGGACAGCACATGTCGAGACAGTGGTTTTGATGTCAAAAGTCCAAGAGTAGATTCGAGAAAATATAAACAGCGAAGGCTGTCCCAAGATTTGTCTTGGGATGGGTTTCATATTCCGAAATTTTCGCTTGAGAGCACGGAAAGAACTGACTTATCATAAAAATGGTAAGGGGTGGAGTGGATCGATTTGGTATTAAAGGTGTTGTGGGAAAAGGTTCGGTAAATTGGAATGTTAAGTTGACAGAAGTACCGAAAATGTTCTTGTTCGATTATTATGATATGGTAAGTAAAAGGCGGAATGCCTATAATGGTAAAACGTCGATGAAACCATTCCTTTCACTTCATCGAGGATGCCGCCTGTAAAGTGTTTTTAAGGGATGGTATTGTAAATACAGTGGATCTTAAAAATGGAATAATAATCTATCATATTACAGACTGTGTCAAGGTATAGGTTTGCTTATTTTTTCGAAATGTTACTTCGCAATAATATCTATATATCTATAGAGAATAGTCCAAATGCTAGATAAGGTCGGAAATAGATATTTGTTATAAGGATAACGGTGATAAAACGACAGCTGCATAATGGCGGGTTGTCCATATCACGAATATACTAAGCGATAAAAATGTCCGCATTCGATCAAGTTCAACATTTGAGAAGGATGTTTCCGCAGGAGAACGGAAGGTACAAAAGATGCTACGCGTCCAGACAAGGTTAGTTGAAAGCGATTCTTAGTACTCTTTTATTTAGAAAACGGTACAGTTTTGTTTTAGATTTTTACTATGCGATAAGCGCTATGAAATTTTAGGACGGTATGATTTACGAGGCGTATCGTCCTTTTTGTAAGCAAGGATTCAGATCTCTAGCACAAATATTATGATCGGAACCCAAAGAGTGCAACTAAGGGATACTACTTATGCATGCGAGGGAGGGCTGCTCGTTTATACTATCCTTCTCAAAGGGTTAGTACGGATCAGCTTAAAACAGAAGGGGTGAATGAGAAGCATTGGATGTCCGATTGAAGACTTAGAAAAAACATTCGTGGTGGCAATCCATACTGGCATCTGTTATACTCTAAAAGACGGTTCTTCAGATGGGGAACGATATTTCACGATTTTGCAGATGATGTGAAAATTTAGATGGCACATTGGCAGGGTGAGTCCTTTAAAATATCAGATACTGTAATCGATGCAACAATTTTAAAAAGGAATTGGAAAAGAGTATCACATAATATGCTAGGATTCTAAAAAAGGAGCGTCATATGAGCGAGTCATTTGCAGTCAAGGTAATCGCGCGGATGCACAGCGATTTCCCAGCAAAGTTTGGCATTCCCAGACAGAGCGGTTTGGTGAATGCGCTGAAAAGTACAGTGGTGTTTGAACCAGTTTATCGCAATCCCGATGCCGTACGCGGCTTGGAGGAGTTTTCTCACATTTGGCTGATCTGGCAATTTTCTGAAGCGGTGCGGGAAGGATGGTCGCCAACGGTCCGCCCGCCTCGTATGGGAGGAAACACTCGTATGGGAGTATTTGCAACACGTTCTCCTTTTCGGCCCAATGCCATTGGGCTATCCTGTGTGAAATTGGAGCATATAGAACCGAATTCTTCAAAAGGGCCCCTGCTTTATGTATCCGGTGCAGATCTGATGGATGGCACGCCAATTTTGGATATTAAGCCCTATCTTCCAGGGGTGGACAGCCATCCAGATGCCATAGGAGGCTTTGCGGATTCATTTCGCGGATATGCTGTGGAGGTTCAGTGTCCAGAGGAACTCCTCTCTCATGTACCGGAAGACCGCCGGGAAGCCCTTTTAGGGATATTGGCGCAGGACCCACGTCCGTCCTATCAGAATGATCCGGAACGTCTTTATGGCCTTTCCTTTGGCGGCCTTAATGTTCGCTTCCGTGTATGTGACGGTGTTTTATTGGTCTGCGAGATTATACCGGAGATTCTATAAAAACGGCCATGTAAACTACATTGTCTTTTTATAGAGTGAAGAAGGTGTATAATAGAACTCTTTGAATTGCCTTTCGCCGCACCTTAGGTGCGGCTTTTCTTTTTGTATAGAATATCAGAGCGGATCTTATCCAAAGTGATTCCAAGTTGAAAAAGTTATATAGCCGCCAAAAGTGGGCGCTGAAAACACGTACAAAAAGATTTCTATAAGTCTATTTGTAAACGATTTGAGAATTTTTTCACAGGATTCTTGACAGCCTCTTCCTTTTGAACTAGACTTACGATGCATTCAGTTAACCGAGTTAACTTTTGCGAGGGGAACATAAACGATACACCGGACGGGGAGGTATGTTATTGGGACAGCTTGGAAACCAGTTGCTTCATGCATTGTTGAATTTAATACAAGGCCTGCGGCACTACGAAATCGGAGGTCCGCTTTCCAAAACGACGATGATGATGCTGTTGTTGATTCGTGAAAAGTCAGAGGAAAACAAAAAAGCTGGCGGTGTGGCTGGTGTGATTGCCTCCACACTGAGCACAGAGTTAGAGGTTTCAAAACCTGCCGTGACAAAGGCGGTCAATTATTTGGAACAGCGGGAACTGGTGACGCGCGTAAATGGACAGGATGACCGGCGGCATGTTTATGTGATGTTGACTTCGAAGGGAGAAAAAACCTTGGAGGAAGCTTATCAGGCGACTATGAACAGTATGGATCATTTGGTCGAGTGTTTGGGAGAACTGGATACAGAATTATTCATTCGCCTCAGTGGGCAGATTGCACAGGCATGCCAGGAGCGCCATCTTCCCAGATGAATCCATGTTCTAAAACATAGAATATTGGAATACATTCCTGCGGGATATGACCGCGTGCAGAAAACTCATCCGATCCACATCAATGGATGGATTGAACATAAATTTGGGAGAGTCATAAAAGATTGTAATGAGTCTATTTATTTAGGAGGAACGATTCATGAGCAAACGTTTTTGGTCTATACTTCTCGCCGCCGTGCTTTTGTGTTGTCCGGTTGGGCTGTTGGGGAGTGGGACACAAGCTTCTGCCAAAGAGCTTTGGGAGAGTAAAGTGATCGCGTACGACGATATTGAGGACATTGTGGATGGCAGTTTGGATTTTTCTGGGCAGTCGAGTGCGATCAACCAGAGCATTGCAGCCTTAAAGCAAAGCCAGCAGAGCTTGAATAAGCTTTCACAGCAACTCAGCAGTGCAGCAGCGCAATTGCCACAGGGGTCCACATTGGCCGATATGTTGAATGGCCTACAGACGATGACGCAGTCACTCAGTGCACAACTGACGAGCACCAGCAACAGCCTCAGCCAGTCAATGGTGCAGATCGATCAGGCGCGCAACCAAGTGGTAATTGGTGCAAAAAATCTTTATATTGCCTACAATAGCTTGGTGGATCAGCAGGACGAATTGCGCCGGAGTTTGGATGTGTTTGACAAGAATCTAGCAGCTAGTCAAAAACAATATGAGTTGGGAATGATTACTGCGTTGGATTTAGAAAATACCAAATCGGCCCGTAATACGATTTCTTCCGGTATTGATACCATGGATTTAGAAATCACAGCACTCAAACGGAGCTTTAACACGCTGATCGGCCGCAATTATAACCAAGGGCTGACAATTAAGTCCTTGCCGCAGCCGGATACCTATTATGTAGAGAAGATTCATTTTTCAGACGATTTGGAGGACGCTTATAATAACTACATATCATGGGGGGGCAGCAGCTCTGTACCCAGCAATCAAGAAAACTTCGACGAGGAAAAGGGTTCCTTTGGCGCATCATTCCGCAAACTTTATGAAAATATCGGCGACAAGCAGCGCCTGCTGACAAACGCGCAGGCCACCTTGGCTCTGGAACAAAAAAACTATGATGCTTCCTTGAAAAAATATCAGTTGGGGATGTTGTCAGAACTCGCTTTGGTGAGTGCGCAAGATCAGCTCGACACTCAGAAAGCAGCCGTTCGTACAGCAGAAACCAATTTATTCTCTGCCATTGAGCAATATAAATGGGCATTGGAGTATGGGATCATCAGTGAATAAACAGGGGCATGAGCGAGCTGTTGACAAAGGATTTTCCCAAAAATCAGCGTGCTATTACAAAGCGGTACTGCCTATAAACGTTATTTGTAATATTAATATATTGCTTGATTTTTTAGCGGAGAGGTTTGTCAACAGCTTGATGAGGACCAGATTTTGCAGAATAGGAGAGAATAACTCATGAAAAAACAGTCCCATTGGTCCGCCGCGATCTGTGTAGCATTGGCGGTGGCGGTTGTATGCAGCGGGTGCTCCAGCAGCGCAGAGCCTGCGAACGCGGAGCCAGAAGAGGCAGAAGTCGTCTCGGTGGAAGTGATGCCCGCCAAGCTTGGAGAGATTCAAAGTGAATTTCTCTACTCCGGAAAGGTGAAACCAGTAGAAGAAGCCAATGTGGTCAGTACAGTAGGGGGAACGGTCCAGGAGGTCTATTATCAAGTGGGGGACCATGTGGACAAGGACGCAACCCTGTTCCAAGTAGGTACGGAGGATATTGAGAACAATTTAGAAGTTCTTAACGCGCAATTGGCTGCTGCGCAGGCCAGCGTGAAATCCGCGCAGACCAGTTTAGAACTGGTCAATGGCGCAACGATGCAGTCACAAATTCAGTCTGCGAAAGCTGGCCTCGAACAGGCCGAAATCGCCTATAACGATATGAAAACAACCTATGAGAACAACAAACAGCTCTATGAGGCGGGGATTATATCAAAAAGCGATATGGATCAGACGGAGACTGGATTGAAAAATGCAGAGATCGCTTACAATCAGGCAAAGGAAAGTTACGATTTAATCGCCAATCAGATGCCGGCAGAAAATCTTCGAAAGGCACAGGATGGCTTAGCGGCGGCTCAAGCCAATGAGAAGGCCGTACGGGCCCAAATGGCGAGTGCAGAAAAAACGCTGCGCGATGCGACGGTGAAAAGTCCCATCTCGGGTGTGGTGACCGCGTGCAATGTGACCGCAGGAACCATGTATTCCAGTGCAGCCGGTGCGGCCTTTACCGTTAGTGACACGAGCCGCGTGTATATTGATGTAAATGTTTCAGAAGAACTCATCAATCGCATTGCCGTGGGGCAGAGCGTGGATGTAAAAGTCAGTGCTGTTTCGGATACGCCATTTACGGGCAAAATTGATCGCATCAATCCTGCGGCGGGGCAGACCGGTACATATAATGTAAAGATTGTTCTGGACAATGCGGATGGGCAATTGAAATCTGGAATGTTTGGAGAGGTACATTTTGTAAATGAACGGCATGAAAACGTAATCGTTCTTCCAAGAGACGCTGTGTTGACCTCGGACGACCAATCGTATGTGTTTGTCAATGAAGAGGGCGTCGCTAGAAAGGTGGAAGTGACCACCGGTATCGATACAGGAGAGCAGGTGGAGGTGACCACGGGACTTGCGGAAAACAGCAGCGTTGTTATAAAGGGCCAGAGCTTCCTGACGGACGGTGACGTGATTGAAGCCTCCGATTCGGAAAAGGAGGCGTAATGTATGCCGACAAAAACCGCGATTAAGCGTCCTATCACCACCATTATGGTGATGTTGGTGTTCATTTTGGCAGGCCTTGTTTCTTTGTCCGCCTTGAAGTTGGATTTGATGCCTTCGATCAATATACCAATTGCAGCGGTCAGTACGACTTATGTCGGCGCGGGCCCGGAGGAGATCGAAAGTCTGGTTACCAAACCAGTGGAAGAGGCTTTGGGGACTGTCAGCAACGTGGATACCATTACCTCGACCTCTTCCGCCAATTCTTCCATGGTAATCGTGCAATTTGTGGATGGAACCGACGTGGATATGGCTGCCATCGACTTGCGTGAAAAAATTGATCTGGTCAAAAGCAGCTTGCCTGAAGGGGCAAACGATCCGATGGTCATCAAAATGGACCCTAGCATGTTGAGCAGTATCATGGTGGGCGTCCATGGGGATATGGATCTCTCCAAATTGACCACGGAAATTGAAGACCATGTAATCAACCGCCTGGAACGCATTGACGGCGTGGCCTCTGTCAGCATGACAGGCAGTGTCGATCAAGAAGTGCAGGTTGTTTTAAAGCCGGAAAAGATGCAGGGATACAATGTGACGGTACAGCAGATTTCCGGGATGCTACAGGCAGAAAACTTGAACCTACCGACGGGCAGTATTGCGCAGGGCGATGCCAAGCTACAATTGCGTTCGGTTGGTCAATTCGAATCGGTTGATGAAATCCGCGACTTGCCGATTACCACTTCAACAGGAGCGCTGATCCATCTGCGCGATGTGGCGGATGTCAAGGAAGTGGAAAAGGAAGAAGACTCCTATGCCCTAATTGATGGACAAAAGAGCATCATTCTCACCATCCAAAAACAGTCCAATGCCAACTTGGTGGATATTTCCGAGAAAATTGTCGAAGAACTCGACAAGATTGAAGCCGACGATCCAGAGTTGAATGTGACAATGCTCACCAATACGGCGGATTATATTACGACTTCTGTCAGTAATGTTTTGAGCACAGCGGTGCAGGCAGCTCTGATGGCCATGGTCGTGTTGTTCCTATTTTTGCGCAATGGAAAGTCCTCTCTGATTATCGGCGTATCCATCCCGACTTCGGTTATTGTGACATTCGCATTGATGTACGTTTGTGGTATGTCCCTGAATGTCATCTCTTTGGGCGGTTTAACCATCGGTATCGGCATGTTAGTGGACAATTCCACCGTTGTGTTGGAGGCGATTACACGCCATCACGAGGAAGGCATGAGCGCGCGGAAAGCGGCTGAGACAGGGACGGCGGAGGTTGCGCTCTCGGTCATGGCCTCAACGCTGACTACCGTGGCGGTATTCATTCCTTTGATGTTTGTACAGGGAATGATTGGCCAGATGTTTAAAGATCTGGCCCTGACCGTGAGTTTTTCGTTGGGGGTTTCCCTGATTGTCTCCGTGACCTTTGTCCCCATGGCGGCCTCCCGCCTACTCAAAAGTACGGATGCAGAGCGCATGGAAAAACATCCCCGCCTCCATGCATTTCTCAATCTTTGGAAGCGTGGATTGGATGCGCTGGACAGCGGCTACCGCCGGGTTCTGCACGCTTCTCTGCGGCATAAAAAACGTGTGGTTGCCCTGGTGTTGCTGATCTTTGTAGCCTCTCTGTCCTTGCTACCCGTGGTAGGAGTGAACCTGATTCCCTCTATGGACCAAGGTTCGGCAAGCATTTCGATTGCGATGCCAAAGGGAACGGTTTTGTCGGAAACCTCGAAGGTGGTCGATCAAGTGACGGCTCAGCTCGGGGATATTCCGGAGATTGACGAATGGTATGTCACCGCAGGGGGATCTTCTACAGACAGCGCCAGTGTAACCATCAACCTGGTAGGGATGGACCAACGCGACCGGTCGACGGATGAAGTGGTGGATGAAATCCGCGGGCGGGTAAAAGGGATTGCCGGCGCAGAAATTACAGCTTCTGCTTCCAGCTCTGCAATGGGATCGTTTGGCTCCTCTTCGGATGTACAGTTCCAGCTGAATGGCGATGATACCGAACAGCTCCGTGCGATCGGGAACGACTTGATGGAACAATTGGAGAAGGAGCCCTGGGTAACCGATGTTTCCAGTTCGTTGGACGATGCAGTCCCGGAGGCCAGCATCGTGATCGACCGCGTAAAGGCGTCTTCCTACGGGATTACTGCGTCGAGCATTGCCAGTGCAGTCAGCACAGCGGTGACAGGCAGCGTTCCCACCCAATATAAAGTGGACGGCGACGAAATCGACGTCCGAATCATGGAAGATCCGGACCGTATCCGCTATCTGAATGATTTACAGGGGATCACCGTACCGGCGGCAAACGGTTCACCCATTCCGTTGACAGAGGTGGCGGAAATCCGGGTGGCAGACGGCGCTACTCAGATCACTCGTACCAACCAGCACCGTTATATCACCATCAGTGCCAATACGACGGATATTGACTCTGCAACCGCACGCCGCAATACGGAAGCTGTTCTCGATCGGTATCATTTCCCCGAGGGATATGACTATGAATTCACTGGAACGATGGATAGTATTGTCGAAACCTTCACCAGCCTGCTCGTGGTGCTGATTGTTGCCATCCTGCTGGTCTATATGATTATGGCAGCGCAGTTTGAATCGTTCATTCATCCATTTATCATCATGTTCTCCCTGCCGCTAGCCTTGACCGGTGGAATCATGGGACTGTTTGTAACGGGCAATACCATTACTGCGACGTCATTTATGGGCTTTATTATGTTGGTCGGCATGGTGGTCAACAATGCAATTGTGCTAGTGGACTACACCAACCAACTCAGAGAACGCGGGATGGGCTGTGTGGAAGCGCTGGAAAAGGCGGGGCCCACTCGTTTGCGTCCTATCCTGATGACTACCCTCACCACGGTACTGGGAATGGTCCCAATGGCGCTTTCCACGGCGGAAGGTACAGAAATGCAACGTCCAATGGCAATTACCATTATTTTTGGTATGACGCTCTCTACCGTAATCACTTTGGTATTTATCCCGGTTCTGTATGCCGGCGTGGATAAATTCCGGCATGGCCGGAAGAGCAAAAAGAACAAGCGGAAGTTCCACGAAGGGCAACGCGGAGAGGCTATGCCGGAGGGAATGTAAATCATTAAAGTGCAGCCCAGAGGGATCAATCCCTCTGGGCTTTTTTGCTTTTGGAGTCCAATTGAAAATCATTATCCTATAAAATACAAAGAAAATACAAGAATTTCAGAAAAAAGTACTATCTTTTTTGGAAATAAATTGTTATAATATATAAAAAAGTTGGAAACTGAGAAAGAATACTGTTTGCTTTATGAATGGCACGGAATTCAGTATTTCATTTAAAAAATAAGGAACACCAAAGATCGGATAGCTCAACAGCGTTTCGGTAGAGGGAGCGTTGTGGAGAAAGAGGATGTTTGGTGGTTCCTTGTTTAATATTTTTTAAGATGGGGAGAGATGTGCATGAAATCGAAACGGCTGGTTTCCTTGCTTCTTTCGGCGATCATGACCGTCAGTGTTGGCATTCAGCCTGCATTTGCTGCGGGAAATGACGCGGGAGATCCTTGGAACAGCAACGCACAGTGGCCGCAGCTTACGCGGGCCGCTTCCGAAATGAAGCCCGAAGACCAGAAATTTACCCACAAGGAGTGGACAGGCACGACCTATACCGGCCTCGACGGTTCGGAAGAGAATGCTTGGGATGTTGTTGGAATCAATCGAGAGCCTGCTGCAACGTCTACTGTTCCTTATGAATCTGTGGACAAGGCAGTGACCGGTGCCGTGGATTATGCAAAGGATCAATCCGCATATGTCCAGATGCTCAGCGGTTCCGGCGAAAAAGATTGGCAGCTTGTCGTGGTATCCAACCCGGAAAAGGGCCAGAAATACCTGGATGACGGCTTTATGAACCCCGATTATGAGGTGAAGGCCGAAGATGGGTGGCACGATGTGGATGTTCCGCGCAGCTGGACCCGCTATGAGGACTGCGGCGATTGGGACTATTCCATTTATACGAACACCCAGATGCCTTGGCAGGAAGGGGACAACCCCAGCGTTCCGCAGGCGCCGACGAATTACAACCCGGTGGGTTTCTACCGCAAGGAATTCACTGTGAAACCCTCCATGCTTCAGGACAACGGCCGCGTGCTGATTTCCTTCCAGGGCGTGGAGTCCGCTTATTATGTGTATGTCAACGGCCATGAGGTCGGCTATAGTGAGGACAGCTATCGTCCGCACGAGTTCGACATCACCGATTATCTGAACCCGCAGGGCGAAGTCAACACCCTTGCAGTAAAGGTACATAAATTCTGCGACGGAACGTGGATGGAAGACCAGGATATGATCTACGACGGCGGTATCTTCCGCGACGTCTACCTGTATTCCACCCCCTTGGTGCATATCTCGGACTACCGCGTCATCACCGACTTGGACGAGACCTACACCAATGCAGATCTGCAGTTGAGTCCGGTCGTGACCAACTATGCGACACAGGATGTCTCCAATTTTGCAATCGACGTTCAATTGTTTGATGCAGAGGGCAACAACGTCTTTGCAGACGACCCGATGCGCATCGATCTCGGCGCGATTGCCGCTGGCAAGTCGGCTACCGCAGATGTCAGCAAGCTGGTCAAGAGCCCGAAACTTTGGAGCGCCGAGGACCCGAACCTCTACACGCTGGTCCTCAACCTCTACGACAAAAATTCCGGCAAGCTGTTCGAAAGCGTTTCCCAGCAACTCGGCTTCCGCGAGATCGAGTTCACCCGTACGGAGGTAGATGAGAACTACAACCGCATCACAACGGAATATGAGCCGATCACCATCAATGGACAGCCGTTGTTGTTCCGCGGCACCAACCGCCACGATTCCGACCCATTTGGCGGCAAATATGTGCCGAAGGAAACTTATGAGGAAGACGTCAAGCTGATGAAGGAATGGAACCTGAACGCAGTCCGTACCTCTCACTATGCGAATGATGAGTACCTCTATTACCTCTGCGACAAGTATGGCCTGTATATGATGGGCGAGACAAATGCGGAATGTCATGCCATTATGGGCCAAAACGACAATATCAATAAATACCTGAGTACGGTTCTATTCGACCGTGAAAATACCTCTTACCAGACGTTGAAGAATCAGACCGCGGTTGTCGCATGGTCCATCGGCAATGAGATGAGCTATGACCGCCACGGCGGTGACAATATTTTCCCGCGCTTGGTGTGGTTCTTCAAGGACCGCGATTTGACTCGCCCGGTTCATGCGGAAGGTTTGAACCAGGACTGTGGAACCGATATGGGCAGCAATATGTATCCGTCGGTCAGTGCAGTACAGGGATATGCTGGCGAAGGCAAGATGCCGTATGTCATGTGCGAATATGCCCATGCGATGGGCAATTCGGTCGGTAACTTGAAAGAGTATTGGGATGCTGTCCGCAGCTCTGACAATATGCTCGGCGGCTTCATTTGGGACTGGGTTGACCAATCCCGTGCCATTGACCTCGATACCCTGCCCAGCCAGAGCAGCATCACTGAGTTGAGTAAAAATGCAGCGGTAGCAACCGTGACAGGCGCAACCAGCGCAGTTGACGCAGACGATGCTTCCCTTACAGGCAAAGCATACGATGGATATTCCGTGATTTCCGGCGCGGCCAACGACGTCTATAACGCTGTGCTCTCCGGCTCGGATGCAAACTTTACCTTTGAAGTGATGGTAAAGCCGAATTCTACTGCATCCAATAGCGTGTTTATCGCCAAGGGCGATACGCAGGTTGCTTTGAAGACCAGAAGCAGTGGAAATGCCGGCGTGGAATTCTTTGTCTATGACGGTGCAAATTGGAATTCTGCTTCCTTTGACCTCCCGAGCGACTGGGTGGGCAATTGGCACCAGATCGCCGGTACCTATGACGGTACTGCTTTGAAGGTCTACTATGACGGAAGACTGATGAATACCAATAATGGTAGCTTCAATATCCATACCAATAGTTATGATCTTGGCATTGGTATCGATTTGGAGCACAATCGTACCGTGGACGGCGAGATCTCGCTTGCGCGTATTTACAACAGAGCGCTGACGGCGGAGGAACTCCAGGCACAGAACAGCCAGACTCCGGCCATTGGCGCAGAAGATGACAGTGTGGTCCTGTGGCTGGATTACTCTGAGCCGATGACCCAGCTTGAGCAGCAGTATTGGGACTACTACACAGAGGACTATGCCCATCAAAATCTTTATAATGAAGAGATGGATGGCAAGTTCTTCGGCTACGGCGGAGACTGGGGCGATACCAACAACAGTGGTAATTTCTGTGTGAACGGCATCGTATCCCCGGACCGTGACCCGCAGCCTGAGCTCTATGAAGTAAAATACCAGTACCAGTCTATCTGGGTGACGGCCACGGAAAATGAGCTCATGAACCGCAAGGTCAACATCTATAACGAGAATAATTTCACGAATGTCAATGCTTATGACGTCCAGTGGCAGCTGTTGCAGGACGGCGAAGTGATTGATGAAGGAATCCTCGCGGACGAAGAGGCAAATATAGCGCCGAAGGAAACCAAGTCTGTTACGATTCCGTATACAATGCCGGCAGAAAACGAGCGTCCGGCAGGTGCGGAGTATTACCTCAACATCAACTTCCTGCTCAAGGATGATTGCTGGTGGGCAGATGCTGGCCATGAAGTGGCGCACGAGCAGTTTGCGATTCCGGCAGCTGTTCCAGCAGTGGCCCCGGTCATTTCGGAGAAAGATGTAACGGTTGATACTGAAAGCGACGCGGACTATGTGTTGGTCAAAGGGGAGGACTTCTCCTTTAAGCTGAACAAGTCAACAGGCGCGATGTCCAATTATGTTTTCAAAGGCGAAGAGATCATCGAGGAGGGACCCGTTCCGGACTTCTGGAGAGCAGCGATTGATAACGATAAGAGCATGGATTCCACCTGGAAGAGTGCCAATAAGAATATCACGCTGAATGAAGATGGCCTGACCGTCTCTGCTGCAGAGGATGGGAGAATGGTCGTTACCACGGAATTGACACTCAATAATGCGAAGGGTGCCAAGGAGACCGTAGTGTATACCATCGACGGATCTGGCGCAGTTACCGTTAAGATGACGCTGGATGCCACTGGAACCGGTATGGGCCAGCTGCTGAAGGTTGGTTCCACAATGACTTTGCCGGCGGGCTATGAGGATATTACCTGGTATGGCAACGGCCCGTCTGAAGGTTACATCGACCGTTGCACCTATGCAATGACTGGTGTCTATACCTCAACGGCAACCGATTCCTTCTATCCGTTCCTGAAGACACAGACCACTGGCGACTACAATGGCGTGAAGTGGATGGCTCTCACCGGTGAGAACAAGCCTTATGGCGTACTTGTAGCCGGTAAACAAGATCTGGAGGCAGGTGCTCTTCATTTCACAGCTGATGAGCTGGATGCTGCAAATCATCCATATGAATTGAAAGGCCCGAATGAAGAAACATATTTCCATGTGGACCTGATTTCTCGCGGCCTCGGCGGCGCAAGCTGTGGCCCGGACACTTTGGAGCAGTATACAGTCCCGAACGATAAGGCGTACACCTATGAGTACACAATCGTTCCGTATGAAACCGCTTCGGGCGATCCGATGGAGCTGAGCAAGCCCTGGAGAACCCTGGAAAGCTTTGATCAGGATGCTTTTGACCAGCAGCAGGCCCAGGCAGTCGAGGAAGCGATTGACTCGATCTTTGTATACTCCTATGACCAGCTCGCTGACATTGAGGCAATCGTGGACCTCTATGAAGGCCTGACCGACAGCCAGAAGAAGCTGGTATCCAATTATGAGGAACTGGAAACGGCATTGGAAGAAGTCCAGGCACTCAGAGGAAAGGCTCCGTATGTGGTGGATCAGAGCGCAAATGCTATGAATCCCGCTCTCCCGGATACGGCCAATCTGATTCAGGACGATACCTTCGGCGCCGCTTTGACAGGTTATATGCCGGTCCCGAATGACAAAGGAACTGAGGGCGGCGACATCTTCAAGGATGTGTTCAAGGGCAAGAATCCGTTTACCGTGGAAGTCTGGGTGAAACCGTCCAGCAGCCAGAAGGATTACGATATGTACCTTGGCAAGGGCGATAGCTGTATGGGCTTCCGTATGCGCTCGACGACGATTGACTTTTTCATCAAAGCCAACGATGGAAAGTGGTATACCTATGAGTATGCGTTTAATCGCGACGAAGTGATCAATAAATGGAATCATATCGCCGGCATTTATGACGGCAGCAAACTGTATCTTTACCTGAACGGCGAAATTGTCGCACAGGCGACTGACAGTTCCACAGGCGGCGTTTCTTCCAACGATACGAACTTCTACATCGGTTATGACCCGGAGACGGGGAGAACCAACAGCAACCAGTTTGCCAAGGTGCGCGTATACGATAAGGCGCTCAGTGTGGATGAACTGAATGGTCAGGACGCTTATGATAAGGCGGAAGCGGATACGCCAGCAATTGCTCCAGACAATGAGAATGTTGTTCTGTGGCTTGACTTCACAAAACTCGGATACAATGATGCACCGGTGGTTGATGGAGACGAATTAGCACTTTCTCCGAAGGATGCAGAAATCGTTGTAGGCACCAGCCAAGAGTATACCATTGTAAAGGCCGCTCCAACGGCAATTGCAAAGGCGGGTTCTGTACGTGCAGCAGCAACGCTGGAAGATCTGCAAGCACTGTTGGATCAGGTAAACGCCATTGACACCAGCATCTATACCGAGAGCAGCGTTGCAATTTTGGAAGCAGCAATCAATGTGGCAAACGTTGTCATCATAACTCCGGGTGTGACGGAGGCAATCATCGACAGTGCCTATAACATGTTGAAGGCAGCACTTGAAGGATTGGTGTGGGACGATACCTATGAAGTGACTTCTGCGGTTTGGTCCATCGTGGATTCTTTTGGCCGTGAAATTGAAGGCGCCACCATTACCCCGAATGCGGAAGATGCCGGCAAGGCGACCGTTTCTGTAGGCGA
>OIYU01000618.1_pt1 | contig 25915 bp, 34 predicted proteins | sample 1588321 | NCBI WGS metagenome assembly OIYU01 (sample SAMN03283258) | human gut metagenome | biome: human-associated habitat; material: feces | host: Homo sapiens | place: USA | collected 2013 | reverse complement strand
CCATGGATGCATATTGTTGGTCGAGCGGTGATCGCGTGTCGCACATGCTTTCCCGCACCTCCCATCCGGGATATACACTTCAACTCACGGACTTCTTCCAAGGCCGTGCAATCGGGGACATAGATATCAAGCACGCCGGCGAGCTCGCGCTGCCCGACGGTGCATGCGCCGTGGGCGTGGTACACGCGGACCTCGGCATCGAGAATGAGCTCGCCGAACGCTTCGGCATCTACATCACCCGCGATGCCTTTGAGCAGTTTGGGCATATCGGCGAACGAGCCGACTCTCGCGATTCCATCCAGTCGGATACACGGTCTGCGGACCTTGAAATATCGATTTGCGAGCGTTAGGAGAAGATATGGGAACCCATTACCAGCCGTATTTCCTAGAGAAGGCAAAAGAGGACTTGGTTCACCATAGCGCCGCGTGGGTCGTGAAGAAGCCGGAGCGCTCCCCCATCTTCGTGGACTGCCATGCCATCGAGGACCCCTCCCTCGACCGAGGCTGGGATCTGCAGGTGAAGGTCTGGCAGCGAAACGAGATCGGCCTCTGGGCATCGGGTGAGGAAATCCAGCAAAGCGGGGAGCTCGGCGATGCATATGACGGCGCGGGTTTCGCCCGGGCGCTCGCCGGCGAGTCGGGTGCCTTCGCCCAAATCCCCTATAACGTCTTTGAGGAGGTCGTGGACGAGCACGACACGAACTACCTGATCGCGCTCGCCATCTCCATCGACGCGCTTCCCGCGCGGGTCACGGAAGACGAGGCCTCCAAACGCATCAGATCCAATGCCGACCAGGATATGGATGCGCGCCTCGACCGCACGGTCAGCGAGCAGGACGCTCCGTCCACCTCGCTCGATGACCTGGCGGAGATGTATGCGGGGAACTGTGATGACGCCGTCGAGGTTGAAGATGCCCCGGAACATTGACGGCTGCCTATGCGGCATGAGAGCTTGAAGTATTCTGCCGTTTGGGATACTTGGGCAAATGGAGGGTCATGCTCTACAGCTTTCCTGTCTCGCCCTCCATTTATTTGGGGCGCCGTGCCGGGTGGTCATCACCCGGCACGGCATTTTGCATCGCGCCCGAAACAATGAGAACAACAAGAACAATAATAAGAAGAAAAAAAGGATAACAGGCCATAAGGTCAGGACAGGCTGCGGAAAGCCCTGGGGGATGAGAATAATAACAACTCGCCGTACCGCGGAACGCCTGGGAGGGCGTCCCGCCTGCTGTCCCGGGTGAGGAGCCCGGTCGCCTTTGGTGCCGCAGCGGCAAGGCGTCGTGGGAGATTCCGGGGACTCGGTATGCTCTGTCTGAAAAGACCCCGCATTCCGAAAGGATGGGTATGGATCAAGTAATCGATGCCATGATGCCGTTCTTCATGCTCGCCATCGTCCTGTTTGCCATAGAGTCCGTGTTCGACATGTTCTGGCGCGAGCATAAGAAGGCCAAGCGTGAGCGTGAGCGTGAGAAAAAGCGGGATAAGCGGCGGCAGGAATACCAGGACCGCCGCATGGCGAACGATGCCGAGCATGCGAAGGTTACCCGTGCGATGCGATATGACGTCCTGCGCCGCGACGGATTCAAGTGCGTGAGGTGCGGGCGCGGCAGCGCCGACGGGGTCAAGCTGCACGTCGACCATATCGTCCCCGTCTCGCGCGGCGGCAAGTCCACAATGGACAACCTTCAGACGCTCTGCGAGGACTGCAATTGCGGCAAGGGAAACAAATATCTCGAATAGGAGAATAGGAGGATCGGCTGAGTTTCAAAACGTTCTCGGTTCGGATGGCAGGATGCACCTCGAACGGCAATTCGGCAACCAGAGAATTGACCTCACTACGGGAGACGTCAAGACGGTAATACCCGGGGTCGGAGGCATGAACACCGTCATCGATGAGAAAGGCGTCCATACCGAGATGCAGATCGGGAACATGCGCCGGACGCTAGGCAAGAACGGGTTCGACTGGATGCTGTAGGCGTGATTTGCCGCTGCGGCAAGACCGGTACGGAAATCTGAAATAGCCATACATTCGAGCCGTTTCTATTCACCCTGAGCGAAGGGGGCCGCATATGCATGCAGCGGCAATTTCGCCTCGGGGGGGGTCGCTCGTAGGGCGGCCAATCTCCGAGGCCAATCTATCATCGAGTACGTCCTGATCATCGCAATCATCGGCCTGGTCATCGTGTTCGCAGGGCCCGGCGTGGCCGGTGCCATCCGAAACCAGTTCAACCTGGTCGGCAACACGGTGAACAATGGGACGGTCGGCGGCACCGAGGGCGGCGGAGTATCCGGCGGCGGTTCCACTGGGGCCGATTCCGCTACCGTCCAGGCGGCTGTCGCCAAGGACGCCAAGGACTGGACGCTGGATGAGCAGGAAGCGGTTGCCAAAGACATCGCCAAAAACGGTATATCGTCTATCGCCTACGCCAAGGCGAAGGCCGCCATGGATGCCGGCACGAAGTTCTCGATGAAGCTGACGAACGGCGAGACGCTCGAGTACCGCATCATCGGCATCGATCATGATGACCTCGCCGACGGCTCCGGCAAGGCCGGCCTGACATTCCTCACCACCTCGACGGGAATCAGGTCCCGCATGAACGCCGAGCGTACCAACGTCGGCGGATGGGAGAATTCCGAGTTGCGCCAGAAGATGAACTCCGGCGAGATCTGGAACCTCATGCCCTCCGATTTTCAGTCCAAGGTGAAATCGGTCAAGAAGCTCACGAACAACGTCGGTGGCGGTAGCGCGAACAAGAATGCCGCCGTGACGGCTACCTCCGACAAGCTGTTCCTGCTCAGCTACTCCGAGATCGTCCCCACCTCCTACTGGGCATCCAGCTATCCCTGGACTTCTAACGAGGGCACCCAGTACGAGGCGTTCAAGGGAAAGGTGACGAACAATTATTCGGGTAACGATTGCCTGAAGATTGGCGACTTTTGGTGGGAGCGCTCGGCGAATCCGAACTACTCCTACAGCTTCCTCAGTGTCCACAGCAACGGCGATCCGTCGAACAACTACGGTGCGACGTACTCGCTTTGCGTCTGCCCCGCTTTCTCCTTCTAACCTACGCACTTTGACCCCTCCGGCATCCGCCGGAGGGGTTCCCTTATCCAGCTGGAGGCCCCATGGTTCCAAAGAGCAGGCAGACCGAATCGGTCTCGACTGAGTATCTCCGACAGGCGCGACATTCCATCTTTGGAAAGATGTTTGTTTTGGCCTAACAACAATCATAATGAACTGGGGTCAGAATGACCCTACTTAAGTTTTACGTCCCGCTGGGTTAAGTTTTGACTTGTGCAAAATTTTGACTCAACGGGCGGCTGCTTATGAACACTTACAAGGACGTGACCCGCAGGGAAACGATCGCGGGTCGCGATACCGAATCCGGGGACAAGGAACTCGGGGTCCGTATATGGCGAATCATGCGGAAAAAGGGCATGGACCAGAGTTCGCTCGCCCTCGCCTCGGGAGTGTCGAAAAACATAATCACACGCCTTCTGACGGGGCGCAGGCTGACCTCGTTCACGAATATCGAGAGGATCGCCACGGCGCTCGACGTCTCGCTCGACGAGTTCAGACCGGCCGCGCATCGGCCGCGGAAAGATTGTCAGGCCGCTGCCTTGGCAATCGATACAGATGAGTCCGGCAACTCGGACGAGGATGGCGCCTACGGCGACGCCATCAGCCTGTATAGATAGGAAGCGGTTCCATGAAGAAGTATTTCGTGCTGGTCAGCAAGGAAGGCCTGCCATTCATCTCCCTCAGGCGCGAGCCGAAGGACTGCCCACTCGTCGGCATCTGCTCGGATCTCATCAGCGCGAAATCGCTGATGAAGGCCTTCTTGGAGTCGAAAGAGCAAGGCGGCTCCGCCAAGCTCACTTAGAGCGATTTCCCATACATATCTATGTTTAACGGCTGACCGATACGGTCAGCCGTTTTTATTTAGCCGAAATCAACCGCAAATGAATACAGGACTTCGTCTCGAATATCCAAAATCCACCGGGGTAACGCAAATGTGATTGCCGCTGCGGCACGACATTATCTTCCGCTTGACGGAGTCCGATTATGTTCGCCGAGGGAGCGCGCCCCTCACCTTTTGTCGTTCTCAACTGAGAGGATTCATCCAATGGATTTCGTCAACTCCGCCTGCGCCCATGCCGTGGTCGCCAAGAACCAGCTCAAGAACAAGCTCGTGCGTGACTTCCGCGCCGCCCGTGCCGGCGAGCTTTCCGGCCAGGGCCTCATCGAGTACGTCCTGATCATCGCCGTCATCTCCCTTGTCGTCGTCTTCGCCGGCCCCGCCGTCGCAGGCGCCATCCGCAACCAGTTCAACAAGATCGCCACCACGCTCTCCACCGGCACCACCACCGGCTTCGGTGCCTAGTAGCTCAGCTGCTTGCTTTTTCGGCACCGTCTGTTTCCCAAGACGGGCGGTGCCTTTTCTTTTAACCAGAGACTGACAGGAGACACCCGATGACCGTGATCAATGGAGTAATTGGAGGTATCGGAGCGGCGATAATCCTCACCGGGGCCATCTTCTCCCTCGCGGCGAAGAATAAGGACTCAGAGAAGGTAGATGTCGAGCAAATCCATGCCATCGATAGCGGCCTCGGTGCCGATCCCGAGTGGGTCGACGAGATCCGCGATGGGGCATTCAAGGGCCTCGTCTGCCCTTCCGTCGCCCGTGCGGCCAGTACGGCCTGCGGCTTTTCCGAAGGCGATCTCGCCGCCATCGATAAATCCTATAAGTTCTGGGGCGGCCGTGAAGACGGCCGTCTCGGTTCGGGTTGCTCGGATTGGCTTCTCGGGGGCTGCCTGGCGGTCGGCATCGCCGCGGGTGCGGCGGCAGGCGTGCTGAAGGAGCCCATCTTCGGCCTTTGGGTCGCGACGTTCATCGACATCTGCGTGAACGATTTCCGATTCCGGCGTATCGACCTCTATTCGATCGCCTCCCTGGCCCTTTTCGGGCTTCTCATGGGCTGCGGTGCGGATATCCCGCAAAAGCTCGCCCAGGGGCTGGGTCTCAGCACGGTCCTGTACCTCGCCGCATTCATGGCGGAAAAGGTTTGCGGAAAAGAGGTCTTCGGGCTGGGCGATGTCCTTCTGCTCGGCGCGGTCGGAGCCTCGGCCGCGGGAAGCACCGCTTCCCTCTCCGCGGCGTGCCTGGTCCTGCTCGCCGAATGCTCGGTCACCCTCGCCGTACTCAAGATCAGGAAATCGGATACGGCACTGCCATTCGCACCCCTCGCATTCCTGCCAGCCCTCGCGTTCGTCTTGGTTGCGTGACGTCATGAAACGAATTGCAAATAACGGAAGGGTGCGCGGACAGTCGCTCGTCGAGTTCGTCCTGTGCGCCCCGCTTCTCATCATCATGCTGTTCGCCCTGCTCGACGGCTCGGCCTACTACCGCAGCGCCATGTGCGTGCGGACGGCGGCGACCGAGGCGGCCACGTTCTACACGAAGCGACCCGATGCCGGCGATGCCGACGTCAAGGCCCATGTACTCGAGTGCGTCAAGGGGACCGAAGGCGTCGAGTTCTCGTTCAGTGCCGAGGACGCAGGCACCACGGAGAGTGACTATACGATGCACGTCAAGCAGTCAGGTGGCTGGAAAACGGCCGATACGAAAACCGTCACGAAAAGCAAGGCGTTTACCTGCAAGAAAACCATCAAGACCTTCCTGCCCTCGCTTTTCGGCGAGGGGAACACGGCCACGGCCACCGCGACCGTGGTAGGCAGCGCCTCGGAAGAAGGTGTACTGCGATGAGATTCCGCGCTCCCAGCGGGCAGACGACCGTGGAGTTCGCCTTCGCCGGCATCTGGCTCATCCTGCTGATGATGGCCGTGCTGTGCTTCGGCCTCATCACCTTCCAGAAATCGTCTTTCGACTACCAGGTGTCGCATATGGCGGACGAGCTTCCCAGCGGTTGGGAAAGCATGGATGCCAAGCAGGTCGTCAAGAGCTGCGTTGCGGCCGCCTCGGGGCTTTCCGAAGACGATATCGAGGTCAACTCCGCCGAAATCCACCTCGAGGACATGAGCAGCACCGATCGCGGCAACAGCACGGCAGTCCAGCTCGGCAGCGAGCTGAAGACGACGACGGCCTCCTACCTGGATATCTCCGCCGATATCACCGTTCGCCTCGGTCGGGGCATCGGACTTGCGGGCAACGGGGGCATCCCCTACCGCCGGTCCGTCAAACAGAGCTTCACCGTCGAGCGGCGCTGGGAGGTGGCATAGATGAAGCGATTCGCCAAGGGAGCCTCGCGCGGGCAGGCACTCGTGATGTTCGTCCTCGTGGCCGCGGCGCTTGTCATGGTCTTGGGCTTGGCAATCGACGCATCGGGCGGCTGGTGGAAATCCCAGCGCCAAAACGATGCAATCGAGATCGCCAAGGAGGCGGCGCTCTCGCGCAGCAACGAGATCAAGTTCGATGCCACCGACTCGACCCGCGCCCTCGATGAGGTCATTTACTCGTCCCTGAAGCAGAACCTCAGCGAGCTTAAGGGCTCCGAGGTCTCCGTGACCTCATGGGAAGTACCCGAGTCAGAGTCCGGCAGCATGAACAGGCTCATCGGAGTCGAGGTCTCGGTCACCGGAACGTACAAGTGCGTTTTCGCCCAGACATTCGGCTTCGGCTCGATTCCCATCAAGAACACCATCACGTTCACCATCAACCCCTATTCGTCTACCGAGGTCTGGCGGCAAAACACGTCCGGTCACGGTTGCCGTCTGACCAAAGCGGCGGACAAGGCCATCGGCCAGGAAACCTATACGGCGCTCAGCGCGACCTCGGATATCTCCGATGCGCTGCATGCGGCCATCGAAAAAGGACTTGCGGAACTCTCATGAGTGCCGGAGCCATAAGCGATGAGACAGGCGCTCACGGCGCCGGAAAGGAACACCATGTTCAACAAGAAGGATAAGGACCCCGCCGAGCTTCCCTTGGACGGCGAGAAGAACAAGAAGAAGGGATTTACCCTCTTCGGCGGCAAGAAGGAGAAAGACCCCTCCTCTAAAATCGTGACCCCCGAGAAGCGCCGTCGCCAGCTCTCGTGGCTCTGCGGCGCTTGCGCTGCGGTCGCAGTCGGCTCGCTCGCCTTCGCGGCAGTGGAGTTCACCGTCGCGCAGGACACGGTCGCCAAGAGCCAGGCCGATATGATCGAAATCGTCGTCCCCAAGGAGACCATCAAGGCGGGAACCCCCATCACCGCCGACATGCTCGAGGAGACCCAGGTGCCAAAGCGCTACACCCCCTCGGATGCGGCCGATGCGTCGAACAAGTCCGATTTGATCGGCAAGGCCCCGGTCGGCAACCTGACGAAGGGCGTCCCCATCTCCATGAGCACCGTCCAGGGTTCCTCCAACCCGTCATCCATCTCGCTCGCCCTCGCCTCGGGCCACGTGGCGCGAACCTTCTCGCTCGACGCCGCGGCCGGCATGTCCCCGCTGCTCAAGCCGGGCGACTACGTCACCGTGACCGCGACCTTCAAGGCCGGTAACGGCAGCACGCAGCAGACCGTCGCCTACCAGAACGTCAAGGTGCTCGCCACCGACGCCACGCTTCAGAGCTCGGACGGCTCCTCCCAGAGCGCGGGCTACTCCACCGTCACGCTCGAGCTGACCCCCGAGCAGCTTTCCGAAATCGGCTCGGCCGATTCGATCAGCCTCGCCGCGCAGCCGCTCAGCGAGAACCCCAAGGACGATTCCGACGCGGATGCCCTCGATGCGCATAGCGATAACGCCTCCGATACCAAGGACGCCGAGGCGGACGCCGCCGCGACCGAGGAGTAGCCATGCTTGATAAAATGTATGACAATGCGGTCGCCGAGGTGATGACGCGATGCGCCAACGACCTGCAGAACCAAGTTGCCCTCGTCGGAGAGGTGTCCGACGGCATCGAGCGCCTGCGCGACCGAGCCTTCGCATACGTCAACCGCTCGCCCGCCTTCGAGGGGGCCAGCGAGGACGTGATGCGCCAGGCGGCCAAATTCGTCGTGGACGACCTGTTCCAGCTCGGCCCCATCGAGGAGCTGCTCTGGGACCCCGAGGTCTCCGAAATCATGGTCAACTCCCCCGACCAGGTCATGGTCGAGCGCCGCGGCAAGATCACGCTCTCGGACGTGCATTTCTTCGATGAGGAGCATGTCCAGAGGACTATCGCCCGCATCGTCTCCTCGGACGGTCGCAGGTGCGACAACCAGAGCCCGCTTTGCGACTGCATGCTGCACCGCGCCGGCGCCCCGTTCGACGGCAGCCGCGTCAACGCTGTGGCCTTCGGCATCGCGAAGCACTGGACGCTCGACATCCGCAAGTTCCGCAACGACGCCCTCACGCCCGAATCCCTCATTGCCAACGGATCCATGGACGAGAACATGGCTGACTTCCTGCAGGCGCTCGTCCTCGCACGCATGAACATCGTCATCGAGGGTGGCACGGGCTCGGGCAAGACCACCCTGCTCAACGCCCTGTCCAACTACATCCCCGACGGCCAGCGCATCATCACGGTCGAGGACACGGCCGAGCTCAACCTCGCCAAGAGCCACGTCCTGTCGCTGCAGTCTCGTCCCGCCAACAACGAGGGTAAGGGCGAGATCACGCTCCAGCAGCTCGTCATCAACACGCTGCGCCAGCGACCCGACCGCATCGTCGTCGGCGAGTGCCGAGGCCCGGAGGCGTTCGACATGCTCCAGGCCATGAACTCCGGCCACGACGGCTCGCTCACGACCACGCACGCGAACAACCCGCGTGCCGCACTCGACCGCCTGCAGAACCTCGTGCAGATGAGCCGTGCAGGTGCGAACATGCCTCCCGATGCCATCATGAAGATCATCACCGAGGCCGTCGACTTCGTCGTCGAGATCAAGCGCCTTCCGGACGGAAGCCGCCGAGTCAACAACATCTGCGAGGTCTGCGGTATGCAGGGCAACGTCCCGACCATCGGATCCATCATGAAGTTCCAGAAGACCGGTGTCGACGGCAACGGGCGAATCAAGGGCGAGTTCCGCCCGACCGGCTCGCGCATCGTCTCCGAAGAGCATAAGGAGCGCTTCTATTCCAACGGAATCGACATCAACCCCGAATGGTTCGACAACGGAGGGTTGTGGTAGACATGGACCAGACGGTCGTCACCTATTTCTTCTACGGCGTCACCTACGCCCTCATCATCGCCGTGCTGACGCTTTGCGTCATGGCGCTGCTCGTCTCAAGGCAGCTGCGCGTCCTCTCCGAGCGCCGCGATATCTATAACGAGGACGAAGAGGGTTCAAAGAAGAAATCTATCAGTATCCTCGCCGACCTTCGCGAGGTCGCCCGCAAACATATCGAGGGCAGCGGAATCAAGCTGTCCCTGAACGAGTTCATGAGCATCTGGGCGGCATGCACGGCGGTACCTCCGTTGCTCGGTATCGTCATGAACATGGACGCCCTCGTCGTCATGCTTCTCGCCGCCCTGGGTGCCTTCATCCCGCTATTCACCCTGTCATTCAGGAAGAAGCACAGCGAGAAGCGCTTCGAGGAGCTGCTGGGGCAGACCATGCCGCTGATTTCCGCCAACCTGCGCGGCGGCGCGATGCTCTCACAGGCCATCCGCCCCGTCGCGGAGAACATGGACGAACCCATCAAGGGAGAGTTCGAGCGGCTCCGCCGTGACATGGACCGCGGCATGCCCATCGACAAGGCGCTTGACAAGATGGCGGAGCGCAACAACTCCTCAGACCTCAAGCTGTTCGCCTCGGCGGTTCGCGCCCAGATGCGCACGGGCGGCTCTCTGGCCGACATCGTGGACTCGGTTGGAAACACCATCCAGCAGCGCTGCGAGCTGCGCCAGATGGTGCGCTCACGCACCTCGCAGGCCCGTTTCACGGCCATCCTCATGGTCTGCGTGCCGCCCGCGCTTGGTCTCGTCTTTTATGTCGGCAACGACATGTACCGCGAGTTCTATTCGAGCGCCATGGGCCTCGTCGTCATCGGCATCTGCGCCCTGCTCGAGATCCTCGGCTACTTCATCGCCAACAAGATGCTCGACATCAAGACCGACTAGGAGTGATATTCATGATCGTCGACGGAACAACTATCGGCCTCATCGGCGCCGGCTCCCTTGCGGCGGGCCTGGGTACCACGCTCGCGGTGCAGAGGAAATTCGACATCGAAGTGCGCAATGTCAACCAGAAGACGCTCAAGCAGCGCAGCGAGGAGATGCAGGAGCGCTTCAAGTTCGGCCAGCCGTTCCAGGGTTCGGCGCTTTTCGGCTCCATGTCCCGTGAGCAGGAGGAGCGCCAGCGTGAGGCCATCAAACGCTCCGGTCTCAAGATTTCAGCGCTCATGTTCTGGGCCTCGAAAATCATCTGCGTCGCCGTGGGCATCATGGTCGGCATTCTCATCGGTACCAAACTGACGGGGCTTGCCACCGTCGCGGCGGCGGGACTCGGCGGCATGGTCGGCTATATCCTGCCGGAGCTGTACCTGCTCCAGAAGCGCCGCGAATGGCGCAACAACATCGAGCGCGAGCTGCCCAATGCCCTCGACCTGATGTCCATCTCGATGGCGGCAGGCTCCACGTTTGATGACGCGGTGCGCACGGTGGCAGAGAACTCCGAGGGGGCGCTCGCCGAGGGCTTCCGCGACGTTCTCGCCAACGCCCGCTTCATGGATATCACCGATGCCCTGAAGCAATTCGCCGACAACGCGGGAGTCCAGCCCCTCACCATCTTCGTCGCCTCGCTCATCCAGGCACGCCAGACCGGCGCCCAGTTCGTCGAGGTCCTCGAGAACCAGGCGCAGACGGTGCGCACGTACCGCCGGCAGAAGCTGGAGGAGGAGATCAACAAGATCGGCACCAAGATGCTCATCCCGATCATCTTCCTGATCTTCCCCGCACTGTTCGGCGTGCTTCTGTCGCCTGCCGCAATGTCGGCCATCCAGGCTATGGGCAGCCTGTAGGGAAAGGAGCCCTAAATGAGCGAAGTTCCCGGACTCACCCTGTTCATCTTCCTCTTCGTCCTGCTGGCCTTCATCGGGATTCTGCCCATCGCGGGCAAATGGAGGGCCTACGGGAAGCTCGGGATGGCGGGCCGGTAATCGATTATCCCCGTCTACGCCGACTAGGTTGGAGATGCCATAGTGCGGTGTATTGCGGGTCCTTTCGGGGACCCGCTTTGGTTTGGTGGCGGCGGGAATGCCGCGGAGCCGTCTCTCTAAATGTCTCTCTAAATGCTTGAGCCGTCTACCTGCGATTTTTGGTTGTCTCTCTAAATGTCTCTCTAAAGTTGTGGAAAGTGGCGACCGGTTTAGAGAGACGAGGATAAGAAGGAGAAGGAAGAAGAGCGCCTCAGCGATCGGTCGGGCGAGAACAATAATAAAGAGAATAATAACAAGTTGATTTGCTGCGGGGCGCCTTTTGAGGGCGCCCCTTTTGGTTTGCTGGATGTTTTACGGAGGGCAGTGAAGGTGCGTAAACATGTAGGCGCGTAGCCGTGTAGCCGTGTAGCGAGGTCGGTCGGGCTACTTCTGTCCCGCGTAGGTCGCGGGCGTGAGTTGAGCTTGAGAATCGAAGGAAGGAAATCAATTCTCTAGAGTCTGGAGATGAACGGAATGGATTCTCAAATCACTAAAATCCCCTCCATCTGCGGTGACGGTTACCCCGGTGTCGGATTTCAGGTGGATAACGGCGATTCGGTTCGCGTGGCCATGGCATGGCCGAGCGCTTCCGCTGAGGGGTGGCGCAGTCTCACCATGGAAGTGCCGAAGAAGCTCAGCCTCGATACCAAGCTGAACGGCGTTTCGGTTGATTATCTTCTGCAGAGGGCCGATGTACTTTTTGGAGATGGAGACCGGGGCGGATTCAAGCGCTACGAACGCGCACTTGGAGATAAATTGCCCAGCGCGGTCGTCCGTGCGTTCGCCCGCTACGCGCCTATCGATTTGACCTACGCGGGCAACGCGGAGGCGTGTCGCGCTGAAATCGAACAGTTCCTCGGTGGGGATATCCCCGAACTCGACTTGGAAGGCATGGATAATGCCTCTGGGAAAATCCATGCCGTGCTTGTCCCCGTCGGCTTCGATCCCGTTGCCATAGAGATCGATGGCACCCGAGACATCATGTCTCATGTGGGAGGCACCATCGATGAGGCTTCCGGACATCTACCGCCCGATGCCCTTCCGTTCAATCTCTCGATGTATGTCAACGATGAGGGTCTATATAGCTGCCAGCCCAATCGCGCCTTCTATGCAACTGAGAATATGGAGCTTGAGGGGTATTACTCGGCCATCGATGGAAAGCCGGTGGTCTCGGGGCTACCGTCATCTCTCCTTTTCGGCAATATCGTCATAACCGGTTTCGATCCTGAAACAGGTGAGGACAAATCGTTATCTGCTGGCGAGATGATGGATGCCATGAATTACTTTCAGCGTGACAGTCCTCGAGGAAGTGGACGCGAGGTCGCTCTCATTGTCCAGAACGGGCTGTATGGCGAGCTGAGGCAATCCCTCTCGCATGACCCCTCTGCTCACGAAGATAAGGTCCTTGATAACGCATCTGAATCTCTCGACGAGATGATGGAGCAAAAGGTCGAGGTCGCCGAGGATAGCGAGATCGGTGACGAGATAAGCGTATCCAACGGAGAACGCTAAGGGGCAAGAATAATAACAAGTTGTTTTACCGCGGGACGTCTTTCGGGACGTCCCGTTTGCTTTGCTGGGTGATTGGCGGGTAGCGGCGTAGCCGTGTAGCGCGGTAGTCACGTAGTTAGATAGGCGTGTAGTTGCGTAGGTATGCGGAGAAGGCTACTTGTGTCCCCCGGTGGGTCGATGGGGAGGCATCCGTTTATGTTCGAGATGGATTGTCCGAACGTGAATGGGAGCTACCTATGGCCAAGAGAACCTATGGCAAATATCAAGGAAAGAGTCCGACCGAGAAGCTGACGGATGCCCGCCAGGCGCTATTCGATGCGCTTCTCGCGGACATGGAGCGCGAGGGTCCTCGTTGGGTCAAGGAATGGTCGTTCCCCCACCCACCCATGAACGGCGTTACCGGCGAGTGCTACGGACCACGAAATACCGCCATGCTCATGTACGCCATGAGGGACGGAGGATTCAGGGACCCGCGCTTCGCCACATTCAAGATGGCATCGGATAAGGGCTGCCATATCATCAGGGGATCGCACGGATATCCTATCGAGCGCTGGAAGCGCATGCTCGTCAGCAAGACGGATCCGACCGCCCGACTCAAGCAGCCCAAGACCAAAGAGGAGTGGGATATCGCACTCGCAAATCCCGAGTACAAGGCCGAGCCGCGTTGCGTGGGAACGTTCACGGTGTTCAATGCCGAGCAGATGGAGAATACGGAAAACCTCGCCTCCGTCGAATGCTTCAAGCCCCTCGAGCCCGATCGCGTGGCCGACGGTATCGTCAAGGCATCACCCTGCCCCGTATTCGAGACGCCAAACGACGAGGCGTTCTACCTGCCGAGCGCAGACAAGATCTACGTCCCGCAGCGAAACCAGTTCACGAACGTCGAATCGTTCTGCCGAACGCTGCTCCATGAGATGGGGCATGCCACGGGCCATCCAAGCAGAAACAACCGCGAGCAGTGCGGACTGAAGCAGGATCGACAGAAGTACGCCTTTGAGGAACTCATCGCAGAGCTCTCGAGCGTGTTCACCGCGAACGCCATCGGTCTCGACCTCCGCAACGTCGACGACGATAAGCCCCTTTCCGCCAACGAAGTCGATGCGATGTCGAATTCGGCCGCCTACCTCAAGAGTTGGTCCCAAGAGTTCAAGGATCCGGGCGGTGAGCTGCTGAAGGCCGCATCGCGGGCGAGCAAGGCGACCGATTACCTTGTGGAAGACTGCTTTATCCCGAAGCTCGGCAAGGACTACTTCAAGTCCCCTGAACTCGCTACCGAGGCGGTAGCCGACGTCGATATGGAGCGCATCAGCGAGGTCGAGGCAGAGCAGGGCGATGAACCGTTCAGTCTTGATGAACTGTGTGAATCGAAATGCGATGAGGCGGAAATAGCCAACGGAGATGAGCGGAACGATGCGGTAGTTGCCCATTATGAGGAAGGACGATAGCCATGCCTGATGATTTGAAAATCAATTCGTTCGATGACCTGAAAGCCGCACTGAACGAGGCCCTGCATAATGGCGGAACCTCGCCTGACGCGGCGGATTACCTGATGGAACGATTCGACGTTCTCTGTGTCGATATCGATAACGTGTTCCTCTCCATATCTGCCAATGACATTCAGGAATACTATCCAAGCCTGTCCGCCGATGAGGCACGTTATGTCCGTGACAACGCCAACGAGAACCTTTGGAACTCGGGCGGATACTGCGACATCAATGACACGGCGTGGGGTCAAATCGAGGCCGAGGTGAAGTGTGTTCAAGGCACCCGTCATGATTCCCAAAGTGAAGAAGCGAGCCTAGATGACCTCGCCGAAACGTATGGCGAGGACGGTAGTTGCCGTATGGAAAATGACCCGCGCGATACGGACGGCATTCCAAGGTAGACGCTACTTCTGTCCCCTAGCGTGAAGCGGTTCGCATGAGCTTCATGCTAGTCGTTAAGTTATCAATTCGCGTGATGGAGGAACCATGAGCGAGCAGAACAGCCAGAACAAGGATAAGGTCCGTATCGACTTCCCGCCGAAGTGGGTAACCACCGAAAAGGCAAATGGCGAGCCGTATACCATCTCCAATGGCAAGGGCGAGTCTTGGCCTGCCGTGAAGTGTACCCTGCCCACCGGCACCAAGGTCGACGGCAAGGACCTCTCCGGCTTCAACTTCACCACGTTCCAGAAGCCGTGGAACAAGGCCGATATCGAGGCCGGCAAGGGCACGGGAGTCTTCGTCAACGCCGACCGCAACGTCAGCCTCTTCAAGTACGATCAGGACGGACAGCGCCACGATGAGTCCGTGGAGCCGCAGAAGCTCTCCGATGCCGTCGAGGCCGCCCGCGCCGAGTACCGCGCCCAGCATCAGAACCACGACCGCTCCCAGGAGCAGGAGACCAGTCTCGACGATCTGTGCGAGCAGAAGACCGCCGAGGCAAGTGAGCGCGATGGCGGCTCCCAGGACCGCAGCGCCCAGAACGTCCAGCGTTAAGTTCCAGCAGCCATTGGATGCGGGGAGGGATGGATTTCCATCCCTCCCCTTTTCTTTTGGGGCGAAGGCTACTTTCGTCCCCCCTTCGAAGGACACAGCGTCTCGAAAGTACGCTGGGATAGGTCAGATAGCAAGAGAGATGGAGCAGCTATGGCAGAGGACAAGCCGTGCATTTCCGAGTTGTTCGAGAACGACGTGCTGGATATGGAACTCGTCGGCAAAATCGCACATAACGAGTTGGTTAAACAAAAAGGGTTTCCCTTCAGCTCAGTCAGCGCCAACTCAATCCGCGCACTCGCCTCGGAATATATCGACAGCTATGCCAACGACACCGGCATAATTGAGGCCTATGCCGCCGAGCTGGACTCCCAGCTGTCTGTCGAGGACTATCGAGGCGGCAAAATCTCCCCCGAGTTCATGCTGGGCTGCGCCATCGGTTTCGGCGCGGCCTCGCACGCGGCCGCCGATATCGATCATTTCAGCGATAAGTTTTCCTCCCGAGCTGTTATTGAAATCGAGGAACTGGGCCTGCCAACGCTGCGAAGCGAGTGCCGCAGCGCCGATGATTTTTCTCTCGCCGGAGTCAATCCCGATACGAAATTCCCAATCGGTTTCGTTTCCGTCCGAGATGTGATTGATGCGGTCGATGAATTCGGTTCCGAACACATGAAAGAGACCCTAGCGCCTGCCGATATGGAGCGGGTCGCCTCCAGCCTTGCGGAAGCCGAACAGTGCATCGAGCGGTATGAGCTCGTCGACGGCATTACGTTCAACGCGGAGCTCGAGATGGAAAAAATCGACTGCGAGCGCGATGAGCAGGGCCTTGACGATATCTGCAATGCGAAGAGCGAAGAAGCAGACCTTGTCGAAGATACCGCGATGGGCGAACGTGAGGCCCCTGACAACGAACAAGACAAGTAGCCAAGGAGTCTGAATATGAGCAATAAATCCTGCAGCCTGTTCATCGAGGGCAAAGGCAAGGTGTCGGTCAGCATCGACAAGCACCCGAGCATGCCATCGATGAGCTTCACCGGCCTTCAGGGTCGCGGTATTGGCCGCGTAGTCGAAGAGAAGGCAGCCATCCGCTGCGCCCTGCGCCAAGCGGGTTTCGACATCCCCATGGCAAACGTGCGCATCGATGTAGACCAGTCCGCACATGAGTTCGGCCACAAGTGCATCGAGAACGCCTGCGCACAGGGCATCGCCATCGCGAGCGGTCAGGCGGAGATGCCCGCCGGAGGTCGTGTCAGCGCCGTGGAAATCGAAATCGACGGCTCGTCGCTCGGCTTGGAGCCGGCTAAAGACGGGCTGGAGCGAGGTCTCGATGACCTTTGCGATGAGAAGCAGACTGAGGCCGATCTCGTCGAGGGAAACAAAGATCGCGAAACGCGATTTGAGAGTAAGGAGACTGGGCGATGAGTGAAATCGGATGCATCAAGGTCGATGTCGCGATGAGCGATTCTGAGTATTATGCGCACGCTCCCCATGACAGCGTCACCCTGCCGATGGCACCAAGCGATCTGCAAGGGGTCATCGATAAGGTGACCCGCTTCGGCTCGCATGGATACGAAATCAAGGACATCCAGACTTCCGGCGTAATCGACAAGCTGCACTTCGACGAGGACGAGAACGTGAGCCTGCGGGCTCTGAATGCCATGGCGGAGTGCGTCAAGAGGAATCCCGACGTCGATTACGATGCGGTTCGCGATTACTGCGACAACTTCGATGTACCGGTCGATCCACTCATGGTCGGCAACGTCATCATGCAGGTAGGACAGATTCCGTATACGAGTTATTCGGTTGATATCGATAACGAGCATCCAACCCCCGTCGACCTGCAACGGGCATACGGAATCACGCTTATCGACCGCGCTTCCGAGGAACTCGAAACCTGCTTGGTCGACAACCGGCTTCCCGATGGTGCCAAGGCGAGCCTCGCTGGAGTCATCGAGCTGCTTGCGAACGTACCTGCCGAGGCATTGGGTGCCAAGATGGAGTCAGGTGGAGAGGTCTGCCTCACCCCCAGCGGCATCTTCGACCGCAATGCCGATGGCATCGACTTGATGAAATTCGATCTGGATGAGCTCGAGAAGGCAGCTTTCGAGGGCGACCGCGACTTCGCGGCCGACCGCATCGTCGTCTATGCCGAGCGCCGCGAGCTGGCAGAGGCGGGCGTCGATATCTCGCAACCGCTGACGTTGCCGATGGATGCGGGCGAGCTTCAAGATGCCCTCAAGGTCTTCGCGGATATGGAGGGTGTGGAGCCGAGCGATATCGTCATGTGCGACTATGAGCTCCACGGGCGGTTCTCCGAATACTCCTGGCATGACTTCGGCACTGATGACCCCATCGCCGACATGAACCGCTTCGCCCAGATCGTGGTGGACCATCCCGACCTCAATGTGGGGGAACTGTTCTACTACAACGACGAGCATGAGGTTTACGACATCGCCGACATTATCGATGTAGCCGAGCATTTCGATGAGAGGCTTGCGGAGCAGGGTCGAGAATTCAACCTCGATGAGCTCGGGGAGTCGAAAAGCGACGAGGCCGAGTTGGTAAACCGCGACACCGATAAGTTCGAGGGCAATGCCCTTACCGGCGGTGAGCGCTGATGGATACGCTGCGTGCAGTCCTAGTTCCCGTAAATGCCGAATGCCGCGAAATCGAGTTGCCGATCGATGAGGATGGAAACTGCGGTGATGCTTTGAAGGAACTCCTCGGCGCGAGGGTCACCAATGTGTCGAATAAGCTGCCCGATAAGTCCCTTGGCGAAGCCGTGTGCGTCTACGTCAATTCGGCCGGCCGCTCCGCCTGCCCGGCAAACCGCGCCATCTGGGGTACCAAGGAGATGACCGACGAGGGGCGCGAGTCTCCCCTGACCGGCCAGACCGTCGTAGCCGGCGAGCCGGCCGATGTGCTTTATGGGGATATCGTCATCGTGGGCTATGACCCCTACGAGGGTCTGGAATGCTCCCTGACCGATACTGAGTGCAGGGATGTCATCGATTTGTTCAGCGGGCGAGGCGGCCCGTATTCGGGTGTCTCTGCGCTCGGTCTCGTTCAGAGTAAAGAGCTCGACCGTGAACTCAAGGAACGTGCCGAGTGGAACAACGAGTCCTCGCAATTCGATGAGATCATCTGCTACAAGAAAGACGAGGCGGCGCTCTATAACCAGCGCCTCGAAGAGGAGTACCGCGACACATACGATGACTACTGGCAGAACTCCTACGACGATACGGAGTGGTAGCCATGGGAGCCGTGAGTTACGGGCAAGGCGTTTATGTGGGAACTTCCATGAGCGTCCGCGCCCAAGAGGCATATGAGTCGGGCGAGATGCCGATGTCCAAGTGGACGCGCGGCGCGATCATCTCCGCCATCAAGGACTACTGCACCGACTTCGACCTCGCCTACGATCCGGAAATCGAGACGATGAGCAGGGCGAAGCTCGCCGAGGCCTATCTCGAATACAAGTCATGGCACCATACGGGGCGGTTCGCACGCGAGACCGAGTTCTTCGGATTGAACGAGGATGCGGTCTGCGCGGACTTCCCCGAGATGACGCCGGACCAAATTGCCGAGCGAGACGAAAAAGCGGCGGAAGTGCAGGCCGCTGCGGCAGAGTGGAATAGCTTCATGAAGGCGCGTGAAAATGCATTCGCCAAGCGTTTCGGGTGCAATGCAAGCAGCGTTCTCGCCTACGAGGCGTTTCACCCGGAGAGATGCACGCGGTTTCTGGCGAAGCGCAGCAAGCGCGAGATGATCGGCTATGAGCTGCCCGATAAGGCGGCGGACTGGGGAATGAAGCCCGAACAGACCTGTCCGGTGGAGCTGGCCGCGCGGTCGCATGTGGTCTGCTTCAATGCCTTTCGCGACGGCATCGGCGGGGACACCGAGTGGCACGATCTCGATCTCGACCGTGTGGCCGAGCTGTTCGATGAGCGGGGGCTGGATGGCTTGCTCGAAGCAAAGCGTGACGAGGCGGAACTATCCGGCGAGCTCGACCCTGTGAGGGACGAGGGGTGCCGGTAGGCAGATTCGCCGGACACGCCCCCTATATCATCCCCTGCATCCTGAGCAAATCTTCCATTGCCTTGGCGAGCCTCTCGGCCTTTTCCTGCTCCTCCCTATCGGTAGAGCTGCTCTCCACCCGAACGTAGGGCGAATGCCTTCGATAGTACTGCTCGAGGTCTGGTTCCCAAGTGCTGTAGCTCTGGGCGAACTTCCTGCGGGCCATCAGGTCGAGGATGCGATAAACGATGTAGGCGATGGCCAAGAGGACGACCGCCGCCATAAGGATATAAATCACCGAGTTCCTCCAAATGGATATGATTTCGAGCACATTCTAGCAGTTTCGGCGGCGGCTGTTGCCGCTGCGGCAAGTCTGGGCATCTCTATCGCGTAATGAGTATCCTCGGAAAAAATCACAAGAGAAAGCGGAGGATGATATGAAATCCAATCCTTACGAACATCTTCTGAACCCCGATGTCCTCAAGGGAGGGCTCGTGGCAAGCCTTTTCGGCCTGTTGCCGTCCATCGGCACCGGTGCCTTCTACCTTATCGAGAATCTCGCTCACGGCATCGATCTCGCCACCGGCGGCCGCATGGGCGAAAATCGAGTCTCCGCGATGATTTCCATTTTCAATATCAATACCCTTTGGCTTCCACTCACGGGTTTTCTCCTGCTAGTCCCGGCTGTGAGAAACAATAGGCTTTCCGCGCTTGCGATCGTGTTGGTTCAAGTCCTGGGAGCCGTCATCAACTTCTCACGCGGTCTATACACGGAAACGGCACTCGAACTGGTCGTCGGCGCGGTCGCGTTGCTCTGCAGCCCGACCGTCGCCTCTCTTTCCAACGGTCTGGGGGATACAGATGAGTAAAGACAACAACAAGGAACTCGCTAAAGACCCGTTTCGGGACTATGCCTTCTCTCGCCGAGGATTGTTCGCGGCGCTGGCGGTGATAGCCGGACTCGGTGCCGTTCCCGCGCGATCGGCGCTGGCAAATGAGTTGGTGTTCCGCGGCGACCACATAACACCCGGCAGAGGGGCTTTCGGGCAATCCTTCACCTCCGGCGACTATATCCACTGCATCACCCATCCAGACCGCACCACCAATGCCAACAACTATGGTCTCGGATATGCCTGCGGATGGGTCTCCTGGGTCGCCGCCGACATGTTCACATACCAAGGATGGAACTCCAGGTACCTGCAGGCGATTCGATATTCGCTCTGCCTGCTCGTCCAGTGCGATTACTCCAACGAACTCTACGACCATATCAGGGCCCATCCCTATATGGCTTGCGGTGACATCAATCGCCAAACCCCTCGCCGCCTTTGGAAAAACATCAATATGGACGATAACCACGGCATCCTCTACCTCAACAACGCCCAACTCTCGACCTTTCAGGGCGATATGCTCAACTTGTCGGCGGGAGAGCGACAGAGTGTAAATAACTCGGATTGGATTGATGTGGGCTACGACGATTATGCCTACACCAAGCCCGATTTCTTCTTGCGCCGCGCGGCAACTCCCGCCGTGAACACGTTTCGAGCCGAAGTCGATATCAACAACGTGATGAGGGACAACAAGGACGGCCAGGCGCCGTATGAGAAGGACCTCAGGAGCGTCACGGGCAACATCGATATCGATACCGAGGCCATTCGAATCAACAACGATGTGACGCTGTACGGCGGCATCTTCTCGCTTGCGCCGCTCGTCATGCCCGATGCCCGAGTCGACCTCGGCCAAGGCGTCTACGATGCCAGCGGAAATCCAATCACCAATTATGACAACGAACGCGCCCTGATCTTCTGGGAGGATTACGACGGCATCAACCAGCTGTTCATGTTCAAGCCCTATCTCGAGGACGGCGTGGGGACGTTCACCTTCGCCCTGGCGAATCTCGCCGGACCCAAGTTGGTCCATACCCTCAACAACCGCTGGCATGCCGACGTCAACCAAGCTTGGAAGAGCGGAAACATGGAGTCCGGTACCGCCGTCATTTACGACATTCGCCAGTCTTCCGGCAGGGAGAACTCCTGGTGGGTATGCCATGAGCCGGCCGAGACCAATGAAACCAACCATAGATGCTATTTCATCACCTCCGATGCCGACGGTCAGCGCCTCGATACGGCGGGAGCAACCGGGAACCGCGGTGCGGTCCGAGTCTGCAGCTATGCCAAGCCAGGCGAATGGGGTTCCCAGAAGAACGCCCAGTGGAAGCTCATCGAGGGTCGGTGCGGCGGCTATGTGAAGAATAGCAAGAAGACCGCCCGAATCGGTGACGAGGTCGAATGCGTCGGCTTTATGCCGGATTCCAATGAGATCCCTACCCTCACCCCCTCCGCTTGGGCCCATAACGTGGTTAACCGCAAGGACCTCCCGCCGCAGCCTATGTACCGCTGGTATGTGACTCGCGACGTGGTGGATATTCCCGACGATGACGATGCCGTCATCATGGCCCACTGCTTCGTCTCCACGTGGGGAAAGCAGACCGAGGCCCCTGCGCACCGCCATATCGGATTCCCGCACGGCGGGCATTCTGTCTACAACCTCGCCCTCCATGTGGAAGGTTCGCAGTTCGGCGGGTCTATCTGCTATGCGGCGAGGCCTTGGGACTCCTCCACTTGGGTCACCGGCGCCGACGGTCAGGAAATCTGCGGATCCCCTATCGCCGAGGTGAAAATCTGGCTAACCGGCGAGCTGGCCGAGAACTACGACCTCTGCTACCGCTCCATCCCGATCGACGGCAAGTGGAGGAAGACCGTCTATTCCTGCGGCCATGCGGACAATGACGGCTCCGCCGCGCCAACCAGCGGCGGCACCGGCTCAGCGAAGATGTGCGGTCTCAATGTCCATCTGATCCGCAAGCCACGCGGGTCCCGCCTCGTCAAGGAGTTCTCGTTCGATGACACGATCGAGGTCACAGAGAAAATCGCCAGCGGTGACGATGCCGTATGGCTGTGGTCTGCGGCCATGATGGGTATCACGACCGTGAATGCGGACGAGACGCGCGTCTGGACCGACCGTATGCTCGGCACCGTGGTGGTCGGTGAGGGCATCGACCAGCACCACAATCCGCCAACGAGGCTCCAGTCGGTCGTTCACTTCATGGTCGTCGACACACTCGGCGATACGCAGGAGGTGCATACCGTCTACATCACCCTTAACAGCACGTATACGGCAAGTGAGCACGCGAAGGACTATTCAGATGCGCACAGCGCCATCGAGCAGGTCATGCGCGATGAGGGACAGGACCTGAGCCTGCTCGACAAGTGCCTGGATGGTTGGTACGAGGGCGATGCCGATTGCTCGGATCCGAGCATCTTCAAGGGCGGGAAGTTCGTTAGCAAGAAGGTCAATGGGGACCTGTATCTGTGGACGAAAGTGATTATGGGTCAAGCGTGGTTCTTGAAGGACGGATGCGCCAAAGAGAATGTTATCTATCGTTCGCCGCGATTCCTCAAAGGAACGGTATATAAATTCCCTGATAGCCTTATCGATAAGGAACTTGAGCCGACCTGCAACCTCAATGATAAGTTCGGCATCGACCCTTCTACTGGCTTCACAGGTTGGCATCTTGATAAATCTTTGAAAGATTCTGCAGTGGACAGCTATGTTGTCGCTGGATCCGCAACATCATTTTACGGCCGCAACCGCTGCACGCTGCGTACGGAGTACGCACCCGGCTCGGTCGCACTCGACTCCAGCTGGGACATGAGGGTGTTGCCCGAGGAAGGCGCCGAGACGCACCCCGGCTTCATCCCGACCTTCACCGAACCCAAGCACAGGGGCTACGATGCGAAGGGAAAGGAGTTCGAGCTGGCGGCAATCGGTGACTCCGGCGAGGGCCACACGGCATACTACTGGGACGAACTCGCACGCATCACTGTCCCCGCGACCGCGTACCGCAACCTTGGCGGTGGACAGTGGCGTACCTACAAGTGCGAGGCGTGGCTCGATGCGGACGAGGCGAATGAGGCCGCAGAAGTCTCTGAAACGGGCGTGTCGGGACGGTCGCAGTCCCGTGCGCGTGCCTCCAGCGCGGTCAAGATGACCGCCGACACCGTGCGCTACATCCGCTGGACTGAGGTCGTCTCGGACGGCGTGGTGGGCGTCAGGAGGAAGTAATTAAAAAAGGGGGGTAGAGATTATATCTCCACCCCCCCTATCGTTTTAATGGGTTGATTAGTACCCTTTAAGGGCGATTACCATCTTGCGGAATGTGTCCATCGGCGCTATCACCGACTATAGGATCGAGAGCGCCAAAGTAGCCGAGGATATCTTCCTCGATGTCCTCCTCAACCAAAAGTGCGGACTCATATTCACGGCGGATATCATCGTTTTTGAGGAGGGTCTGCTTGAGCTTTGGAGCCTCCTCGTTGATTACATCCCATACGATATCGTAATCGACATTAGCGTAGACATGCACAATGATGTTTCGCATTCCCCTAATTTGTTGCCATTCGATATCGGGAAAATAACGGCGGCACGTCTCGGGACCGATTTTGGAGACGAGTTCGCCTATTTGCGAGACCGAAATGAGAAAAGAGTCCCTAATGTAGGGGCTGTGTTGCCATAGGCTCTCATCGACATCGAAATAGTCGAGCTTTCCTGCGATATCATCGCATCTAAGCAGCATTTGATGGAATATCTCGATTTCTGGCTCTGTCATATATGAGTCTCCCTTCCGTTTTGAGGTTGTATACGAACCTGTCTGTGGCGCCCTTCAGCTTCACAGTGACATCGACATCCCTTCCGAGCGTCGAGGCAAGTGAGTCGAGCAGGGACAGGTAGTCTAAGGATGTGCAGGTCGAATCAAGCCCGAGGAAGAAATCAACGTCGGACGCATCGGTCTGTTCGCCTCGCGAGAACGAGCCAAATAGTACCGCTTTGACCACGCACGGGTAGTCGGAAAACACTGCTCGGGCGCGGTTTACGGCATCCGCAAGGGTTTTCACGGGGACTGATGGATTCTCGCAATCTTCGACGAGGTATTTCAAGGTGGCACCTCCTTTGGCGCTATCGGGGTATTAGTTCTATTCTACTTGTTCCCCCAACTGCTGGCAGGCGACTAGCCGACCCCCATAGCAATCATCATTTTCATCAAATTGTTCCATAGAGAATCACGCCGTCTCTATCGACCTCGGTGGCGAAACTTCGTCCATGTTGGACCGCAGCCCTGAAATCATCGATGTTGCCAATGAAGAAATCCAAGTCCTTCCCGAATCTGAACAGTTGGACATTGGCTGCAATCGAGAACTCCTTGAGTTCCTTTCCGGTCAGCTCGGAAAGACCGAGAATGTCATAATCGCTATTCTTCCCGGCTTCGCCGCGGGCTCGCGACCCATAGGCGATGACGGCGATTGGCTCACCGGCTCGCCTGATGCCGTCGACGAGAAAATCGATGTCCTCCTGCGAGATCTGAAGTGTGCCGCGTGCCTCTTCAAGGGTTCTCATGGTCTACCTCTCCTTAATCCCTCCTGTAGATGAGACGTCCCTCTCTTTTCAGGTTCTCAACGAAGCTGCTCTGGGCCCCACGAAGTGTCGTCAGCATGTCCACGTCCCTACCGAGTCCCTCGGCCAGGGCGAAGCCGATGTCCATGACATCGGAGGCATCCTTCCCATCGGTTTCGATAAGCAGGTCGACGTCTGATGATCCCTCTGCTCGCCGCGGACGAACGAGCCGAATATAGCCGCACGTCTCACTGATGGATGGGAGCCGAGTACCCGGCGGATGACCTTCTTGGCCTCGGCGTAGCCCTGGACGGGATCTGCTGGATTATCGCAATTCTCGACGAGATATTTCAAGGCGGCACCTTCTTAAACGGCGAACGTGACAGCAGCCTTCCTTGAATTCTATGAAATCACGACCTGACGTGGGCGGCGAATTGACGGAGTTCGTCATCGTCCATTTCGTCGAAGTGCAGCAACTCCGCCAACGCGGCCCGCTGCTCCATCAGGTACCTGCTGTCTGGGGACTTGGAAATCGTTTCTAGGATGACCTCAGGGGCGAGGGCTGGGAAATCCATTTTCTTGGGGACAACAAGGGAAATGGATACCTTTGACCTGAATTCCTCTGTGGTGTAGAGACGGATACTGAAGCTCTCGAAGGTGAATTCATGCACGGTACCGTCCACGGAGCCATTCAGCAGGAGGAAATCCAATCCGTATGGGATGGCATTGCTATCGACGCCCAGAGCGACAAGCCCAGCCTCGTGGACTGCGACCAGGTCGCTTTTATCTATTTTCAGCCTCGTGTAAAGCCCCGCCATGATCTCGTTCAGGTGTTCCTTGGTCATTGAGCCTCTCCTGGATCATTTCCAGCGAGTCCCTCACTTGATTCTGATGAACGACCTTTCGAAGGACTCCTGCCTCCGTTCTAGCTGCCTTCGAAGCCTGTCGATGTCGACGCTTTCAGGTCGTCTGATTTGGTTCCGCCTACAAGCCCATGGATAGAGGTACGTAGCGACATAGTCTACAACTCTTTTTGTCTCGGGCATCCTACTTGTTCACCCAGCCGTAGACGGCATCGTGGTGGATTGTCTCGGTCCATGCTGCCTGGTCGGTGACGGTGACAGTGACCTCCTCGTATTTTGGCAGGCAGGAATAACCCATTCCATTTGAGAAGGCATACCAAGAGGCATCATCTTCGTTGTCAAATACTGTGCCATCTTCTGCCTGATACTGCACGCCGACCTTCTGCTTTTGGGTCTCAGTGTGGGTTACGGCGGGGTGGTACACCTGCTCGTCCCATGCGGGGGTCACAATGCCCCAGACCTTCTCGGGCTCGGCGGGC
>OIYU01000556.1_pt1 | contig 27591 bp, 28 predicted proteins | sample 1588321 | NCBI WGS metagenome assembly OIYU01 (sample SAMN03283258) | human gut metagenome | biome: human-associated habitat; material: feces | host: Homo sapiens | place: USA | collected 2013 | reverse complement strand
TCGGCAGGCGGATTTATGAGATATATGTAATAATCTGGAAGAAATCTCAGATAATTACAAAATATTGCAAAATATTGCAAAAAATTTCAAATAAAACTTGCAGTATTTGCAATAATATGATATAAATATGATAACAAATGAAAGATAAAGGAGAAAATCCATGAGAAATTTACAAATTCCTGCACAGAGACAGAGGCAGATTTTAGATTATATCGAAAAAAACAGTGGGGCGAATATAAAGGAACTGGCGCAGTATCTGGATGTATCAGAAGCTACTGTCCGGAGGGATCTGGACAATCTTGCCGAAACCGGTGAGATAGAGAGAACTCACGGAGGTGCAGTTATAGGACAGGATAGGGTACCGGAATATACCTATGATGTGAAAATGCAGCTTCGCCAGGAAGAGAAGATTAAAATAGCAAAAAGGGCTGCAGAAATGGTGCAGGCCGGAGACAAAATTTATCTTGGATCAGGTACAACTGTGTATTTTGTGGCAAAAGAAATTGCTGACATTGAAAATCTCACTATTATAACAAGTAATTTATATATTGCACAGTTTTTGCCGGTGCATCCCTCCAGTAGCCTGATCGTGACAGGTGGAGAGAGAAGATATGATTATAATTTAATGGCAGGAACACTGACGGAAAATTTCCTGAGAGATATCAGAGTGGATATCAGTATTTTGGGGTGCGATGCTATTGATGTGGAATTTGGACTGTCAGATTCAAACGTAAATGAAGCTCTTGTAAAAAAACTGGCTGCCAATGCAGCAAGAAAGACGGTGATTGTAACAGACCACAGTAAGTTCGGTAAGACAGCCCTGCAGAAAGTGTTCGATCTGTCAGAAGCGGACTGTATCATTTCTGATACTATTGAAGAGGAGGAAATGGTGGAAGCAATCCGGAGGCAGACAGAGTTAATACTGGTATAAAAAAGACAGTTTATGCGGAAGATGGGGAAGGGATCAGTACGGCAGCTAAAAATGTCGCTACTGCCGTCAATTTATAAAACATAAAAGGAGGAGAAAAAATGAGTTGGCTGAAAGAGGTAATCGGAACTGAGAAGGCAATTATTGCAATGTGTCATATGCAGGCTATGCCCGGAGATCCTGGATATGATGAGACAAAAGGGATGGACTGGATTGTGGAAAAGACTTACCATGATCTGATGGCTCTGCAGAACGGCGGAGTTGATGCAGTGATGTTCTCGAATGAGTTTAGCCTCCCCTATCTGACGAGAGTAGACACAGTGACTGTTGCGGCAATGGCTGCTGTGATCGGGGAACTTAAGAAGTACATAAAAATTCCTTTTGGAGTAAATGTTCTCTGGGATGGTGAAAAGACGCTTGATCTTGCACAGGCCTGCGGTGCATCATTTGTACGGGAAATTTACTCCGGGGTATATGCCAGTGATTTCGGATTGTGGAATACAAACAGCGGTATGGTGGCAAGGCACAAAAAAGGCATACATGCAGAAAATGTAAAAATGATTTTTAATATTCTGCCAGAGGCAGCGAAATACCTGGCGGATCGCGATATTGTAGAAGTAGCTAAAACAACGGTGTTCAACTGTAAACCAGATGCAGTATGTGTATCAGGACTGACAGCAGGAGCGCAGACAAATACACAGGTGCTTGCAAGAGTAAAAGAGGCAGTGCCGGACATGGTTGTGTTGGCAAATACAGGATGCCGGCCGGAAACAATTGAGAACCAGCTCTCCATTGCAGACGGGGCGGTAGTAGGCACTACATTCAAAGTAGACGGCAAATTTGAGAACGAAGTTGATGAGAGCCGTGTGAAAAACTTCATGGAGGTGGTAAAGAATTTTAGAAATTAAGGAATAAAAGAGAAAAGAGATGGCGATTAATAATGTAAGGAGGGTTTCTATGAAAAGGAAGAAAGTTTTGTCTATCCTTCTGATTTTGGGGATGACAGCTTCACTGGCTGCATGTGGAAATTCAGAATCCGGCGGCGGAAGCGGAGACAGCGGCAGTGATGAAGATGTAGTAACAATTGTTTATATGCGTCAGGCAGGCAATACAGAAGTAGAAGACGAGTTAATTAAAGAATTTGAAGAACAAAACCCGGGGATCAAAGTACAAGCTAATGATGTTCCGACGGAGGAATGTTACAACAAACTTACATTAGCCCATAATGCGGGCAATCCGCCTGATGTCATCATGACATTCTGGACGCCGGATGCAGCGGCCAATGGTATGCTGGAACCATTGCTGGGTACATATGTGGACGAAGAGGAGTATTTGGATCGATTTGTAAAATCCTGCCGTGAAATGGACACATATGACGGCGATCTCTATGCAATCCCCTTTAGGGCAGGCCCGGATTCCTGGTTTGCCAATAAGGATATGCTGGATGCGGCAGGTCTTGAGATTCCAAAGTTTGGTGATGAGTGGAACTGGGATACTTTCAGAGAATACGCAGAGGCTTTGAGAAATCCTGATACAGGCGCGTACGGAATAGGATTGGTAGGAGGAAATACCAATGGTACAGAGTGGCAATTCTGGCCTTTCCTGTTCCAGGCCGGTGGAAAGATTATTGAGAACGGGAAGGCTGTCTTTAACAGTGAGGCAGGCGTAGAAGCACTGGAATATGTCTGTTCTCTGATCGAAGATGACTTGATTCCTCCGGGAATTACAACCGTTGACTTGAACATGCTTCAGGATATGCAAATTGCAGATACACTTTGTATGTGGACAGATGGTCCGTGGATGTTGTCAACAATGAGAAATACCTATCCGGACGAAAATATCTGTGTTGTTCCTATGACAACAGGAAAGACTGCAGGAAACCTTTCAGGAGGTACATCTTTGGGAATGTCATCTCTGTCGAAACATAAAGAAGAGGCATGGAAATTTATTGAGTTTATGACTTCCGATGAGACACTTTTGAAGTGGAACAAGGAAACAGGCAATGCGCCTCCGATTTACAGTGCATGGGAAGATCCGTATTATGCCGATGACAGAGACTGGCAGGTAATTGAAGAACTTGCGATGCAGGACAATGAATATATTATCCCGGCAAATCATTATCCGGAATCCATCGCTCTTAATCAGATCATGAGAGGATATCTGCAGGCAGCGTATATCGGTGAGATGACACCGAAAGAAGCTCTGGATGCGGCAGCGGCAGAGTGGAATGAGATATTGTCGAAATATGATCCCACGGTGTCCGATCTTATATGGAAATAATTGTCGGGGAAATTTTATAATATGAGCCGGGCCTTATGAAGACCCGGTTCTTACTTTTTGACAAGAACGCTGCCTTGGGAAGGTATTGTAAACATACTGCGGCTTTGGGTGGCGGCCTATTATAGACAGGAAGGAAATCGATGAATTACGTAAAAATAGGAAATATAAAGATAAACAGAGGCGTTTTGTTTATTTTGCCGGGTATTCTGTTTTTTACCATTATGGTTATCTATCCGGCAGGATATGTTATTTATTTAAGCCTCTTTACAGAAGGAAAAGGGCTTGGACTGGAACCGGCTTTTGTGGGGTTAAAAAATTATATAACGGTATTTACCTCTAACAGTTTCTGGCAGATTATGTCCAATACATTGTTCTATTCGTTTGTAGCAACAGCCTGTCATATTGTAATCGGTATGGCAATGGCAGTGCTTTTGAACAATAAGCTGTTAAAAAGGAAAACACTGACGGCAGGAAGATCTCTTTTTTTAGTACCATGGGCAATTTCACCGTCTGTTGTTGCGATCATGTTCCAGGTAATGCTGCATCCCAAGGTGGGGCCGATCGGGATTATATTAAGGCAGTTTGATCCGTCCATTGAATTTAATCCTCTGGGGGATCCTGCATTGTCTCTTCTGACAGTTACACTGACCAATATATGGAAATTTACGCCGTTTTATTTTCTGGTATTGCTGGCAGGACTACAGGCGATTGATGATGGACTTTATGAAGCGGCTCGGATGGATGGTGCGACAGGATGGAAACAGTTTACAAAAGTAACACTTCCACTTATGAAAAATTATATTATAACACTGGCTGTATTTGACTTTGTAAGTACTATGGCATATATGGATCTTACCTGGATTATGACAAAAGGAGGACCATTAAATTCTTCAGAAGTTCTGTCAACGCTGGCTTATCGGACATCTTTCCAGAACTTCCGGTTTGGAGAAGGTTCTGCGGTGGGCGTATTGATCTTTCTGATATCCATTATATTTACGACGATTGCCATGAGACTGATGAGTGAGGAGGATTAAAGAATATGGCAGAAAAAAGGAAAAAAACAAAATATGTGATAGGGATCACGCTGATTGTGATACTGCTGATCGATCTTTTGCCGTATTTGTGGCTTTTAATTTCTTCTTTCCGGGCATCAGATGATCCTTTTACCAGTTCGGTGTTGCCGAGCCACTATACATTTCAAAATTATACGAATATTTTCCAAAGTGAGGATATGTTAAGACCGTTCTTTAATTCATTGGTAGTTGCGGTAGGTGCTACTTTGATTACGATGATACTTGCACTTCTGGCAGCTTATGGATTTTCAAGGTACTATTTTAAAGGGCGGGAATTTATTTTAAGTTTTTTGGTGAATCTTAGGACATTTCCTGCACTGCTTCTGGCCATCGCGCTCTATGTTATGGCAGTAAAAACAGGGCTTTACAATACTTACGTGCCTCTGATCCTGGCCAATACGATGATGAATCTGCCCTTTGCCATATGGAATGTAAAAACGGTGATGGATGGTATTCCAAGAGATCTGGAGGAAAGTGCTCTTGTGGATGGATTGTCCCGAACCTCCGTTATTTGGAAGATTATTGTGCCAGTGGCGACTCCGGGACTTGCGGCCACAGGAATCTATGTATTTATTCTAACCTGGAATGAATATCTTTTTGCCACTACATTTATGAACTCAAATGAAATGCAGTTGGTTACTTCTGTCATTGCGTCAGCGGTTACACAGTTTGGAGTAGATTATGGATGGCTGATGACAACGGCAATGCTGGCATCTGTTCCGGCTATTATTATGTTTATTGCAATTCAGAAATTTATTGTTGGCGGATTGACCGCTGGTGGAGTGAAAGGATAATGCCTATGCTGAGAATGGAAAAATATTGTGAAAATGTAAAGAATGATGCATATGGAGGAAGCATTGAGCTGGTGGAAGATGGGATTACCGCCATTGAAAATGAATTGGAGGCGAGAAAACCGGACGATGTAATGGGAGAAGTGGAAGGCTACGTGGACAGTATTCTGGAGGTGACATCTCCCATACTCCCTCTTATCAATATGCTGAACAAATGTATGATATTTATGGAATCTTACAGGGGAGAAGGCGTGAAGCCGGATGTGTTGAGGGAAAAATTTATTACGTTTCTTGAGACTGTCAGAGAAGAACAAAGACAATGTGTAGACAAAATTGGGAAGATCGGTTCAAGGATGATTGATGAGGGAAATAAAGTTTCTACTTTTTCTACTAGTGGATCTGTAATGGAAATTTTAAAAAATGCAGTTCAAAAAGGAAAGAAAATTACAGCGGTTGCGTTTGAAGCACGTCCTAATGCCGAAGGTTACCGAACTTTATATGAAATCAGCGATCTGGGGATTCCGGTCACTTTCGGGTGTGATGCTCTGCTGTGCAAACTTGTTCCGGGAAGTGCTATGTTTTTTATCGGAGCAGATGCGATTTCTTCTACCGGAGAAGTATATGCAAAAACGGGATCTTATTTGGCAGCACTTGCCTGCAGAGAGTTTGGCATTCCATTTTATGTGGCTGCAGACACGAATAAATTTGATACGATGTCACTTCTTGGCTTTCCAATTAAAGACAGCCACCGTCCGGCTGATGAGGTAACAGCGCAAAAGGTCCCGGATAATTCTCGTATTATTAATATCAGTTTTGAACTGATACCGCCTTCGCTGATCACAGGAATCATTACCGAAAAAGGGCTTATTTCGCCCCAGGCAGTCAGTCTTTTGATGGAGCCGGAAAAGATGAATGATACAATGGTAAAGAAACTGGAGAGATGGAAGGAAGAAAGTGAAAAGTTAAATTAGAGGAGAGGCGGGGAAAAGTATGGATAAAAGATGGAGAGAGCTTGCAGACATTCTGGTAAATTATTCTGTGGGTGTGCAGAAAGGTGACCGTGTATTGATTACTATGTACGAGACGGAAACAGCACCGCTGGCCAGGGCCTGTTACCGGGCGGCTGTTATGGCAGGCGGTTATCCACACATTGAATATCTGTCTGCATATCTGGAAAAAGATCTGATGGAATATGGAGATGAAGATCAGGTTGGCTGGATCAACGAAATGTCTCTGTATGGAATGGAGTGGGCGGACTGTTATATCGGACTTAGAGGAGCCAGAAATCCCTATGAATTTGCAAAGATAGAAGGGGGAAAAATGGCAGCTCACAAAAAGGCGATGGGTAAAATATCAGCAGCCAGAAATTCTACCAGATGGGTATTGACAAGAGTCCCCAACGAATCTTTTGCCCAGCAGGCGGGAATGCCGTTGGAGGAAATGATGGAATTTTATTTTGATTCTACCATCCGCAACTGGAAGAAGGAAAGAGCAAGTCTGGAGGCAGTAAAAGAGCTTCTTTCATCTGGAAGCAATGTCCGGGTGACCGGAAAAGAGACAGATATTTCTTTTCAGACAAAAGGGCGCCTGTATGTGGCGGCTGACGGTCACATTAATATGCCGGATGGAGAGGTGTATACCTGCCCGGTGGAAGACAGTGTAAACGGGAAAGTATATTTTGATTTTCCAGGTGTGTATGCCGGAAAGTACATAGAGGGTATTCGTCTTGAATTTAAGGATGGAAAACTGATAAATTTTTCTGCAGAAAAGAACGAAGAGCTTCTTAAAGAGATCCTTTCGATGGATGAAGGTGCATCTACTTTGGGTGAATTTGGCATTGGACTGAATTATGGAATTACGGGATACTGCGGAGATATTCTCTACGACGAAAAGATAGGAGGAACCATCCATTTCGCTATGGGACGGGGATATCCGGAGTGTCTTGGAAATGACAAGTCTGCACTTCACTGGGATCTGATCAAGGATACGAGAAAAGAAGGAGCAGTTTATTTAGAAGGGAAAAAGGTGATGGAAAATGGAAAATGGTTTACCGGAGGAGAAGCCGATTAAACTTCTGGCAATTTCGGCAAGTCCGAGAAAAAATGGTAATACCCAGTTTATTTTAGAAAAAGCTGTCGAATGTATGGAAGATCAGAAATTTCCGGTGGAGCTTATAACTTATAGCTTTGCCGGGAAAAAGATGGAATCCTGTATGGGATGTCTGGCCTGCTACAAAAATGGAGGAAATTGTGTCATCAAGGATTCTTTTGAGACGATCAGAAAGCTGTGGAAAGAGGCGGATTGTATTTTGTATTGTACTCCCGTATATGTGGCCGGGATTCCGGGACAGCTGAAAAACTTTATTGACCGGTTAAGTAATGCGGACTATGGGCTGGATATAAGGGGAACGCGTCATATGAAAACCATAGGAGTGATCGCGCAGGGCGGAGATTTCTTCGGAGGAGGAGCAGAGCTGTGTATGGTGGATATTATGCGTCATGCCGCGATGATGAATTGCGTTTACATTCCTCCGGATGCCTCCTATGTAGGAAGCGGAGGATGGGTATGGGATTCTCATAGAAAGGCCATGGAGGAGAAAGCGGCACTTGCGACAAAGGATTATCAGCTGACTCTGGAAAATGCCCGCAATATCATTACACGGTCCGTTGAGATGGCAGCGATCATCAGAACGGGTGCAGGAAAGTTAAGAGGGGTTCTCGAGACAGACGAAAAGTACAGATATTATTATGAGAGAACGGTGGAGGAGTAGATATGGCTTTCATACTGGCGATCGATATAGGTACTACAGGATTAAAGACAATCGTTACCGATGAAGAGGGAAATATTGTGGATGCCCGCGGTGTGGAATACGGAATGCTCCAGAAGGCAGAAGGAAGCGCCGAGCAAAGCCCTCGTGTCTGGTGGGAGGCAGTGATAAAAAGCTTTCAGGAAATCCTGGATCCTGAACGAAAAAAACAAATTTATGCCATTGGAGTATCCGGACAGTTTCAGAGTCTGATTATGCTGGATCAATCCTTTGCCCCTCTGTACAATGCCATCTTATGGTGCGATCACAGAGGAGAGGAAATGCTGACGGAGATTTCGAAAAAAGTTGGAGCTGACCGACTCTATGAGATCACGGCAAATCCGGCATTGAGTGGGTCTACTGTCTCCTCACTGCTTTGGGTACGACGGTATCATCCGGATATTTTTGAAAAATGCCGTCATATTATGTTACCTCACGAATATATTCGATTTCGCCTGACTGGTGAGTGCATGACAGATGTCACTTCTGCTTCCAGTATGCAGCTGTTGAATGTTCCAAAAAGGCAATGGGCAGGAGAGCTTTTTTCGGCACTTGATCTTGACAGGTCTATTGTTGCTCCGTTGTGTGAATGTATAGAAACAGTGGGAAGAACAACGCAGGAAATCCAGGAGCTGACTGGTATTCCCAAGGGTATCCCTGTCATTGCGGGAGGCGGAGACAGTGTGGTGTCTGCTATAGGGACAGGTGTGATACGGGAGGGGAGTTGTTTTACATCTATTGGAACTTCAGGAATCATCTGTACCAATACAAAGAACATTAAATCCGACCCGGCCGGCCGGGTAAACACTTACTGCAGTGCTGTGCCGGGGATGTGGTCAGTCATTACCTGCAGTATTACATCGGGATTTGCTCTGAAATGGCTGAAAGAAAATTTCTGTACTGCTGAACAGATAGAAGCACGAAAGACAGGGCGGGATGTTTATGATCTTTTAAATGAAGAGGCAGAAAAAGCAGGTCTGGGAGCTGGCGGCCTTATGTTCCTTCCTTATCTTATGGGAGACCGTACCCCTCATCTTAATTCTGATGCAAAGGGTGGTTTTCTGGGAATCACATCAAACCATGACAGGAGACATTTTGTGCGCGCTGTGATGGAGGGAGCAGCATATTCTTTGCTGGAAGGAATACAGGTGATGAGAGAGCTGGGAATTGAACTGGATGATTATGTTCTGTGCGGAGGAGGAGCAAAAGGAAAGATCTGGAGAGAAATTATTGCTGACATATACGGAAACCTGCTAACAACAGTGCAAAATGACAGTGGATCTGCCATAGGAGCAGCTGTTCTTGCTGCCTGCGGAAGCGGAATGTATGCTCATCTGGAAGAAGCAGTCAGTCAAATGATAAAAAGAAAAAAAGCAGATACGTACTGTACTGCTCATCACAAAAGATATATGGAATATTTCAGACTTTATCAGGAGATTTACAGAAGGCTTGAAGATCTGTTCCCTAAGTTCACATAGGATTTTCCATGATAACCATTCTGGCAACTGTCTGCGGATCTTCGCCATAGCTCTGTCTGGAAATCAGGATATTGTAAATATAGGTTTCGTCCAGTTCGAGCAGAGAAGAAATTTCGCTGATGCTTTTCCCGTCATCGTTTAAGGCGAGAACCTGCTGGACGTCTTTTGTAACTTCATTTAATGTTTTTGGCATGGGATAAGGTCCTTTCTTTCATATCTTTTTCTATAATGGCAGCGCTGCCCTACAGACAAGGCAGCGCTGTCAAAATATTATGGATCTATTGTAATACAGATGAATGAAAAATGCAAATCTTACAGGTAGTGCAGTCTGTCTAATGTGGCAAGTACCATGTGGCGGCCGGCGTCGGTACCGTCGATGATGCGTCTTGCACGGACAGAGTCTCCGATGTTGAGGATCTCGGTGTCTTCTCCGTCGAATCCTTCTACAATCTCATCCCACAGAGGCGCATAAGCTTTCATGCCGAGGCATACAAAACCATAATCAAAGGGAAGTTCCTCCTCCTTTCCATCTCTTTTCACAATGAAGGAGTGAGGATTTACTTTCTGAAGAGCAGTGCTGACAAGCTGTGTTACCTGATGTTTTTCCATGCATTCTTTCATGCTGGAAGTAGAAGAAGCGTCCAGCCCGTTTCCGATTGTTGGAAGCATTTCAATGATGGTTGTCTTTGCTCCGCGGGGAGCGAAAAATTCTACAACATCCAGTCCTACTGCACCCCCGCCGATGACGATGACAGTCTTTCCGGTCATATCTTTGTCAAATGCTTCTACATTTCCCATCAGATCCTTGATTCCGTATACGCCGGAGCCTTCCTTGCCGAGGTTTTCATGAAGCCCGTCGATCGGAGGCAGAAGAGGAACAGATCCGGTTGCGTTCACGACAAGATCCGGATGATAGGATTTGATCATATCTACCGTTGTGTCTACGCCGGTTTTAATTGTAAGGTTTTTCAGTTTTTCCGCCCGGTGTTTCAGATAGGTCGGGAAGTCTGCCAGTCTTTTCTTTGCAGGGATTTTGGAAATTTCTACGGACAGGCCTCCGATATGATCCTGTTTTTCAAGTAAAGTAACGCTGCAGCCCACTTCCGCTGCAGTACATGCTGCCTCAAGTCCGGCTGTTCCGGCTCCTACTACAACTACGTTGCAAGGTTTCCTTACCTGCTGTTTTTTGTAGGCTTCTCCATTGATAAGATCCGGATTGATGGTGCAGCGCAGTGGTTTGTTTCCGCCGATACGGTTTCCTACACAGCCGATGTTGCAGGAGATACATTTGCGGATATCCTCTACATCGCCGTATCTTGCCTTGTTGCACCAGTCAGGATCAGCGATGAGTCCGCGGCCGATGCCGATGATGTCAGAATCTCCCCGTGCCAGGATGTCTTCTGCAACCTGCGGATTCCGGATATTTCCGATAGCGATAGTCGGTTTGTGGAATTTGTCCCGCACTGCTTTCGCCATATAGGAACGCCAGCCGTCCTCCAGATAGTTTGCGTCGATCTGATACTGGATGGATGGGTTTAAAGCGGAGGAGGTATCGAAAATATCAACCTCATCATTTAAAAATTCCAGATATTCCAGACAATCATCTACTGTGTTTCCGCCTTCTACAAGCTCGTCCACGCTGAGACGAAGAGAAATAGGAATCATAGGACCGACAGCCTTTCGCACCTCGTCAATAACCATACGGCAGAAGCGGGCTCGGTTCTCGGCGCACCCGCCAAATTCATCCGTGCGGTCATTCATAGTAGGAGATAAAAACTGGCTGATGAGATAAGAATGTCCCGCATGGATCTCTACCATGTCAAAGCCTGCGTTTACTGCGCGCCTGGCAGCAGTGCCGTAATCTTTGGCAATGCTTTCCAACTCTTCCCTGGTAAGAGGGCGGGGGAGCTCTCCGCCTGGTTTGGAAGGAAGGGTGGAAGCGGAGACAGGCTGCATACCTATTCTGGAAGACATAGCGGATGCTCCTGCATGGTTCAGCTGCACGCCTATGCAGGCGCCATATCTGTGACAGGCTTCTGTGAGATTGAAAAGACGAGGAATATAGCAGTCTTTATCAATACGAAGCTGTGTAGTTCCATTGGATCCTTCCGGATATTTTACACATACATTTTCTACAATGATAAGTCCTGTGCCGCCGCGGGCTCTGAGTTCATAGTATTTGATGTGTTCGTCGGTGAGCTCTCCGGTATGTCCTGCGAAGTCGCTTCCCATAGGCATCATTGCAACACGGTTTGGCATGACCATTCCTCTTACTTTAAGAGGACTAAAGATATGTTTGAAGTTGTTCTTCATTTACGATTACCTCCGTTTTATAAACCTTTGTTTGATCATATTATAATTATAAAATATTGTTAAAACAAAAACAAATTCATGTTTATGCCTTTGATGATAGAATCTGTCTATGGATTGAAAAATAAAAAGTGTTTTGTTATAATAAGTAACGATTCAGCCATGGGCCTAAGCAGTAGATCAGAGACTTGAACGGAAAAGGAGAAAAGGTGTAATGAATGATTTAGAGATGTATCGTGAACAGCTGGCGCTTTGTGATGATAAAATCATTGACGCTCTTGTGGAGAGAAATTCCATTGTGGAGAAGATTATGGCATATAAAGAGAAATACGGCATGCCGATTCTTCAGCCGCAGCAGGAGGAAAAGCAGAAAGCAAGACTGAAAGAAAAACTGGATGATAACAAATATAAAGAAGAAATTTACGATGTGTTCCGTCGGATCAACCGCAACAGTAAAAGGATACAGGCTCGAAAACTGTTCGATTACAATATTATATTGATTGGATTTATGGGAGCAGGCAAAACAACAGTTTCCGATTACTTGAGCACAATGTTCGCCATGAATATTGTGGAGATGGATCAGGTGATTTCAGAGAGAGAGGAAATGAGCATTCCGGATATTTTCGCTACATATGGAGAAGAGTATTTCCGGGAACTGGAGACAGAGCTTCTGGTGGAGATGCAGAGCAGGAAGAATACCGTAGTTTCCTGTGGAGGGGGAGCTGCCTTAAGAGAAAGAAACGTAAAAGAGATGAAGAAAAACGGAAGGGTGGTTCTTCTGACAGCGAGCCCGGAGACAATCTATGAGCGGGTAAAGGACAGCAACGACCGTCCGGTTTTGAACGGAAGAAAGAATGTGGCTGGAATTTCCGAATTGATGGAGCAGCGCCGTGAAAAATATGAAGCAGCGGCAGATATTGTTGTCAATACAGACGGAAAAAGTGTTTTGCAGGTATGCGAGGAAATGATCCAGAAATTAACAGAAATGGAAGAAGAATAATGTTTGAAAAATTTTTCCCGGACCGGTATGTGGCGTCCACATATGTGATAGACTTTGAAAAATTATATAAAAATGGAATAAGGGGATTGATATTCGATATTGATAATACACTTGTACCTCATGGCGCCCCGGCGGATGAACGGGCCATCCGGCTTTTTAAACGTCTGAAAGAAATCGGGTTTTCCTGTTGTCTGATTTCCAATAATCAGGAAAAAAGGGTAAGGACTTTTAATGAACCCATTCAGGTAGATTATGTATATAATGCCCACAAGCCGTCCACAAAGAATTATAAGAAAGCTATGGAGATTATGGGGACAGATGTGTCGGATACGGTGTTTATAGGCGACCAGCTCTTTACGGATGTGTGGGGCGCCAAACGCACGGGCATTCCCAGTATCCTGGTACGTCCTATTCATCCTAAGGAAGAAATCCAGATTGTTCTGAAGCGCTATCTGGAAAATATTGTACTGCATTTTTATAAGAAAAGCCTGGAAAAGGAAAAAAAGGTTGAAAAAAGCAGTAAACTATTATAAAATGGTAAAAGTGAATAAGAATGCCATGTGCCGGGGGAAGGCACGATTTAAGGAGGATTATAATGGTTTCAGCAGGTGATTTCAAAAATGGTTTGACTGTAGAAATTGAAGGGAATATTTATCAGATCCTGGATTTCCAGCATGTAAAACCTGGTAAAGGCGCTGCTTTCGTGCGCACAAAATTAAAAAATATCATAAACGGCGGCGTGGTAGAAAAGACATTCCGTCCGACAGAAAAATTTGAGACAGCTCATATTGACAGAAAAGATATGCAGTACTTGTATACAGACGGTGATCTGTATAACTTTATGGATATGGAGACATATGACCAGCTGGCAGTAAATGCGGATGTGGTCGGAGATTCTCTGAAATTCGTAAAAGAGAACGAGACGGTAAAAGTGATTTCTCATCAGGGAAATGTGTTTGCTATTGAACCGCCTATCACTGTAGAGCTGCGAGTTACAGAGACAGAACCTGGTGTGAAGGGAGATACAGCAACAGGCGCTACAAAGCCGGCTATCGTAGAAACTGGAGCACAGATCATGGTTCCGCTGTTTGTAAATCAGGACGATGTTCTGAAGATCGACACACGTACAGGAGAATATTTGTCCAGAGTATAATGAGAAGTGTATACAGAGACAGATTCATCTGAATTTTAATAAGAAAAGAAAAAGCCTTGCATTTTGTGCGGGGCTTTTTTATAATGTAAGTTACCATAATATCTATCTGCCTGGGATCTGCAAAAAGACAAAAGCATCTGATGGAGAAAGGAGCTTTATGTCATATGAAAAATTCGTGGAACTGTTGGAAAAAAGGCTTCGGGAGGCTTTGCCGGAAGAGTGGGATATCTGTATCCGTACAGTGATCAAAAATAACGGGAGAGAGCGCAAGGGTATTGTGATCCGTGAGCCAGGGCTTAATATTTCTCCGACGATATATTTGGAGGGATATTTCGAGAGATATCAAAGAGGATATACTCTGGAAGAAATCGGGTGTCAGATTAAAGAACTGTACCAGCATGTGAAAGTGACGCACAGATGGGAGGGAGGATTTCTGACAGAATATGAAAATGTCAGGTCGAGGATTATTTACCGGGTAGTGAACTGTCGAAAAAACCAGGACTACCTTAGAGGAATCCCCTATGTTCCCTTTTTGGATCTGGCTGTTATCTTTTTTGTAATGCTGGATCTGGATGGTGAAGATAAAACGGCTTTCATGCCTGTGGGGGAAGAGCACCTTCGCCTGTGGAATGTGAAAAAGGAAGACGTTTACCGGGAGGCATGTCAAAATACACCAAGACTTCTTCCGGCTGAATTTGCGCCTATGCAGACTGTTATATATGAAATGGCAGGGGAGGAAGGCCCGGAAGAATGGGAGCAGGGCGAAGAGGATGTCCATATCCTGACAAACAGCAGCCGGAATTTTGGCGCAGCAGCCATACTCTATCCTTCCTGTCTGAAGCGTATCGGGGAATATCTGGGCAAAGACTTTTATATAATGCCAAGCAGTATCCATGAAGTGATCATTCTGCCGGTCAGTATGGCGCCCTCCTGGGAAGAACTGGATCTGATCGTCAGAGAGATGAATCAGACGCAGCTTGACAGAGAGGATGTGCTGTCTGACAGGGTCTATTTTTATTGCCGGGAGAAGGAGAAACTCATGCTGCCGGAAAAAGAATAAGAAGAACAAAGAGTTCCTGGCAAATTAAAAAAGAGCAGTCGGTATAAACTGACTGCTCTTTACGTCTCTGACCAGAGTCGAACTGGCGCACCTGCCTCCGGAGGGCAGTGCTCTATCCACTGAGCTACAGAGACAAGTAGTATAATAGCACAAATGGAACAAAATTACAAGATTGACTTTCAAAAAAATAGCGAGTATTATTTTTAGTGCCAGACTGCATACAGAATAAGAAGTGGAGGTAGAAATGAAGGGAAGACTGAAAAGCAGCGGCAGTACAGCAAAAAAGGGCAGGCTCCTTAAGATTGCAGCGGGATGTCTGATATTGTTAGTGCTGGCTGCAGCGGGATTCAATCTTACCAAAGAGAAAGCGAAAAGCCAGGAGACAAAGGATACGGCAGCAGAGCTGCAGGAAGACATTCAGAAGAAAGAAAACAAAGGCTGGGAGCTGATCGAAGAAAATCCACTGAAAGAAAATACGGATACAGCAATCGAACAGGCCGTCCATGATTATTATGAACAAAAGACAAGTGAAAACGGCTTCGCAGAAGGGTATAACAATCTTACAATTTATCTGAAAAAGGCAAGATATGAGGATTGCTATATTGCCTTTGTGAAATATACTATGAAGATAAAAGACATTTATACAGAGGTGCCGGGGATGGAAACACTGTATCTGAGAAAAGAGAAGGGAAAGTGGCAGATCCTCTCCGAAGGGGCGGAGGATGAGATCCTACAGGAAGCAGAAGAGGTTGCATCCCATGATGACGTACAGCAGTTTATGGCGGGAGTGCAGCAGGATTATGCCGGTGCAGTTGCATCGGATGCTATGCTTGCAGAGGTGCTGACAGATCTGGAACAGGCCTCTTCACAGTAGAGAAGTAAGAAATAGGATATACAACGGACAAAGGAAAGGAATAAGGGATGACAGGTTACAAACATGCATTCAGAAAGGCGTTTCCTTATACGATTCCTGTTTTGACGGGATATCTTTTTATTGGGATTGCCTTTGGCGTTATGTATGCGGAGAAAGGGTATTCCTTTTTATGGGCAATATTGATGAGCCTGCTTGTATATGCAGGCTCCGGGCAATATCTGGCAGTAAATTTTTTTACGCCGGGTATTTCTTTTGTACAAGTGATATTCATGACTTTAATGGTAAATATCAGACACATATTTTATGGGATATCACTGCTTGACAAATTTAATCAGATGGGGAAAAAAAGGTGGTATATGATCTTCGGTCTGACTGATGAAACCTATTCCCTTTTATGTACAACAAAAATACCGGAAGGAGTAGAAGAAGAAAAATTTCTATTTGCGATTTCTATTATGAATCAGTCCTACTGGGTAATCGGTTCTGCCATTGGAGGACTTGCAGGAAGTTTTCTGCCCTTCAATTCGGAAGGGATCGACTTTGCCATGACAGCGCTGTTTGTGGTGATCTTTGTGGAACAGTGGATGGATGCCAAAAACAGGATTCCGGAAACAATAGGCGTGGCGGCAGCGTTTCTCTGCCTGCAGATATTCGGAGCCGACAGTTTTGTGCTCCCTTCCATGCTTCTTATTATCATGATCCTTTTTGCGGGACGAAGGAAGCTGGATGAGAAGGAGGTGGCAAAATGCCGTTAAGTGCAGGAGTATCATTTGTAATTATTTTCCTTGTGGCGGCCACTACTTTTGCTACAAGAGTCGTTCCGTTTTTGATATTTCCAAAGGGGAAAGAGATACCGGAAGTGGTGCGTTATCTTGGAAGAGTGCTGACACCGGCAGTGATCGGTATGCTTGTGGTATACTGCCTGCGGGCGACACCTGTGGCAGAAGCGCCCCATGGGATTCCGGAAGCGGCTGCTGTCTTTGTGACAGCGGCGCTTCATGCCTGGAAGAGAAATAACCTTTTAAGTATCGGAGTAGGCACTGTGCTTTATATGGTGTTGATTCAAGTGTTTTTTTAGGAAAAAGAAAAAGGCATATGACGAGCTGCAGATTATACTGCAGAAGTCATATGCCTCTTTGTGCAAATATCCCTTCTCTGCAAGGTTAGCTTAAATTGATTTTCTTTTTCATAATAATATAAGAAATAATATAAAGTATGATGGCAAATACAATTTCCAGGGCAAAGGAAAGATTTAATATATTTGTCATATAGGAAGCAAAGGTAAAGTCAGAGTTGCCGACAGTACCTATTATAAGGTTATCAGTAAGCAGACCGTAAATCCCCATCAGTATGGTAGCCGCAATCGAGGAGATGGTGGTAAGGACAAAATAGGAAACAACAGCTCCCAATACCTTGTGACCGTTAAAAAGCTGCCCCAATATGACGGCTGACTGGATACTGACCACATTGACAACCGCGCCGATGAAGGTAAGTACTACCATATACAGCAAAAAGAAATGAAAGCTGCTCTGGCTGGAAAATCCCAAAAGCCGGATAAATTCTCCCCAATGAGCGCTGAGAGCTTCGGTAACAGGCGGGATAGCGATCAGGATAAAAGCGCACAGGTACAGGATGAAAGCATCAATAGCGCACCATATAGTTCCAGAGAGTGTCTTTGACAGTAAGTGCATCCCTTTGGTGACGGGAAGGGTATTGGTGAGATATCCCTCATCGGAGAATAAATTATTGTAAAATCTTACTGCTATAACGAGAAGGGTACCAAATGAAGCGCCCGCAAACAGGATGATATATACAGTAAAGGTCAAAGCAATAAGCAATTCGCTTATATCATCAGCTTCATAAGGAAATCTTCCGGTCAGGAATATGCGTCCCAGTATGGAAAATATAATCAGAAAAATATGAATGACGATCAGAAATCTGGTTGTAGATTTCAGATCATACCGAATCAGTTTGCCTAACATCTGAACACCTCCCGGAATAACGCATCTACAGATTTACCCTGATCCATTCGTATTTCATCTACCGCTGCATTGAGTACAACCTGCCCCTGCTTTAGAAAGAGAACCCGGTCCAGGATGTTTTCAATGTCTGTGATCAGATGGGTGGAGATCAGGATGGTCGCGTTTTCGTTATAATTTGTCAATATGGTCTGAAGAATATAGTCCCTGGCAGCAGGGTCCACTCCACCAATCGGTTCATCCAGAACATACAGCTGGGCGTCACGGCTCATTACCAGGGCCAGCTGAACCTTTTCTTTTGTTCCCTTGGAGAGAGCGCGCATACGGGAGTTGACGTCGATCTCCAGATCTGTCATCATATGGTAAGCGCGGTCAGTGACAAAGTTTTCGTAAAAATCTGAAAAATAGGAAATGATATCCTTGATCTTCATTGAGGGATCCAGATAGGTCCGCTCCGGGAGATAGGATATGATCTTCTTTGTCTCAACGCCGGGCACCATTCCATCGATCAGAACCTGTCCTTCTGTAGGAATCAAAAGATCATTGATCAGTTTGATCAAAGTGGTCTTTCCACTTCCGTTCGGTCCCAAAAGCCCGATGATCTGTCCCCGTTCCAGAACCAGATTCAGATTCGTAAGGGCGTTGACATGGTTGTTATATTGTTTGGTAAGCCCTTTGCATTCTAATATCGGCTTCATAGTCAGTGTTCCCCCTTTATAGCTTCCTGAAGTAGAGCAAGCGTCTCTTCATCCTGGAATCCGAGACTGCGCATTTTTTCAAAAAATTCATGGATATGGCTGGCAGCCTGTTCCTGTTTCATTTTTTTCAGCATAGCTTCATCCTCCGTTATAAACCGGCCGCTGGTTCTCTGGGCGTAAACAAGGCCGCTTCTTTCCAGTTCGGAAAGAGCTTTTTGCATTGTGTTTGGATTTACCGCGGCCTCCACGGCGAGATCTCTTACAGACGGAAGTTTATCGCCGGGTTTGTAGACTCCGGAAATGATATCCCTTTGTATCCGTTCCATAAGCTGCAGATAGATCGGGCGGTCATTATCTAATTCCCATGGCATGCATGTCACCTCGTTTCTATTGTACGATTTGATATTCAACAAATGTATTAGCTATATAATACAATAATACATAAATATAAAATTGTCAAGAGAAAAAGAAAAGCCGGCTTATTTGCCGGCGATTTCTTCCTGAAGACGGGAATTGAACTGTCCGCATCTTAACATCTGTATTTCTTCCCGATAAGGAGGGAAAGACTTTTTTGAATTTTCGGAAGAGGAGATATAGGGAGTTTCGAGAATCTTGGGAACATTTTCAAAATCAGGGTGATGCACAATGGTGTGAAGGGCATCAAAGCCAATGGTGCCAAAACCAATATTGGCGTGGCGGTCTTTGCGGGCGCCCATCGGATTCTTGCTGTCATTGATATGGAAGACCGCAATCTGATCTTTGCCCAGAATGCGGTCAAATTCATCGATCACACCGTCAAAGTTATTTTTAACATCATATCCACTGTCATTGGTGTGGCAGGTGTCAAAGCATACACGCAGCTTGTCGTTATACACAACGCCGTCATAAATGCGGGCGATTTCTTCAAAGCTTCGTCCGATTTCAGTCCCCTTTCCGGCCATTGTTTCCAGTGCGACATTGACGGTTGTTTCCCTGGTAAGGATGTGGTTTAGGCCGCGGATGATCTGAGCGATTCCAGCGGATACTCCTGCACCCACATGAGCTCCGGGATGGAGGATCAGAGTGGAGCTTTTGCAGGCGGCAGTACGTTCAATCTCCAGGGCAAGAAATTCTTCTGCAAGTTCATAGGTTTCCGGTTTGACAGTATTTGCAAGATTGATAATGTAAGGGGCATGGACAAGGATCTGTCTGATCCCGTGTTCCTCCATATATTTCCAGGCCGGGTCGATATTCAACTCGCTGATGTCTTTTCGTTTTGTGTTTTGAGGCGCCCCGGTGTAAAACATAAATGTATCAGCTCCGTAGGTGACTGCTTCTTTTGCAGAGCCAAGGAGCATATCCTTTCCGCTCATTCCAACATGAGAACCAATGATCATAACATTCCTTCTTTCTTTTATTATTGGTTATTCGAGGGTAGCATAGTTTCGCGGAAATGGCAAGGAAAATCCAGTTTGTCAAAAGAGAGATATTGAGGGAAAGTGGGAATTATGGTAGACTGTAGAATGATCAAAGGGTATTGTGGAACAGGAATGGAGGAAAAAAGATGAAAAAGCTTTTAGATAAGATAACCGCAGAAATGGAAGAGGCTTTTGAAGAAGCGGGCTATGACAGATCCTATGCAAAGGTAACGCTGTCAAACCGTCCGGATCTGTGTGAATACCAGTGTAATGGGGCTATGGCGGGAGCCAAGGTTTATAAAAAAGCGCCGATAATGATTGCAAAAGATGTGGTGTCTCAGATCGGGAGACAGGGCTGCATTGCAGAAGCAGAAGCAGTTGCTCCGGGTTTTATTAACCTGAAGATTGATGACAGATACCTTGCATCTTATTTGAATGATATGGCGGGAGAGGAAACGCTCGGTCTGGAAAAGACAGAGAATCCGGAAATGATCGTTATAGATTACGGCGGACCTAATGTGGCAAAGCCTCTCCATGTAGGGCATCTCCGATCCGCGATCATTGGAGAAAGTGTCAAGAGAATCTGCAGAGCAATGGGGCATAAGGTTCTTGGAGATATACACATGGGAGACTGGGGCTATCAGATGGGACTTATAATTACAGAGTTAAAGAAACGCCAGCCTGATCTTCCGTATTTTGATGAGTCTTTTGAAGGAGAATATCCCGGTGAGGCGCCATTTACCATCGGAGAGCTGGAAGAGATTTATCCGACTGCAAGCGCCTATGCTAAAGAACATGAAGAATACAGGGAAGAAGCATTGCATGCTACCTATTTGCTTCAGAACGGACACAAGGGATATACCGCTATCTGGAAGCATATCATGCAGGTTTCCGTGGCGGATCTGAAGAAGAATTATGCCAATTTAAATGTGGAGTTTGATCTGTGGAAGGGAGAGGCGGATGCGCAGGCCTATATTCCGGACATGATCGAACGGCTGAAAAAAGAGGGGTTTGCAAGGGTAGATGACGGAGCCCTTGTCATTGATGTAAAAGAAGAGACAGATACGAAAGAAATTCCTCCATGTATGATCCAGAAATCAGACGGGGCCTCTTTGTACGGGACGACAGATCTTGCTACTTTAGTCCAGAGAGAGGAAGACTATCATCCGGATCAGGTGATCTATGTAGTGGATAAGCGCCAGGAACTTCATTTTACACAGGTATTCCGGGCAGCGAAAAAAACCGGGATCGTACCGGAAAAGACAAGGCTTCGTTTCCTTGGATTTGGTACAATGAACGGAAAGGACGGAAAGCCCTTTAAAACAAGAGAGGGCGGTGTAATGCGCCTGGAGAACCTGATCCGTGAAATTAACGAGGAGATGTACCACAAGATCACGGATAACCGGACAGTGGGCGAAGAGGAAGCAAAGGAGACTGCCGGAATTGTGGGAATGTCTGCTATTAAATATGGAGATCTGTCTAATCAGGCCAGCAAGGATTATGTATTTGATGTGGACCGCTTTACATCATTTGAAGGAAATACAGGTCCCTATATTCTTTATACTATTGTACGGATCAAATCCATTCTTCATAAATATGAAGAAATGGGAAAACATCTGGAAGATCTTTCTGTCAGCGGAGCTCACAGTGACAGTGAAAAGGCGCTTATGCTGGAAATTGCCAAATACAATGCTGTCATGGAGACCGCTTATGAGGAAACAGCGCCTCATAAGATCTGTGCGTATATTTATGACCTGGCAAATGCATTCAATCGTTTCTACCATGAAACGAAGATCCTGGCAGAGGAGGATGAAAAAGTACAGGAGAGTTATATTGCAGTTCTGATCCTGACAAAGAGAGTACTGGAGGCATGTATCGATATACTTGGATTTGAAGCGCCGGAAAGGATGTAGACAGGAAATGGAGATTGGGCAGACAGAGAAGCTTTTTTATCAGGACAGTCACATGAAAGAATTTGATGCGAAAGTACTTTCCTGTGAAAAGGATAAAAAGGGCTATCGTGTTATTTTAGAGAGGACTGCATTTTTCCCGGAAGGCGGAGGGCAATATGCTGATACCGGATGGCTGGATGAGGCAGAGGTCTGGGATGTGAAGGAAAAACAGGGAACTGTCCATCACATAACGGATCGTCCTTTGGAAGTAGGAAAAACTGTTCACGGGAAAATCAGCTGGGAAGAGCGTTTTGAAAAGATGCAGCAGCATACGGGAGAACACATCATTTCCGGGCTTGTACACGCCCGCTTCGGGTATGATAACGTAGGCTTTCACCTGGGAAATGATTACTGTACTATGGATTTTAACGGTCCTATCATGCCGGAAGAGCTGGAGGAAATTGAGTGGGAAGCCAACAGGGCAGTTGCCCTGAATCTGAAAGTAGAGACACTTTACCCCTCCAGGGAAGAGCTTTCCTTTATGGAATACAGAAGCAAAATAGAGATCGAAGGCCAGGTAAGGATTATAGAAATTCCGGGATTTGATGTCTGTGCATGCTGCGCCCCTCATGTAAAGAGAACAGGGGAGATCGGACTGATCAAGCTGGTAGGGAGGATGAACTACAAAGGCGGAGAGAGGATTACCATGCTGTGTGGGTTCCGGGCGCTTAGAGACTACCGGATCAAACAGGCAAATGTAAAAGCCATAGGAAATCTGTTGTGTGAGAAGGAAAATGAGACAGCAAAAGCTGTGGAAAAGCTGAAGGCGGAGCGGGATGGCTGGAAAAATAGAACATTGCTCCTCCAGCAGAAGCTTTTGAGATACCAGGCAGCTGAAACAGCAATAAGAGAAGGCGTGACCTGGATATTTGACAGCGGGCTGGAAGGAAACGGGCCAAGGGAGCTGATGAATGCTTTGCTTGACAGAGGGGCAAAAATAGCGGCTGTGTTTGCCGGAACATCAGAGGAAGGGTATCGCTATGTGATCGGAAGCAGGAAAGAGGATGTCCGTCCGTTTGGAAAAGAGCTGAACGAAAGGTTTGCCGGCAGAGGCGGCGGCAAACCGGAGATGGTTCAGGGAAGCCTGAAAGGGAAGCAATGCCTTATTGAGGAATATCTGAAGAATAAATAAAAGGAAAGGACATGGGATGCAAAATCCATGTCCTTTTGCCGTTCCATTATAATTTGATTTTTATGACATCTACATCGAGATCCCACAGAAATTTGTCCAGGTCTTTGAAAGAAAGGAAAACGGTAGCAGTGTTTTCCAGAGGATGGATCCCGAGACTTTTACAGCGGGAAAGATCCTTGTCGATAAAAAATTCCACCGCATGATCTGTGTCATTCATAAGTCCGAAGGGGGAAACGCTTCCCTGTTTTAAGCCAAGATACTGTTCCAGGCGTTCCTCTGAGGCGAAGCTTAGATTGCCGGCTCCAAGCGCGCGTCCAAGAGACTTGAGATCTACTTTTTTCTTTTCATCGCAGGTGACAAGGAAGTGACGTTTGCCTTTGGAATCCCGAAGAAAAAGATTTTTGCACAGAGTACCCTTTTCCGGAAGGCCGAGGCGGTCCATGTCCTCCATAGTATGAACAGGTTCATGTTCAACGACTTCATATTTAATACCGAGTTTATTCAGTGCGTCATAGACACGCTGTTTCTGATCTTCCATATTATAAAACTCCTTTCCTGAAAATTATATTTACTATTATATGGCCTGGAGACAGGAAAGTAAAGAAAAGGAAGCGGAATCAGTCGGCAGAGAGTTTATACTTTTTTAATTGAAACTTTTGTAAATGAGAAGTAGAATAAGAAAATCAGGAGTTTTATGTACTGTTACATATTTAGATTTGGAAAGTGAGGAACAGAAATATATATGAGCAATCCATGGGAAAATCCCGGAACAGATCCCGGGTCCGTTGAACCGGGGCAGGAACAAAAGAAAGACGAACAGGAGAAGACGCCCATACCGTCAATGCCGAAAGTATATAAAACCGGTGCATGGTATGTGTTTGTGCCTCTGGTGATCAAATTAGTCGTCAGTATGGTTGTCAGTATGGCGGCAGCGGGAATATACAGCTTTTTTTACATGTCCAACCACTATGATGAAGCAGTGGGGGCAATGCAGAATCAGGATGCCATGACGGATATGACTTTGACAATAACAGAGCAGCTGATGCAGTATACCACACTGCTGGAGGGGATCAGCGCATTGCTTGTGATTCCTATTATGTTGTTTTTGTTTCACAGGGATCGTAAGAATGAAAAATTTCTTGGAATTGTGCCGAACAAAAAAGCTTCTTTGTGGCAGTATGCAGGTGTGATCGGCATTTCGGCTGTCTTGTGTGTGGGTGTAAATAATCTGATCATAATCGGAAATCTTCAGTCGATGAGTGCATCATATCAGCAGACTACAGATGCCCTTTACAGTGCATCCCTGCCCGTACAGGTGATTTGTCTGGGCCTTTTGGTACCTGCAGCTGAGGAACTGGTATTCCGCGGGGTGATGTTCAGGAGGATGCGCCAAAGAGCAGGATTTATCCGCTCGGCAGTTTCAGCATCTTTGATCTTTGCCGTTATTCACGGAAATATGGTTCAGATGATCTATGCTTTTTTCATGGGAATGGTGCTCTGTTACTTATATGAAAAATACGGATCTGTCAAAGCTCCGGTATTGGGGCATATGGTAATGAATCTTGTTTCAATTGCAGCTACAGAAACGGCTGCCTATGAATGGATGATGCAGCAGCCTATGAGGATCGGTATTATTACGGTTGTATGTGCAGCAGCGGCGTCCAGTATATTTGTGCTGATACAGCGCATTGATGAGAAACCGGTTCAGCCGTCAGTTTAAATATTACGGAAATATTACAAAAAATTAAAAAAGTATTGCAAAAATATAAATTTTAATTTATATTAAATGTATGGGAGGGGAAACACAGCAACAGGAAACAGACAAAAAGGGACAGAATTAAGATGAACAGAATAGGAAGAACACTGCTGATGACAGCATTAGCCAGTTCTTTAGCCACGACATCGGTACTTGCTGCACCGTCGGCTGCAGAGCTGGAAGAGAAAAAAGAGGCAGCTACAGAAGAGGCAGAGTCCTTGCAGGAACAGTTGACAGAGCTTATTACCAAGATCGGATCAATGGAAGAACAGCTGATCAAGACCGGAGAGAAGATCATACAGGCCGAGGAAGATTTGGAGGAAGCCGAGAAAAAAGCAGAAGAACAATATGATTCTATGAAACTTAGGATCAAATATATGTATGAAAGCGGAGAGTTAAGTTCTCTGGAAACCCTTATATCGGCAAAAGACTTTTCAGATCTGGTTAACAAAGCGGAATATATTCAGAATGTTCATACATATGACCGGCAAAAGCTGGAAGAACTGGAACAAACAGAAGCAGAAATAAAAGATCTGAAGGAAACTCTGGAGACAGAGCAGAAAAAGCAGCAGGATATGCAGGAACAATATGAGCAGGAGGAAGAAAACCTGAATGCGACTCTGACAGAGAAGAAAGCAGAGATTGCTGACTTTGACGAGCAGATTGCAGCAGCAGCTGAGGCGGCGGCACAGGAAGCGGCGCAAAGAGAGGCCGAGGCAGCAGCGGCAGCAGAACAGGAGGAATCCGGCGAAAGTGACAGTTCACAGCAGGATGAGTCTGACAACAGCACATCCTCTGAAAATACATCCGACGGTACAGAGTCGGGCGGCAGCTCTTCGTCGGGAAGCAGTTCCTCATCGGGAAGCAGTTCCTCATCGGGAAGCAGTTCCTCGTCAGGAAGTTCCTCCTCTTCGGGAAATACTTCTGTGGCACAGGCAATTGTAAATGCAGCTTACAGCCAGTTGGGAGTTTCTTATGTATATGGCGGTTCCACTCCGGGATCTGCCCTGGATTGTTCCGGGCTTGTGCAGTACTGCCATTCTGTTGCGGGAATTTCTCTTCCGAGAACTTCTTATGCACAGGGTGGATGCGGAGTGGCAGTAATGGATCCGCTGCCGGGAGACATTGTGTGTTATGGAAGCCATGTAGGAATTTACATTGGCGGAGGGAAAATGATACATGCTCCGAAACCGGGAGATGTTGTAAAAATTGCCAGTGTTTACGGATCTCCGTGGTACAGGAGATGCTGGTAATCCGGTGAACATAAAGCTGAAAGCAGGAAGGCAGTAAAAAGAATTGCCTTCTTGTTTTTATTTCTTGGAAAATTTGTTGAAATTGCAGAAAAATTGTTGTATTCTTATTGTGTATAAATATAAATCAGGGTAATGGCGCTTCCGCAAAAGAGCGCGAAACAGACAGAAGTTAACAGCATACAGATAGAGATAAGGTGGGAGAGTATGAAGAAAAAAATAGTACAGGCAACTGTCACGGCGATGCTGGTCAGCTCCATGGTAGTATGTCCTGTTTTTGCAGAACCATCCATAGATGATCTGAAAGATAATAAAGCAGCTGTGGAAGGGGAAGTGACATCTCTGCAGAGTCAGTTGACAAGCATTCTTGACAAGATCAACACACTGGAAAGTGATCTTTCAAAAAAGCAGGAAGAGATTGAAAAGGCCAATGTCGATCTGGAAGAAGCTATTGTGCAGCAGCAAAAGCAATTTGCAGATATGAAAAAACGAATCCAGTATATGTATGAAGCGGGAAATGGAAATGAATTGGAGATCCTTCTCTCCGCGGAAAATTTTTCGGATTTGATCAATAAAGCAGAATACATACAAAATGTACATGAGTATGATAAAGAAAAGCAGGCGGAATGTGAAGCTACAACAAAGAAGATAGAAGAGCTGTCCGCCACACTGCAGGAAGAGGCAGAGTCTCTGGAAAAAATGCAGGTACAGTTGGAAGAGGACAAGACTTCCCTTAATACGATGATAGATGGGAAACAGTCAGAGATTGCCCAGCTGGATGCCAGCATCCAGGAGGCGGTGGCAGCCCAGAAAGCAGAAGAGGAAAAACGTCAGCAGGAAGCAGCACAGGCAGCAGCGGCTCAGGAGGCTGAAGAAAATAGCAACCAGTCCCAGCAGGGAAATAATTCCGCCGGAAACGAAAACAGCAACAGCGGATCAAACGGAGGAGGATCCGGAAGTTCATCAGGCGGAGGAAATGCATCGATTGTGCCGCCGCAGGGGACAGACGGAGCGGCAGTTGTGGCGTATGCAAGACAATTTCTCGGAAATCCCTATGTACTGGGAGGCAACAGCCTGACAAATGGAATTGACTGTTCCGGGTTTACCCAGCAGATTTATGCAAAGTTCGGAGTCAGTCTTGGAAGGACGGACAGTTCACAGGCTTATGCGGGAGTGGAAGTACCGCTTTCACAGGCACAGGCGGGAGACCTTCTGGTGTATTACGGACATGTAGGCATCTACAATGGAACCGGGGGGATCATCCATGCATCAGCTCCCGGAGTAGGTATCGTAGAGTGGAGTGACTGCACTTACAGGCAGATCCGCAGTGTCAGAAGAGTTCTGTAGTAAAATATCAATGAAGAGAGAAAAATGATCATGAAAGTGCCGGAAAGCCAGAAAAATGCTTGCATCCGGCACTTTTTTATGGTATTATATTCAAGTCGCAAAAAAACACGCATATGTCTGCCTGTAAAGGTGCCTAAGCCTTTTTGATGGATTACAGGATGAAAGGCCGGTCTTACGGGAAATGCAATGTGCGGAAGTAACAAAACCAAATGGAGGAAAGAAACATGAGTGTTATTTCAATGAAGCAACTTTTAGAAGCAGGTGTTCATTTCGGACATCAGACAAGAAGATGGAACCCTAAGATGGCTCCGTACATCTACACAGAGA
>OIYU01000522.1_pt1 | contig 28572 bp, 18 predicted proteins | sample 1588321 | NCBI WGS metagenome assembly OIYU01 (sample SAMN03283258) | human gut metagenome | biome: human-associated habitat; material: feces | host: Homo sapiens | place: USA | collected 2013 | reverse complement strand
TTTCTATTCCACGGGCCTCCTGCGCATTTTTAATTTTGTGGAAATCATCCTGCACATCCGGAATATAACGCAGTGCAATTGCCACCGCATATCCGATGTTGTAACTGATTCCAATACGATTTAACGATGCTGCAAACTCCGACGGATTGGTGGTCACGACAAAAATAAATACCGCCGGGATAATTGTAAAATATTTCAAAATAATGTTCAACTCATAAAACAACTGCTCAGCGGTAATTGGATAATGCGCCGAAAGCTGCCAGAGTACATGCTTTGTACCATAAATTTTTGTTCCCTGATCCGGTGCAAAAATAAAAATGGCAAGCACATTGATGACCAGAAAGAACATAATGAACTTAAAAATAGAACCGACCTGTTTCCACTCTGTTTTTGAAATCTTAAACAGGATCAGACTAAGAACCAGCATCACGGCGAGTACACGGGTATCATAAGTAAGCATGCTTGTGATGGACCATGCCAGAAAATAGATCAGCTTTGTGACACCACACAGCCGGTCCATCCAGGTATCTTTTTGCTCATAGGTCAATAACTTTGCCATTACCGCACCGCCCTTTCGTAATTGATAAACCGCTGCACGAACTGGGAAGGATCTTCAATTCCACATTTGACCGCCATCTCATAGAGAGATGTCTGCTTGAGATATGCCGGAGCCGTGATGGTTTCATCCGTCAGCACTTTCGCCGGCGTATCAATCGTCAGCAGCTGTCCATCCGCCACAACAATGGCGCGGTTGGTATATTCCAGCATCAGATGCATATCATGCGTAATCATGATAATGGTCGTTCCCTGTGTCTCATTGATCGTCTTTAAAAACTCCATAATTTCCGTATAATGGCGGTAATCCTGCCCCGCTGTCGGCTCATCCAGAATCAGGATCTCCGGCTTCATGACAAGAATGGATGCAATCGTCACACGCTTCTTCTGCCCGAAGCTAAGCGCCGATACCGGCCAGTTCCGAAATGGGAAAAGTCCGCAGACTTTCAAAGTTTCCTCCACTTTTTCCCGAATCTCTTCCTCGCTTTTTCCCATATTGCGAAGGCTCAGTGCCACCTCATCGAAAATCATAGTCTTGGAAATCATCTGATTGGGATTCTGCATCACATAGCCGATATGTTTGGCTCTGTGGCGGATATTTTCCTGCAGAAGATCCCTTCCCTGGAAAAGGATTTCACCGGAATCTGGTGTCTCAAAGCCGCAGACCAGTTTGGAAAAAGTAGATTTCCCAGCACCGTTTTTCCCCACAATACTGACCATTTCACCCTTGTGGATTGTAAGAGAAACATCACGTAAGGTCTGACTGCCTCTCTCATAACCAAAGGTAAGATTTCTAACTTCAAGCAGCGGCTCATGTTCTTTCTCAGCCTCTGCTGCCGGGCGGGACCAGAACCAGTCTGTCATTTTCTTCCGGTCTGCCTTATCTATCACAACAGAATCAACATGTGCCGGTTTCTTCGCAGGAGCAAGTTCCACACCTGCATAACGCAGTGCAGTAAGATAAAGAGGCTCTCGGATTCCGTTTTCTTCCAGAAGTCTGGTGGACAAAAGCTCATCCGGGTGAAGAGCTGCCAGAATTTTCCCATCGCCCATAAGAACAATACGGTCCACATCTCGCCACAAAACATCCTCCAGACGGTGCTCAATGATCACCACCGTAGTATCTGTTTTTTCCTGAATCTCGTCGATCAGCTCAATAGCCTGCTTACCTGTAGCTGGATCTAGATTGGCCAATGGCTCATCGAACAACAAAATTTTCACCTGATCCACCATTACCCCCGCCAGGCTGACGCGCTGCTTCTGCCCTCCGGAAAGCTCGTGGGGCGCGTAATCCAGATGATCCTGAATTCCAACCAACTCTGCCGCGTGACGGGTGATCTCATGCATTTCATCCTGCGGCATGCAGCTGTTCTCCAATGCAAAGGCAATATCCTCGCCAACCGTCAGCCCGATAAACTGACCATCCGGATCCTGCAGCACTGTGCCCACATGTGCAGAGAGCTGAAAAATGCTGCTCTTCGGCGCATCCACACCATCCACAATAAGTTCCCCGCTGCATTCTCCTGGATTGGAAAAAGGATTCAAGCCGTTGATGCAGCCTGCCAGAGTACTTTTTCCACAGCCGGAAGGACCTGCGATCAACACCCGCTCGCCAGGATAAATGTCCAGATTAATTTCCTTCAGCGTAGGCTTTTTCTGTGCCCGGTACTGGAAAGAAAAGTTTTTGAAAGAAATAATAGGAGATTTTTTCTCTGTCATATAGTACCTCAAAATCAAATATCCTGAAGCGAATCCATCGTCAATTTGTGAACAATGTGACTGCTTCAGAACCACTTAACAATTTGCATCTCTATAAGTGTACACCTTACACCATCTCAAAAGAATAACACGAATTTCTTAAATCCACAATAAAATTTCTTACCAAAGTCTATCTTCTTTTGCAAAAATCTTGCAGAAAGCCTTTTTCAGACACGCTCCAGTAAAATTTTGCATCAAAAAAGACTCTGCCACAAGTTTCCCCATAGCAAAGTCTTTCACAAATTTTCCTTTCAACTTATTCCCGATCCAGGGAGCCTTTCTTTGCAATTGTTTTTGTATAAGCCAGGATCAGAAGACCGCCGACTACAACACCTGTGATGGTGTTTGAAACAGCGGCGAATGCACCCTGTGCAAATACTTTGTTTGCCGGTTCAGCATAGATTACAATGTCAAGTACAGGTGCAACAACTACCCATCCTACAACATGTGCGATCACGTTTGCAACTGTGAAAACGGCAACTTTGCCTTTTCCGAAATCGCCTTCCTGAACCTGAAGCTTCTTGGCGAACAGACCGATCACAACACCTACAAATGCAGATGTGATAACCCAGCTCCACCATGGGCTTCCACCCCAGGACAGGTCGATCAGTGTATGCCCGATGAAACCAATGAGTCCGCCTGCAACCGGGCCATACATTGCTGCAAGAAGTCCAAGTACTGCGTACTGAAGACTGATGTTTGTGTTCGGAACCGGACTAGGGATCGCCACAAAGCGTCCCAGCACAAAGAACAGTGCTGCACCGATACCGATAGCAACTACGGTTTTGATACTATTGTTGTTTTTCATAGCTCTTTCCTCCTACTATGTGTCTTACTAGAGCGTGTTTGATAAAGGCTTTCTGCAAGATGTGCGTCACAATTTGCGGGAATGTTTTTTCAAGCAGGCTCTAACACGCTATAGTATACGCTTTATTAAGAGCTTGTCAATCTGAATCCACAGTATTTCAGCCTTTCACCGGAATCTTAAACACAATTTTCGTTGCGGGCTGGGCTTCTGTTACGGCGATGCAGGGCATATGACCGTCTTCAGGAGCGTAGAAACCAAACATGCCAGCCTCCAGAAGAGTGTATCCCTGCTCCGGACCACTTTTATAGAAAATAATGTCAGCTTCCGGGGTGCGGTCATCCTCCACAGTAAGCTTGCGAAGAGAAGCCCAATAGATTTTTTCAGTGCCTTCTACAATATACTGAAGGTCGCAGTATTTCTTATGGGATTCCATCTGTGCACCTTCCAGTGGCTTGGTGGTATATTTCTGCACCAAAGCAAAAATACCATTTTCCAGATCGTATCTGCCTTCTGGAAGATTCTCCTCTTTCTGTCGTTTAATGAACTGCTGCACCATGTCAGCATAGTCTTTGAACTCCTCGTAGGAATTCAGTTTGTCTGCATAATCTGCAATCATGATAAATCCTCCTGTTCATTTTTTTACTGTTCTTCATACTCACAAATATAGCTCTGCCCCATCATACCGTAAGGCTTCAGCACCTTCCCATCCGTATGGAACATTCCCTCGGTGCGAAAATCAGCCCAGCTGATCCGGCTGCAGCCGGTGTAGGACTGGTGGAATGGGCCGAACATGTTTCTTGGACTTCCGGAAACTTCAATTTCCAGAGTATTCTCTTCTTTTTCGAAAAGACCAGTTACATCTGTTACACAATTCTTCTTTTCGAAATGAAAACCAGCTTCCTTACCATTTACTCTGACTTTCAGAAGGGTACCTCTCCACTCACCCAAATGAAGAAGAACCTGCTTATCGGAGATCAGCCTCGGTACCTTGTACTGATAAATCATTCCTCCCGGATAGTTTACATAACCTTGCATACTCCAATCACCAGTATGCAGAATTTCTTTTTCCCTGGAAATATTGCCAGACATATCTACGGCGAAATTTCCAATTACGAATACATCTTCCAGTTCCCGCTTTTGGTCGTAACTGCCTTTTATGGTAATCCGATGCACCCCCTTACTCAAAGCAGGAAGTCCGAAGCAACGCATGTCTTTGTCAATAAACCATTTGCCGGTCTGCGCACATTTCACACCATCGAAGTAAACTTCCAGGTCATAAGGCTTCTCAATTACAAAACTGCATTCACTGGAAATGTCTTCTGCAACATTAAACCGGAAATGCATGGCAAATGGTGTTCCATCTGCCGGATGTGGCTGATCCACCCAGGTATATCGCTGGGGTGCGCCGTTATAGTAAACCTGCTGCATGCACAATTTCTCACGAATTTCCTTCTGCGCCTGCCAGATTTCCATCTCTGCGGACTCATAGACGCTTCCTGCTTCTGACAGTCCGCTGCCATGTCTGAATTCTGATACCTGCTCTACAATTGCGTCGAGATCTTTATCTTCCACCATAGCATTTCCGTCACAAATTTTATTTGCTGAAGCAGTCCCCAGCTCATAAGTACATTTATCTATCGTCAGCACATTCTCCATAGTTCTTCTTAATTTCGCATCCGGACCGAATGTAGCTAATACGGGATCTGTGTAATGCGGATGTCTGTATGGGAATGTGGCAGCTTTGCTCACTGTCATTTCATGCACCGCATTTACGCCATCAGAAACAGCCGCCAAGTCCACAACGGTAGTATCTTCCTCAATTCCACATTTGTCTTCAACACTATTTATCTCTTTAATAATCTGTCCAGCCCCTATTATTTTCTTCACAAAATAAATTCGGCTCATCCCCGTCTCGAATGTCCTGGTAAAGCAAACGCCCTCTCCATCCGCAACAGTTTCCACCTCACAAACTTCTCCGGTCAGCGGGTCAAGCTCTTCCACAGCGTTCCCGCAGTCAAGTTTTATGTAAACCTGATGTGCATTGTTCCGATCGTGATTTGTCAGGAAAAGAATATGTCCATCTTCTGTCTTTCTCAGCATGGAAAGAATCTCACCATCCTCTGCGCCGCTGGCATTTCGCACAGTAAAATCTTTTCCGGTGCATTTCGCCACAGCTTCCGTCAGCTCCCATTCATGCTCAACCGTATGAACAAATGCTTCCTCATCTAAAACATCCCGGATATCACCATATTTTCCACACACTTTCCTGCGGTCAGATTTCTCTTCATTTACATCTTCACTGTCTATTTTTTTATCCCATCTCTTAGCAACGCAGATCTGCTTACTACCAATCCGTTCTCCTTCAATCATCACCGGATACGGCTTCAGCCAGATCACCATTCCACCAGCTGCAAGAAATTCCTTCAACAGCTTCACCGTGTTTGCAAACAGATTGCTCACTCCCGGAACCACAACCACCTGATAGCTGCACTTTCCTGCCACAAACATTCCATCCTCAACCTTGCCGTCCTGCTCCAACAGGATCTCATCTCCAAAATCAAAATCCACATGCCCTGCAGTCAGCGCTTTTGCGATCCGGTTATAATACTCACCTTTTCGATTTAAAGAAGTAATATGCTCATCCAGCCATCCCATATTCATTTCCAGATGATTGAAATCCTCCGCCCGGTCACTGCGGCACTCGGTCCAGATGCTGGAAATCGGATGGATCATCAGCACCTTCCGCACCGGCTCACCCTGAGAAAGACACAGCGCCAGACGACCAAAATAATTCTCCATCTTATCATTGTCATCCCACCAGGTATTCTGATAGTTGAAAACCGGCGGATAGTCCCTCTTCCTGCAGCCAGTAATGGAATACAGGGCAAGATGCTGACAACGTCTCGTAATTCCAAGCGCGAACTGCCAGTCTCCCAGCCATTTCTGAGTAGAAAAATCCAGCTCCCAGCCAGTGCAGCCGTAAGCCTCACTGATGGTCATGGAACGTTCATACTGATGTGCCACGCTTGCACACTGTTTCACAGTCAGATACTCATCCGTCTGTGCGCCAAGAAGATCAATTCCAGGATTATGCAGATAACGAAGCTGAGGCATCGCCGCACCGCACACACGAGTCTGATAGCCCAGGTCGTTCTCATATAAAATATGTCCCGTAGTACGAAGTCCCCGTTTATCACACCACTCATAAACCTGTTTCATATAACTTTCTTCGAAACGCTGTGCCACCGTCTTCCAATAATCATGACGGATCTTCTCCGCCCCTTCCCCATCAAAAAACAGATAAGGCAGCTTCTCCTGCGGATCATATCCTCTCTTTTCAATAAAATACTCTGTAAATCCAATACTCCACGGAATCCACAGTCTGCCTTCATGGAAAACGCTGAAGAAATCACAGCAGTTTGGTTCATCTGTGAAAAATCCTTTCACCTCTTTTGGAAAACTTCCGCCAAACACTTCCTCATAATGCTCATGGGTCAACTTCAAAAATGTCTTCACGCTCTCCGGATTCAGATTATCTGGCGGCATCAAGCCGTTGTACCACTCACTCTTACCAGAAATCTCCTGGCGCAGAAGCAGAATCTCTTCATCAACACCGCAAGCTCCAGCAGCTTCCTCATAAGTCAGATATTCTTTCATCCTCTTAATAAATCTGCCGTCCGCCGCCGTCTGAATCACATAAACACCCTGAAGAAACTCTGTCTCCATAGTTTCTTCCACTGCTAAATCTTCACCGCCGTTCCTGCCAGACATGAAATTTTCGTCCACGCTTCGATTCCCGCCGCACATTAACGAATCCGAGTCCCCAGTAACTGTCCTTTCTTCCTCGTTACTTAACTTCGCCGGTACCGCCAGCTCCCCGGCTTTCCCGCACTCCATCGTCAGTGCCCTGGCTGTAAACTCCGCTGGATTCACCCTGCTGACCATACCTCCTGCAGCCCCCGACGGCCATTTATCCTCATCATATATCCACAACTCCAGATCATTTTCCCGGGCTTTATCCACACAGAACTTCACATCCTCCATCCACTCTGTGGAAAGATACTCCGTCTCCAGCCCTTCACGGGAATGAATAAAAAATCCCCCCATCCCCGCCTTCTTAAATCCCTCTATCTGCTCTCCCAGATTCTCCTTCTGAAGCCTGTCATTCCATCCCCAGAAAGGAGCACTCCGATACTCCTTCGGCGGATTCTCAACCAATCCCTTTACCTTATCCAATGTGCCCATCCTTATGTCCTCCTCTTATAGTCCCACATTACATTATTGTTCTAAATTCCCTATTCCATCATCATCAGCACCGTCGCTTTTATTGTATCCATTCGTTACCAATACACAGCGTTTTCGCAACTGATATTCCTAAGCTGGGCATTTCCAGGTGCGCCCTTAACGGAGGCGAGATCCACTGCTTACGAAGACTTAATCGTGAAGGCTCTCCTGAACGATTTAGTCGTAGTTAGCAGTTAGCTCGCCGCAGTGTTGCACCGCCCCGCGTGGAATATCAGCTGCGAAAATGCGTCCGTGCAACCAATGATACAACAAAAGGGACTGCAAAACAGTCCCTTTCATACTACCCAAGTTCATATTTTACATGAAGTTGTTAGGTATAAACATAATAATATCCGGTACATAAGTAACCAGGAACAACAGCCCGATCATAATAAGCACCATTGGCAAAATCTCCCGTATGACACCCTTGATCTTCGTTTTTCCAAGTCCCGAAACAATAAACAACAGCATACCAAATGGCGGTGTGGAAAGACCGATCATCATGTTCAGGCAGATTACAACGCCGAAATGAACAAGGTCAATACCCATAGCCTGTACCAGCGGAAGAACCATTGGTACGAATACCAGCTGGATCGTACTTACATCAAGTACACAGCCAAGAAGCAGGAATACGATGTTTACGATAAACAGGAAAATGTACTTGTTATCTGTGATTCCCATAACCAGGCTTGCAACAACTCTCGGAACCTGCTCCAGAGAGATGATGTAAGAGAACAGCATGGAAGTTCCGCAAAGAAGAGCCAGTGTAGCTGTGTTGGCAGCGGATTTCTTGATGATACCCCAAAGCTTTTTCCATCCCAGTGTTTTGTAAATCAGTGCAGAAATGATCAGTGCGTATGCAGAAGCAACAGCACCAGCCTCTGTAGGAGTACAGATACCGGAATAAATTCCACCAAGAAGAATAACAACTGTAAACAGTGCCGGAAGAGCCTGCAATGTAGCTTTCAGGAACTCTCTCTTGCTCATAACCACACCTGCCGGATAATTTCTCTTATGAGAAATAAACGCAACATAGATCATAAGAAGAATGGCAAGTAAAACGCCAGGAACCATACCTCCCATAAACAGCTTACCAATGGAAGCACCGGATAACATAGCGTAAATAACCATCGGAATACTTGGTGGGAAAATCGGTCCTACAGTTGCGGAAGCGGCTGTGATAGCACAGCTGAACTCTGCATCGTAACCCTCTTTTTTCATCTGGTCGATCTCCATCAGACCAATACCGGAAGCATCTGCGATAGCAGAACCGGTCATACCGGAGAAAATAAGGGAAATAAATACGTTAACCTGTGCTGTACCACCTTTTAATCTTCCAAGAAGACCATTACAGAAAGAGAACAGCTTGTCTGTTACCTCACCTTCATTCAGCACATTTGCCATGAAAATAAACAGCGGCGCTGCAAGCATGGTATAGTTTGCAAACATGTTACCAGTGATAACGGTAAATACCTGGCCCAGTTTGTCCGGAGCTGCAAGCAGAAAATATGTAATAGAAGCTGCAAGCATGGAGAAAGAAACAGGCATACGGATTATGAAGCAGATAGCCATAACCACAAACAGCATAATAATCGGCATACTCATGATTCTTTTCCTCCTTCCTTGTATTCTTTAAATGCATTTCTGATATTGATACAGGTTCTGACAATGATCTCAGCCAGCATATACATAAATGGTGCAAAAACAACTGTATATGGAAGCTTCAGAACTCCTGTCACCATTTTCTTTCCAACCATGGACTGGAAACACGGTACAAAGCAGATTACCAGCAGGATTAAAAGAAATGTATTATAAACTACTTTAAAAATAAACTGGGTACGAGGTTTTACAGCATCGTAAACCAGACCAAATACTACGTGCTCATCAGCCTCCATTGCCTTACCAACGCCGAAGAACATGGTCCACATGTAACCCAGAACAGATACCTCATAACTCCATGTTACAGGGGTTTTGAAAAAATATCTGGATACGATTGTTACCATAAAGGTAAGGAAAATTACCAAAAACGTAATGTTTGGGATAAAAACGCCAAGGAAATCGACGATCTTTTTCCCAATCTTTTTGAAATTATCCACAGTTTCCTCTCCTCTCAGATTCACTTTTCTGCCATCGGTTTGTTCCCATTTTCAGCCACTACTGCAAAATGTATCACCTGTGCAGACAGACCCAAAACTTGTTCTTTATTAAAAAGCCCAGGCCGTACACACAGCCTGGGACTTTTCTTTGTTATAAGTCAGACAGATGTCTCAAGTTTTGCTGTCAATTCATAGCTAATCACTATGTCTTGCCTGTTGTCACGACAATTCGGTTTACTCTTCTGCGGTTGTTGTATCAGCCATAGCCTGGATTTCGTTGTAAAGATCCATATCCCAGTCTTTGATCATATCTTCGTTTTCCATGTACTTAGCCTGAACTTTTTCTTTAAACTCGTTGATGTCAGGATATGTAACAGTAAGTCCCTTCTCCTCAAAGAATTTGATCAGTTCAGCTTCTCTGTCAAGTCTTGCTGTATCGTTTACATCTCTTGCATATTCCATAGCCTCAGTAACAGCTTCCTGCTGAGCCTCTGTCATGCTGTTCCATGTGTCACCGTTGATACATGGCATGATGGAGTCAACAACGTGGTTTGTGATTGCGATGTATTTTGTTACTTCATAGAATTTTGCACTCTCGATACTTGGAAGCGGGTTATCCTGTGCGTCTACAGCGCCAGTCTGAAGTGCAGTATACAGCTCACTAAAGGAAAGTGGTGTCGGGTTTGCACCAAGTGCCTCACCAAGGAACAGCCATGCTTCGGAGTTCGGCATACGGAGAAGTAATCCGTTCATATCATCATAGCTGTTGATCTCTTTCTCTCTTGTGTTGATTACACGGCTTCCAAGATAGAAGCTGGAAAGAGGTTTGATGTTCAGTGTCTCTTCAATCTGTGGACGGATCTTGTTAAGTCCGATGTCACCGTTGAGAACGCTTGTCATATGCTCATAAGAGCTGAACAGATATCCGGAAGCAAACATGCTGTAGGACGGAATCTGTGTTGCAATTGTCGGGAAGGAAATATATGCCAGATCTGCATCTCCGTTAAGAAGAGCATCGAACTCGTTCTCGGAAGAGAACAGAGAACCGTTGTCGTAGCATTTACATGTTACGGAACCACCGGATAATTCCTCTACTTTATCTGCAAACTCATACATAGCCTCTGTATGGGAGTCACCGCTTACAGATACTGATGTAAAGATCAGTTCTACTGCCGGGTCATTTGCTGCTGCAGCATCTGCTGCCTGTACACTGATGCTTCCTGTTAACAGCATTGTTGCTGCCATAGCTGTTGATAATACTGCTGCCATTAATCTTTTTTTCATTCTCTCATAAGATCCCGGGGCTTAGAAATCTTTCTCATTTTACACCTATGGCACCTGGCGTTCCGGTTCCTCTGCATTATCACTCTGATATCATCGAGCTTCATTTCATGGTGAAAGGCCAGCGCAAGACTTACGTTATGAAAGGCGGCGTCCGCACCAGCTACTGTGCTACCGGAAATAACCTTTTTATCACCAGACCTTATGAGCTTCATACTACAGGACATATTGCCCAGAACCGCTGCGAATTTTTTGCAATGCAGCTGGATCTGAAGGAGCACGATAATTTCCTTGGTCTGAACCAGCATTACAGCAATATTTTGTGCCATCGGCTTCTGAATATGGATCAGCACCTGTACCATGTAGGCAGTTCCCAGATTTCCATGCTGCGCACTGCTTTTAACCTGATTTCTTACGGAACAGAAGGCGACTCCATTGCCGGTGTCCAGTATCTGACCTGTGTACTTGCCAGTCTGAACTACCTGACTGCAGTTCCAGCCCAGGAAGAGATCAATGAACAGCTGAACAGTGACATCGGACATGCGCTGAAATACATTGAACAGAATATTGAAAACCCCATTACACTTCAGGAGCTTGCCCAGGCATCCAACTATTCTCTATCCCGTTTTAAAGCCAAATTTAAAGAAGAACTGGGAATTACTCCTGCTGAATACATTACCCTCCAGAAAATGGATCGGGCACAGATGCTTCTGAAGACTACAGATGATTCCATTACAGATATTGCTTACCAGCTGGGCTTTTCTTCCAGCAATTACTTCTGCTCTGTTTTCAAAAAGACTCTGAGCTACAGCCCGGCGGCATACCGCAAAAGTTTTTCCCAGTCATAGAAAATGCTGCAAAATCATTGCAAAAATGATTTTGCAGCATTTTTTTCCGCGTCCAGAGCGTGTTTGAAAATCATTCCCGCAATCTGCGCGCCCTGCTTTGCTGTATATTTTTCCCGGATTCAGCTGCGGCAGCTGAATCCGGGCTCAATACCCTTACTATTCTGGCTTTGCAATATCACCTGTTTAATTGATTGCAAAGGTCTGCTGTGTATCATAAAATCCGTCCTGATACATGACGTAGATTTCATAATTATCTGCATTCATTCCCTGAAGCGGCACCGGGATATTTTCATAGAAATCCAGAAATGTTTCCATATGCAGACGAACCTCTGTTGTATCATAAACATAGGTATTCTTCGCCCCTTTAAAAATGATCTGGGAAATCTGATGATCATAGGTCCCTATATAGAGCACTTTTCCAGTGATGTTATATGTCAGGGTATCTGCCGGAAGCACCTGATCCGGTTTCTTGTTCCACAGCCATTTCCAGGTCTTCACCGGCTGCCACAATTCTCCTTTGATATAATTCTCATCCAGCTCCATAGGACTTGCAAGATCGTTGTAATCAATCCGCATTTCCTCTGCACGGTAAAAGGTTTTCTTAAGACAGTACTGATTCAGGACCTTCTCTGTATCGTAGTCAAACTCGTAGGTCATTCCCTTCCAGCCGTTTTCTGCATTTGCCACATGACCGCACATTCCGAAGAAATGATTGCTGTCAGCCTCATAAATCGCTGCGGATGTGATCTTGGACCATACCGTAGGAATCTTCTTAATCTGCTTCACAGTACCTTCTGCTTCATTTACAGAATATACCAGCAGGTAGGATTCCTCTGTCTTGTCATAATAGTCGATATCTTTCTTCCTTCTCCACAGGAAATGGTTATCAAACATGGTGATTTCTATAGTCTGGTCATCGCCATCCAGATCTGTATCGATCTGATATGCTGTATGCTGCTGGAACTGATAAATGAAATCACCATCTGCTTTCAGCACATATTTTTCATAGTCTGTGCCTTCCCAGAATCTTGGATCGCAAAGAATCCACTGGATTTCCTTGGTTGTCCAGTTTACCTTGATCACAGATTCCAGATTGCGGACACTGAGCAGAATAGTATCTGTCTCCGGCTGATAGGAAACCGTATTAATATGAGCCCAGTCAACCAGATTCTCGTATTTGCATTTAATAATATCTTGAAGTTTCAGTTCATTTACCACCGCACCTGTCTGCCGGTCGATTTCCTCAACTTTATCTTCACAATGGCTCTGCATGGAGCTTGTAAGCACCAGAAGATTTCCGCCTGGCTCCTTCTCAATTACCTCATGATGACTTCCCCCGGAAAGATAATACATGTTGTAAGCTCTTCCCAGATAATCCAGCTCATAAAGATTGGTAGACTGAGGCTTCTCCAGGTTCGGAACATATCCGGCAGTATCCTGCCAGATCATTCTGCAGTTGGAAAGCATGTAAAGGCCATAATTTCCAGTCTCTTTGTTCATATACCAGCGAATATCTCCCATGCAGTCATATGCAAAAGGAAGATGAGTGCGCTGTCCGTAAACCATGGTCAGATCATATGCAGATTCTCCACTGGTCTCCACAGGTTCGATCACATCCGTAAGAGACTCTGGCAAAGCTTCTGTTGTAATGGTGATCTCCTGGGAATCCTTCACTCTGCCGGAATCATCCAGAAGTTCCAGTACTACTGTATTATCCTCTCCCGGATAAAGACCGATAATGGGCACTCTGTGTGAACTGGCCGCATCTATCTCTCCGCTGATGTCTGCTGCTGCAGTTTTTCCTTTCACAGTAAAGCGCACTCCATACTCTTCTTCTGTGTCAAAAAGTACTACTGCAGTTAATGGGGAAATCTGATATGGATTGAGAATAACCATGGGATCATCCCATGTATATCCATTTTCCTGCTCTGCCTGCAGCTGTTGGTCAATCTCATAGGAGGTTGCCACCAATGTTTTCGTCTGAGGGATTTCTGTCTGGATATCATTCGCGGAATCATCGTTTTCCTGAATGGAAATCGTGTCATCCACATCCATGGTAACATTCAGCTTTTGACCGTAATAGCCATATTTTTTCTTCCGTTTTTCTTTTACAGAATAGGGAATTTCCTGATTAGTAAGTTTCATGTAAGTATTATAAATTCCCCGCCGCTTTTTCCAGCAAAGGCCTGCAAACAATGCAAGCAGCACCAGAAACAGAAGCAGAATGGTGATTTTTTTCTTTTTGCTCCATTTTTTCATACTGTAAGCTCCTCAAATTTTTGTCGTTATGTCCGTACAGGCTGCAAAGCCTGTAACGTCAAAATGGGTTCAAGGCTCTTGAACCCATTTTGACAAATTATATACTTATGCCTGACTGTACATATATCCCGTATTATAAAGAACACCGTCCAGTTCCAGGTAAATATCCCATTCCTGACCTTCCAGCCCGTCAACTGCCGTCCAGCCCTTAACTGTAACATTTGTTCCGTCATCTCCTTCAGAAGGAGTCTGTGTCAGCAGATAAGCTCTCTGGGACTCACCGCTTATCAGGATCATCTTTCCAGCCAGCAGATCTGCTGCTGCGGTCTGGGTCTGGAAGCTTCCGTTCACACTGATCTTGCTTCCATCCAGCAGGAAATTCCAGCCATCTGGCAAAGCCTCTGTAGTACTCACATCAATGCTGCTTTCCTCATAACTTGTCTCTCCAAGAGAACCAAGCACCTCCGGAACTGCGGATGGATCATATTTTCCTTCTGTATAAAGGGGCATGCGGAAAGAACGATAGGTCAGCGCATTATAAGTGTCACCGGAGATCGTCAGTTCAAAGCTCAGCTCTCCATTATCTACCTGATCGATATGTGTGGTCTTGGTCAGTCCCTGTACAAACATATCTTTCGGATAATAATCACTGCGGTTTTCTTCATCGCTATGCAGGTGGGAGCCAGCTGTGATCCACAGATGATCCTGTGTTCCATCCAGGGAAACCACACCGGAAATCCAGTCCGAATACCAGTCGGCGCCTCGCTCTTTACCATACTCAGTTACCTGGGAAACGGTCATGTTCTCTGTATCAATCTGATAAACAACCGCACGGGAATATACGTTATCACCACTTACACGGTTATCGCCATCCACACGTTTTACCTTGGCAGTACCATTGTCAAAAAGAGCAATATCTCCATTATCCAGAATGGAAACATTATGCTGTGCATAGAACCATTCGAAATCTTCTCCCTCCGGAGTAAAGAAGTAAGACTGATCCACACCATCCCAGCCTGTAGGATCTCCAAGGATCCATGCCAGGGATTTGTCCTCTTTATTTACTGCTACAATGGCATCTTTGTGTCTTGCAGAAAGAAGAACCAGATCATTCTCTGCATCATAGGCAAGACCATTATTATGGAACCAGTCAGCTTCCTCACTTCCGTCTGAATCCATAGAAGCAGACTGTCCATCTTCCTGGCTGATGAGATCTTTCATGTCAAGCTCCCATACAACAGCACCGGTCTCACGGTCAATTTCTACCACGTAGTCCTCAACTGTGCTTAAGTCCGGGCTGTCAGAAGCCACCAGGAGATTGCCATCCGGAAGCTCCACGAAATCGTGATGCTGGCCACCAGGAATCATGTATTCGCGGTAAATTTTTCCCAGAAGGTCGACTTCGATCATTCCTTCTTTATAATAGCTGCTCTTCAGCACATAGGATGCAGGCATGAGAAGATGCCCGTTCTCCAGCTGGTGAACTCCGAGAGTTCCGCCAATATTGGTAAAGAATCTGATATCTCCGGCCGCATCTACTCCATACAGGGTTCCCATAGTGGAGCAGACAAAAGTCAGGTTCGAATAATCGTAACTTGCCTCGCTTTTCATCTCTGTCTGGATTGTACCGTAATCAACACCTATATCTTCTGTGGTTACTTCAAAGGTAGCAGAAGTCCCATCATCCAGAGTGATTACAACCTCTGTGGTATCATTGTTGTAAAGACCATAAATCGGGACGATATGCTCCGTTGCCTCCTCAAAAGTCCCCGTCACATCGTTCTCTGCGGATTTCCCTTTCACAGTAACAGTTCCGCCGCAGGCTTTCTCTGTGGAAAAAACGGCAACTGCACTTAAAGGGGACATTCCATATGGATTGACTACAATCAGGGCCTCATCAAGACTGTAGCCGTTTGACGCCTCTTGAAGGAGCGCTTCGTCAACAGCAGTCTGCTGTGCAAACCGGTCTGTTACTTCCAGGGCTGTCGCCTGGGACTGGGTATCTGCTGTTTCTGCTGCCTCGGAATCTGCATTCTCTGCATCCTCGACAGTTTCTGTTTCCGGCTCATCTGTTTCTGTCTCTGCTGTAGTTTCTTCCTCTGCTGTAATTTCTGTTTCTGCTGCAACTGTAGTAATAGAACCCACTGTCATTGTCATCATTACAAGTATTGCAGCCAGTTCCCGATATCTTTTATTCTTCATGCCAGCCTCCTGTACAATTTTATGATTTCTCAAACACGATCTAATACAAAATCCGCATTTTCATACCACCGTCATGGCAGCTGACGGATTGTCTGCATTTTTTATCATCCTTATAATGCGCAGTGATATTCCTCTGCCTCAAATGGATAGCTAAGCTCCAGACCTTCTGCATTCTCGTCAATCTCAAATGCGATCCAGCCCTCGTTGGAACCGAAATTCAAAGTGGTTCCTGCCATACGTGTCATACCAAGCTCTGAAATGAATTCATCATCCATTCTGCTATATTCATTTCCTTCACTGTCAGTCAGCTTCAGATTCGCCCAGTCCAAAGTCTCCTTGCTGCCGTCTTTCTCGATCTTCAGCTTAATCATACAGAAAGTCTTGCCTGCGTCAGCTTCTTTCTTGTAGTCGCTTGTCTCCACACCTGTATAGCCAAGTTCTACGCTTACATTCTCAAGAGAGGAATTGATCTCCACATCTTCTACTGTAATATTCCATCCTGCTGCAGAAACAACCTCGCCGTATGCATCACTGTTTGCAGTCTGGGCTGCTGTACCAGCAGAACTTCCTGCTGCTTCTGTCTCCTTGCTGTCGGCCACCTCTGCACTGTCTGCTTCTGTTGAATCACTACTTGCAGAATCCTCACCTGTACTCTCTGCTTCTGCAGCTGTGTCATCTGCCTCTGCACTGTCTTCTTCAGCGGAATCAGTACTTGCAGAATCTTCACCTGTATCTTCTGCTTCCGTGCTGTCAGTCTCTTCCTTGGCATCAGCATTGTCTGCGGCAGCTTCTGTCTTGGTATTCTCTTCCGTCTTTGTATCATTTGTGCCACCACAACCAGCCATTAAACCAGCCACCAGAACGGCTCCCATTACCTGTAATAAAACTTTTTTCTTCATTTTTTTACTCCCTTTATTTTTCTGGTATAACTTCATTTACCTGGAGCATGTTTGAAATAAATATTCTGCCGAATGTGCCGGAATCATTTTTCAAACACGCTCTGGTCGTGTTATCAACTATTATAACATAGTTCCGCAATAAAGCAGAAACACTTTCTTAATATTGCCTGTAAAAATTTAAAGTTTTACTATTTCCACCATTCACAGCAACACGCTTCGCAGAATGTTACCAGTGAACAGCAGCATTAAATCACTTAATTTTTATATTTTGTTCCAAATCATAAAATTCGTTCTGATATACAACATAAATCTCATAATCATCCGCTTCCATTCCCTGCAGCGGTACCGGAATATTCTCATAGAACTTCAGGTAAGATTTCGTATGAAGACGGATGTCTGTAGTGTCATACACATAAGTATTTTTCTTTCCATGAAAAATAATCTGGGAAATCTGGTGATCATAAGCGCCTGCATAAAGCACCTGTCCGGTAAGATGCAATGTAATCTCGCCGTCATCCAGTACCTGTTCCGGCTTCTTCTGCCAGAAGAACCAGGTCGCTTTTACAGGCTGATATAATTCTCCCATAATATAGTTGTCTTTTATTTCCATGACTGCTGCCAGATCATTCCAGTCAATTTTCATCTCTGATGCGCGATAATAATAGCTTTTGATGCTGAACTGATTGATCAGCTCTTCTGTATCATAGTCAAACTCATAGTTCATTCCTCTTCGTTTATCTTCAGAATCCTTCACATGACCGCACATGCCGAAAATATGATTACTGTCAGCATCATAAATAGCAGAAGAAGTAATGGTAGACCATACAGTAGGAATCTTTTTAATCTGCTTTACTGTCTTTTCTGCTTCATTTACAGCATAAACCAACAGATAAGATTCTTTTTCACCATCAAAGTATTGCAATACATCGGACTTTCGTACTTTTACATAATGATTATCAAACATACTGACTTCTATTGTCTGGTCATCTCCATCCAGATCTGTTTCCATCTGGTAGGCAGTATGCTGCTGGAACTGATAAACAAAATCTCCTTCCGGCTGAAGCACATATTTCTCATATTCTGTGCCTTCCCAGAATCTCGGATCGCAGAGTATCCACTGGATTTCCTTTGTCGTCCAGTTCAATTTGACTACAGATTCCAGATTTCGCGGACTGATCACAATGGTATCTGTCTCCGGCTGATAAGACACGGTGTTTAAATGAGTCCAGTCAACCCGGTCCTCATATTTCCCGCTAAAAATGTCTTCCATTATCAATTCATTTACAACTTCTCCGGTCTGTCTGTCAATTTCCTGGATTTTGTCCTCAATGTGTCCTTCCAGAGAACTGGTCAAGACCAGAAGATTTCCGTCCGGCTCTTTTTCGATTACTTCATGGTGATTTCCACCCGCCACATAGTACATGGTGTAAGCGCGTCCCAGATAATCCATCTCATAGAGATTGGTTGTCTGCGGTTTGTCCTGGGATGGCATAAAAGCTTCATTGGAGGCAACTATCATCCTGCTATTTGACAGCATGTAAATTCCAGAAGTAAATTCTCCGCTCATGTACCAACGGATATCTCCCATACAGTCATAAGCAAATGGAAAGGTTGTACGCTGTCCATATACCATAGTCAGTTCAAATGCAGATTCACCGCTTGTTTTCACCGGTTTCACAGCATCATCCAGTTTATCCGGAAGTTCATCCGTTGTAATAGTGATTTCCTGGGAATCTGTAACCTTGCCTGATTTATCCAGAAGCTCCAGAACAACTGTATTTTCCATTGCCGGGTAAAGACCGATCACCGGGATTCTGTGTGAAGCAGCAGATTCCACTTCTCCGCTGATATCTGCGGCTTCCGTTTTTCCCTTGACCGTAAAACGCACCGCACACTCTTCTTTTGTGTCGAAAATAATCACCGCTGTCAATGGAGAAACCTGATAAGGATTCTGGATCACCATAGGCTCCTCCCAGCTGTATCCATTCTCCAGCTCAGCCTGCAGCTGCTGGTCGATTTCATAAGAGGATGCTATACGTGTGGTTTCTTTTGGAATGTCTGTTTCGATCTCATTTGCAGAATCGTCCTTCTCAGTTATGTAAACCGGATTTTCCAGATTCATGGAAGCATTCAATTCCTGATCATAATATCCATATTTTTTCATTCTTTTTTCCTGGACAGAATACGGAATCTCCTGACCAGTAAGCTTCATATATGTATTATAGATTCCACGGCGCTTTTTCCAGCATAGAGCGGCAAATAACGCCAGTAAAATTAAAAATATAACTAATACTGTAATTTTTGTTTTCTTATTCCACTTTCTCATTTTCCCAAATCCCTGATTTCTGGAAGCTGAAGCCAGAACAGTACTCCGTTCTCCATATTTTGGACTCCGCAGCTTCCTTTATGTTTATTCACGATCTTTCGGACCACAAAAAGTCCAAGACCGATGTTACGTACTTCATTCTCAGATGTGACCGGTTTCTTCTTCTGGGAGGTTGTGTAAAAGCTGTCCCAGATATGCTCCATCTGCTCTTCTTTAATCCGCTCTCCATCATTGTAGACTTCCATGCGTATCTGCTTTTTCTCTTTCTTCAGAGTGATCCGGATCCGCTTTCCCTGCTCTGTGTGCTGAAACGCATTCATCAGATAATTGTTTACTGCTCTTTCCAGATACATGCGGTTTCCGTATGCGAAACAGTTCTTTTCGATTTCCTGTTCCACTTTGATCTCGTTTTTGCGGAACATGGCATCATATCGAAGAAGCAGATATTCTATCATTTCTGATACGTTTACACGACTCATTTCCATGGAACTCATCTGATTGTCCAACATGGAAAAATCAAGAAGCTCTCCTACCATTCTGGACATTTTGTCCAGTTCCTCGTGAATGGAGGAATAATAGTAGGAACGATCGATCTTATCTCCTGCGATTTCCAGCATTTCCACCTGGCTGGACACTACTGCAAGAGGTGTTTTTAATTCGTGGGAAATATTCGCCACAAATTCTCTCTGGCTTTCCAGAAGCTGATAGTCAGACTGCTTTGCTTTTTTCTCGGTACTTGCTTTACTCTTTTTTTCCAGAAAGTAACTTAATCCCACCATCAGAAGCAAAACAATTGCCAGATACAATCTGGTTCCTTCAATCACTTCCAGCACTGACTGCACATCTTTCCGCAGGTAGACATAGAATGTATGTCCATCCTGTATAATCTTCCCACGGAACATCAGAATATGCCTAGATTCCATGCGACGCTGTTCCAGAGTTCCTTCTTCTGTGTACTGGGCAATTTTGTTTTCTATGTACTTACGGGCATGCGTGGTCTTCAGAGATGATCTGGACGTATAAATCTGCTCATAATTTTCATTCGCAATTACAGTCTCAAATTTTTCTTTCTGATAATCACCAAGTGTTTCTTCGTCGTCCTCGCTAAGTTCCTCAAGATCCATGTCATGGATATCTTCATACAGCTGACGCATGATTCTGGCCTTTGATGAAGTATATATGGGATAGCAGCACACGCTATACAGCATGACTGCCACCGCAAAGGCAATAATCTGAATCCACAGAGCTTTCCCATCTCTCCAGAAATCTTTTTTAATTTTCATGGATGTCCTCCCCGAAGATGTAGCCAACGCCGTAAACAGTCCGGATATAATTGCAGCCTTCTCCCATTTTTTTCCGCAGCTGCTTCACCAGAGTGTCAATGGTCCGCACATCACCTGTGTAATCGTATTCCCACACCGCATTCAGTATGGTATCTCTGGGCAGAACAATTCCCGGATGCTCCATGAAATAAACTATCAGATCAAATTCTTTCCTGGTGGTGGGGATATGCTGCTCTTTGTAAAATAAAAGCTGTGCATTTACATCTGCCTGCAGATCGTTGTATTCCACCATAGTCCGCAGCTTCCCGGCACGCTTCAGCACCGCCTCAATGTGCATTTTCACAAGTGCCAGAGTAAAGGGCTTGGTGATATAATCGTCTGCACCTTTCTCAAATCCGCTCATCTGATCTGCCACGGCCGACCTTGCAGACAAAATAATAACCGGAACCTCCGATATTTTCCTGATTTCTTTCAATACGGTATATCCGGAAATATCCGGCAGCATAAGATCCAGAAGGATCAGATCCACCTTCTGCTTATTCTGGCAAAAATATTCCAGGGCTTTGTTCCCGGTCAGTGCTGTCTCTACTTCATAGTTCTGAATCCTCAGAAAGTCAGAAATCGTCTGTGCTAATTTCGGTTCATCCTCTACAACAAGAATCTCTATTTTTTTCACGGCTCTTTCCTCTCTCTTAAAGCCTGTCGCTAGAACGTGTCTGAAAAAGGCTTTCTGTATTTCAAACAGGCTTCAATGCTCTGTAAATCGTTGCGGTTTCCTATCAGACAGAAGCCACAATTTACTTTAATATAGTATCATGTGATTTTGATGGAAATATGAGAAAATAAGTTTTCTTTCGGCGCAGAAAAAACGAAAATGCCACAAAATCACCATTTCCTGTGACTTTGCGGCATTTTTTCTTAAGCAACCACTTCCAGATTCTGTTTTCTCATTACTCCCTAAAGGACTTCTATCTGGCAGGCTTTCATCGCTTCCAGCGCCCGCTCATGGCTCTCCGGCGTCACTCCGGCGCAGCAAAGAGAATCTACCATGATCGGTACCTCCGGCAAAAATGCTTTCAGCAGCATAGCATTGGAAATCACACAGATATCTGTGCAAAGCCCTACCAGTGTAATGCTGTCAATGGTCTCTGATTTATTAAATTCTTTCAGGACTTTTCCCAGAGTTTCGCTGCCAAAGGTTGGCTTATCAATGGGTCCGGACTCCAGAAGCTCTGCAATCTCCTCCCGGATCTCCCAGCCGTAGGTGCCGCGGATGCAGTGCTCTACAGGAAGCATTCTGCCCTCCTGGGTCTGCAGATAATCCCCGCCGTGAGTATCCCTGGTCGCCAGCACAAGACCATTGAAATTCTTCACTCTGTCCACCACATTAGGCACAATCGCTTCCGCCTCCGATGTTCCAAGCGCTCCGTCAATAAAATCATTCTGCATATCAATCACAACTAAAATATCCATATTTTCCCCCGTACTTCATATGTTTTCTGACACAATTTTTCTCAACTCAGCCCAAACGCCACATATTTTTGTAAAGCTTATTTAGATTAACTATACCACTTTATTAGAATTTCGTATACCGAAACGGTCAGATTTGTGAAAGATTTTAAAAAATACCTTCCATATAAATTTTCCAACCATTATGAATAATAATGTTTTGATGAATCTCTTCGCATATAGTATAATACAATTAACAACCACAAAAATTTAACACCACTCACATACAAGGAGAATTACCATGACCAAGGAGAAATCCCCTGCCCGCCAGGGACCAAGATACATTTTCTATTTTCTGATGCTCGCCATTCTTGGATGGTTCATTTTCATGCAGTTTTTCGGTGCTGATGAAAGAACTGTCAGTGGAAACTCTCCGTCCCTCCTCTATCCCGGAACCTTTACCTGGGAAAAGTCTGACGGCACCACTGAAGAAATCACAGTTCCCGGTTCCTATGATGTTCCCGCAGGCGAAACCATGGTCATCACATCTACCCTTCCGGCAGATTTTGATGCCTCATCTATAGCGATTCGTTCCTCCTTGCAGGACATAAACATCTACATAGACGGCACCTTAAGAGAGCAGTACAGCACCAGTAAAACCCGTCTGATTGGGAAAAATTCCGCCAGCCGTTTCATTTTCTGCTCCACCTCCCATGAAGATGCCGGAAAGGAGCTCCGCATTGAACTGACCACCTACACCTCCAACTATTCCGGTGTTGTGAACCAGATTTTCTGCGGAGATAAAGCTGACATCTGGCAGCTGATCTTTAACCATTACGGACAGGCCACTTACATCGCATTTTTCACCCTGTTTGCAGGACTGACCACCATTCTTTTCAGCCTTACCCTTGGTTTTGTGTACCACACAAGCTTTGACATGGAATATCTTGGCTGGTGCATGATAATGGGAGCAACCTGGATGCTGGGTGAGTCCAAGATCCGCCAGCTGCTGATTCCAAACTCATCTGCCCTGGCTTCCTTATGCTTCGTTATGATCCTTCTTGGACCGATTCCCCTTCTGCTTTATGCAGACAATGTACAGAATGGGCTTCACCGCAGACTTTATCATATTGTAATCGGAATCTCCCTACTGGATTTTACAGTCTGCTCTATTCTGGCCATAGCAAATATTGCAGACTACATTGAAACCCTCCCCCTGGGACAGATCATACTGATAGGTACATTCCTGATGGTGTTTATCCATCTCTGCCTCTACATCCGCCACAGAAAAAAAGCCTCAGACCATCTTCTGCTCCTGGCTCATTTGCTCGTTTTGCTTTGCGTTGCAGCTGAATGCGTCTCTGTATATTTTGTCACATCCCTGTCCGGTCTTTTTATCGGCATTGGAATGCTCATTCTGCTGTTTGTCAACATTGTCCGGACTCTTCGAAGCATCCAGCGTATAGAGAATGAGCGCCAGCAACAGGAACTGGAACGCAAACAGAAGCAGACAGAGATCCTTTCTCTGCAAATGATGCAGACTTTGTCCACCACTATCGAGGCCAAGGACGAGTACTCCCGCGGACATTCCTACCGGGTTGCAGAATATGCCGCACTTATTGCAGCCGAGCTTGGATGGTCTTCAGAGGAAATCCAGCAGTTAAAGCATGCCGCTTACCTTCACGATATTGGAAAAATTGGTATTCCGGATCTGATCTTAAACAAGCCCTCCAGACTTACAGATGACGAGTATAATCTGATAAAAAAACATACCGTCGTCGGTGCAGAAATACTGAAGGATATTACCTTTGTCCCTCATATTGTTGAAGTGGCCAGAAATCATCACGAACGGTATGATGGAAATAGATATCCAGACGGGCTTTCCGGTGTCGAAATTCCCATTCATGCACGCATCACCGCAATGGCAGACAGCTATGATGCCATGAATTCCCGCAGAATTTACCGAAATGCACTTCCTCCGGAAATGATCCGGGAGGAAATCAGTAAGAACCGCGGGAAACAGTTTGATCCGGAAATTACAGATGTATTTTTAAAGCTATTAGATGAAAAGCGTGTTGTTCTCCACAATATCCGCACACAGGAAATAACAGCTCCACCAGAGGCTGACCACACCATTAACAAATTCATTTCAGAAGTAGTCAGCACCATAAAGAACCAGGAGGATTCAAAGAATTATGATTTCCTGACCGGTCTTCCTATGAGAAGCCTTGGAGAGCGGCTTATTGCAGAATTCATGCAGGAACATAACGGCTGTCTTATTTTCCTTGATATGGATAATCTGAAAAAAATCAATGACGTTTATGGACACATGGCCGGTGACCGCGCCTTAAGGAATCTGGGAACCCTGCTTTCACGCTATACAGCCAACGGTATTGCCTGTCGTCTTGGTGGAGATGAATTTCTTCTGTTTCTGCCAGACATAAGTGCTGAAAATGTGTCGAAACTAACGACACGGCTTTTCCACCACTTCCATTCCATCGCAGAAGCTGATCCTGAAATCAAAGATGCTGCTCTGTCTGCCGGTTTGTATATGTGCACTACCAGCGATACCTTTGCAGACTGTTATTCCAAAGCAGATAAGGCATTATACAATGTAAAGCAAAATGGTAAAATCACTTTTCCTTTTATCATCAGATCAGTCATTCCTCTTCCGATTCACCAGGTACTGCCAGGGATCTTCAGCAGGTGGCAGACGCGCTTCGCAAAAGTGGCAGCTATGCAGGTGCTCTTGAACTGAATTACCGGGATTTTTCCAGACAGTATGAATATATGCAACAGCTCATTATCCGAAGCGGAAGCCGCTGCTACCTGGTAATGCTCACACTGGAAGCCACTTCGGACACTCCCGCTCATATTGAAGAAATTGAGCAGACACTTTCCCATATGGAACAGGCTATCCAAAACACCATCCGGCGTGTGGATATCTGTACCAGATACAGTTCCATGCAGTATCTGATCATCCTGTTTCAGCCGGTTGAATCTCAGATTCCCAATATTATGGAACGTATTTTTATGCAATACTATAGAAAGGCAAAAAGCACTAACTTTCTGCCCACATATAAATATCTGTCTATGGCAGAAAATAATATGGATACAAATCAAAAATAAAAGCTTCTGACAGATACAGGATTTTTCAGTCCTGTGTCTGATTCAGAAGCTTTTATTTTTGGGGGATGACCATATCACTTTGAATATTTCTCTACTTTTTCCTCATACTCTTCCTGACTTGTTATCTCATGCTTCACAATATGCCCATGGTTCTTTTTCTTTGCAGTCAGATTTCTGCCAGGTCTTGGTGCATACTGATCCTCCGGAATCTCCAGTGCATTTGCAACTGCATGAATAATCCCATTACTGCTGTAGGTTGCTCCACTTACCGCGTCTACATTCAGACTCTGCTCAGCCTTCATCTGCTCGATTACAGCTGGTGCTGCCCTGAAAAAGTATTCCTCTGTATCACAATAGGAAAGAATGGAAATATCCGTTACCTTCTGTTTTTCAACTGTAACCTGAACCTCCACATCACCTCGAAATGCATCGGCCGAGCCGGTATAAATGCCATCTGTCAGATTCTGAAAACGTCCAGCCTCTATAAAGGATTGCTTATCTTCAGATTCTTCCTGTTCGGGTTTCTTCCCTTCACCTTCCTCATATCCCAGTGCTTTATTCACAGCTTCAATCAAGCCGTTACTGCTGTAAGTCGCTCCGGAAACTGCATCTACATCTGTATTCTGCCTGCTGATCATCTCCTGGAAAATCCTGTTTTTCGCTCTCTCCATATAAGACTTATCATCTGCATAATCATCCAGTACAAGCTCCGTTATCTTCCCATCGGCAACCTTTACCGTAACCGTCACCTTGCCTCTGTAGCCCTCACCGGTTCCTGTGTAAATACCATTCTGAAAGTTACCTTCAGCATTATTTTCTGCCGTTTTTTTCACTGAATCTGCCATTTTCTCTCTAGCCAGATTTCCTGCTATAAAGAGCTGTGACACCATGATTGTAATACAGGTAACGCCCACTCCGATCAGCACTCCATATCTGCTTCTAAAGCGCGCATTTCCTTTCGGACACCAGCTTACACACTTCTGACAGCTGATACATTCTCCTCCGGCAATCCGGTCTTTCTTCGTAAGATCCATCCCCATGGGGCATTTCGAGGTACATAAATGACATTTTCCGCACCCGTCCCGCGGCTTATCAATTTTCAGGAAAGACGCCTGTGAAATCAGTGAATAAATTGCTCCCATAGGGCAAAAATATCTGCAAAAAAATCTCTGCACAAACAGTGAGCCGATAAAGATCACAAGAAGCAGAATTCCTCCAACAGAAAGCAAAGGCTTCAGTCCCGGCCAGTGACCAAATGAAACATACTGCCCAAACACCTGCCACAGGCCGGCTGTTTTCACAGCTGTTACGCCACTCCATACGAATATTATAAAGTAAAAAAGCACTGCATACTTGGCAAATCTGAATATCCGATCAGCCTTTTTCAGATTTCTTTTTCCCGGAAATAATGCCCGCAATCTATGTGAGCCAAACCATAACAAATCCTGCACTGCCCCAAAGCTGCAGAAAAATCCGCAGAAAAACCTTCCCACAAGTACTGTTGCCGGCACAGTTGCCACCAGCATCCATACAGAATACTTCACACTTTCCCAGGAAATATTTCCCTTGTATATGCAGGAAACAATATTTCCCACAGCTGCAAATTCCCCTTCAAATAAGCCCGGAATTAAAGCGAAGGACAATATCTGGATAATCACTTTGATCCAGTTGATTTTCTTATTTTTCAGAAAGTTTTTTCTGTTCATTCTTTATACTCCTTAGAGCGGGTCTGAAAAAGACTCTAATACAAGTCTTCGATTGTAAGCAGCACCGCGTTTTCTCGCACCGCCCTTTCCTTTACTGACTCTGTGAAACCAGATTTGCTAAAAAACATAAGATACTTTTCCTCTGCATTTTTAAACATTTCTGCAGCCATAACCAGGTCATCATACTCTTCCATAGGCATTGGTTTATTTCGAAACTTACATTCACAGAGCAACACTTTCTTTCCCGTTTTATCAAACGCAAGTATATCAACATCATCCTGCGCTTTTATCAATGGATTATTCCCCCACCATTTTCCCATTTTATATGGAATAAACGGAAGTTTCTTCGCACGCGCAGCCCGAATCAGATATTGTTCACATATTTTTTCAAAAACAGGTCCCATATAATCATTCACATTTTCCAGAATCTCTTCGCAGGAAAGCTCCAGACCCAGCATGGAATAATAATTCTGATTTGTAAAAAGGAATCGATACCAGAACTTATAATAATTATCTGTTATTTCATAAATCCCTTTTTTACTTGTTTCTGGCTCAGTACAGGGAACACACTTCTCAATCAGTCGCAAGGTCTGCAATGTAAGCATGTATTTGCTGCACTTGCTTTTCTCTTCATGGATTCGGTCTGCAATCTCACAAACCTTATTACATCCATTAGAAATCGCCTCTAAAATGGAATTGTATACTGAAGGCTCTCTTAATTCAATCCTCAAAAGTGTCTGGGGTTCATCATTCAAAAAGGCCCCTTCCATAAGCAGATTATTTTTTATATTTTCCTCCAGTGAAATCTCAGAGGAAAACGCCTCCAGATATCTTGGAACACCGCCCAGAATTCCATAAGCAATCGCTTTCTCTGTTTTACTATAATTTGGGAAAAATTCCGCACTTTCCAAATAATCGAAATGCTTTACTTCCATATTTCCAGTAATTCTGCCATATAACGGACTTTTATATCCCATAACGTCATTTAGCATAAAACTAACACTGGATCCACATAATATAAGAAAAATGTTTTTTCCTTTCCAGACATGGTCGATAGTATGCTGCAAAATACTCTTAATTGAAGGATTCGGTTCTGCCAGAAAAGGAAACTCATCAATAATCAATACTAATTTTTTGTCTGAAATTTTTCCTGTAATATATTCAAATGCAGCTTCCCAATTTTGAAAAGAAGATATAAAAGAGCCTTCGAAAAATGTTTGCACCATCTTGGAAAAGTCCAGAAGATTCAAAGAATCATTCTTCTCCTGTGCAGAAAAAAACAGGGCTTTATGCCTGCCTGCAAATTCTCTTAATATAGTTGTTTTACCAATTCTACGTCTTCCATACATTGTCAGAAATTCAAATTTGGAACTATTATAAAATCGCTCTAATTGATTTAGCTCGTCTAATCTCCCTATCATAAGCAGCCTCCTCGTTGTTAAATCATAAGCAACTCAAACAAAATATACTACTCACGAGTAGCATACTCATAAGTAGTATATTTTATTCTGTGATATTTTTCAATCAATTTTTCATATTATTTTCAGAAAATATGTTCCCCGGTTTCCATGTCTTCTACATCCAGGTAAATTGCCCTAACTCATCACTGAAGTAACGAGAATGCGACGCACAGGTTTTCAATATAATACTTTTTCTCATCTGATGATCTAAGCCCCATGTCAATAAAAT
>OIYU01000507.1_pt1 | contig 29023 bp, 25 predicted proteins | sample 1588321 | NCBI WGS metagenome assembly OIYU01 (sample SAMN03283258) | human gut metagenome | biome: human-associated habitat; material: feces | host: Homo sapiens | place: USA | collected 2013 | reverse complement strand
GAGCCACATCCATCGTTTGCAGCAGATCTGCGATGCCGCCCGCAAGTGCGGCCGTAAGGTCGTTGTGACCGGTCGCTCCATGCTCACCAACACCCGCGTCGCGCGCGAGCTGGGCTACCTCAACATCGACGATGCCGATATCATCGATGCCTTCGATATCGATAACCTGCCTGACGACAAGATCGTCGTCATGTGCACCGGTTCGCAGGGCGAGCCGCTGTCGGCCCTGTCCCGCATGGCCAATGGCGAGCACAAGACGCTCTCCATCCACGAGGGCGATACCGTTATCCTCTCGGCAACTCCTGTTCCCGGCAATGAGAAAGCCGTCCAGCAGGTCGTCAACAGCCTGGCCAAGCTCGGCTGCGACGTGTGGGATAAGAACCGCGCCCTCGTTCACGTTTCCGGTCACGGTAGCCAGGAGGAGCTCAAGCTCCTGATGGCCATGGCCAAGCCCACGTACTTTATGCCGGTTCACGGTGAGGCCGTGCATCTGCGCGCCCATGCCCAGCTGGCCCGCAAGATGGGCATCAAGGACGATCATATCTTTATCCTCGATAACGGCGACACGCTCGAGATGCGCGGCGGTATCGTCAAGCGTGGTACGCCCGTCGAGTCCGGCGTCGTCTACGTCGACGGCCTGCGTATCGGCGATACCGACCCCATCGTCCTGCGCGATCGTCAGAAGCTCGCCAACGACGGTATGGTTACCGCTGTTGCCATTGTCTCGCTCAAGCACAAGAAGATCGAGGCCATCGAGTTCTCGGGCCGCGGCGTCTCGTTTGCCATCGACGACCAGTTCTCCGAGGATGCCTCCGCGTCCATCATGAAGACGATCGAGAAGGGCAAGTTTAGCTTTACGAGCAGCGGCTCCGATGCTATTCGCAAGGCCGTGCGCGATTCGCTCTCCAACTTTATCTGGAGTCGCACGCGCACTCGCCCGATGATCATCCCGGTCGTCATGGAGGTTTAGTTTGGCGCGCGGATCTGCACAAAACGCCAAAGGCAATAAGGCCAACAACCAACCGGCATCTGCTAAGGGTGCCGGTTCCCATCTGCGTGCCAATAAGGGTCACGAGTCCGAGTTCGATGAGTTCGAGCCCCTGGTCGAGCCTTCGGCCAATCGCGATATCGCTGGCGTGGTCATTGCCGTTTTGGCGATTGCGTCCTTTATTGCCGTGATTTCCCCGGCAACGGCGCCCGTGACGGCTGCTGTCGCCGGTTTCTATCACCTCGGCTTTGGCCTGGGCGCCTACGTGCTGCCAATCGTCATCCTGCTGTTTGCCGCCACGCTCTTTTTGGGTGAGGACTCGCCGCTCAACATTCGCTCGGTCGCGGGTGGCGCCGTGGTGTTTGTGGCCATTGTCTCTATCCTGTCGCTGATGGTGCCGGGCACGAGCGATTCGTGCGATCTTATGTTCACGCCGCAAAATCTGTCCGCCTCGGGTGGCTACATCGGTGCGTTTATTGCGAGTGCGCTGCAGAATGCCCTGGGTAAGCCTATCGCGATGGTGGTCCTGTTGGGTCTGTCCGTCGTTGGTTTTGTCATCATCGGCTTTTCGGTGGGTGGCGTGCTGCGCTCTGCTCGCGACCGTGCGGCCGATTTTGCCGAGCGCCGTCGTGCCGATGTTAACGCCAGCCCGTGGGGTGACGACGAAGCCCTGTCGGTGCCCGGTGTTGCCCGTCCGCACCTGAGCATTCTTCGTCAAAAGGGCTCCGATGCTGCCGTGACCACGGTTATGGGCAACGATGTGGACCCGGTTTTGGACGATGACGACGAGGACGAGGATCCGTTTGTCGACGTATCCGATGCCGTGGAGGCCGAGCGCGCTATGACGACGCTGCTGCCGCGCCGTCATGTCAAAAAGGGCAAGGCTGCGCCTAAGCTCAATACAAGCGAGCCCGACCCGTCTTGGTCCGATAGCGAGATTGAGCTCACTGAGGGTGATGACGAGGACGACGAGGCTCCGATTGAGACCGCAAAGACAACTTTGCTGCCGCGTCGCCATGCCAAGCGCGACCAGGTAACCGGCCAGCTTTCGATGGAAGACGATCCCGATAAGATTGACGAGTCCGAGCCGCCGTTTGCCGTGAATCCTGTCTCGGCAGCACCTCAGATTCCCGACTTCTTGAAGCATCCCAAGGTTGCCGATGTGCCTGCCTCGAGTGCTGTCGAATCGGCTGCGGCTAGCGATGGGGGAGCGGACGGCGGCACCGCAGATAACGAGGGCGAAGAAGAGGACGGCCTCAAGCTTCCGCCGCTCGAAATCCTGCATGCCAACCCGCAATCTGCTTCCGCCGCGTCTTCGGACAAGGAGCTTGAGCAGACTGCCGAGTCGTTGCAGTCCACGCTGCTTGAGTTTGGCCGCAGTGCCCGCGTGGTCGGTTGGATCGCCGGCCCCACGGTGACGACCTTTAAGCTTCAGCCCGGCGAGGGCGAGCGCGTGAGCAAGATTTCGAGCCTTGAGGACGATATCGCGCTTTCGCTTGCTGCCCAGTCGGTACGTATCTTTGCCCCGATCCCCGGCACCTCGCTCGTGGGCATCGAGATCCCCAATCGCAAGCGCCAGAACGTCAACCTGGGTGACGTGCTGCCCTATGTGAAGGGCGGTCCGCTCGAGCTCGCCATCGGCCGCGATGCCGAGGGCACGCCGGTCGTCGCCGACCTTGCCAAGATGCCTCACCTTTTGATTGCCGGTACGACTGGTTCTGGTAAGTCGGTGATGATCAACTCCATCATCACGACCTTGCTCATGCGCGCCCTTCCCGAGGACGTTCGCCTGATCATGGTCGACCCCAAGCGCGTCGAGCTTGCGGGCTATAACGGTCTGCCGCATCTCTATGTGCCTGTGGTGACCGAGCCCAAGCAGGCCGCGAGCGCTCTGCAATGGGCCGTGTCCGAGATGGAGCGTCGCCTGAAGGTCTTCGAGCGTCTTAACGTGCGTAAGATTTCGACCTACAACGAAAAGCAGGCCGCCGGCGAGTTTGAGCATTACGACAACCCGCCGCAAAAGATGCCCTACCTGGTCATCATCATTGACGAGCTCTCGGACCTGATGATGGTCGCCGGTAAGGATGTCGAGGCTTCGATCGTGCGTATCGCCCAGCTGGGCCGTGCCGCCGGTATCCACCTTATCGTGGCCACGCAGCGCCCCAGCTCCAACGTGGTGACGGGCCTCATCAAGGCCAACATCACCAACCGCATCGCCTTTAACGTTGCTACGGGCATCGACTCGCGCGTCATCATCGACCAGATGGGTGCCGAAAAGCTCACCGGTTTGGGCGACATGCTGTTCTCCAAGGTCGACTGGGGTAAGCCTCGCCGTATCCAGGGCTGCTTTGTCTCGGACGACGAAATTAACGAGATTGTCGAGTTCGTCAAGTCGCAGAGCGAGCCCGACTACCACGAGGAGATCCTGTCTGCCGTGGCGCCCGCTTCCATGTCCATGGCGGGTGGCGGCGGCATTGTCCGCACCGGAGTCGTCGAGCCGCAAGACGATGATCCGCTCATTTGGGAAGCCGCCCATATTGTGGTGGAATCGCAGCTTGGCTCCACATCTGGCCTGCAACGCCGCCTAAAGGTTGGCTATGCGCGTGCCGGGCGTATTATGGACATGCTGGAAGAAAAGGGTGTCGTCGGCCCACCCGACGGTTCCAAGCCGCGCGAGGTCCTGTTGGACGAGGAGGGGCTTGCCGCGCTGGAGTCTGTCGACGCCGAGATGGCACGTGAAGATCGTGAGTTTGGAGGATTCTGATGGCTGCACGCTTTGGTGACATGCTGCTCGAGCAGCGTCGCCGAATGGGCCTTTCCATTCAGCAGGTCGCCAACACCATCAAAATCAGGCCGCAGATCATCGAGTTTTTCGAGACCGGTAACTTTGCCTCGATGCCGCCGCGCGGCTATGCGCAGGGCATGATTTCGAGCTATGCTCGCTTTTTGGGCCTCAATCCGCGCGAGGTCGTCAATGCCTACTTTGATGACCTGATGGCATACGAACGCGAGACGTCCCAGCAGGGCGGTCGTTTTCAGGACGCCGCCGGCTACGTCAATTCGCGTTCCTCGGTCGATAACGGGCGCTTCCTGATGGTTCAGGGCGGTCGTTCGACCCGCTATGGACAGCGTCCTCAGCAGGCCGGTTATATTACCGAGACGGGTTCGGGCGAGGAGATTCGCTCACAGCGTGACCGGTTCCGTAGTACGCCGATGCCCGAGGACCGTGCGCTTCCCGCTGCCCGCGGCGTGGCGCGTGACCCTCGTGCCGGCTACGGCGACGGCGGCTATTCCGATCGCGGTTACCGTGGTGCCTCTATGGGACGCTCTCGGGGTGGCTATGCGGATGCCGATACCACGCAGGTGACGCCGCGTCTTCGCTCTCAATCACAGTCGTATGGCCAGCGCTCTTCGGCACCGCGCTCGGGCCAGCGTGGCTATCAAGGCCGCGGTGAGCTTGCGCCCCGCTCGGGTCAACGCAGCCTTCAGGGCCAGGGTGGCTATCGCGGCCGTTCCGATAGCAATCGCGGTCGTATACCTCAGGGAGGCGGCCGCAGCAGTTCCAGTCGTGGGCGCGGCGGATCACGTACTCCTCAAAACAATGGGCTCGATCCGCGTATCGTCTACGCCGGCATCGGTGCCGTTGCGCTGCTGCTGATCGTGCTCATCGTGGTGCTTCTGCGCGGCTGCGCATCTTCGGCGCCCGAGACCACGCCCGAGACGCCCGCTGCTACCAAGACGACGACCAAGAAGTCTTCTAAGAAGACCGAAACGGTCGACGAGGACGAAGATACCAATGAGGCGACGGATGAGTCGACTGATTCGGACGCTACCAAGACGACGGCCAAGAAGGAAGAGAACGAGGTCACGAAGGTCAAGGTCTCCGTTGCCAAGGGAAAGACCGCGTGGATTGAGGTCAAGGTCGACGGCAAGTCGGTCTATGGCGCTCAGGCGACTGGCCCCTTTGAGCAGGAGTACACGCCCGAGTCCTCAATCGAGATCACCACGTCCAAGCCTTCCGATGTCACCGTTACCAAGAACGGTGAAAAGATCCGTTACGATACCAAGACCTCGGGCGTGGCGCGTGTGACGATCACCGTTCCCAAGAAGGAGACGACTGATTCCGAGAATGGTGATAGTTCTGATGGTACCGGCACCACCGATGGTACCGATACCACCGACGGCACCGATGCCCAGTCCACGAATGGCGCCGATACCGCAGCTGACGGTCAGACGCCCACCGATTCTACCGACTATTCGTACGATAGCTACTAAGCCGCTCGTACGCGAAAGGAAACATCATGGCTAAAGATTCCAGCTTCGACGTCGTGTCCGAGGTCAACATGCAAGAGGTCGACAACTCCTTCCAGCAGACCACGCGCGAGATTTCCCAGCGCTATGACCTTAAGGATTCCGGTGCCACGATCGAGCTTTCGAAGGGCGACAAGCTCTTTACGATCAACGCCCCGGCCGACTTTGTCTTCAAACAGATTATCGACGTGTTGAGCTCCAAGCTCATCAAGCGCGGCATCGACCTCAAGGCTGTCTCGTGGGATGCTCCGCAGGCGGCGTCGGGCGGCACCGTGCGCGTGCTCGGCCATATCGTCGAGGGTATCGACCAGGCGACCGCCAAGAAGATCAACAAGGACATCAAGGACCAAAAGCTCAAGGTCAAGGTGACCATCGAGGCCGACAAGCTGCGTGTTTCCTCTGCTTCGAAGGACGCGTTGCAGACTGTGATCCAGTTCCTGCGCGACCAGGACTACGGCCAGCCGCTGCAGTTCACCAACTACCGCTAATATCAATCGAAAGGACTGCTCTCCAACATGGATACACCGTTGGGCTCCGTGCTCTACATCACCCTCGGGTGCGCTAAGAACGAGGTTGACACCGACCGCATGCGTTCTCTTTTGACCGCCGCGGGCTACGAGGAGGCATTCGATCCGCAGGATGCCGATATCGCCATCGTCAATACATGCTCGTTCCTCGCTTCCGCAACGTCCGAGAGCATCGAGACCACGCTCGAGCTCGCCAACGAGGTTCAGGACGGCGTTCGTTCTTGCCCCATCGTCATGTGCGGCTGTGTGCCGTCGCGCTATGGCGACGACCTGCCTGACGAGCTGCCCGAGGTCGCTGCCTTTGTGAAGGCCGACGAGGAGGACGGCATCGTGGCGGTCATCGATGGCGTACTGGGTGTCGAGCGTGAGATCGCTGCCTATATTCCGCAGGTCAAGCGCACTGTCGAGGGCGCTGTCGCCTACGTCAAGATCTCCGATGGCTGCAATCGCTTCTGCAGCTTCTGCATGATCCCCTACATCCGCGGTCGCTATCATTCGCGCAATGCCGAGAGCATTATCTCCGAGGTGCGCGATCTGGTTGCCGGCGGCGTGCGTGAGATCGTGCTGATCGGCCAGGACACGGGCATCTGGGGTACCGACTTTGCCGACGAGGACGTCGCCGATGGCTCGCCGCGCAATCTGGCGCAGCTGCTGCAAGCCGTTTCCAATGCTGTGCGCCCGCAGAACGTCTGGGTCCGTGTGCTCTACCTGCAGCCCGAGGGCATGACTGACGAGCTCATCGAGACGATTCGCGATACGCCCGAGGTGCTGCCCTATATCGATATCCCCGTGCAGCACTGCGACGCGCGCATTCTCAAGGCCATGCGTCGCTCCGGTTCGCGCCAGGAGCTCGAGGACCTGTTCCGCGATCTGCGTGAGCGTATCCCCGGCATCGTGATCCGTTCCACGGCCATGGTCGGCTTCCCGACCGAGACCGACGACGAGTTCCGCGACCTCATCGACTTTATGGACACCGTCGGCTTCGACTACACGAGTGTCTTTGCCTACTCGCGTGAGGAAGGCAGCCTGGCCGCCAAGATGGAGGGTCAGGTCGACGAAGAGGTCAAGCTTGAGCGCGCCCAGGAGGCCATGGATCTGGCCGAGTCGCTCGGTTTTGCCGCTACCGCCGCACATGTGGGCGAGCGCGCCCAGGTGATCGTCGACGGTATCGAAGAGACCGAGGACGGCGCCGAGCTGATCGGCCATGCCTGGTTCCAGGCGCCCGATTCCGATGGCGCTGTGCACTTGGACGCCAGCGAGGCGTCCGTGGGCGATATTCTGACTGTCGAGTTTACCGATAGCTTCTGCTATGAGCTTATCGGCCATGTTGTGGAGTAGGAGAGCGTCGTGGCAAACGAGAGCAATAAGGAACTGACGAGTGTCTGGACGCCCGCCAATATCGTGACGTGCGTGCGCATCGTCTTTATCCCGGTGTTCATGATCGTGTCGGCGCTGTCTCACACGAGTGTTGCCGGTACGGATTGGAGCACCTTCGACGGCCCGCTCGCCGCCGCCGCTTTTATTCTGTACGTGATTCTGTCGTGCACCGATAAGGTCGACGGCTATCTGGCGCGCTCGCGCAACGAGATCACCGATTTCGGCAAGTTCTTGGACCCCATCGCGGACAAGCTGCTGGTGTTCTCGGCCCTGCTGCTGTTCTTGGATTTTGGCGCGGTGACCGTGTGGTCCGTGTTCATTATCCTGTTCCGCGAGCTGCTGGTGAGCGCTCTTCGCATGGTCGCGAGTGCTGCTGGTGTGGTCGTTGCGGCCGATAAGCTCGGCAAGTACAAGACGGCGACCACGATGGTCTCCATCTGCGGTTATCTGTGCGTCTTTGCGATGGCCGGCTTGCACCTTGGCCCGGTGGCGCTGACGCTCGGCATCTACTCGGTGTCGCGCTTCCTGTACGCCGTTGCCGTTGTCCTGACCGTTATCTCGGGCGCCCAGTACTTCTGGAACTGCCGCAAGATCGTCTTTTCGGTCTAGGTCCTGGTGGGTATGACGGACTCTTTTGAGCAGATTTCCGCACATAACGAGGAGCTGGCGCGCGATATTGTCGAGCGCGCGAGCGCTCGGGGCGTGACGGTTTCGACTGCTGAGTCGCTGACGGCGGGTATGGTCGCCTCGACGATTGCCGATATCCCGGGCGCCTCGGCGGTGCTGCGTGGCGGTGCGGTGACCTATTGCGATGAGATCAAGCATCGCGTTCTGGGTGTTGAGCAGGAGACGCTCGACCGCTATACCGCGGTGTCGCATCAGACCGCGCGCGAGATGGCGGCGGGTTCGCTGGAGCTGTACCAGAGCGATATTGCAGTGAGCGCAACGGGTTATGCCGGCCCCGGCGGTGGCACTGAGGAAGATCCGGCGGGCACTTTCTATATTGGCTGGGCGCATCGTTCCGCCGATGGGGGCGTGCCGGTCGTGGACTCTGTGCGCTGCCACTATGAGGGCGACCGTTCGTGTGTTCGTGCCCATGCGGTCGCGGAGGCATTGGGACGCATTGCCCTTGTGCTCAACTCTATGGAATAGACGTGTTTTAAGGGGCCTCCGGGCCCCTTAATTGTGGAGATGGGGACCTCAGAAGAATTTAGCGTTTGTGCTGTTCATGGGTGTATTTTTGCCTGCCTTGTTCATTTTTGGTCCTTTGTGGTCAAGCATTTGGTCAGTGTTTGGTCGGCGTTTGGTTGGGTTTTGGAAAGGTCGGCTGCATATGATTGGTCTGAACGGTTGACCACGAACAGCCGTTCGTTTATTATCGATGCAGGTTGTTAAGAGGAGGGCTATTCATGGCCAAGAATTCAGGTCCCGTACGTACCGTTCATGCTCGCACGACGGGTAAAGAGCGCGATGAGGTGATCGCCACCACCAAGGCCGAGATCGAGAAGAAATTCGGCCAGGGTTCCATCATGAGGTACGGCGACGGTGGCCCCGAGCTCGAGGTCGAGGCCATCCCTACGGGCGCTCTGGCACTCGATGCCGCTCTGGGTATCGGCGGTGTGCCGCGCGGCCGAATCGTCGAGATCTACGGTCCCGAGTCCTCCGGTAAGACGACGCTTTCGCTCGAGATCTTGGCCGAGGCCCAGGCAATGGGTGGCGTTGTTGCATTTATCGATGCCGAGCACGCGCTCGATCCCACGTATGCCGCGCGCATCGGCGTGGATATCGACGAGGTGCTCATTTCCCAGCCCGATACGGGCGAGCAGGCGCTCGAGATTGTTGACATGCTCGTGCGCTCCGGCGCCATCGATGCCATCGTCGTCGACTCCGTCGCCGCGCTGACCCCGCGTGCCGAGATCGAGGGAGAGATCGGCGACACTACGGTCGGTCTTCAGGCTCGCCTGATGAGCCAGGCGCTCCGCAAGCTCGCCGGCTCGCTGTCCAAGTCCAACACGACGTGCATCTTCATTAACCAACTGCGAGAGAAGATCGGCGTCATGTTCGGCAACCCCGAGACTACGACGGGCGGCCGCGCCCTTAAGTTCTTCTCTTCGGTGCGTATCGACATTCGCCGTATCGACAGCATTAAGCTTAAGGACGAGGTTATCGGTAACCGCGTGCGAGCCAAGGTCGTTAAGAACAAGGTGGCAGCTCCGTTCCGTTCTGCTGAGTTCGACATCATGTACGGTACGGGCATCTCTAAGGAGGGCTCGATTCTGGACATGGCTGTCGAGTGCGGCATCTGCAAGAAGATGGGCTCCTGGTTTGCCTATGGCGAGGACAAGCTCGGCAACGGTCGCGAGGCCGCCAAGGCTTTCCTGCGCGAACACCCCGATTGCGCCGACGAGATTGAGCATAAGGTCCGCCTTGCCTGCGGACTTGAGTTTGATGACGATGCTCCGTCCGAGGTCGAGCTGACCGATCAGCCTGCGCCTGAGGAGTTTGACGAGCTTTACGCCATCGATGGTTCCGCCATGCTCGATGATGACGACGAGTAGCGGTTACGCTCATGTCGTATACGGTGACCGAGGCCACGGTCGTCTTTCCCGATAAGAAGGCGGCCTCCTCGTTCTCGAGCGGGTATGCGTCCAAAAAGCCTTGCGCACATATCGATTGTGAGCTTGAGGGCGGTTTTGAGCGTTCTATTTGGATTCCCGTGCGGGTCGCGCGCCTGTATGTCAAAAACCGCCCAGATCTTCCCTGTGATTGGGACAACTTTCGTGAGGCGGTGCAGCTCATCGAGCGTAAATGTGCACTTACCATGGTGACCGAGATGTTATCGCGCCGCGACCATGCGACGGGTGAGGTCCGTGACAAGCTGGCTTGCTACGGCTTTCACCAGACAGCGATTGATTTCGCCGTCGAGCGCGCCACCGAGTATCGCTTTTTAGACGAGAACCGCTTTTGCTCGTACTTTATCGAGGAACGCAAGCGGCGCGGTTGGGGACAGCGCAAAATCGAGACCGAGCTCAAGCGTCGTCATGTCGTGCTCGATGACATTCCCGGTTATCCCGAGGAATATTTTGCCGTCGAAGACGATTTGGCGCGTGCGTCAGCCCTGCTCGCCAAGCGACGTGTTCCAGAGACGCGCGGATTCGAAAAACTGGTTCGGTTTTTGATGGGCAAGGGCTTCTCGTATCACATCGCCGCCGATGCCGTTAAGGCACGCCTCGATGCCGAATGCGAGGAATGTGCGGTTTAGGCATATGCGTTTTGTGGCCCTGCCGTTCACCGCGTTTTAGCCGCCGTGCCGGGGCCATTTATTTGACAGTTGTTGTGGTTCAACGTACGATAAACACTGTCATTTGCTTTGTGATATGTGCTCATCTGTGATGAGTTTGTTTATATGTTTATCTGTATCCGACCCGCATAAGCTGCGCCCATATTACTCAAATGTCGCGAGCCGTTCGTAAGGACGGTTCGCTTTGTTGTGTAACGAATCCATAAAAAGGAGTGAGCATGCCTATCATCGCAGCGCTCGTTGGCATCGTTTTGGGTGCCATCGCCGCCATTGCCTTCATGCGCACCGCCAAGCAGGGTAGTCTTCACGAGGCCGACGAAAAGATCCAGTCGGCACACGCACAGGCTGAGTCCCTGATCGGTGATGCTAAGCGTCAGGCCGAGACCCTCAAAAAAGAGGCTCTGCTCGAGGCTAAAGAGGAAATCATCAAGAACAAGCAGGCGGCCGAGGCCGAGGACAAACAGCGTAAGAACGAGATTCGTACGCTCGAGAACCGCGTGATGCAGCGCGAGGAATCCCTCGATCGCCGCAACGACGCTCTCGACAAGCGCGAGCATCAGCTGTCCAGCCAGGCCGGTCAGGTCGAGAAGCGCTCCCGTGAGCTCGAGGAGCTCTGCGCAAAGCAGACCTCCGAGCTCGAGCGTATTGCCGACCTTACCCGCGAGGACGCCCACAAGGAGCTCCTCGATAAGGTTCGCGGGGAGGTCACCCACGAGGCCGCCACGATCATTCGCGAGTCCGAGCAGCAGGTTCGCGCCGAGTGCCACAAGACCGCCCAGGAGATTCTGTCCCTGGCGATTCAGCGCTGCGCTGCCGACCACACTGCCGAGGTCACCGTTACCTCCGTGCACATTCCCTCTGATGACCTCAAGGGCCGTATCATCGGTCGCGAGGGTCGCAACATCCGGACCTTCGAGCAGGTTTCCGGCGTCAACCTCGTGATCGACGACACGCCCGAGACCGTCGTTCTTTCGAGCTTCGACCCGGTCCGTCGCGAGACCGCCCGTGTCGCCCTCGAGAACCTCATCGCCGACGGCCGCATTCACCCCGCCCGCATCGAGGAGATGTATCACAAGGCTGCCGACCTGGTTCAGCAGCGCGTGCGCGAGGCCGGCGAGCAGGCTGCTTTCGACACCGGCATTCACGACCTGCACCCCGAGATCGTCAAGACCCTCGGTGCCCTGCGCTACCGTACCTCGTTTGGCCAGAACGTGCTTCAGCACTCCCTCGAGGTCTCCGACCTGTGCGGCGTGATGGCTTCCGAGCTTGGCCTGGACGTTGTGACCGCCAAGCGCGCCGGCCTGCTGCACGACCTGGGCAAGGCAATCGACCACGACGTCGAGGGCCCGCATGCCGTCATCGGCGCCGAGCTTGCCCGCCGTTATGGCGAGAAGCCCGTTATCGTCCACGCTATCGAGGCTCATCATGCCGACGTCGACCCCAACACGGTGCTCGATGTCCTGGTACAGGCCGCCGATGCCGTCTCCGCCTCTCGCCCCGGCGCCCGTCGCGAGTCTGCCGAGAACTACATCAAGCGTCTTGAGAAGCTCGAGGAGATTGCCAACTCCCATGACGGCGTCGAGCGTACCTATGCCATGCAGGCTGGTCGCGAGGTCCACGTCATGGTTCAGCCGGACAAGATCTCCGATGCCCAGTCCACGGTCCTGGCTCACGATATCGCCCATCAGATCGAGGAAGAGATGGAGTATCCCGGTCAGGTGCGCGTCGTCGTGATTCGCGAGAGCCGCGCTGTCGATATCGCTAAATAACATGAGCGACGCGAACGAGCTCATCTCATTTATCGCGTCGATGTCGGGGGAGGGCAACCTTCGCGTCGAGGAGAACCTTGGCGAGGGGTATGTCCGCCTCCGCGTTTCGGAGGCCGAGCGGCGCCAAGCAAAGCACGACATTCAGCATGTCGAGGACATCGTCATCGAAATGCTCCGTAATGCTCGCGATGCTGGCGCCGACAAGGTCTATCTCGCCACGACCAAGGAAGATGGCGTCCGCACGCTTGTCTTTTTGGATAACGGTTCGGGCGTTCCGCAGGATATGCAAGAGCGAATCTTCGATGCCCGTGTTACCTCCAAGCTCGAGAGCATGAAGATGGACCGTTGGGGCGTTCACGGTCGTGGCATGGCATTGTTTTCGATCAAGCAGAACACCGACGAGGCCCGCGTGGTTACGTCCGGTGTCGATCTTGGCTCAGCCTTTAAGGTGAGCGTTGCGGCCGACCGCCTCAGTGAGCGTGCCGATCAGTCCAGCTGGCCCCAGGCCGTCAAGGATGAGGACGGGCGTTATGTCTGTGCTCGCGGTCCGCATAATATTATTCGCGCTGCTTGTGAGTTTGCGCTCGAGGAGTTGCGTGGTTGCGATGTCTATCTTGGTTCTCCGTCTGAGATTGCCGCGACCCTTTATGCTCAGGCGTCAAGTCAGCTCGATACGTCGCGTCTCCTGTTCATTGATGACGAGAGCGAGCTTCCGGTTGTCGATCGTTTAGGCCTTGCCTCTGATGCCGAGGACTTTATCCGTATCTGCTCGGGTTTGGGTCTTGAGATGTCCGAGCGCACGGCTCATCGCATTTTGGCAGGGCAGATTAAGCCTGTTCGCGGTGTGACCGCGCGTCTGCTGCGCGAGCGTGATTCGTCCTCGCATACGCCGGCTCCTGTCGATCTTGCGAAGGATCGTCGCGGGCTACGTATTGCCAAGGATGACATGGCACAGTTTTCGCGTGCTGTGGAGCGTGACTTTAATGACCTTGCCGCCCGGTACTATCTCAACCTTTGCGGCGACCCAAAGATTCGTGTTTCGCGTGATCGAATCACTGTGACCTTCGATCTTGCCAAAGAGGAATAGTGCCTTTACCGAGTCCACTCGGTACGATACAGTTATTGCAGTTAAAACGTACTTTTAAACGCAGGAGTTTCTTCATGGATTGCCTGAAGGTATCAAGCAAATCATCGCCCGCGTCCGTTGCAGGCGCCATCGCCGGCATGGTCAAGGACGGTGTGCCCGTCAACATCCAGTGTGTCGGCGCCGGTGCCGTCAACCAGGCCATTAAGGCCGTTGCTATCGCGCGCGGTTTTTTGATCCCAACCGGGTTTGATATTTCCTGCGCGCCCGTGTTCTCCGACATCCTTATTAACGGGGAGTCGCGCACGGCCATCCGTCTTTCTATCTACGTTTACCAGATCAATCGAGCTGCTATGGATAACGTCGTCATGGATGATGTTAAGCCTGTGGCATAGCTTCTGATTGCCTCGTTTTGCTCCCCATCGTTAGGACTTATGCACATGGACCAGCGTTCCGTACGCGATATTCTTGCCGGTAAAACCTACTTTATTCGCACCTTTGGCTGCCAGATGAATCAGCACGATTCCGAGCGCGTGAGCGGTCTGCTCGATTCGTATGGTTGCCTCATGGCGCTCGATCCCGAGCATGCCGATATCGTTGTCTTCATGACATGCTGCGTGCGTGAGGCCGCCGATACTCGCCTGTACGGTCAGTGCAATTCCTGCAAAAGCCTGCCGCCTTCGCCTTCGGGCAAGCGCGTGGTTGCCGTGGGTGGCTGTATCGCGCAGCGTGATGGTGAGGGCCTGCTCACCAACGTCGATAACGTCAATGTCATCTTTGGCACGCATTCCATCGCACATGTGGCCGAGCTCATTGCCGAGGCGTTCCTTGACGGCAAGCGTCATATCCGCACCAATGAGCATGAGGATACGGATGCCATGAGCATGCCGTGGCATCGCGAGACCCAGTATCACGCCTGGGTGCCCATCATGACGGGCTGCAATAATTTCTGCACCTACTGCATCGTGCCGTACGTGCGCGGTCGCGAAAAGAGCCGCTCCTTCGAGGAGATTGTCGACGAGGTGACCGGTTTGGTGCGCCAGGGCGTGCGCGAGATCACACTGTTGGGCCAAAACGTTAACTCATATGGTCGCGATCTGTTTGGCAAGCCGCGTTTTGCCGATTTGCTGCGCGCCGTAGGCGATACGGGTGTGGAGCGCATCTTCTTTACATCTTCACATCCCAAGGACCTGCTGCCCGAGACCATCGACGCCATGGCCGAGACGCCTGCCGTTATGCCGCAGCTGCACTTGGCTGTCCAGTCAGGTTCGACACGGATCCTCAAAGAGATGAATCGCCGTTATACACGCGAGGACTATCTGGGCCTTGTCGATCGCATTCGCAACCGCATGCCCGATATCGCGCTCTCGACCGACATTATCGTTGGCTTCCCGGGCGAGACTGAAGAAGACTTTGAGCAGACGCTCTCACTTGCCGAGACGGTCCGCTATGCTCAGGCCTATACCTTCATCTATTCCAAGCGCGCCGGTACCCCGGCCGCCGAGATTGACGATCCTACGCCGCATGAGGTTATTCTCGAGCGTTTCAATCGCCTGGTTAAGGTTATCGAGACCACGGCACACGAGTATAACCAGGGTGAGCTTCATACTGTGGTGCCGGCGCTCATTGAGGGAACGAGTAAAAAGAACGACGCGGTCCTGCTGGGCAAGAGCCCCAAGAATCAGACCGTTCATGCGCCTATCCCCGAGGGTTACAGCATCGATCAGCTTGTTGGCAAGATCGTTGATGTTGACGTTGACGTTGCCAAGACCTGGTATTTGTCCGGCTCCGTTGTGGGCGAGCCGCGCTAATGGTTTCTCCCGGGACAGGTCTTTCCGCCGTTGCGATCGTCGGTCCGACGGCGGTTGGTAAGAGTGATGTTGCCGACCGTTTGGCAGCTCGTCTTTCGTCCGAAGTGCTGTCGTGCGATGCGATGCAAATCTATCGCGGCATGGACATCGGTACCGCAAAGATGGCGCCCAATGAGTGTACGGCGCCACTGCGTCTCGTCGACATTGTAGAGCCGGGTGTGGCATATTCTGCTGCGCTTTATCAGGCTGACGCTCGCGCGCATGTTGAACGTCTCCTTGGTTCGGGTTGCCTGCCTGTTTTTTGCGGAGGTACGGGGCTGTATCTCAAGGCTGCCCTTGATGAGATGGACTTTCCCTCGGGTGAACTTGAGGACGATCGCCGTGCGGGCTATCAGGAGCTTGCCGAGCGTATTGGTGAGGAAGAACTGCATGCCCTGCTTGCCGAGCGCGACCCAGAATCTGCTGCTGTTATTCATCCCCATAACGTGCGTCGCGTGATTCGCGCGCTCGAAATGCACGATGATGGCGTTTCCTATGCGCAGCAAAAGTCGCAGTTTAGTGTTCCGCGCGAGCATTATCACGCTCTGTGGTTTGGTCTGACGCGTAATCGCGAGGTGCTCTACGAGCGCATTAACCTGCGTGTCGATCTGATGTTTGAGCAGGGCCTTGTCGATGAGGTCCGCGGTCTTATGGGCCAGGGGCTGGGAGATGCCCTGACGTCGATGCAGGCAATTGGCTATAAAGAGATCATCGATGCTTTCAATGGTGTGATGAGCATGGATGAGGCTCGCGAACTCATCAAGATGCGTTCGCGTCGTTATGCCAAGCGTCAGCTTTCGTGGTTTAAGCGCGATGACCGTATCGTGTGGTTTGATATGGATAAATTTACGATCGATGAGGTCGTTGAGGATATCCTGCATCGTATTGAGGCTGCCTAATGGCCCGCTTCCCCCTTGTTCCCACGGCACCCGAGCCCGAGCGTGCCATTTTGGTTGGTGTTGAATGGCGCGACAATGCATGGCCGCTCGATCGCTCGCTTGATGAGCTGGAGCGTCTTGCCCACACGGCTGGTGCCCAGTGCGTGGCACGCTTATCGCAGCGTTTGGTAAAGCCGTATCCTAAATCGTTTATCGGTTCCGGTAAGGTTGAAGAGCTGTGCGGCCTGGTACATCGCATGGATGCCGATGTCGTTATTTTTGACGACGACCTGACGCCCTCGCAGCAATCCTATTTGGAGAAAGCCGTGGGCGAGCCGGTAAAGATTATCGATCGTACTGCACTGATCTTGGATATCTTTGGCCTTCATGCTCAGACGCGTGAGGGACGCCTACAGGTACAGCTGGCACAGCTTCAATATCTGTTGCCTCGTCTGCGTGGCATGTGGAGCCATCTCGCCAAGGAACAGACGCGCGGCGGCATCGGCTCGCGCTTTGGTCAGGGCGAAAGTCAGCTCGAGGTCGACCGTCGCCTTATTCGTAATAAGATCGCTGCGCTTCGTCGTGAGCTCAAGCAGGTTGAACAGCGTCGCGATGTTCAATCCAAGAGCCGCATTGAGTCACCGGCGTTTCGCGTCGCGTTAGCCGGTTATACCAATGCCGGTAAATCGACGTTGCTCAATCGTCTTACCGGCTCTACGGTACTTTCGCAGGACAAGCTGTTTGCTACGCTCGACCCGACGACGCGTTCGTATCGCCTGCCCGGCGGTCGCGGAATGACGATTACCGATACCGTCGGCTTTATTCAAAAGCTGCCGCATGGTCTTATCGATGCCTTTAAATCGACGCTGTCCGAGGTTTTGGGTGCCGATCTAATTCTCAAAGTCGTAGATGCGTCTGACGAGGACTATGAACGGCAGCTGGAGGCTGTCGACCGCGTGCTTGATGAGATCAGCGCCGGAGAGCGCCTAACGCTGACCGTATTCAATAAAATCGATCTTCTCGATAGCGTTGATCGATTAAGTTTCCGTCGTCGCTATCCCGAGGCCGTGCTGTTCTCGGCCCAGACGGGCGAGGGGCTCGACGATCTCGTCGACCGTATTGCTCATGAGGCGGCTGCCACCGATGTGTTGCTCTCCGCTGATATCCCGTATCGTGAGGGCGCCCTCATCACGTTGGTGCATGAGCAGGGAACCCTTCTGCATGAGGAATATCTAGAGGACGGAGTTCGCATTGTGGCGAAGTTGCCGGCCCGAATCGCGCCACGTCTAGAGCGTTATCGCACCGAGTAGACGAGCTCCAAAATGCCCAGAATGATGGGCTGATGCAGCAGATAAAAGGGGAGTGCATGACGTCCAAGGCTGGCGAGCGCCGGTAGGGGGTTGGCGTAGGCCCAGCTTGGGGCGGTCTTACCGATTCCCTGCGCTATGTGTGCGGCGAAGTATCCTGCAAGATACATAAAGAAAAACGGGATGATGGGGTAGAAATCACCTGAGATAAACCCAGGGCTCGGAAATCCCAGCCACGCCAGGTAGGGGACAGGGTAGGTCGTTTTGGGGATGCTCCAGGCGAGGGCGAACAACACAAGGCATAGGGATATGCCCCATCTCGCCGATATCTTCTTAAGGACGGGATCGGTCAACGCCACGATGCCGGTACATGCGGCCATGCAGTAGATGATGCCAAAATTAACCGAATCGTCTACTGAGACAAGTGTTGTTGCCAACCAGACGACGAGTGCTGCTAAGGCGTATTTGGCGGCACGTTTGATATTGTTGCGCGAAAGGGTGCACATCCAACCCGCGATAAATAAAAATACCCAGCTGATGCTGGCGCGCCAGATGTCTTGAAAGACAGTCTGGGTAAACCAGGGCATATCCCAGTCGTACAGGTAGGCGAGATCGTAGCAAGCGTGAAAACCTGCCATTGAAATCATCGTAAACCCGCGGACGGTATCAAAGATGGTGATGCGTTTTTGCATTACGAGAACCGGCGCATCAAGCCGACGACTTTGCCCAAGATAATGGGATTCGTTGCATAGATAGGCTCCATGGTGTCATTCTCGGGCTGCAGGCGTACGCGTCCCTGCTCCTTGTAGAACGTCTTGACGGTCGCTGAACCATCAATCATGGCCACGACAATTTCGCCGTTCATGGCACTCTTTTGTTCACGGACGATGATGTAATCGCCATTGAAGATGCCGACATTGATCATTGAGCTCCCATGCACCTCAAGGATAAAGGAACCCTGATCGGTGGCGATTTCGGTCGGGATAGTAAAAGTGTCTTCGATATTCTGCTCGGCCAGAATGGGAATTCCTGCCGCGACGCGACCAACGAGCGGTAGCGAGACCGTTCCGCGAGGTGCGGTGGGCTCGTCAGATTTAGAAATTGAGACAGAGGAACCGTCCTCGTTAAAGAGTTCCAGGGCGCGCGGTTTAGTGGCATCGCGCTTGAGTAGCCCGCGCGCCTCCAGGGCAGATAGATGGGCGTGCACGGTGCTGGGGGAGGAAAGGCCCACAGCAGAAGCCATCTCGCGCACGCTGGGCGGATAACCCTTCTCCTGCTGATATTCCTTGATGAAGTCGTAAATTTGCTGCTGACGCTTGGTAATTTTGCGAGCCATCAGGGCATCCTCTCTACCCATGTCAAACAAATGTTCGAATTTTGCTTGACAGGAACAACTGTTCGAAGATAATAATAACCGAACATTCGTTCTCGCGCTAGACATTTTTGTCCGCGCGGCTTGATAAAACTGTTCTCAGCAAAACACGCGAGAGGAGAACATGGTGAACGCAACGAATATGGTCCAGGGAAACCTCGCCCTTAAGCTCGAGACGCCTGCAGAACCCACTTTTACGGTTGTTCAGGGTGGCCGCTTCAGCTTTCAGCCTTTGACCGTAAAGCCTGCTCGCAATCAGCAGGCTGCAGTCGCGCCGGCCCGCGTTGCCCTGAAGGTTCCGACGATTGTCGCCGTTGCCGTTGCGCTTACGCTCTTCTTTGTCCTCGCTACGTCGGTCTTTAGCGCTCGTCACGCCGCGTATGCCGAGTCCGTTTCCAACGTTACCTACGAGACCATTCGCGTTCAGCCTGGCGACTCTCTTTGGTCGCTTGCCGAGGAATATCCAATCGAAGGCCTTTCCACGCAAGAGACTTCCGACATGATCCGTAACGTCAATCATCTGGAGCATGGTTCGCTCGCCGCCGGTGCGCATCTTAAGGTTCCTGCTCGTTCGTAATCATTATCGCGCTGCGCATGGTACCCTTGTTATCGTTTAAGAGGAGGTACCATGCGCTGTCCCAAATGCGGCAAGGCACATACCCGCGTCGTTGATTCCCGTATGCAGGAGTCAAATAACACCATTAAGCGCCGTCGCGAATGTTGCTCGTGCAACTACCGCTTTACAACGTTCGAGCGATGCGAAGACCCAATTGAGGTCATTAAGTCGGACGGAACCAAGCAGCGGTTCGATCGCAATAAGCTGCTCGTCGGCTTGATGCGCGCCACCATCAAGCGTGATATCGACACTAAGAAGCTCAATGAGATTATCGATGACATCGAGGTCGAGCTGCGCTCTCGCACGCTGACGGCCGTCACGTCGCATGAGTTGGGTGACATGGTGCTCAAACGCTTGGCCAAGATCGACAAGGTGGCGTACATCCGCTTTGCCTCGGTCTACCGCGATTTCAAAGACGTCGATGAGTTTCTGCAAGAGCTCGACAAGCTAAGGTGATTCCATGTCCAACATTACCCTCAACATAAAGCGTCTCGATCCCACCGTCGAGCTTCCCAAATACGCCCATCCCACCGATGCCGGCTTGGATCTGCGCTCCAACGAGGACTGCGTCCTGAAGCCCTTCGAACGCCGTCTGGTGTCTACTGGGCTGGCCATCGCCCTGCCCGATGGCTACGCCGGCTTTGTCCAGCCCCGAAGCGGTTTGGCCATCAAGCAGGGCCTGTCTATAGTCAATACGCCGGGCCTCATCGACGCCCACTACCGAGGAGAACTCAAGGTTATCCTCATTAACCTGGATCCCTCCAACAACATCCAAATCAACAAAGGCGACCGCATAGCCCAACTTGTCATCCAAGAAGTCCCCACGGTCAACCTCATAGAAGTAGAAGAACTAGACGAAACCGACCGAGGCAACGGAGGCTTCGGCTCCAGCGGCGTCGCCTAGGGCGCTCGTATCCCTCCCGCCCGGGGCTTACCTATATCATTCCATGCTCAAACATTCTCGCGTCGCTTCGCTCGCTGCGAAACTGCGCGTGGAACGATATAGGTAAGCCCCGGGCGGGCGGCTACTCGCTTGAAACAATATTTACTTTTCTAGTAAGCCGATGCGATAAAGGGACATCTCCTTTCTATATCTATGTTTTCTGGTTTCGCCTTTGCAGGTTCTATTGGAAGGGAATCTGGTGTAACTGCTAGCACGTAAACGTAGCTGCTCAGCGGGAGCCGCCCATATATCGTTCCACGCGCAGTTTCGCAGCGCAGCGAGAATGTTTGAGCATGGAATGATATATGGGCGGCTCCCGCCGAGCAGCGGACGCTAAGACGCTAGCGGATATGCGCTGGTTTTTCGCCCCAGTAGAAGCGGCAGAAGGCTCGTTTGCGCTTTTGGGGCTTGCCTACGAGCTCCATGGTTGCGATGGCGATGTCTTTGGCAGCGTGAGGGCGGCGTAGTACTTCGCCGTTGATGAGTAGGGCTTTGAGTGATTCGGGATGGTCGTGCAAGTGACGTAGGGTTACGATGAGTTCTCGTGCGGTGGTGACATGCATGCTGGCGCCCATGCCGGTGAGCATCGTGGTGTTGGCCTTTTCTTGACCGTATGATTTGCCCAGCAGGATCATCGGCAGATGTGCGCACAGGCACTCGGTGACCGTGAGCCCGCCCGATTTGAGGATTGCCAGGTCGCAGCCGTGCATGAGGGCCGCCATGTCGTCCACGTAGTCCAGTACCGTCACGTTGTCGAGCTTCATGGCGTCGAAGAGCGTCTTGAGTCGGGTGGCGTATTCCTTATCCTTGCCCGGTAAAAAGACAAAGTGCATGTCCTCAAAGCTGCGTAAGAAGGGGAGCGTGTGGTCCATCGCGGCACGGAAACGCACGTATGGTTGAGGCAAACTGGCGCCGGCCATCACCAATACGACGGTTTTGTCTATGGGGAGATTGAACTTGCTGAGCTCATCCTCGCGTTTGTAATCGGTATCGAAACCGGCTCGGATGGGGATGCCCGTTATGCGGATCTTTGACTCGGGAACCTTGCGCGGGCGCAGCGTTTCGGCCATAAACTCGTTGGCCACGCAGAACAGGTCGGTGTCCTTGTGGGGCCAAAAGCCTTCGACTTCATAGTCTGTTGGTACGCAGATGACCGGATAATCGATACCCGTAATTACGCGGGCGCCCACGGCAACATTGGCTGCTGTGATGTGCGTTGCGACCACGGCTATAGGCCTGCGGCGACGAATATATTCGTTGAAGGCGGGGAACATAATTCGCGACCATGCCGTGCCGCCACCCCAGAGCAGATGTCCCGTAAGCGTATATCGCCAGGTCAGGTCGTAAATGGGACGCGTGGCGCCGGTAAACGACGCTGCTGTTTTATTACCATCGAACCTAATGCGTCCAAAATCGAGGATATCTAGGACTTCGATCTCAATATCCTCAGGGATTCCCTTGGTGCCGCGGATAAGGTCAAATGCTTGTGCAATCGCGTTGGCGGCGGCTTTGTGGCCCGATCCAACCGATGCGTGCACAATGGTTACCAGGGGTTTTTGTGTAGGTGAAACGTTCATTTGCTCCGGTTGGGGAGTGGCTTGCATGGGCAGGGGAGCGCTATTGCTCGTCTGCGTTTGATCCATCGATAACTCCCCTTCAGCTTTGTTACGCGATTTATCATTGTAGTGCATGAGTGTCATGTTCACGTAAATTTGGGTATGAGCGCAAAGAACGACAACGTTTCGACGAGAGGATTCTTCATGACTACCGATCAGCCGATTGATGTTGCGATTATCGGTGGAGGCCCCGCGGGCTATGCTGCCGCCATTTACGCTGCGCGTGCCAACCTGACGACGACCGTGATTGAGCAGGGCATGTCGGGTGGACAGATCGCCACGACCAATGAAGTCGAGAACTATCCGGGCATTCCGCTCTTGAGTGGAGCCGAACTCGGCGAGCGTTTTCAGCAACATGCAGAGGGGCTGGGAGCGCAGGTTACATGGAGCATGGTTACGGGTATCGATTACGATGCCGATGCAGCGCTGTTTACGGTGCATCACGATATGGGCGATACGCTTGCCTCGAGCGTTATCGCTTGCATGGGTGCCACGCCGCGTCCGGCAGGTTTCGCTGGCGAGGATACCTATCGCGGTCGTGGCGTTTCATATTGCGCAACATGTGACGGCATGTTCTTCCGCGGCAAACAGGTCTTTGTAATCGGTGGTGGCAATTCGGCATGCGAAGAGGCACTGTTCCTGTCAGACATTGCCAGCAGTGTGACCATCGTGCTGCGCCGCGACCAGTTCCGTGCGCCTGATGGTGTTGTTCAGAAAGCACTCGAAAAGGACAATATTACAGTTAGGTACCAAACTAGTATTGTGGAGCTTTCTGGTGAAGCGATGCCCACGACAATTATGTTCAAAGACAATGCAAGCGGTAAGACGCATGCCGAGACCTTTGAGCCTGGCTCGTTTGGCATTTTTGTCTTTACCGGCACGCAACCCCATACCGAGCTTGTTGAGCATCTAGTCGATCTGGCGCCTGATGGCGGCATTCTGACTGATGAATCCATGGCGACCCGCACGCCAGGTCTATTTGCTGCTGGCGACATCCGTTCCAAGCGCTTACGTCAGGTTGTGACCGCCGTTTCTGACGGAGCCATAGCAGCAACGAGCGCATACGCGTTTCTCCGCGGATAAGTACGATAATATATCTTATGTAAAGTTGCTATCTTTAAAACAAAGTGGTTGGACGGTGCATCAATGTGCTGTCCAACCACTTTTACTTTCCTGCTATATAGTATGCAAAACTAGATAACCTAGAATACAATATAGCTAATGAACGGAGGATCCTTATGAACCACGTTAAACACGTTATTCCGATGTCCGATTCGTCGGTCAGCATTAAGCCTGAGGATATTCAGCCCACTGTGCTGCCCGATGCATTTATTCAGTCCGATATCGTACGCAAACTCAATACGCTGAGTCTGCCGCGCTATGACCAGTTGCCTAATGTGACGCTCTACCGCGACCAGGTCATTGAGTATGTTGCACTGTGGATGGAGCCGCTGTCCATTTGCGTTGAGCAGCCCGTCATTACGCCATCGATGATCAATAACTACGTGAAGGTCGGCCTGGTGCCTGCTCCGGTCAAAAAGCAATATGGCCGCGAGCAGATTGCGCGTCTGATCGCTATCTGCATCTTTAAGCAGGTGCTACCTATTGCTGCGGTGCAGGCACTCTTTAACATTCAGCGTTTGAGCTACGATGCTCCGACGGCCTTCGATTATGTGGTCGATCAGCTCGAGGCATCGATTCGTGCGGCGTTTTCCGTCGAGCAGACGCCGGTTCCCGATACGGCGCATCAGGTAACGCGTGAGTCGCTGCTTGTGCGCAGTGCGGTTTCATCCTTCGTATCGAAGGCTTACTTGATGAGCTATCTCAAGTTCAACGGGTTTAATAGCTAGCCGACGTATAAAACGGGCGGGACAAAGAGCCATCTGTCGCTTTGTCCCGCCCGTATTTTTGCTTGGTTGGACTTTATTTGCCCGAAGCTACGCCCATGCCGTAGCCGATGATCAGGCCGTGCATCTCGGCGTAATAGGAATCCAGGCCGTTGCAGGGCATGATGATGGTCTTGGAGCCGGGCCAATGTTCGACTATGCGATCAGTAAGCGCCTGGGCTCCAGCTTCGTTCTCAACGTGATCGATGATGACCTCACCGCCCGTAAAGCCCTCGGCTTCCATAGTGTCGATGATCTTGTTGAGCATCTTCTTTTCGCCACGCGTGTGCCCCACGAGTTCGATTTTACCGGCCTCACTCGCCGTGCCCAAAATGCGGATATTGAGCTTGTTGGCAATGACGCCGGCTGCCTTAGGGATACGTCCGGCTTTGGCGAGGTTTTCGTAATTGCACAAGCTGAAGAGGATTTTGCTGTTCTGCTCAAGGCTATCGAAGTATGCGCAAGCGTCCTCGAATGCGACATCCGGATTGCTTGCAAGATAGCGGTCAAACAGCAAGAAAATGAGGTCCATTTTGCCGCCAGCTGCGCGTGAATTGACTAGATGAATCTGTCGGTCGGGCTCCTCGGCAAGAACCATATCGCGAGCCGTGGCTGCCGCGTTGTAGCTGCCCGACACGCCCTCAGAGATCGGCATGCAGATGGTCTTGTCTGCCAATTTGAAGAGCTCGGCCCACTCCCCTACGCTGGGACAAGCGCTCGAAGAAGCGTTCGTCTCCGCCTGAACAGCGCAGTTGAGCTCATGAACATCAAGCGAAAGGTCATCGACGAATTCACGCTCCCCCACTCGAATTTTGAGGGGCGCAAATGAAAAGGTGGTATGGGGCGCGGTCGGTTGCCAATCGCGGAGGTTGCAGCTTGAATCGGAGATAAGTGCCCAGCTCATAGAGGGTCCTTTCTAATTGTTCCCTAACAATTATAGCCATCTTGCAGACCGATTGGGTCGCTATCTAGTATTCAAAACTAGATAGCGACCTGCACGAAAGGTAAAAGAATGGACCCCATGACTCAAAGCCACGAGGTCCATATCCGTTTGCTTTATCTGAATACTTAGTAGCGCACGAAGATGTAGTTATTGTTCATGCCGGCGGCAACGGAGCTGATGATAACACCCGTGTTGTAGTCGGAAGCATGAATCATCTGACCACCACCGATGTAAATGCCGGTGTGGTACGAGTTGACCACAACGTCACCGGGCTGCGGATCGGACACACGCGTCCAGCCCATAAAGGTACCCGTGGTGCCCAGGCGGCAATAGCGACCAGTGAGGCAATAGCTAACAAAACCAGAGCAGTCGAAGCTGTTCGGGCCAATTCCGCCCCAGGAATAAGCGCAACCAAGCTTACTGTATGCACGCGATACAACAGAACCACCGTCGACGGACTGGCTCGGAGCAGAAGGCGTCGGAGCCGGAGCAGGCGTGGAGGGCTGCGGCGTCGGAGCAGGTGCTGGCGTAGGAGCCGGAGTGTTGCCGCCCTGGTTGTTGTTATTGCTGGTCTGGCCACCGTTATTGGTGTTCTCGGTCGTACCGGCAGTCTCGTTGCTCACCGTGGCCTTCTCGGCGGTACTGGCGTTGATGCCGGCCTGCAGCGCGGCGTTGGCCTCGGCCTCGGCGGCTAGCTCGGCCTGCAGCTGTGAATCCAGGGAGTTTACGACGTTCTGGGCTTCAGCCTGCTGAGCGTTAAGCTCGTCGACCTTCTTTTGCGTGGCGGCGACGTTCTTCTCCTGCTCGGCCTGCTTATCGGTGAGCTGCTGCTTAAGCTCCTTGACCTCTTGAATGGTCTGAGCTTGCTTATCGGAAACTTTGCCGTAGTAGAACAGACGGTTGAGCATATCGCTCAGGTCATCGACACCCGTCAGAACCTGAAGCAGGCTCAGACCGCCGGTTTTGTACTCGCCGGCGACATAGGTCGAGAGCTTGGCCTGACCATCGGCGATCTCTTGCTGCTTTTGCGTGATCTCGCCAGCAGTCTGATCGAGCGCCTGCGTCTGCGTGGCGAGCTCATCGTAAATCTGCTGGGTTTGGGTACCGATCTGCTCGAGCTTCGTACGAGCAGCGGCAAGGTCGGATGCGGTATCGGCGTAGGCAGGAGCCGCGAGGCCCAAGCCCAAAACACAAGCGAGGGTTGCCGTAGCAGCGCAGCGTGCCATGTTTTTGTGCGTGTTTGCTGTGCGCATGTAGCTTCCTTTCCAGTAACTAAGGGTAACGGCTAGTCCACCGTCACCAGGCTAAAGAGCTCCACATCGTCATCAGACGGCGTGAGCTTCTCGCGCGGGTTGAGAAACGCAAGCTCAAGGATACAACCGTAACCGACAAGCTTTGCGCCCATATCTCGCACCAGTTTACCTGTTGCCTCGACGGTTCCGCCCGTCGCGACCAAGTCGTCCAGAATCAACACGGTATCTTTAGAGCTGATAGCGTCGGCATGGATCTCAATTGAATCGGTGCCGTACTCGAGCTCGTAGCTCTGGCTTACGGTCTCACGCGGCAGCTTGCCCGGTTTACGTGCGGGAACAAAGCCGGCGCCAAGGGCTACAGCCACCGGTACGCCAACCATAAAGCCGCGAGCCTCGGGACCCACGACCTTGGTGATTCCCATGCCGGTAAAGTGCTCGGCGAGGGCATCGGTCATGGCTTTGAGCGCCTCGGGATTGCCAAAGAGCGGCGTGATGTCCTTAAAGATGACTCCGGGCTCGGGATAGTCGGGGATATCGACGATTTGAGATTCGAAGTCGTACATTGCATGCCCTTTCAATGGGTTGCCGAAATTTCGGCAGCGGTTATATGCCCGCGGTGGCTGTGCCGGATTGCGAAGGGGCGACGACCTTGAGCGGCTTTACGAGAGAATCCTCGTGCGAAGCCGGCGCGGCTGTCTCTTCGTTTTTGGCCTTGGTGGACTCGGAGCGAGTGATTTCCTCATCGAGTGCATCGATGTCGGCGTCCTCGACCACGGCGTTGAGCGACTCAAAAACGCGGTTCTTGAGCAGCGCAGTGTGCACACCTTCCGTCAGGTCGTGAAGCTTCTTAAACGCACGCTCGAGCTTGGCGTCGCGCTCGTCATCGGAGGTATCCATTCCGAGCATGCTCACGAGCACCTGCTCAAACATCGAGGACTCGCGGTTGGCGGAAGACACGTACTGACGCAGGTTGCGCGGCTCGATATGGAAGCGTGACAGCTCGGAGCAGTAGCGGATGATCGGGAAATCGCGACCATCGACGAGCTCTCGATTCTGCGGACTCTTGATGATGCGAATGAGGTCGTTCTCGGCGAGCGAGCGGATAAATGAAATCTCGACGCCCAACATATCGGGAATGGTCTCGATGGGATGCAGCTTTTGCTTAGTCTCCTTGGGCTCCGTCTTGAGCGGAACATCGGATAGCAACCCCACCTCGTAGGCGAGCGTTGACAGGTCCGTGGCGTTTTCCAAGCGCTGCTTAATCACGTTGAGCGGCATGTAGCGGGTCTTCTGCAAGTGCAGGATGACCTCCAGGCGATCAACGTCCTCCTTAGAGTACTGACGGTATCCCTTAGGCGTACGATGAGGGGTAATGAGCCCCTCATCCTCTAGAAATCTAATTTTTGAGTTCGAAAGATCGGGGTATGCGCCTCGAAGTAGGTTGACGACTTGGCCGATACTCAGATAGTTGCGTTCGGCCATTCCCTACTCACCGGTTTCGATGCGCTCCGGCGTGCTCTCGTGGTAGATGAGCGTAAACGTACCGATCTGGACGGAAGAACCGTCGTGCAGCGGGGCCGCGTTGACTATGGCACCGTCGACCCAGGTGCCATTGAGCGAGCCCAGGTCCTCGATGCGAGCTCCGAGGCCCTCGCGAATAATGCGCGCGTGGCTGCGCGAAACAGTCATGTCGTTGAGGAAGATGCCGTTCGCGGGATCGCGGCCGATGGTGGTCACGTCGTCCTCGAGCTCAAAAGCGGCACCAGTCTGCGGACCCTTGACGATGGACAGAACGGGGGCGGTGATGCGCACGTTGGCCATGAGGTCGGGAACGGTGACGTCGCTTGAAGGCACGCGGAATACGCAGGTAGCGTCAGCAGTCTTATCATTCTGAGGCATATTGTTAACCATGTTGTCCATGACAACCCCTAACTTATCGCGGACGTGCCGCAAATAATGAACCGTACGTAATCATACCCCAACGAATCAGTCTTCGATTTCAGGGTTCAGAAAGTCGATGTCCTCGTCCTCGGGATGCGCGAGAGCCTGTTTAATGGCCACTCCGCCCTTAATGGAGTAGATGACAGCCGTGAGCATGGAGAAGATCACGCCGCCGTACACAAAGAAGATGCCGAGGGGCACCGAGCTTCCGTTGAGGCCCGGGAAGGCCGTAAGGGTTGAAGGTAAAAGTTGCAGGCCGTCAACAACGGGGAACCCGAGCAGCATGAGCGAGAATCCGGTCATGAGCAGCGCTGTGGCAATCTTTCCGGGGAAGACGACATCGATGGGGCGACGGTGATAATGACGCACGATAAGCGTGCCGATGCCCAGATAGATGTCGCGGCCAATAATGAGCACGCAGACCCAGATGGGCAGCTCTCCGCGGACCACCAGTCCCAAGACGCCGGTGAACAGCAGCGCACGGTCGCAGATGGGATCCATGACCTTGCCGAGCCATGAGACCGTCTTAGTCATGCGGGCGATCTGACCGTCCATCCAGTCGGTGGAGGCGGCAACGGCGTAGATAACGATGGCGATGACGCGGTTGTTATCCGTCACAAACAGGTACAGAAATACCAGGGTGAGGATCAGGCGCGTAAAGGTGATGAAATTGGAGATCGTAAAGATCTTATTCGACGGGTAATCGGAAGTGCCGATAAGCTCCTTTTTGATCTTCTTTTTGATGCCCACAGGACTCCCCCGCTGGTTAACGACAAAACTTTCGATACTATACCCGTTCCGGCGATGTCTATCCAGCGCAGCCATAGAGAGTCCAGACATGTGGAGGGCGGTTCTGGGCTGTGTGGGATTCTGCATTCGTGTACATCAGCCTCCAAACAAGTCGAATAATGTCGATTTTGGTGGCTGGTGTACACGTTTTGATTCGGTGATTACATCGAGCGGGAACGTTGTTGCATTAAGCAAAATAATCATGGTGATTAAAAACAAAAAAGGTCAGGCACTAGGTGCCTGACCTGCAAACTTCTGGTCGGGACGACTGG
>OIYU01000506.1_pt1 | contig 29076 bp, 49 predicted proteins | sample 1588321 | NCBI WGS metagenome assembly OIYU01 (sample SAMN03283258) | human gut metagenome | biome: human-associated habitat; material: feces | host: Homo sapiens | place: USA | collected 2013 | reverse complement strand
TACCCAAGTGGTGAAGGGGCTCCCCTGCTAAGGGAGTAGGTCGGGAAACCGGCGCGAGGGTTCAAATCCCTCCTTCTCCGCCAGGCTGAGCCTGGACGCAATTCGCGTTCCAGGCTCGGCTTTTTCTTTTGCCTTTTCGCCCGCGTTTGTAGCGAGTATTTTTCTGAACAGTCAGACAAGTTAAAAGCTGCATTTTGAGAAATCAAAATGCAGCTTTTTCGTTGTTCACGGGGGTTCAAGGGAGATCTGTTTCCTGGCGGCTAAACAGGCCGGGCCCGGGCGCGTAAAACGCCCTGGGCCCGGTTTTTCTTTTCGCTTGATTCCCTGCGCTTCTAAGCGGCGCCGCCTCCCCTGCAGCAGGAATTTCCAAGGCGTTATGCCATCACCGTCACAGGCAAAAGGGTGTCACTTATTCCGCAGGGACAGGGCCAAGAACACGGCCCCCACTGCCATACAGCCCACGCCCAGTCCCAGTGCTGCGCCAGAGGCAAAGTCCCGAAGGGGGTCTCCCCCGCCTCTCACCAAGGCAGCCAACAGGCAGCCCAAGAAAAACAGACCCAACCCTGCCGCCCGCTGGGGATACCCCCTCAGCCAGGCCAAAGCCTCCACTGCCAGCTGCCGGAAACCCTTCTCATCCATATAATGGCACCTCGCTCTCCGGGGCGCGAACCTGCGCCCCATCCTATGGGGCACTGCACAGGACAAGCAGGGTTCCCCTTGCAGCGCCTTTCTTTTTTCAGCATAGCAAGGGTACAGGACACCCGCAAGCACAAACGGGTAAAATCTCTGTAAAGAAAACGCAATGCGGTCCTTCGGCCTCTCTGCCTTCGGCACAGAGGAAGTCACTCAATTCCCAACCGCTCCTTCAGGGACAGCCGTCCCGTGGGGCCCAGGGCGCTGAGTGCCGCCCCGAAGGCCGCCTCCTCCTGGGCCTCCACCAGGGAGAGGGGCATGGAAAAGGTCTCGGCCAAGGCGCGCTGAAGGCAGGGGTTCCGGCGCACCCCGTTGCCGGAGGCCACCAGCTTCTGGGGCGGAAGCCCCGCCCCCGGTTTCATCGCCTGATACAAGCTGTAAAGTTCCTGGGCCATGCCGTAGAGCACACCTGCGATAAAGCCGGCGGGATGGAGGTCTTCCCGGCGGAGGCCTTGGACAGAACCACTGGCGCTGGGATCCTCCCGGGTGCCGGAAAAGGCGGTGCACACCTGCCAGGGACGGCTGGGCGCATCCGCTAGTAGGCGGGCCATCACGTCATACTGGGGCTGGTCCGGGGCTCCGGCCGCCACGGCGTACTCCCGGAAAAAGCCCTCTAAGGCGGCGTAAGCGGCGCCCCCGCACAGAGTAGAGCCCACCAGCAGGCAGGAGCTGCCCAAGAAGGGGCGGGACTCGGCGCCCGGCGCTTGGAAAGGCCGCTCTGCGTACAGGGAGATCTGGGCCCCTGTACCCACATTGACCAACAGGGTCTGGCGGGCCTGGCGGACCGAGCCCAAAAAGCTGGCCTGGTTATCCCCCAGGGAGACGCTGACGGGCACGCCCCGGTACTCTCCCAGCAAGGAGAGCTCCCCCGTGACCGAGGGGAAAAGGGCGGGGTTCATCCCCACAGACCGGGCGATCTCCACCTGAAAAGAGCAGGAGGCGCTGTTATAGAGACCCAGGGCCGCCGCCTGGCTCTGGTGGAGCAAGGGGCGTTCCCGGCCGGTGAGGGCCATGCCAAGCCAGTCCGCCAGGGTGCAGAAGCTCTGGGCTTCCGGGGGCACCAGGCCCATTTTCAAGTTGTACAGATGGGTGCCCATCCCATAGCCCGGGGCGCAGCGGGCGCCCTTTTCCCCCAACAGCTGGCAGGCACTTTTGCCCTGGGACAGGGGAAGCCCTCCCCGGCCGTCCTGCCAGGTGTACAGCGGGCTGAGGGCATTACCCTCCCCGTCCACATAGAGAATGCCGTGCATTTGGCCTGTCAGGCCGATGGCGGCCACGTCCGGGCACTGGTCCAGAAGGCTGTCCAGGACCTGGCGCACCCGGAAGAGAACACTCTTCGGGTCCTGGGCCCGCTCCCAGGAATGGGGGCTTTCCAGAAATCCCCCTGTTTCCAAGGTCTCCTTTCCCCATACGGTCAGGCTGGGAAAAGAAACCACATTGACGCTGATGCTGGTGGTTCCCAAGTCGATGCCAATGCTCTTCACCGTTCACGCCCCCTTCTTTGGCTTTCATTATACCGGCCGGGGCAAGGGGCTGTCAAGGCGCGCAAAAAGGCCCCCAGCCTGCGCTGGAGACCTTTTCTTCGCTCGATGTGTTTTCAACCTTTGGGGCGCATCAATACATGCCGCCCTTCAGGACCTCGTAATTTTCAGCATTTCAGAAAACGAACAGAAAAGTGAATTTTCGTAGAGTTTTCAAGGGTTTACGCCGCTTTTCCGCTGTCCAAAATTTGTTAGTACATTCTCCGAATGTTCACACAATTCTACGCAAATTCACGGCCTTTTGGCGTAAGTTGTGGCGTAAGTTTTACCCCCATATCAGAGGTTGGCCGCAACCTGTTCAAACGCCCTTTCGACAGACTCATAGTTGCTGTGGGTGTAGACATCCAAGGTGACGCTTGCGTTGGAGTGTCCCATGAGGTATTGCAGGCTTTTCACATCCAAACCGGCTTGCTGCGCGTTGGTGCAAAAGGTGTGCCGTAGAACATGGGGCGTTACTTTGGGGAGCGCGTTGCCAAACAGTTCGACATACTTTCTCTGCATTCCTCTCATGTAGTTCTGCAAGTGCATACCCACTTTGGGCTTTCCTTCTTTGTCCAGAAACACAAACCCGGTGTATCCATCAACCAGCATTTCCATCTTGGGGGACCCCCTGTCACGCAGTACCCGGCGAAAAGCCATATACACACTGTCCGTCATGGGAATACAGCGAATGCCACTCTTTGTCTTGGGTTCTGTTATGAAGTACGGTTTTTCGGCGGTTCGGCAAAGTTGGTGCCTGACATAGATACAGCGCCTATCAAAATCAATATCTGGACGAGTGAGGCCATACAATTCACTGACCCGTAGGCCAGTTCCCAGCAGAATCACAATATCGTCGTAGTAATTGTCGTTGCCGTACTCCCGGATGAACTGCAAATACTTTTTCTGCTGCTCTTTTGTCAGAGCGTCACGAACAAAAGCATCATTCGGAACAACTTCGGACAACTTAAATTTGAACGGGTTTTTGCGGATTATGTCATCATCCACAGCCATTTCAAAGGCTGGCCGGACAACGCTCTGCAACACACTGATGGTGTTCTGCTTGATCCCACTGTCATGCAGGTCCACGAACCAGCCTTTTGCGTCAGACAACTTCACTGTCCTGATCTTGAGCTGTCCAAATGGGGCGGCATGGACGCGGTTGACGGCGGAGCTATAAGCCCGCATGGAATTTTGTTTAAGTCCCCGTTTCAATTTGATGTAACGGTCCACTAATTCCGCAACTGTGATCTCTCCCGCTGCATAGTCCACACCGTCAGCCAAGTCCCGCTGAATATCGCTCTCTTTCCGGCGCAACTCGGCCAATGTCTTTGCATAGATGCAACGCCGCTTTTTATGAATGTCTGTATATCTGTAATCATAGGTGCCGTTTTTCCGCTGGCTTTCGCCGTCTTTCAGAACACGGCCCTTATTGTCTCTGCGCTTTTCACTCAAGACCTATCTCTCCTTCCTAAAAAAGCGCAGATAGGGTATGGTTAATTATACCACACCGAACCTGCGCTTTCCACTATATTGAGTAGGCCGCCTCTAAAAATTTTTCAAAGGCTTTTCGCTTAATCATGCGCTTGCTGCCATTCCAAAGGACAAAGGGGCAGTTGTCCTCATTGGTCATTTCTCGCAGTTTGTTGATGCCAATTCCAAAATAGGCGGCGGCCTCCTCCATGCTTAAATTTGCCTTTTCCCAAATGGGAACAACATCAGAACGGGCCATGTAGTTACCCCCGCTATTGCTATCATACTGTTTTTCTGGGTTTATGGGGTGAAGTGGAGCATGGCGGCGAGGAGCCTGCCTTGCATCTCGGTCTTCATCTGCGTGTCCACGCCGTATTCGGTGTGCCCGCCCTCATCGACGAAGGCGTGGGTGCACAGCCCGTCGATGGCGGAGTCGAAGTGTTCCAGCACCTCCTCGGCGGCAACGGGGTCCCCGTGGGTGGCGGCGACCACGGTTTCGTAGGTCATTGCCCGCACCTCCCTTCCAGCAGGCCGCGCAGGAGCCGCAGCGCGGCGTTCCGGCGGAACTGGACCGTGGACCGGGGGATGCCGAGATGGGTGCCGATCCTGCCGTCAGGCCATTCGGCGAAGTAATGGAGCAGGACGATGGCCTGTCCGTCCGCGTCCAAGGCCCGGATGGCGTCGGCCATGTCCGGATCGGCCACCGACACGCCCATGCCGCCCACGTCGAACAGCGACTCGAAGCAGTGCCCGCAGTCCGGGCATGAGAGCCGGTTCAGCTCGGCCTCCCGCATGTCGCAGAACAGGCGGACACGCTTGGCCCTCCGGTCCTGCCTCCGGGCGATGTCCTTCCTCGCGTTGAGCAGGGACTTCCAGCAGTAGGTGCAGAACATCCGTACCGTGGCCTCCTGCTCCTCCTTGCTTTTTTCACAGTTTGCTATCATGGCAGTTTGCCTCCTTTCTATCTTTCATCGTAAGACACGAAAGGAAGGGTGCTGCCTGCCAAGAAACGAGGCGGTAAACGGCGGTTTGGCGCCGGATTCAGTCTTTTTCCCGGATGCCCAGCCGTTCCTCCATGGAGCGGCGCATGAGCGCGGCCTTGGAGCGGCGGCGGGAGGCTCCGGTGAACTCGATGGGATAGCAGCGTTCGGTGATCCGGTCGAAGATGCGCTGCCATGGGCTTGAGGCCGGGGGCTGGTAGATGTCCTTGAGGGGGATGTTGGTGGTGATGACCATGGGCCTGCCGGACCGGTAGCGCCCGTCGATGACGTTGTACACATGGCCCAGCATGTATTCGGTGCAGCGTTCCGCGCCAAGGTCCTCGATGAGCAGCAGGTCGCGGCTGAGGATGCGGTCGAGATTGGCGCGGCGGTCCGCGAAGGAGGATTCCATCAGCGAGGCGATGCCCGCAATGTCGGTCTGGTAGGCGGAGAAGCCGAGGTCGATGACGGCGTTGGCGATGCAGGAGGCCATGAAGGTCTTGCCAGTGCCCACACCGCCCCACAGGAGCAGCCCGCCGGGATCGGACGGATCGAAGGTCTCCGCGTAGCGCTTGCACAGCTCCGACTGCCGTGGTGTACGCCCATCGTCCGTGGCGAAGGTGCAGTCCCGGAGGAAGGGGCTGCCGTGGAAGCAGGCGTCCCGGAGCCGCTTGGCGCGTTCCGCCGCCTTCCTGAGCCGTTCCTGCTCCTCCCGCTCCCTCTGCTCCCGCAGATCGCATTCGCACAGGACTCGCACGATGCGCTCCTTCCCGCCGAACAGGTCCATAGCAGGCAGCCTCCGCTCCTTGGGCTGGCCGCAGCGCCCGCAGATCAGCAGGCCGGATTCATCCCGGTAGTCCTCCCCCGGCAGAATGCGCTGCTGTTGTTTGTCATCCATGTGAATCCACGTCCTTTCCATCGTCAGTAGAGGCCCGCGTCAAGCATGTCCTGCGCCACACTGCGGTCCACCTTGTTCTCTTTCATGATCTGCTCCACCGTTGGCACCGCTCCCCCTGCCTGCGCAGGGGTTGGCGCGGACGGCGAGGGCAGTTCGTGCTTTGCCCATGTGCGGGCCATGAGCCGCCAGTCGTCCAGCGGCTTGCCTGTCTTCGTGGCCCAACCGTGCCGCTCGAACCAGTCGAAGAACCGCTGCGGGTCGATGGGCAGGCGCTCCGCGTGGATGAAGGCCGTGACCTCCTCCAATGTGGGCCGTCCCGCCCGTTTCGATGGGTGCCCGTTTTTTTCGTCCCCAGCTGTAGATGTATTATCTATATCTATATCTAATTCTTCATCTTTACCGGAATTTTGGGCACCCTCCCGGAGGCCAGTGTTTTCAAGGGGTTCCGGGGTGCCCACAGGGGTGCCCGGTTGGGTGCCCATGGGCAGGGGTGGGCAGCCCATTTGGGCGCCCAAGTGGGCACCTTTTTGGGCAGGGGTGGGCACCCCTGCTTGGACATCCCCTTGGGCGGGCAGCCCACGGTAGGTCTTGAGGTAGCGCTGGACCGAGCTGCGGGGCACGCCCGTCTCCTGTGCGATCTGCACCTGCGAGGCGTCCGGATGGGCGGCGAAGTATTCGTGGACCACCTGCTCCCGGCTTTTCTTCGGCTGGGCGGCTTCCAGCCGCTTGGCCTCCCTGCGGGCCTCAAGCCTGCGCAGACGCTCTTCGTCCACGATCCGATCCCAGTCCGATATGACGTAGACGCCATCCACCGCCTCGATCATGCCGAGCCGTTCGTAGGTGTGCAGGGCGAGGCGCACGGTGGTGAGGGATTCGTTCACGATGCCCGCGATGATCTCCTCGTTCAACGGCATCTCGGACTCCTTGCGTCCCGTGCGCAGCACGAACCTGCCGCCGGTGTTCTGCCCGCCCACAAGGGCGACCAGCTTGAACCAAATGGCGATCATGGTGTTGGACTCCGGCATGGTCTCGATGACCTTCACACGGGGGTCATCGAAGAAATCGAGATGGAATTTCACCCATGTGAGCTTCATCGTGCCGCCCCCTCCGTCTCCGAAGGGACCACGCCGAACCTGTCCAGCACCGACAGTGCATAATGTGTGGCCTGCGGTGGGTTGTGGGTGATCCGGCACAGCTCCTCCTCGGTGAGCGTCCTGCCGTCCTCGCAGCGGAGGAGGTAGCCCCCATCCGCATCCATGTCCATCGCCCGGACGCGGAGAAAGAGGAAGCGTATCCACAGGCAGATGATCGTGTCACCCGAGGGCATGGCCTCGATGACCTTCACGCGGGCGTCGTCGAAGAAGTCCAACGGGAACCGGACGCAGTACTCCTCGTCCTTCATGTTCCGCTCCTTTCCTGCCATCGCAACAGAATCCTGCATTGCTATTTTGCTATCATACTATATGGGGTGGATGGCGAGGCCCCGGAAACGACACGCCGGGTGCCGTGCCTTCTGCCAAAGGCAAGTGAAGCGCCGGGTAAACCGTTGTATGATGGAGGCGTCCTTTCTTTTGGATTGGGTTACCAACTCAAAAAGGATCGAAGCCCACCGATGCTTTCGCGCCGGTGGGCTTCGTCCCCCTCGTAATACCCGCTCAGTTCCACCCCTGCTGGGGCTGCCATGACTCCCCCTGCGGGGACCACGGCGTGTCCTGAGTCTCATTGTCATTGCCGTCAGCCGTCACGGAATCCGTGGTGGGGATGTCCGAACCGCCATCATTCGTGGCGGAAACCTCCGTCTCCGTCGGCCCGGAGGCGGACGCATCCTCCTGCGGGGCGTCAACCTCCGCCTGCTGCGTCTCCTGCTTCGCCTCCGCGGCCTGTCCGCGACGGAAGGCGATCAGCGCGTCGTGGGCCTCCTCGGGGGTGCGCTCCGGGCCGACGAGCAGGGTCTGCATCTCCCCGGCGTGATCCACCAGCCATTCCCGCAGCGCTTCGAGGTCGAGCCGGGTCCAGTCGCAGCCGGTCACCGTGAGCACGGTTTCGCCCAGCGCATGTGCGAGGTCGGTGCGCCATTCGCGGGCCTGCTTCTGCTCCCGCGCCAAAGCCTCCCTCTTGTCGAGCTTGGCCTGTTTGAGCTGTTCCTTCAGTTCGGCGATGTACTCTTCCAATTCGCCGCTGGACTTCATCTTCGTTGGCTTCATGGGCATGTCCTTTCGTGTAACGGTTATCGGTACCCATTTTGTCACAAGCCATGCACAGGCACCGCCAAACAGCGGTGTCCTTTGGATACCGGTGCCGGTAAAATGGAAACGGCGGAGTCACCGTTGCCACACGAAAGGAGACGGAAATGAGTGCATTCAATCCCGCAGGACTGGTAACAGAATACGGCCAACTGGATACTTTGCTGACGGACGGTCAGACGCCCGGCAGCCATACGGATGACCTGTTCCTCAACATGCTGGACCAATACGATCAGGCGACCGGAAGCGACGGCTACTTCGACCACGACGGCATGGTGGACGAGCTACTGGACGCCCTGAACCGGCGGCTGAACCCCATCGGACTGGAAGCAAGCCGCAGCGGCATGGTGTACTGCAACGTGATGGGCGCTCCCGACCTGCACGAGGTGGTCGGCGCGGTGGAGGCGTTCATGGAACAGGACCGGGACCGCATCACCCAAAATCATGATGCCAGCAACCGCCCGGAGCTTCGGGACCTGTGGTACGACTACGCACCGCTCGAAGGCATCGACCAAAACGGTGTTCGGCACATCATAAGCCACGATCAGGTCACGCTTGACGAAACCGGCGGATTCACCGTGCATGACGACGACGGCAACGCCGTCACCTACGACTGGTACCGGTTCACCGTGGACGTATCCGATGATTTCAAGAATCCGGAGCATGTGCATTACGACTTCACACCCGAGGAGATGGCCGCGTTCGTCACTGGCGAGTTCGTGAATCCGGATCATGCAGCCCGTGAGGTCGCCGCCCGCAGCGTTCACCAGCATCCGGTTGATGTAGAGGTGTCCGCGTTTGTCACCGGAGAGTACGCATACCGCCTTTCCTATGACGAGGTGACGAACGGACTGTCCGAGGAGGAGAACCCCTACACGGGCCTGCCCGAGGTGGCTCCCACCGGTGAGGGGTTCCACACCATGGTCCGGCTTGAACGCTTCGATCCCGAATCATGGGAATGGGACGAGATCGACTCGGAAAGCGTGGACGGACCGGATGCCGAGGCGTCCGCACCCTACGATGACGCCGAACGGCGCATCATCGCCCGCAACGGGCTTGAAGACCGGCGCATCGAGGTCGTAGCCCCATGGGGTTCCCACACCATCGAACCGGAGCCTTCTCCCGCCGTATCGGAGAAATCCGTGAGCCTCAACGCTGAGGCCAAGACCATGCGCGACGCCTCACAGGCCCTCGACGGCCATGACGCGGCGGCCAACGAACGACCGCTGGATCGATGAACGCTTCGGATTACGCCAACACCTCCGGCAGCTTCGGATGCCGGGGGCGCTTTGCAATCAAGGAAAGGAGTATGGATGACGCCTGCTGAGAACAAGGCCCTGCGGGAAAGCATGGGCCTGACCCTGAAATGGCTGGCGGAACGGTGGGGCGTGACGGTGCAGAGCGTGAAGCGCTGGGAGGGCAGCCGCACCCCGCCACCGCAGATCGCCAAGGACATGCTGGACCTCAAAAGGAAGTTCGACGCCGAGGTGCAGAGACTCGTGGAGAACGGTGGCGAGGTCGTGGAGGTGCCCCGGCGTGATCGGGACTGCACCGGCTCCGAGCAGTCCGCCGCATGGGCGCGGGCCGTGGCCCAGCGTGCCAAGGAACGGCGCGGCCTCACCATGGAGTTCCGGGATGCCAACGATACGGAAAAACAGTAATAAAGCAATCCACAAAAAAGGTAAAATGGTTTGATAGTATCGACCGGAACAGCCGGTTTACGTCGTGGCCGAGGTGTGGATCAAACCCGATGGGAAAGCCCTGCGCGCTTCGCGCTCCGGTCTGCTTTCCCTCGGGCCTAAACTGGGGCCGATCCTCCCGTGGTGTGAACGACAGGGGTGGTCAGGCAGGCGGACATACCGGAGGACACACTTAACTATCTACCCACATTCTTATCTTCCTATTATGATAGGATGATAGTAGACGGGAAAGGAGCGTGCACGGTGGTTTGGCTGCGGAAACTCGAATGCAGGATCAGGGATGCGCTTCAATCTCTCCGGGGGCGGATAGACCGGAGCCTGTTCGATGCCGCGCGGGGAATCTTCGCCAGCCAATACAGGATTCTGACCATGATCTCCTCGATACCGCCGGTGGCGATGTATCTGGCCCTCAGCGTATCCCTCGTGGCGTATCTGATTCTGGGATACGAATAAAGCAAAATGTCATTACATCTTGCTATCATGATAGCATTCCATAGATCGATAAGGAAAGGAACCAAGATGACGGACAAGAACGTGATCGAGGATACCGCCCCGGAGGGAGACATCCCCGAGGACAACGCCAAGGCTGCCGACGGTAGCGGCTGGAAGCAGTGGAGTCTGATAAAACGGTTCAGGTTCGTCTGGAACGGCAAATTCATCATGTCCGGCGCGGACGAGTGGAGGCACGCTGGCTGGCGGAGGCGGAGCTGGATTATCCTGAAGGCCACGGTGTATCTCGCGTTTCTCTATTCACGATCGGGGCCATCGTGGATGCGGTGGCGGCGATGCTCCTGTCTCTCTGGATGCTGCTGGCCTGATCCCATGGGCCATGCGGATTGGCCCGCAGCGTGGTATCATGGAATTGCAGTGCTCCTGCATATGGTTGATGTGATGAAGGCCCCCGGTTCGTCCGGGGGCCTTTCCGTATCTGCGACACGCCACTTCCGCCGTCTCACTATTATGCTACAATGATAGTATCCAACAAGGAAAGGACGTGGCAATGGAAACCCTCTACTTCGACGGCAAGCCGGTCAGCATCACCCTCACCGGCCTTGAGAAAAAGCTGGCACGGACCATCCTCGATCTCTCGGCGGGCGAGGACGGCTTCGAGCTGTACAACAACGATGTGGCATTGTTCGAGCAGGACCCCGGTGAGCCGGTCTTCGGCTGCAACTTCGAGCGCGTCGAACACATCGAGTGGAAGGATCGCAGGCAGCTCGGCGCTCTGCTCACCTCCCTCGAAAAGAAGCACGTCCTCTACGTGGAGGAGGACCCCCACGACGGCAATGGCATCTGGTACTGCCACAAGGTCCTGAAGGCGCTGGCAGCCTGAATCATCAACCGCCCGGCCCGCAGGGCCGGGCCTCCGAACAGCGAAGGAGAACGGCAATGTCGGATTATCTGGTCAGGGTGGCAATCACCGGGATCGTGGAGCACATCGCCCCCGGCTACTGGGCCACGTCCATCACCTTCACCAAGAGCGTCATCGTGGAGCAGGAGCAGAGAAACAGCATCATCGGCCTGTGCGACATGCTCCGGCACATGAAGGAGAGCGCGGACCACACCGCCATCGGCACGCTCACCAACGCGGATGGATACCTGTTCGAGTTCGCCTGCGCCGATCCCGCCGTCATCGCCGACTGGTTCCGTCAGGCCGGGATCGACTGGCCCGGCGGCGAGTTTCCCTGCATCGCCGGTGACTCCGCCGTGCAGATCAGCGTCGGACGATACGGACGCTGCTGAAAAGTTCTTTCTATCCGCCTAAATATCGAACGGAGTATATCGCCCGATTTGTATTGACAATTTCGTTCGATTTGTGTATAATGAAGATAATAAAGAACATACTGTACATCATGAAGGAGGCGCATATTGTGATCGTAACCGCAACCGAGTTCAAGACCAACCTCGGCAAATATCTGGAAATGGCTATGAAGCAGGATATATTCATTACCAAGAATGGCAAGAACATTGCCCGGCTCACCAGCCCTACCGTCAATAAGCTGGCGGTTCTGGACAGCCTCGTGGGGATTGTCCCTGCGGACTCCGCCATGGATGAGAAAACCATACGAGAGGAGCGGCTTGCCAGACAATGAGAATCCTGATCGACACAAACGTAATCTTGGACATCCTGCAAAAGCGGGAGCCATTCTTCGCAGATTCCTACCGGGCGCTGCGAAAGGCCATTGAAGGCGATGCCGAGTGCCTGATCTCCGCATCCGCCGCCACCGACATTTTCTATATGCTGCGCAAGGCTCTCGGCTCTGCACAGCAGGCTAAGGAGCAGATCGAACAGCTCGCCCAGCTTGTGAGTTTCGCCGATGTGCAGGGTATGGACATACACACGGCCCTCATGCGGGCCATGCCGGATTTTGAAGATGCGGTGGTGGATGCTGTGGCCGAGCGGAACGGGGCCAGCTACATCCTTACCCGCAACATCAAGGACTTTGCCGGTTCGGTGGTGCCAGCCATCCTTCCCGCCGATTTCCTGAACAAGTAAACGTACCGCCACTCAGAACGGGTGGCGGTATTTTTTCGCAACAGTAATCTGCTTTCTGTGATGAAGGCCCTCGGCGTTCGCCGGGGGCCTTTCCGTATCCGCGACACGCCACCACATCTGTCTTACTATCATGCTACAATGATAGTATTCAACAAAGATAGGGCAACGCCCACCGACACCTCAGCAAGGAGCAGGAATGATTAAGGAACAGGCCACCGATACCCTCACCCTCGGCAACGTCAGCGTCACCGAGACCGATTACTGCGGCGGCAAGGTCGCGGTCATGGCTTCGGACGGCATCTATCATTGGTGCGATCTGTGCGAAAAGGCCGAGGTCGCCTGCACGCATGACCACCGGTACGTCTACGACACGGATGCACGGCTCTACGGCACCGACGCCGAGACCGGGAAACGCCGCCAGCTTACCTCGGAGGAGGCCTACTGGTACATCTACGACGGCCAGTCCGATGAGTTCGGGAATGTAGGCGAGAACGCCAGGACGCCGGAGGTGCGAATTGAGGGTGTAGTCCGAGGCACCCATAGAGGAAAGGAATTAAATATGAAATTGCCGAAGAGCATGAGCAAATATAGTGACCGCATCGAGGAAATTTGGTCGGAAGGCGACGACGGGTATTGGGTGGACTACAAGCCCGGTTGGTGCAGCGGAGCGCTTGGCACGCCCGACCTAGGTCACAGTCCGGCTCGGTGCGTCCACACGGAGCATGAGTGGTCGAAACGGGAACTGTGGGAGGCGGTCAGCGCGTCCGAACCGTGTGATTGTGAGGAATGCAAGAACAGGAAACGTGAGGAGAAGCGCTAAGTGCCGACCGCCCGGCCCTGCGGGGTCGGGCACCCATTGAGGAAGGAGCAAAAATGAGTGGAATAGGAACCATGGTGGTCTCGGCGTTGGTGGAAAGCGCCGTTGCCGTCTCGCCCTTCGTCATCGGAGGGATGGTGGTGGTGGCCGCTGAGGCCGTCCGGCAAGCCCGCAGGTTCGGGACCCACGGCGCTTTGCACAGAGCGCTTTATGCCGTGTCGGACCCGGCGCAGGACCCACAATGGTAACGCATGGCGGAATGATCCATCTGTGTGGCGGGAATTGAGAACCGAATGCCCCGGTCTTCAGGCCGGGGCCATCCCTATGGAAGGAGGACATGATGGCGGTGATGGATGGCGAGGGCAGCGTGACGTGGATCACCGTGGCGTACGTAGGCGCGGAACGATGCTGGGAGGCCCACTGCGAGGGGCTGATGTTCCTGTACCCGGTGGACAGCTGCGCTTCCGCACCGACCGCCGCGCGGAAGGCGCTGCGGGAACGGTACCATTCCGAAGGGCTGCGCGTGAAGGTGGACCGGTTGGAATCCCATAAGCATCATGGGCGTGACCTGTGGGACTTCAAGGCGCGGTTCCATGTGCGCTGAGCTGTTGCTGGTGATTCTTTGACCCCGGCGGTTCGCCGGGGTCTTTCCGTATCCTCGACACGCGCCCGGCCCAGTCCTGCTACCTTGCTACAATGATAGTATTCCATAAAGAAAGGAACCAAGATGGACCGCTATCACGAATCGACCACCATAGTCTCCGAGGATGCCACCCAAAGGCTTGTGGACGAACACAAGGCCCGTGTGTGGAGGAATCCCCGCAACGGCGTCACCCGCTACTACCTCGGCCTCGACGCACTGAAGGACATCATCGGCCTCGACGTGAACTTCTACTACAGCGGCAACGTCCGCCGCTGCTCCTACATCGACGCCGAGGGCGAGATCGTGCGCGTCGCCAACTCCCGCGCCTACAACCGCTGGACCCAGACCTTCATCGAGAACGGCAGGGTCTACACAGAGTGGGCACCCTACGGCGAAGACATCGCAGAACTGATCGTCCGCAACATCGCCAAGACCGACGCCGACGAACGGACGGAGGAAAACGAATGACTATCGCACTGATTAACCTTTTCTTAATCGGTTGCGCCATGATGTTCGCCGTACTGACGTATTTTGCTATCCTCTGGTTGATGTGGAAAGGCGTCAGGGACAGCATGAAGAGGTGGAAAGAGATGACGGAGGAGGAACAGAACAACTTCGTCCGCTTGGCCGGCTTCAAGGTGGTGGCGACGGTTCTTCTCTTGGAATTAAGCGGCATGGGCGTGTTCGCCCTTTTCAAGTTATGTCAAGAGGTCCTATAGCCCCAGCCTTGGCAGGATCGCCCCTCGTGGGCGTGCTGAGAATGGAGACACACATTCCTGTGTTGCTGCCTTGATAGCAAGATGTGAATGTGGTGTGCAGAACACGAAGAAGCCACTATTCTATCAAAATAGCTTGCTACACTGGTGGGTGTACGGCAAGGTGAAAGGAGTTCCCGATGGATGTCGGTCATGGTGAATGCGGCCTGTTCGATGCCTTCGACATCTACGATAGGGCGCGTCCCTTCTTCCGGGGGCGGGACGCCTACTCGTATGCGTCCGGGTTCGCCGCCGCCATGGAGGGTATGGGGTATCGGATCGAATGGTGCCACGATGAAGGCATGGCCCTGCGGATCGATGCCGTCACCCGTGAGGAGCGTGATGCGGACGGATGCCTGCGCACCGTTGGTGTGACGAAGGAGGGCGATCTGCTGCTCGACGCACTCCGTGTGCGTCTCGTGCATGTGGGGGACCGGTTCGGTGACGGCCTCTCCTATATATACAGTCTCGAAGACTGCCGGATTCACGGCGGTTTCCTTCCCATGGTGGAGTTCCGCGACATGTCGGCGGCGTTCCGGCAGGCTCACGCCCCCGAAGGCCGGTTCCTCGCCTGCTACTATGCGGACACCCTGCTCAACCGCAGCGCCTCCTGCTGGGACACTCCGTTGGAGACCGCCGTGACGCCTTGGCAATTGGATGCGTGGCAGCGCAGGCATGTGTATGACTGGTTGGAACAGAGTCTGGACGCGCAGGGTTACGACTGGCGTTCGCACCCCATGGACGGGGACAGGGATTTTCGGGTGCCGGAAGACCGGTGACCATATATATAAGGAACAGGAGCAGATCATGAGCATCAACAGGGTGAGCATCGCCGGATATTTGACGCGGGATGCGGAGCTTCGCACCGTGAACGGCGATCTTTCCGTCCTCGGTTTCACCGTTGCCATCAACGAGAAGCGCAAGGACCGGGGGAGCGGACAGTATGTGGACGCGCCCGTGTTCGTCCGCTGCGCGGTGTTCGGACAGCGGGCCGAGCATCTTGCCCGGTACATGACCAAGGGCACGAAGGTGATGATCGACGGCAGACTGCACTACTCCTCCTACATGAAGGACGATGAGCAGCGTTCCTCCCTGAGCGTCGTCGTGGATCAGTTGGAGTTCGGGAACGTGAAGCCACGGGAGGAGAACGCCATGCCGCAGGAGCAGACGGCGGCACCTGCATCCCCTGCTACCACCGATTCGGACTTCTACGATGAGGACGTGTGGGAGCAGACCGGATTATGCTGAGCTTCATCCTTCTTATCGCGTTCACCGTCGTCTGGTATGCGCTGCTGGTCTTCATCGCTTGGGCGGCGGGCGGTATCGTGGCCGCGATCATCGTGGCGCTGCTCATCCCCATCGTCCTGATCTTCTGTGTGGCGATGGGCAGGGCCGCCGAACTGGGCGATCGTCTTCAAATGAAATTCAAGAAAGGACACTGATTATTATGTATACGATTCTATTGCTGAATCAGAAGGGCGGGGTCGGCAAGACGACCATCGCCGACGAGCTGGCGTTCGCGTTCGAGCGGCGCGGCATGACCGTGGCGTTCGTGTCCACGGACCCGCAGGGCGGCAACGTGCATAAGGTGTGCGACGACCCGGACTATGCGGAGTCCTGCGATTTCCAGATCGTGGACACGGCGGGCGTGCTGAAGAACGGCATGGATGACTGGTGCCGCGCGGCGGACATGATCCTTGTGCCCATGCTGCCCAGCACCCGTGATGTGGAGCCGACCATGCGCACGTTGGAGATCGCCGCCGCGTCGAAGACGCAGGCGAAGACCTTCATCATCCTGAACTGCTTCTATGCGTTTGGCCGTTTGGATCGTGACCTTGTGGAGTATCTTGGCAGCGAGAACATTCCGGTGATGGCGAAGATTCCCCGCGCGGTCGCGTTGGCGCAGGCCGCTGCGGAGGGCAAGTCGGTTGCGGAGTACGCGCCGCGCAGCCATGCGGTCCCCGCATTTGAACTGTTGGCAGATGACATTCTGGCTGAAAAGGAGAAGCACAATGACTAACGCATTCATGGCGTCCGCGAACAAGGCGAAGCGGGAGCAGCAGGACATCCAGACGCCTCGCGCGGACAGCGATGATCTGAGGGTCATCAACATCCGCATTCCGGCTGACCTTCATTACAAGGCGAACCTGCACAGGGTGCAGACCGGTGAGAGCGTCACCGCGCTCGTCCAGCGACTCCTGCGCGAGGAACTGGGATGATGGACGCCGGGTTCTGGCTCGGCGTCGCCACACCGTTCGCCGTGCTGATCCTGTTCGGCGTCACCCGCCTGCTGCTTCGCGCGATCTCGGCGCTGATGCGCCTGCTGAACCGGAAGGTCCACGACCGGTTCATGCGCAGGTACGTGTTCCATGAGGAGATCGATGCGGGCGGGAACGTGAACCATGAGCGGAACGCCCGTGAGCTGGCGGAGGTGTTCGCCGCCGCTCCGGGTTTCCGCAAGTTCGTGATCGGCCCATGGCAGATCGCTGTCTGCCGCGACTACCGGAGCGACAGGAAAAGGAGAACGCAATGAGCGTGAACGCTTACCAGCCGGTGCTGGACCCGGCGTCATCCGGGCGCATGTTCTGGTTCGACAAGCATGATACGCGCGTCCTGTTCGGGGACATCCGCGACGAGAGCTGGGAACTGTGCGACGGACGCCGGTTCGATGTGAAACCGGACATGGAGATGGACTACCGAGACCTGCCGTTCCCCGATGGCACATTCCGCATGGTCGTCCTCGATCCTCCCCATCTGCGCCACGTCGGGGAGAACGCCTACATGGCGAAGAAGTACGGGGCGCTGGACCCTGAGACATGGCAGACAGATTTGCGCCTCATGTTCCGTGAATGCTTCCGCGTGCTGAAACCATACGGGGTGCTGATCTTCAAATGGAACGAGGTGCAGATTCCACTGTCCAAGATTCTGAAGTTGTGTGAGGAGAAACCACTGTTCGGGAACAAGCAGCCCATTCTCGAACTATGTGAACGAGGCATACGGATTCGAGTCCAGCAGCCTGCCCGATAGCAAACCTGAAGACGGAAGCCTGTCGATGGTGTGGGAGAAGAACGGCGAAATCCACTCCGGCACACTCAACCTGCTCGACAACAAGGTCAGCATTAAGGAAACCGGCGGCGACTACTTGAAAGTTACAGAACAAGCATCGCAAAAGAATGGAGAATGAATTATGGGCATCGCACAACAGGAAGCGAATCAGCTCTATCCCGATGAGATTTTAAGCACGTCCTGCATGATCGTGGACGACAAGAGCGTGGACCGCGCCATCTACATCGCGGGCCGCACCGCCGAACCGTGCAAGGAGGAGGTGCAGGCGGCTGCCGATACACTCAATACTTTCTTCTGTACTTGTGGGCCGTTGGATTCGATTCCGACCCATCATGAGCTGAAACATTTGGCGGCACTTGTTCTGGACGCCGCGCGAAATGCGGTGATGTGATGGAGAGCCGGAAGGAAGTGACCCGCCGTCTTTCCGAATTGGTGGAGAAGCGGATCACAGGACGGAACATGGTTTGGAGCCGGGAGGTCCCCTTCGACAAGGGTACGTCCTCCGAAAGGCGCGTGGACTATGTGGCGTTCCGGCCTTTCATGCCGGAGCAGCGTGTGGAACCGTCGAGTCTGGAACTGGGGACGTTCGAGTTCTATGAGATAAAATCCTGCATTGCTGATTTCGAGAGCGGACTTGGTTTGACCTTCGAGGGTGATGAAAACTATCTGGTCACTGTGCCCGATCTGGCCGAACGGCTCCGCGTCGAACATCGAATCCCCGATGACTGCACGGCGGTGCTCGTTCCCACGTCGGACTGGTCTCGTCTGCGCCGGGCCTTCGGGAAAGATTCGGACATGCATTACCGGAGCATCCATCGAAGGCGCACGGCTGGTGAATTGCTGCTCAGCATCGTCAAGGGACCGTATCCGCATGTTGGTTCCACACTGCTTCCCCATGATGATGTAAGGTGATCCGGCATGGGGATGACCGTGTTCCTGCTTGTCGCAATCATCGGAACCCTGTTCGGTGTCCCCATGGTCGTCGGCTGGATGATCGGCCCATGCGTAAGGCTGTGCATAAAAACCCACACGGTATGGGCTGGTTTCGCGGTGCTGGCTGTCTGGTGCCTGTTGGTGCTTGCGGCATGGTGCCTGTTTCTGGTCTGGTTCTGCAATACGATCTTCTGATACGAATGGAGTGTGTGGAATGGGCGTAACCATACATTCAAGCACGTCCCCGTGCGGCAATGATCCGGAAAAACTGCGGGAGCGGCTTGACGAGATTCAGCTTTGCGAAACATTCAATGCCGAGTTTTCTTCCGGCATCGAAAGCCCGAGACGCACGCGGCTTCTGGAAAGATTGCGCACCGCGCTTCCCGCGATGCGGGATTGCCTGCTCGATCTAAAGGCGGTGGTGGAAGGCGAACGCTCCCATTACGATCAGGCCGTCGAACGGATGCTGGCGCAGCATCCCGAATTGACGCCCACGACTAACGATGTGTGGGATCAGATAGACCCGGCCACCGCCGGTATCTGGGACTGCTGCGATGCGCTCACCTATGAAGGCTCCCGCGAATGCGGATGCTGCGGACATCGGAGCATCCGAACCTCCTCCCTTGAGAACGTGGCGGGAATCATGGAAGAACTTATCCACCTTCTGGAATCGGAGGAGTGACGGATATGGACTGGGTTCTCCCCATCACCGGCATCATCGCCATGCTGTTTCTCATCGCCTCCATGTTCATGGACGACCATCATGACTTCATCCCTCTACTCATCACGGCTGTGATTCTGATTCCATGCGGCATCCTCACTGTGGGTTGACGCCGGAATCGGAGGCCGGATGCCGAAGCATCCGGCCCCATCGTTTTCGTATTCTGCTTTGCACGATGATGTGCGGTGCCGTTGAAGAAATCTGACCTATGTGGTCTTTGTTCAATGACTTTATTATGGCTCTGTGAAATGAGTCTGTCCGGGGCGGCGGCACCCCGGACAGACGGCCTCCCTGCGCTGACGCTCCGGGAGGCCCCGCGCCGAAGGCACGAATGGAGGGTGGCGGCACCCTCAATTCGCACCTCCGGCGCTCTCGCAAAACCTACAGCTTTGCTCACTTGCAAGATGTACGAAGCGTATATACAATTGCGGTATGACCGCAATTGTATTCTCGCTTCGATCTTGCTTCCGTTCGGCCTTAGTAGCCTGCCGGAAGGGTTCGGAACCCATACTGGGATTCCTCATTTTGGAAAAGCGGCGGCGCTTTTCCGGCTGAGTAACGGTGGCGGCACCGTTCTGAACCTGCTTGTCTATGGACTGATTGGAAGAGGTGAATACAACAGAAAATGGAAAAAGACAAAGCGATTTTAGTGCGCGTTTCGGAAGAAGAACGCAATGTTCTGAAACAGAGAGCAGCGAATGCCGGAGTGTCCGTTTCCGATCTGGTGCGGCTGGCCCTCGTCTATTCGGACCGCCTGACGATACAGACCATCGACATTTCGCCGCTGCGTGACCTCTGCTATGAGCTGACCAAGCAGGGCACGAACCTCAACCAGTTCATGAAATTCCTGAACACCTACGGCGGGGATGCGTACAACAAGGTCGCCGCGAAGCAGCTCATTGAGAAGATCGGCGGCATGATTTTGCGCATCGGGGACGCCATGGCCGCGTTCGAGCGCGAAGCGGAACGCGGCGGCATCCTCATCGTCCACCCACCGGTGGATGAAGACGATCTCTGATTTTGGAAAGGGGATGCACTAGATTGACGGTCATCAAACAGCAGAGTGTGACGGACAGGAGCCATCAGAAGCATCTGCGCGACTACATCAACAACGATAAAAAAGTTCTTCTCCGTGATGAGCAGAACATGACCGGATGCCATGATCTGAAGCAGTGGGCATCGTTTATGTCGCGTACCCGCGACCGATACGGCCACAACAAGTCCGCGCGGAAAAGCCGGGACAAGGAGACCGGTGAGGTCATCGAGGCGAAGAACACGATCCTCTACCATCAGGTGCTGGCTTTTCTTCCCGACGAGTGCGATGTGAACGGTGGAAAGCTCAAGCCCGAGGACTGCATGAGGTTCGCTAAGGAGTACGCCAACCGGTATTACCCGAATCAGCAGATCGTGTTCGCCCTGCACAAGGAGCACTGCAAGGAAGACCACACCTACCGGTACGCGATCCACATGGTCATCAACCGCTCCAACATCGTGACGGGGAAACGTCTTGCCGAGGGCACCGGTGCGCAGGCGAAACGCAACCGGGCCAACCGTGTCCGCACCATGGACAAGGAGTGGGGATTGCAGCAGGTGGAGGAGGGCGTGCAGAACTCGAAGGTCCACGCGAAGCAGCCGTCGAAGATCGAGAAGGAGATCGAGTCGCGCGGCGTCCGTTCGTACAAGACGAACCTACGGGAGCTGTGCCGGATCGCGGCTCGCCGCGCAGGGAACCTTGTGGAGTATCGGGAATTGTTGGAGGGCTGGGGAGTGGACACCCAGTTCCGCAGGGGCCGGATGTATGTCACCGATACGGACAACGCCCGCTACTCATTCTCGGTGACGAAGCTGGACGTCTCGCTGAATCCTGCGGGATTGGAACGTGCATTCCAGAGCAACGCTGCGAACAGCAGCACGAACGGCGCAGACCGCAGCGAAGCAATCCGTGCCGGGTATCTGGCCGAAATCAGGGACGCCTATCTTTCCTACCGGCGTCAGGCGCAGAGCATGAAAGGCACCACGCTCTCGAAATTCCCGAAGCTCAAACTGCACCGTCCGCCCGAGGAAATCGCCGGTGACCCGGAAGTGCGGCGCACCATCCTCGCCTATTGGCGCGGTGCGGACGAGCTGCGCGTGAAGCTGGCATCCGATGTCCCCTATGCCCGCAGTCATGAAAAGTATGGTGAAACAACGGCAGGCACAACAAGTGCGGGGCGAACCGTTACGCACGAGGCACGAGACAGAAAGCAGGAACGGTGACACGCCCAACCGTGGATAGTTAGATAGCATGATATAATGATAGTGTACGCGGAGAAAGGAGAATACCGCGATGGCAACGGACTTTGAAAAAGTGGAAGCCGAAACAAAAACCAGCGAGAATGTGACGCTCGACTCCGAAGCCCAGCAGTCCCGCGAAGCTGGAAAGCAACTGGCGGAGGAAGGCGGCGGGAACAGTGACCTGCTGGCGGTGGCTCGGTCGATGGAGCAGGCGGCGAGGAAGCAGAAGAACCTGACCCTCGAACTGAGGCAGACCACCAAGGCGGTCGCCGACGCGCTGAAGGAGATCGAGGCTATCGTCGCCCATATCCTGTGCCATGTTGTTCCTTCCTTTCTCCCGCCGGGGCGGGCGTATTGGGCTGCCGTATCCCTTCCATCTTACCCGTGGCACCTCCTTTCCCGGCAGCCTCATTCTCTACACGACGCGGGATACGACTGCTGCCAACGGGGAAACGAAAAAAGGCCCCGATCCGAAGACCGGGGCCGAAGGCAGTGATTGGGCTGTGTGATAACAGACAACATTTGGAGGTATTACGAATACACATCCAACCATCGCCTGACAAAAAGGATACCACAGGAAACGGAGGACTCACCGGATTCATGGTGGACATAAAAATCCCCCGAAGGTGGAAAACCCTCGGGGGTGAGTTTCATGAGAGAAGGGGCTGAAACCCAGAAATCGGAACCATCAACAAACCATCGGACGTTTTGAACTCCGTTCCGTGCCTTCGCCCAATTCCATATTCTACGGGAAGCGCTTACCCGACACGCCGAAAAATGGAATCCGGTTTTGAAAGGTGGTGCGGCGGATGGATGAGTCTGTTCCGAGCATTGTATGCCATCCGCCGCGCTCCCCACTCTATACGCCGTCGGGATGGGACACGCCGGAGGGAAAACAGAGAAAATTGGCATCGCCCTATAAAATAGGTTGTATTTCTCCTATTATTCGGGTATAATAAGAGGTAGGAGGTGTTTCACATGGTTGTGGATACGAAGAACCTTGTCTCCATTACGGAGGCGAACCAGAATTTCTCCCGTGTCGCCCGGCTTGTGGACGAGAACGGCGTGGCCGTCATCCTGAAGAACAACGTCCCGCGCTATGTGCTGGTGGAGTTCAGCCAGATGGAAAACGAACAGACGGCGGAGGACGAGGGCGTGCTGGCCGTATCCCGGCGTCTTATCGCCAAGAACCGCCGCGCCTACGAGGAGCTGGCGAAATGAGGACCCTGTCGAAAAAGCAGGTCCTCGCCCTGCATTCCGACCTGATACGGGAGTTCGGAGGCACGGAGGGGATTCGGGACGAAGGGCTGCTGGAATCCGCCTTGGCCGCACCGGGACGCACAGTGATCTGTTCGGCAAATAAAGGAAAACCGCCGTATAGGGGAATCCCCTGTACGGCGGTTTTTCCATGCTCGGTTGGGCTGGCATATCAAGGCCCGGCCTGTCTCGCAAAAACAGAAACCCTATGATTGCTAGTATCCCTGTGCCTTTGTTCCTGAAATAATAAAAATACCCGGTACTCAAACAGAGTGAGTACCGGGTATTAGTTACCCTATCATGCGCTTCATTCGTGGCGTAAGTTTGGCGTAAAATTTCGCTCTAATACGGTTTTTTTGTGGCGTAAGTTTGGCGTAAATTCGCTTTTCTCTACGCTGGAATCCAGTCATTTCAAGGGTTTTCGGCATCTATCAGTACATGCCGCCCATCTCGCCGCCAGCCGCGGGGGCAGCGGGAGCGGGCTCTTTGATATCGGCCACCAGGCTCTCAGTGGTCAAAATCGTAGCGGCCACAGAGGAGGCGTTCTGCAGGGCAGAGCGGGTCACCTTGGTGGGGTCCACAATGCCGGCCTCAATCATATCCTGGAACTCGCCGGTAAGGGCGTTGTAGCCGTAGCCAACCTTGCCGTCCTTCTTCAGCTGCTCCACAATGACAGAGCCCTCGATGCCGGCGTTGGCAGCGATCTGGCGCACAGGCTCTTCCAGGGCCTTCAGCACAATGGAAGCGCCGGTCTTCTCATCGCCCTCGGTGGAATCCACATAGGCTTTCACAGCGGGGATGGCGTCGATGAGAGCGGTGCCGCCGCCGGCCACAATGCCCTCTTCCACAGCGGCCTTGGTGGCAGCCAGAGCGTCCTCGATGCGGAGCTTCTTCTCCTTCATCTCAATCTCAGTGGCAGCGCCAACCTTGATGACAGCCACACCGCCAGCCAGCTTGGCCAGGCGCTCCTGGAGCTTCTCCTTGTCAAACTCAGAGGTAGTGGTCTCGATCTGGGCGCGGATCTGGCTGACGCGGCTCTTGATGTCCTCAGAGTTGCCAGCGCCGTCCACGATGATGGTGTTCTCCTTGTCCACCTTCACCTGGCGGGCACGGCCCAGCTGGGAGATCTGGGTGTCCTTCAGCTCCAGGCCCAGCTCCTCGCTGATGACCTGGCCGCCCGTCAGGGTGGCGATATCCACCAGCATCTCCTTGCGGCGGTCGCCAAAGCCGGGGGCCTTGACAGCCACACAGGTGAAGGTGCCGCGCAGCTTATTCAGGATCAGGGTGGTCAGGGCCTCGCCCTCCACATCCTCGGCAATGATGAGCAGCTTCTTACCGGACTGGACCACCTGCTCCAGCAGGGGGAGGATTTCCTGGATATTGGAGATCTTCTTATCGGTGATGAGGATATAGGGCTCATCCAGCTCGGCCACCATCTTGTCGGTATCCGTGGCCATATAGGGGGTGATGTAGCCCCGGTCGAACATCATGCCTTCCACGACCTCGCTGTAGGTCTCAGCGGTCTTGGACTCTTCCACGGTGATAACGCCGTCAGAGGTGACCTTTTCCATGGCGTCGGCAATCAGCTGGCCGATCTCGTCGCTGGAAGAGGAAACAGCCGCCACACGGGCGATATCCTTGGTGCCGGAAACCTGATGGGCGTTCTTCTCAATGGCCTCTACAGCGACCTTAGTGGCCTTCTGCACGCCGCCGCGGAGCACCATGGGATTGGCGCCGGCAGTGACGTTCTTCATGCCCTCGCGGACCAGGGCCTGGGCCAGCAGGGTGGCGGTGGTGGTGCCGTCGCCAGCCACATCGTTGGTCTTGGTGGCGACTTCCTTCACCAGCTGGGCGCCCATGTTCTCAAAGGGGTCCTCCAGCTCCACTTCCTTGGCGATGGTGACGCCGTCGTTGGTGATGAGGGGGGCGCCGAACTTCTTATCCAGCACCACATTGCGGCCCTTGGGCCCCAGAGTGATCTTTACGGTATCCGCCAGCTGGTTGACGCCGGAAAGCAGGGCCTTGCGGGCGTCCTCGCCATAGATGATTTTCTTAGCCATAGTATGTCAAATCCTTTCTTCTCTCAAATAAAAATCAGAAATCAAAAGAATGGGATAAACGCAATTTTTATTCCACAACGGCCAGCACGTCGCTCTGCCGGACGATGGTGTACTCCTCGCCATCCACCTTCACTTCTGTGCCGCTGTACTTGGCGCAGATGACCCGGTCGCCTTCCTTCAGGTACATCTTCACCTCTTTGCCATCTACCTCACCGCCGGGGCCCACAGCGATCACGCGGGCGATCTGGGGCTTCTCCTGGCTTTTGGCAGCCAGCACGATGCCGCTCTTCGTGGTTTCCTCTGCCTCTTCCGTCTGGATGAGCACTCTGTCAAAAAGGGGTTTGATCGTCATAACACAACACCTGGGCCTGATAGTATTCTGAGATTTGCGGCCCATTCCTTTCTCCCCGCCTCTATCTGACGTTTTCGCACTCTGCGGGGGAGAATGCTAAAACCGCTGGAATATTCAGCGAAAAAGGAAATGCTCTCGTGGTCCGCCAGGGGCCCTTCCCCCGATAGGAAGGATCTGGCGTCTCGGGAATTTAGCACTCTTTATTCCCGAGTGCTAAGACTATTGTAGCCACATGGTCAGTAAAAGTCAAGGGGCTTTTTTGAAAAAATTGACTTTTAACATTCTCTTCATAAATTTCAGCCTGCTCCCCGCAAAAAACGGGCGGCAGAGGCCGTCCATTTTACAGGGGTTTCTTGAAGTTCCGCTGGAGCTTATTGCCCGTGTATCCCAGGCTTTGGTAAAAGGCATGGGCGCCTTTCCTGGCCTCTCCGGAGACAAGACGCACTGCCACTGCCCCTTTGGAACGGGCCCAGGCTTCTCCGGCGGACAGGAGGGCCCTGCCCACCCCCTGGCGGCGCCAGGCACTGGAGACGGCGATCCCCAACACATTCACCATGTGGCCGGCATAGAGCACATCATACTCTTCCAGATGAAGGTAGCCCACCACCTCTCTCCCCCATTCCGCCACAAAAATTCTATGGGCAGGGTTTGCCAGGCATGCCTGCAGCTTAACAAAGGTCTTTTCCCGGGGATAGTCGTAGCCCATTTCCTCCCGGTTTAGGCGGGTGATGGCGGAACAATCCGCCAAAGCCGCCTCTCGAATGATCCGTTCCATAAAGCGCTCCTTTCCGCCTTGCCTGCTGGAACAAAAAAGGCCGCCGCAAAGCGGCAGCCTCTTGCCGGACTTACTTGTCCAGAACCCTTTTTACAGTGGCTTCGATATTTTCCGCGGACAGGCCGAACTCCTTCAGCAGGTCCACAGCGGGGCCGGAATGGCCGAATGTGTCGTTGACGCCAATCTTGGTGACGGGAGTGGGATACACCTCGCTGAGGTAAGAGGCCACAGCCTCCCCCAGGCCGCCGATGACGTTGTGCTCCTCTGCCACCACAATGCGGCCCGTCTCCTTGGCAGCCTTCAGGACCAGCTCCTGGTCCAAGGGCTTGATGGTGTGAATGTCGATGACGCGGGCGTCAATGCCGGCTTCCTCCAGGGACTTGGCGGCCTTGACGGCCTCCTGCACCAGCAGGCCGGTGGCGATGATGGTGATGTCCTTGCCGTCCCGCAGGGTAATGCCCTTGCCCAGCTCGAACCGGTAATCGTCGTTGTTGTGAACGCTCTCTACAGCCAGACGGCCCAGGCGGATGTACACCGGGCCCACATACGCAGCCGCAGCCTTAACGGCGGCCTGCATCTCATAGTGGTCGGCAGGGTTGAGCACCACCATGCCGGGAATGGAGCGCATAAGGGCAATATCCTCGCAGCACTGATGAGTGGCGCCGTCCTCCCCCACAGAGATGCCTGCATGGGAACCCACCACTTTTACGTTTAGATGGGGGTAGCCCACAGAGTTGCGCACCTGCTCGAAGGCGCGGCCCGCAGAAAACATGGCAAAAGAGGCCGCAAAGGGCACCTTGCCGCAGGTAGCCAAGCCGGCAGCAATGCCGATCATGTTGCACTCCGCGATGCCGCAGTCAATAAAGCGTTCGGGGTACTTCTTTTTGAAGATGCCGGTTTTAGTGGCCTCCGCCAGGTCGGCGTCCAGCACCACAATGTCGGGGTTCGTCTCAGCCAGGGCGGTGAGGGCTTCCCCAAAGCTCTCACGGGTGGCTTTTTTCACCATTTCAGCCATTCTGCAGCACCTCCAGATTCTCCTTGAGTTCCTTCATGGCTACTTCATATTCCTCTGCGTTGGGGGCCTTGCCATGCCAGCCCACCTGATTTTCCATGTAGGAAACGCCCTTGCCCTTGGTAGTCTTGGCGATGATGGCAAAGGGCTTGCCCTTGCAGGCCCGGGCTGCGTCAAAGGCTTTCTCCAGCTCGTCAAAATCGTTGCCATTCACGGTGATGGTCTCAAAGCCGAAGGCTTCAAACTTGGGTTCGAAGGGAGCAGGCCCCCCTACCTCTGCCACGGGGCCGTCGATCTGCAGGCCGTTGTAGTCCAAAATGACGCACAGGTTGTCCAGCTGATGGTGGCCCGCAAACATAGCAGCCTCCCACACCTGGCCCTCTTCGCTTTCGCCGTCGCCCAGCAGGGTGTAAACCCGGTAGTCTTTCTTGTCCAGCTTGCCGGCAAAGGCCATGCCCACCGCGGCGGAGATGCCCTGGCCCAGAGAGCCGGAGCTCATGTCCACACCGGGGGTGCCCTTCATATCCGGGTGGCCCTGAAGCATGGCGCCGATATGCCGCAGGCTCTGCAGTTCCTTCTCGTCAAAATAGCCCCGCTGCGCCAAAGTGGCATAAAGGCCCGGAGCGCAGTGGCCCTTGGAAAGCACAAAACGGTCCCGGTCCGGATTTTTGGGATTCTGGGGATCAATGTTCATTTCCTTGAAATAGAGATAGGTGAAGAGATCGGCCGCAGAGAGAGAGCCTCCCGGGTGGCCGGATTTGGCGTGGAACACGCCTTCGATGATGCCGAGGCGAACCTTCGCCGCGGTGACCTGAAGGTCTTTCCGTTCTTGAGCGTTCATGGCTTGTCACCATTCCTTTCCGCCGTATTCCTTGCAGTGCTCATACAGATACGATTGTATCCCATTTTGCAGAAAAAAGCAATCCTTAGTTTTCCCGGTTGCGGGGGAAGTTTTTCCGTGCTAGAATGGAGAAAACTTTGAGGAGGCGCCCATTGTGAATTATCCCTGGATCTTTGAAGAACTGACCCAAAAGCCCGGCGCTGTCCGGGACTTTAAGGAAGAGTGGCAGTGGACCCGCTTCCAGGTGGGCGGCAAGCTGTTCGCCGCCATCTGCAAGGACGGGGCCGGGAACGACGCCCTGCTCACCCTGAAACTGCCGCCGGAGGAGAACCGCTTCCTGCGGGAACAGTACGAGGACATCCTCCCCGGCTACTATTGCAACAAGGAACACTGGAGCTCTATCAGGCTGGAAGGCAGCGTGCCGGACCACCTGGTGGGGGAGCTGATGGAAACCTCTTACCGGCTGGTGCTGGCAGGACTCTCCCAGAAAAAGCAGCGGGAAATCTTGGGGGAATAGAATTTTCCCGCATAACGGGGGCCTTGGGGTACAAAACTAGCTGTGAACCCCATTTGAAACGCCGCGCTACGCGCTAGGAAAGGAAGGTCCTCACCATGAAGGAACAGGCTGGACGCATTGGAAATCTGCCCGCCAACATCAACATTATGAACCCTGTCCCCAACAAGGACGCCAAAACCATCACAGGCCTCATCCGGAAAAACGGCAAGGTCTCTGGATATGAGCTCTCCGATGGCCGGGTGCTCTCCAAGCGGGAGGGCGTGGCCCTGGCCAAGCAGGGCGGCATCCGTGGCGTGGCCATCGCCAGCCGCAACGGCAGCGAGTATCTGCGCTCTCTGCCCGATGGCAGTGAAAGCAACAACCTGGGCGATCTGCCCACCGCTCCCGACGGGCTTCGCTGACACGCAGCCCGCCCCCACAGGCGCGCAAAAAGCCCCTGGCCGGTTTCCCGGTCAGGGGCTTTTGTATCACGTTATTTAGAGACAGTCATCCAAAGAAGGACGATTACTCGGCCATCTTCTTCAGGCGCTCGTACTTCTCCACAGCGTACTTCTCGGCGTTGGCGAACAGCTTCTCGGCGCGGTCCGGGAAGGAACGGGTCAAGCTGTTGTAGCGCACTTCGCCCATGATGAAGTCGCGGTAGGAAGCGCTGGGAGCCTTGCTGTCCAGCTGGAAGGGGTTCTGGCCCTCGTCAGCGCGGCGGGGGTCAAACCGGAAGTTGTGCCAGTAGCCAGCGGCCACAGCCTTCTTCTCCTCCACCTGGGAGACGCCCATGCCGCCCTTGATGCCGTGGTTGATGCAGGGAGCGTAAGCCAGGATGATGGAGGGGCCATGGTAGCTCTCAGCCTCGGAGAAGGCCTTGATGCACTGGTTCATGTCGGCGCCCATGGCAACCTGGGCCACGTAGACGTAGCCGTAGGTCATGGCGATGCCGGCCAGGTCCTTCTTCTTGGTGGCCTTACCGGTGGCAGCGAACTGAGCCACGGAGCCGCAAGGAGTGGACTTGGAAGCCTGGCCGCCGGTGTTGGAGTACACCTCGGTGTCGAAGA
>OIYU01000500.1_pt1 | contig 29239 bp, 26 predicted proteins | sample 1588321 | NCBI WGS metagenome assembly OIYU01 (sample SAMN03283258) | human gut metagenome | biome: human-associated habitat; material: feces | host: Homo sapiens | place: USA | collected 2013 | reverse complement strand
CCCCGTCTCCGCGTCGCGAGGCGGGCAAATCCTCGATTTCGGCTTTCAACAACCCGCAGGTCAGGCAGATGCGTCAACTTGTCACATCTCGGCTGTTGAAAACTCGAGTTTTCAACAATCCGCAGGTCAGGCTGATGCGTCATTTTGTCACAACGATGCGCCAGGTTGTCACATCGATGCGTCAACCTGTCACAACGATGCGTCATTTTGTCACAACGATGCGCCAAGTCGTCGTATCGGCGCGACCTGCGAAAACGTCGAGCAGGATGAATCAACAGCACCATCATCTAGCTGGGAAAATGCAGCAAAACCGCAGGATAGCGGTTCGGGCTCACCGAGCAACGACGTATATATAAATAATAATAAGAATAATAATGATAATTATTTTTCTTATTCTTCTGATTATTCCGACGAGAGAGGTGGACTCCCTGTAGAGGATGGGGATTGCGGCTCAGACGATGTCGGGGGTTGGAGTGCCGAGGTCCGTTTCGCGGCGCGTTTCATCGCCGACTCGTCCCCCAAGCACATCGACGGCATCTTCTTCGAGAAGACCATGGCGGCGATTCGCGATGCCATGGACTCGGGCGCCACGGCCGATGAGATTTGCGACGCCTGGGGTCTGTACCTCGATGACCTCATGACGCAGAACTCAGAAGGCGGCTCGGCGGCATTCAAGCGCTATGCGATGTTCCCGCTCAACTGGCTGCGGCGTGCTGATGGCTTCAGGTTCTACTTGAAGAGGGTCCGCTCAAAGGCTGAAAAACTGGCTGTCGCATCTTCCGATGACGCCTCCGAGGGCGAAGCCGAGTGCGCGAACGAGGCCGAAAGGCTCGCGAGGAAGTACTCCCTCACCGCCAACAAGACCACCTCGGGCATCATCTGGACGTTCATGGGCGATTACCATTCCGCGATGATCGCGCCCCGCGCACAGAACCGCCGCGAGGCCCTGCGCTACATGTGTTCCGTCAAGGGCATCGAAGTCCCCAAGGATATCGAGGAAATGCCTGAAATCTAGGATTTGATTGGAGAAGCAATGGGACAATTGCCTGCAAACGCCCCTTCGCAGGCGGCTCACAGCTCACGTAACCGCGCCAGACGCATGAAGGCCGCCCGCTCTGAAGCGAGGCGCTTGGTCAAGGAGGCACTGATCAGGCGCGATTATGCGCTTGAAAAACTTTCCCAAGCCGAAAACGCCCTTGCGCAGCAGGCGAGTTTTCACGAAGCGGAACATGCGGAGTATGCCAAAAAGCTCGAGGAGATTTCCGCCCAGCGCGACGAAGCCGTCGAAAGGGTCAAGGGGCTCGCAGACATCCTAACCGACAGGGATTCCCTCGCCGAGCGCAACTCCCTGCTGTTCGATGAATCCGAGAAGCTCAAGCAGTCGCACTTGGAGGCCCTTGACTCCCTGAAGGGCGAGCGCGAGAAGTCCCAAGGCCTTTTGGAGCGCCTTGCGGAGCTGTCGGGCGAGGTCGAAAGCGAGCGAGGCGAAAAGGAGGAGTTCCGCAAAGAAGTCCTCGGCCTGCGCTCGAAAATCGAAAATCTCAGCGGCCTCTCAAACGATGAGGTCAACGGCCTCGTCGCCAGGGCGCAGGCCGCCGAGGAGCGGTCGGGCGAGCTATCCCAGAACATGGCCACCCTCCAGAACCAAGCAGAGGATTACGAGAGGCAGCTCAAGGAGGCCAAGGACGACTACGAGCGTCTCGTGAGGGTCACCAAGGAGGAGCTCCAGAAGCGCAAGCACGAGCTCGGCGAGATCTATGACATCCATGAGGGCGAGCTGGAGACTAACCATGAGCTGATGAAAGACAATGCGGCCCTCACCGACTCCATCGCCAAGGCCAAAGCCGAGCTCGAGACGGTTTCGGCCGAAAGGGACGAGTTGCAAAAGAAACTCGCCGACTCCTCAGCGCGAGTCGAGGAACTCGAATCCTCGCTCGACGCCGAGCGAGAGGGCACCTGCCGGCTGCGCGTCAGCGAACAGGAAAACGCCGGCAGGCTCAACGACCTGGCTCAAGAAAAAGAGGCTCTCGCCAGGAGTCTGGCCCAGACCCAGAAAGCCCGCGCCGATGCCGTGGCGGCCCTCAAGGCCGCGCAAGAGAAGAACGACCTTGTCCAAGCGGACCTGCAGGCGGCACGGGAGGAGTCGTATCGCCAGCGCCACGATCTCGAGCAGAAACTCGGCGATTTGGAGCGCGGCAACGCGCGAATCCACGAACAGGCACGGACGGCGCAGAGCAAATTTGACGAGAGCACGACTGAGTACGAAAGGAAGATCGACGAGCTGCAGAAAGCACTTGACTCCAAGCAGCTCGAGCTCGACCGCGCTGTAAACGATTCGCATAAGGGCGATTTCGAGCGCCTGAAGGCGGAGGTCTCGTCAGAGCGCGAGCGGGCCGACCGAGCCGAGGGGAAGGCGCGGGCGGCGGACCTGCTGCGCGAAGAGCTCACCTCGGTTCGCGGCGAGCTGGAAGAACTCCACGGGCAGCTCGCGGATTGCTCCACCCTCAGGGAAGACCTCGAGGACGCCGAGGCGAAACTCGCCGACCATATGGCACGCGCCAGCGACGCCGAGGCGAAAGCGAGGGCGGCGGAGCGCGATTCCGCCAGGCTCTCCAGGGAACTCGAGCGCGTCAACATGAAGCTCGCAGAGGAATCCTCGCGAGCGGACGGGGCCGATGCCGCCCTGCGCGATGCGGATGGAGTCAAGAGCCTCGCGCTGCCCCATGGACTTCTCCCGGGGGAGGAGACCACGGTCGCCCTCGGTTCCGGATTCCAAAAGTTCCGCGTGCAGAAGATCGTATACAGGGCAGATGGAACCATCTGCGTCGAGAACGAACGGGGACAATCCGTCCCGATGGGAACGTGGCACTAAGGCCGCAATTTTTGTTTTGGGCTGGTTGATATTGAGCCGGGCGGTTGAAACAAACCGCCGCGGCACGGGAGGATGAGCCCGCCTCCATCCGTTGTAGCTTTCACTGTGGCCGGGCATGGGGTCCGGCCACAGTGAACACACGGAGGTAGAGGATATGCCAGCCAGCGCAGATGAAGTAGGCACCAAGTTGAGCAGTCTCCTCGACATGTTCGGCAGGGAGTTGCTCAGGTCGAAAATCAATGAGTCGACTCGCTTGAGGCAGGAGGCCAAAGAAGCCAGGGCAGCAGCCGAGGGCCTATCGAACCACGGCAAGGGGATGAGAAAGCAAGACTATACGACGACTTGGTTCGATTCCCCCGCCGAGGCGCAACAGACCCTACGCGAGCTGAAGCAGCTCTCCCCCGAACTGTTCGCGAACTCCACCGTCATCGGCCACTTCCTCGTCCATCCGAAAGACAGCAAGGGGAAAGATGGCAAGCGCGGCCACGCTATCCAAGACGCCATCTACGACATCAGCCGCGACCATCGATACGCCGCCCGCGCCATCAACCTCGACCGTCTCGAGAAGAGCAAATCGGATAAGGGCTATATCAAAAGCCAGCCGGACGGCGATTGCACGCGATTCACGTTCGGCGAGTTCGGTAACGAAGGTGAGTCCTTCATTGCGGCATATTACTGCTCCGTCCTGCAGGATTACGATATCAACGCCCGTCACGTCGGCAACCAAGTCATCCTCAACAAGGCCGATGAGGCCCGCGGCATGCAAGTGCTTGACCTCGAAAAGCAGAAGGTCGAAGCCATGGGCCCCGAGCGTGGAGAGATGTTCATGCGCCAGCGCTTCATGGACCGTCTCGGCGTGGAATACGAGCCCCCGATGATCGAAGAGGACCCGGACGATTACGACGATGCGGGCAACGATGACGTGGGCGGCGATATGGGCGCCGAACTGCCGACATCCGAAGTTGAGGCCGATCTTGAAGACGGCGACCGCGAACCGGATGAGGTCGAGCAGACCGGTACCGAACCTTCCGCCGATGGGAAAACCGGACCGGAATCCACGGAGGAAATCGCCGAGGAGGAGCTTGCCGAGAAGACGGTTGAGTCCTCGCCGGCAACCCGATCCGATGGCGAGCTAAGCGCCGACGATGCCGACGAGATGTTGTCCCGCGAGACCCGTAAGGCCGAGCTGCACGAGGACATCTCCAACAGCAAGACGACCGCAGATTGCGTGCAGGCCCGTCCCGATACCCATAACGGCGACCTCTCCACCCCCTATGCCGACGGGCAGGACGCGCCGGGCACCGGGGACACGGACGGCGACGGCATCCGCGACGCGGCAGAAGACCGAGACGGGGACGGCGTCCCCGACAAGATCGACCGCGACGCGGAGTATATCGACGACGATCCCGACTACGAGCCCGTCAGCATGAAGGAGCGCACCGTCGATGAGCTGATGAGCGACAAGGGCGAAGAGGCCGCCTTCGTGGCTTCCCGCTCCGCAGCTCAGGCCGAGAAGGACGTCTCACTCGAGACGGTGAATCGATAATGAAGGTCACGAAGGAGGTGGCACCGCTCCTTGCCGCCGCGGGTGCCACCATTCCCTTCGCCTACCTCGGCAACAGATTCGTCGACTGCGCCTGCTCGTATTCGGATATGCTCGAGGGCATCACCGCGGCGCCCTCGGAGATGTGGGGCTATATCGCCCAGCAGCCGTTCCATCTTCTGGTGAACGACGCCGGCATGCTCGGCATGCTGCTCGGAATCTGCATCCCATGGGCAATCGCCATGGTGTGTCTCGTCCACGTGCAGAAGAACACCCGCGTCGGCGAGGAACACGGATCTGCACGCTGGGCGACACCCGAAGAGCTCGCGCCGTTCATCGAGGACAAGAATCCTGAAGGCAGCGCAAATGCACTGCTCCTGTCCAAAAACACCGGTCGAGCGTGGAGCCGCGAGGGATTCTCGATGAACTACGACGGCAACATGAACGTGCTCGTCATCGGCGGCTCCGGTGCCGGCAAGACGCGCTACTACGTGAAGCCGAACGTGTGCCAGATGAACAGCGACCTGTTCATCACGGACCCGAAGGGCGACCTGCTCCTCGACGTAGGAAACATGCTCACGGACAACGGATACGAGATTCGCTCGTTCAACACGTTCTTCCCCGACCGTTCGCTCATCTACAACCCGCTGCACTACGTCAGAACCGACCTCGAGATCCAGTCCTTCGCAGGACTCCTCATCTCGATGACGACCCCGCCGAAGTCGAGTGCCGGCGACCCGTTTTGGGAGAAATCCGAGAAGATGCTCTATATGGCGCTCATCGCGTTCCTGCGAGACTACTGTCCCGCCAGCGATTACCATATCGGCGGCCTGCTCAAGCTGCTGTCGATGGCCAAGGCATCGGAGTCCAACGAGAACTTCAAGAGCCCGCTGGACCTCATCTTCGATGAGATCGAGACCGGCATGCGCCGCGTCAAGCGCCAGCCGAAGAATCCCGAAGTCCAGGAACGTGCGGCGGAGAACCCGACACCGCCCGATGCCCCGGAGGAAATCACCGTCTATACGGGTTCGGACGGAGAACGCTTCGATCTCGTCCCGTCCGCCTTCCGCCGCCACTCGGACAACAAGCGCCCATACGACAACGTACACAAGAACGGCAAGCGCGGCTTCGACCCCACCGAGGACTATGCCCTGGAGAACTACCGCAAGTTCCAGTCTGCGGCCGGTAAGACGCTTAAATCGATCCTAATCACCTGCAACGCGCGTCTTGCGCCGTTTACTGCCGCCGAGGTCAAGAAGCTCGTCGTCGGCGAGGACCAGATGCACCTCGAGCGCTTCGGAGACCCCGACTCGAAGAACGCCATCTTCGCCATCTTCGACGACACCGACCAGCGGACGCTCGGCTTCCTTCACGGCATGATGGTCTACCAGACGGTGCGCGTCCTGTGCCACAAGGCATTGGAGAAGTACAACGGCAAGCTCCCCCGCCCCGTCAACTTCATTCTCGACGAGTACCGATCCCTTTCCCTTCCCGCCGACATCTCCGGCTTCATCTCCGTCCTGAGGTCGCGAAACATCGCGATGTCTGTCATCCTGCAGGCGAAATCGCAGCTCGCCGAGTTGTATGACGAGGCGACGGCGGATTCCATCGTCGGCTGCTGCGATACGGTCCTGTACCTCGGCGGCGGCAAGGCCAACAAGGGAACCACGTCCACCTGCGAGTTCATCTCCGATTCCTGCGGCCAGCAGACCGTCTTCCAGGAGAACTACTCGCAGAGCCATGGCGGTCAAGGCAGCTGGTCGAAGAGCGGCCAGACGGTCGGTCGCGCCCTCATCGATCCCGCCGAGGTGGCGAAGCTGCCCAAGACGGAGTGCGTCGTGCTCATCAACGGCGCAAACCCCATCATCGATGAGAAATACCCGCTCACCGAGCACCCGAACTACAAGCTGATGGCGGATTCGCCCGAGTTCGATATCAAGAAGTACATGGCCGAGAAGCGACGCCGCGAGGAACGCGAACTGTCTGCCCGTATCGCGGCCAAGTCGAGAGCGAAAAGCCTGCACAGGCCAAAGCCGAATCGTCCGAGCGCCTCCGGCGGTAGGCACTATAGGCCATCCGATGAGAACAAGGGCAGTCAGGAGGGATAAGGACCCGCGCCTTTAGGAATTATGTGCAAGGGGTTCCCGAGGTTTCTCGCCGAACCCCTTTTTACTTTCTATCCGAATGTTCTACCTGCATAAATACCGACGTGTTGCCGCAGCGGCAAGACTCGGGAGCCTCATGGACGCGCCGTGTATCTTCGTGATGTCCATGAGGTCGGCACATCGCCGACCCGTATCCGGTACGGAGGATCGCATGCCTGTCGAAGCATCTGGAAAAGAAAAGCGCCGGACCAGAGACGGCCCGACGCCTTGACGCGCGGTGCGCACCCCGACCGCGAACGGTCTACCTGCATTCCCTTACGGGCCCCAAACAGTTCATGGGTGCGCTAGACAGGAGATGACAGCGGTTCTCACGAACCTCTTCACCCTGGCGCCTCTCGGCGCATAGGAATAGTAGCACATTCGGCGCATTTGGACCAATGAGACATTTTCAAGCTACATGGTCGATTTAGCGCATCTGCGCCGACTTTTCTGAAAGGATCACATATGAACCCGATTTACCACGCCCTCGCCGTCGCCACCGTCCAGCTCGGCCAACTCGATTCCGCAGGCGGCATCCTCGGCAATATCACTTCCCTGCTCAAGGGCGGCATCCAGATGCTCGGTGCCATCATGGTCGTCTGGGGCGGCGTCACCATCGGCATCAACGTCCACAACGGCGCATCCGGCAACGGCGCCGCCATCGCCGCAGGCGTCGGCACGCTGATCGGCGGCGTAATCGTCTCCGCCGCGGCGCTTTATTTCGGCACGCTCGACACCGGCTGGGTGCGAGGCTAAGCGGGTGCTGTCGGTGCCTGTCCACAAGGATGTAACCGAGTATCAGCCCAAAGTCATCGGCGGCCTCACCGCACGCACGATCATCTGCATCGGAGCGGCGGTGGGCTGCGCCTTGGCTTTCGGCATGCTCTGCACGTTTGTGTTCCATGTGGATATCAACGATGTCATCTACCTTGTCTGGCTCGCCGCCGCACCCGCCGCGCTGCTCGGCTTCTATACGCCCCACGGATTGAATTTCGAGAAGTTCGCGCCTCTGTGGCTCGCGCACAACTTCAACGAGCAGTGCCTGGTCTACGTCAGCGCCAGCAACCGCGGCGAATTCAAGGCCGAGGCGGATGCACTCGAGAAGGAATATGCGGACGCCCGCGGTAAGGCCAACGGCAAGAAGCTGGAAAAGCTCTACAAGACCAACGGCATCGAGATGTGGGAGCCGGGCGGTGCGCTCGAGCCGATGACTATCAAAGACCCCAACAAGAGACAGATTGAAGACTTTTGGAGCGACTAATGGCTAACAAGGATGAGAGCTTCAAGAATATGGAGACGCTCGCTGCTGGTCTCCGCCGCCCAGGCGAGGTCGGATTCGAACTTGATCCCGAGTACGCGAAGATGAGCAAGCGCGAGCGCAAGCGCTATGTCAAGAAGGTCCACAAGGAACTCGACCGCGAGCTCGCCGGCAAGCGCAACGAAATCCGCGACGCCCGCGCCGCCGCGAAGGAGGCCGAGCGCACGCAGGCCAAAAGCGCCGCCGAGGTAACCAAGAAGCTCAAGGAGCGCAGCTCCAAGAGCGACAAGCTCACCGCCGAGCAGCGCCGCCGCCGCGATAACGCGAAGAACGTCGTCGACGCAATCGGCTACAACCGAATGTTCGAGAACGGCATCTGCGAGGTCGAGGACGGCTATTACTCCGAGACCCTCTCCTTCGACGACATCACCTACCAGAACGCCCGCGACGACGACCAGAAGACCATCCTCGCGGCGATGTGCGATATCTACAACTACTTCCCCGCCGACACCACGGTGCAGTTCTCCGTCATCAATACCCCGCTGCGCCACGACCAGATCCGCGACCGCCAGTTCTACGACCCGTCACGCCAGGCGAACGATGTCCTCAAGGAGGACGCCGAGACGATGAACGAGGTGCTCTCCGATAAGCTCGCGGAGGGCGTTTCGAACATCAAACGCGCCCGCTACATGACGATCGGCATCCATGCCAACAACCCCATCGAGGCACGCACGCGTTTCTCGCGCATCAATACCGACCTCACGGGCAATTTCGAGCAAATCCGCTGCGACGTCACGCCGATGACGGGACTCGAGCGCCTCTCCGTCCTCCAATCGCTGTTGCGCCCCGACCGTAAGTTCTCGTTCGATTATGAGCGCGACCTGTCGATCTACAGCCCCGACAGCTCCAAGGATTTCATCGCGCCGATGAGCATCAACTTCAAGCCCGACGGCTCGAACATGTACTTCAAGGTCGACGACAAGTACTGCCAGGTCCTGGTCATGCGCAAGTACGACTCCCCCCTCGAGGATACGGTCGTCGCCAACCTCGTGAACATGTCGATGCCCATCGAGGTGACCTGGTACCTCCAGCCCATGGAGAAGGCCAAGGCAATCAACTTCGTCAAGACCCGCCGCGCTTGGATCGACGCGGAGACCATCGAGGAGCAGAAGAAGGCCGTCCAGCAGGGCTACGACTACTCGATCCTGCCCTCCGAGCTGCGCTATTCCCGCGAGGAGACCGAGGACCTGCTCACGCAGCTCCAAGGCCAGCAGCAGCACCTCTTCATGTTCTCCGGCCTCATCTTCACTTGGGCGGAGTCCCCCGAGAAGCTGACCGAGCAGGTGCTGCAGATCCTCGACGTCGCGTCCTCTGCGGGCGTGCAGGTCGAGACCCTCGAGTACCGCCAGCGCCAGGGCCTGAACTCGATTCTGCCCCTCGGCCTCAACCATATCGAGATCTCGCGACCCTTCACCACGTCGGAGGCGTGCATCTTCGTCCCTTTCGCCACCCAGGAGCTCGAGCAGGAGGGCGGTAGCTGGTACTACCAGAACAAACTGTCGAACAACCTCGTGTTCGGCAATCGAGCCAACCTGGCAAGTCCCGTCGGCTTCATCTCCGGCAAGACGGGATCGGGCAAGGGATTCTTCGCCAAGAACGAGATCGAGGGAACGCTGCTCTCGAAACCCGACGACCAAGTGATCATCTTCGACCGCGCCGGCGAATACAAGCTGCTGGTCGAGCATGCGGGCGGCACCTATGCGTCGTTCGGCGTCGGCCTCAACGCGCACCTGAACCCGCTCGGCATGGACAAGCGCCGCGAATCCGAGGATTTCGGCACGCAGGTCGCCTTCAAGGCGGACGCCATGATCGCGCAGGCGGCTGCGGCGGCCAACGAGACCATGACGGTGTTCTCCGAGGAGGAGCGCTCCATCATCCAGCGCTGCGTCGAGAACATCTTCCGCCGCTACAACCTGGAAGGCGGTCGTGAGCCTATCCTCGAGGACTTCTACGAGGAGCTGAAGCTTCAGCCCGAGCCGATGGCGCAGAACATCGCACTGCGCTACGAGCGTTTCGTCAGCGGCTATTCCAACTTCTTCAACCATGAGACCGACATCGACCTCACGGCCCGCACCGTCGGATTGAACTTCAAGGACGTGCCCGACTCCATGCTCGTCTTCGCGCTGATCTCGTTCTGCGAGACGGTGCGAAACATCATGTACAGCAACTTCGACCACGGCCGAAGGACATGGCTATACATCGAGGAGATGGAATCGCTGTTCAAGTACCCGTCGGTACTCAACTACTTCCGCCGATTCGCCAACGAGTGCCGTAAGTTCGGCATGTACCTGACGGGCATCACGCAGTCGACCGAATCCATGATCCGCAACCAGGACGCCAACGCCATCGTCAAGAACTCCGACTTCATCATGCTGCTCAAGCAATCCAAGGAGGACCGCGACTACTGGGCGGATGCCTTGGGGCTGTCGCCCCTCGAGGTCGCCTGCATCGACGAGGGCGCCCCGCGCGGTTGGGGCCTCCTCGTCTTCGGATCGGCCCGCGTGCCGATCAAGGGCGAGTTCCCGACCGACAACCATCTCTACGAGCTGTTTTCGACCGACCCGAACGAGTGGGCGGAGAAGAAGGCCCGCGAGGCCCTCGAGGCCGCCAAGCACGGCGATGCCGCCGAGGACGTGGCCCCGCAGGACGAATTCCGCCGCCGAAAGCGGGTTCGCGGCCGCAAGAAGAAGCGCACCGAGCCTAAACAGGCCCCCCGGGATTCAGAGGTCGAATCCGACGATTAGCCAAATGTGGAGACGGGCAGTTGCCGCAGCGGCAACTGCCCCCCATGTTTCCGGCTGCCGGGTCGATACTTCGACACCGTAACCACTTCGATTCTGAAAGGAGGATACCTTGCCAGACGCTTCCAAAAATGGAAACTCAAGCGCTGCGCCCAATTCGAAAAATAGCAGCGTAGCGGGCGTGTCCTCTGAAATCGAGCGCCAGCAGCAGGCCGCGGCGGCATATGATGACGGCATGCGAAGGGCCTCCGACAACGCTGCGGATTTCTCCCGCCATACCGAGGCAGTCGGATCCGGTTATTCCGCAGGGGCCGGCGCCGTCGACGCCGTCAATCCGGCAGTATCGTCCGCGCAAGAACCCCAACATGCAGCCCCTTCCCCGAGCGCCTTGAATTTCAGCACCCAGAGCGCCCAAGATACCTCCAGCGCCTCTTTCGGCGACCGCCGAAGCGAACAGGACGGATTCAAGGCCGGCATGAACATGGGCGTCTACGATACCGGCAGGACCGGATTCGACCAGACCGCAAACGGTGCGGGGCAGGGCTTCGGCCAGCCCCAGCAAGCCGGCCCTTCAGTCGCGGCGCAGCCGATTCAGCAAGTCCCCTCCGCCTCCAACTCCCGTATGGAGCAGCAGGCGTCCGGCAGCCCGTTTGCAGACGGAGCCGCCCGTCGCGCCATGGCACAGCAGAACATGATGACCTCCATCGATGGGGTCGATGCGGCCGGCATCGCCGGTTCACGCGATTTCATCGAGGGCACCGCCGTGTCCGTGCAGGCCGATGCCCGAGATGCCTTCTCGGGCGCCTACGATGCCGGCAGGACCGGATTCGACCAGCCGGCAGGCGGTCCCGGACAGAACCTGGGTAACCTACAGGCTGGACAGCAGTCTTTTGGCGGCGCCTTCCCCATAACCGGGGCCAACGGCCCCGCAGAGGACAAAGCCGTCTCCGTGCCGGAGGCGGTCGGGTTCGGTGCGAAGCGGAGCCCATCCGCATCGTGGGCATCCACCGATATGTTTTCCGGCGGCACCGCAAAAGACGTACACCTCAGCAAGAAGATTCAGGAAAACCTCGACAACTCGAAGGTCGCCTATGTGCAGGCGAAGCAGGACTTCGCCGCTGCCGAGAAGGATGCCTTGGAGACGCTCGACGCATCGGGATGGAGTTCGGGCAACCAGGCATCCGCTTTCTCCGATTCCGCCGCGAGGGCGGAGGGCTTCAAGAACGGTCTGGGAACGAGTGCCGACGGCATCGAGCGAGCCGGAGTGTCCGATTCGCACGACTTCGGCTTCATGACCCAGACGGAGCGCGAGGCGGCGGGCACCGCTTCCAAGCGGGCCGGCAAGTCTCGCGGCGATGCCGCACACGACGGCAAAGCCGCAGACGGCCATAGCGTCTCGGATGTTCCCGACAGCGTGCGCACCGCAGCGCGAAAGGTCATCGACGAGAAGGAGAATGTGCGAGCCGCCTCCGATAACATGGCCGCGGCCCACAGGGAAGCCTCGGAGTTCATCACCAAGGCCGAGAAAAGAGCCCAGACGGCAGCGAATTTCAAATCCGCTGCGGCCAACGCGTTCGTGAATTCCGCCACCGCCTCTATCGGAGACGATTCGGTGTCCGGTGCCGCCGTCAGATCCTCTGCCCGTGCCGCCGTAGCCGCGGGGCGCTCAATCAAAGCTAACAAAGCTGCCGGCAGGCAAGTCGGAACTCGCGGGTTCTTCTCGTCCTCTGCCGAGGCCGCCAAGTCGGCGGTCTTCGCGTTCGATGAGGAGGGCAGCCTCGATGGACTGGAGAAAGCGGACGAAGCAGTGCGCACAGGGCGCTATATCCGCGGCAAGGCCAAGGACTTCAAGGCCGCCCGAGCCAAGGCAAAGGGCGGCAGCAAGTCGCAGCTCATGTCGCAGGCAGAGAAGAAGGCCGCCCGAGCGTCCGAGGAAGGGCAGCGTGCCGCCTTCTCGAAATCCATGCAGCGACGCTCCATGTCCATCGCAAAGGCCAAGGCCGCCGCGAGCGAGGCCGTTGAGGCCGAGCAGAAGGCATCGCTTATCGGCAAGGTCACATCCGGGCTCAAAGCGGCGGGACAACATGCCATCGCGGCACTCCAAGACCTCTTCAAATCTCTGTTCGGCGGTTTAGCCAGCATGGTCGGCTCCCTTGTAGCCGCCATCGGAGGCTCCACTCTCGGCATAATCATACTTGCAGCAATCCCCGTCGTCATCCTCCTGCTGGCCCTATGCGGTGGCAGCGCCGAACAGGAAGTCCAGGGCATGAACGAGACGGAATCACAGGTCGCATCGTTCTTCAGGGAAAAAGGACTCGATGACCTGCAGATTGCCGCCATCATGGGAAACATGTATGCCGAGAGCGGGATGAGAGCCGGCTCCGAAGAAGGCGGAGGAACCAATGCAAACGGCATCGGCCTGTGCCAATGGACAAACGGCCGTCACACCAACCTCGTCAACTATGCGAATTCCATCGGAAAATCCTGGACTGAAGTCCAAGTCCAGTTGGATTTCTTCTGGGACCACGATAGCTGGGGTTACTGGAGCCGCGCCTACACCATCAGGTCGGAACACGGCCCCAACGGCGACGACAGTCGCTCCCTCGATCCCGTAGGCGGCACGCTCGTATCGGGCAGCAAACGCGCTTTTCTCGCGTCCACGGACCTGAAGGACGCCGTCAGGCAGTTCTGCTACGGCTGGGAAGGTGCCGGCATACCCCGCCTGAAAGTTCGTTACGAAGCGGCAGATAGGTATTACGAGCTGCTTACGAATCCTTCCGATGGCGGCGATGGCGACCATGGCGCCGGTACGGGCTCCCCGCAAATCGCGGGCGCGAGCGCCCGACAGCAGGCCGTTGTCAACAAGTGCTATTCGACTCCCTCTCCCGGCCTCAACTGGTGCGCCGCTTGGGTCACCAATGTCTATCGCGCTGCCGGCGTCGGCTATTACGGAGGCAATGCCTGCGACATGTGCCGCGCTTGGTGCCATAGTTCGAATCGAAATGAACTCAAAGTCGGGATGATTATCGCCGACACCTCGCATCCCGGCACGGGTGCCGCTGGACTTACATACGGTCATGTCGGCATCTACATCGGCAACAACAAGGTCATGAGCAATGAGGGCGCAATTACGGTTAAGAGCTTGGATGCCTTCATCAGGTTCTATGGTGCCGGCAGCGGCTGCAAATGGGGCTGGATCGGCGGAATCGACCTTTCGAAATAACCCGCAGACAGGAAAGGAGACAGGATGGATAAATTCATAGAGTTCCTCAAAAACAATACGGCGGTCGTCGCCGTGGCGGCGGGCATCGTTCTCTTCATCGCGATGAACGGAATCACGTCCTGCGTCGCGAAGGGGAATGCGGGCTCTGGCGGCGAATCCCCCGCGATTGAGCAGAAAAGCGAACGGAAATCCCAAAAAGGAAAGACAACGGATTCCAAAACAGAGCTAACCGATCGACAGCGCTCCGCCATCAAAGATTACGACCAGGCAACCAAGCAGACCGTAGAGCAGATTGAACGATCTAAATGGGCTGCAAACGACGGAAGCGGTTCCCTTACCATCAAGGATGGCATCATCACCGAGTCCTATGGAGACGCCGAAGGCTCCACTAAGAAGACGAAGAAGCAGGTGCAGACTTTCGCAATCACCGCAGTCGACTCCATCGCCGCCGACCAGACGGGAGCCTTGAGCTGGGAAGTCTTCTCCGTCATCGACGGTGAGGGCAATGACCACATCATGACCCTCACCAGGACTGACCCCGCAGCGCTCACCGGCGAGGGCAACGACACCTACTTCGAGCTCAAGTGCGATATGTTCCACAACGAGAACGGCTATTCGAATAACCGCTGCGCCGAGAACGCCAAGATCAACGGCATCGACAACGAGAATCTCAAGCAGGCCATCGACGGGCACACCAAGAAATTCAAGCAATCCGTCATCGAGTACCTGCTCGCGAACCATTCCACCACGACCGAGCTGACGTGGGACGGCACGGTCATCGAGAACTTCAGCGAGTCCACCCGAACCCTGACGTTCAGCATCGAGAACGCCACGAACGCGGCAGAGGATTCCCTTCCCAGCATGCTCGTTATCTACCATACGGATACCCATGAGTTCGAGGAGGTCGATGTCCAATGACGGGTGCCGCTGCAATCAGAATCGAAGCCCTCGATTACGCCCGTAACGAAGGCGTCCTCAATAAGACCAAACTCGGCCTCGCTCTCGCCGCAGAATCCATTCAGCAGAAACTCAGCGCCATCAAGTCTCCCTCGGTGCGCCGTGCGACTCTGTCCTTCGCCTTGGCACTCGGAATCATGTCGCTGTTCATGCTGCTGACGCCGCATTGCGCCGCAGCTTTCGGGCTGGACGACCTCGTCAACAAGGTCGGGGAAATGCTCGGCACCTGGATGGCTTCCATTAACGAGGCCATCATGAAGTTCCTCAACGACAACATCACCCAGCCCGCCGCCAATTTCCTACTTAAAAACACTCTGGGAATAATCAAGGATTCGGTTGCCGCATCGGATCTGCTTTGCGACTTCGACCATCTCCTGGGAAATACAAGCGGAAAGCTCAACCTCGCCGCCCTGGTCACCAACGTGTCCGACAGTGCCATCAAACCGGTCGCGGCCACCCTTCTCGCCATGGGCATGCTTCTCCAGCTTCTGAAAATCGCAAAGAAGATGGACCAAGGCGGCGGCATGATGCCCTCCGTCCGCGAGGTCGTCGCGCTGTTCGTCTGGTGCGCCGTCATGATGTACATGGTCCGCAACGGCGTCGGCATCGTCAAGGACCTGTACACGATGGTCCTGGAAATCATCAAGGTCGCCAGCACGTCCGCCAACTCCCTCGGTGCCAATGCGGCAGTCGACTGGTGGAGCAAGGACGACCTCATCACCTTCCCCAAGGACGGCAATATCATAGAAAGCCTGGCCATTCTGATCGAGTGTTCTATTACTTGGTTGATTGCTTGCCTTACCGTGGTCATCTCATACGCCATGATGATCGGTCGCGCCATCGAAATTTACCTGACAGCCATGTTCGCGCCCATCCCGTTCGCCCTCATGGGATTCGATGAGACCCGCAGCTGGGGCTGGGGATACATTCGACAGTTCCTCGCGCTGTGCCTCGCAGGCGTCGTGATGGTCGTGACGCTCTACATGTTTCCGTACCTGGTCGTATCGATTGTCGGCGATATCGGCACCGGTCTGAGCGGCGTGGGCACCGTGTTCAATATGCTCGCTAAGGTAACCGCCTGCTGCATCGTGGTCGCCATGACCCTGACCAAGTCGACGCAAATCGCACGCAGCATCCTGGGCGGCTGATAGCCATGGTCGCGGCCGATCCCGATACCGACCGTACGGTCGCCCTGCGCAAGGCACGCTTCAAGGTGCGCCTGCGCAGGGCTGCCGAGGCGTGCGGTTACGAGAATCTGTATCAGCTCGGACGCGTCTGCGGCATCAGCAAGGATTCCTTCAAGAAGTACCTATCGGGGACGCGCCTGCCGAACTACGAATGCATCCTGCGGCTGGCGCTCGCCCTCGGAGTGCCCTGCGACTGGCTCATGGGATGCGATGAGGGGCCGATGCTCCGCGCCGTGCTGAAGGCGAGGGAAATCGACTCCGCCTGGAAAGACAAAAACGCCCATACCGTCCTCCCCTCCCAAGAAAGGAGCCGCAATGATTCTCATACTCGCGGAGAAACCGAGCGCGAAGCGTAACTTCGCGAAGGCGCTCGGGGGAAACTCCGGCTCGTATGCCGGTGCGCAATACAAGATATGCGCCCTCAGGGGGCACGTCATGGGCCTGCTGCCGCCCGATAAGCAGGTTCCCGCCGACCAGGCGGAAGGCATGCAGAAATGGTCGCTCGCCGGCCTGCCATGGGACCTCGCGCAGTTCAGTTGGAAGAAGGGCGTGCTGAAGGGCTGCTCCGATGTCATCTCTGAGCTGAAACGCGAACTCTCGGGAGTCGACGAGGTCTGCATCGCGACCGATGTGGACCCTTCCGGCGAGGGCGAGCTTTTGGCATGGGAGGCGCTCGAGAAGTGCGGGTGGCGCGGCAAGACCAGCCGCATGTATTTCACCGACGAGGCCCCCGCGAGCGTCCAGAAGGCCTTTAGGGGCCGTAAGGCGCTCGGGGCCATGGAGGAGGACGGGGACTTCGTCAAGGCGCATGTGCGCGAACGCTGGGACCTCGCGTCGATGCAGTTCGTACGTGCCGCGACCTGTATCGCCCGCGACCACGGGTTCCGAACGGTCGTGCGCGAGGGGCGTCTGAAGTCGGTCATGGTAAAGCTCACGGGCGACCAGCTCGAGGCGTACAACGCCTATGTCAAGAAGCCCTTCTTCGAGGCGCGTTTCCGCGACGAGAACGGCAACGTCTTCGTACGCACCTATGAGGACGGGGATGGGTGGCGTCTCGATTCCGCCGACAAGGTCGATTTGACTCCTTTCCATGAGTCGCACGTGATCGAGGACTCCAGGACGAAAAAGCATACCGCGCCCGGCAAGCTGCTCGATCTCGCAGGGCTGTCCGGCATCTTGGCAAGACGCGGACATAAGCCCGCGGACGTGCTTGCGTGCTACCAGAAGATGTATGAGGACCAGGTGGTGAGCTACCCCCGCACCGAGGACAAGCAGATCACACCGGAGCAATTCAATGAGCTTCTCCCCTTGGTGGACAAGATCTGTGCCGTCGTCGGGGTCGACCCGGCCGTCTGCTCACACAGGACCGCCCGCAAGACGCACGTCAAGGAGGGCGGGGCGCATGGAGCCAACCGACCCGGCGTGAACGTCCCCGCCAGCCTCGACGCGCTCGATAAATATGACAAGTGCGCACGCGATATCTACGTCGTGCTCGCCAAGAACTACCTTTCGATGCTCGCAGAGGATTACGAGTATGAACTCGTGAAGGCGCATGTCGCCGACTTCCCCGAGTTCACGGCATCGACGCAGGTGCCGCTGTTGCGTGGCTTCAAGGCGATTTTCGATTCTGATGCCTCGCAGGAGGAAGCCCAGGAGGGCGCCGAGAAGGGGAATACAGCCGAATTCGGCAAGACCGCCATCCCGTTTTGTTTCGAGGGCGCCAACAAGCGCCCGCAGAAGCCGACCATGAAATGGCTCACGAAACGGCTCGAGAAGTACAACGTCGGCACGGGTGCCACGCGCACCAGTACGCTCGCCGAGATCACCAAGGACGAGGACCGCGCCCTCATGAGGGAGAAGAAGGGAACGCTGTCGCTTACCGACTGCGGCGCGGTCTCCTACAAGTTGCTCGATGGATGCCAGATAGCATCGCCTGAAGCTACCGAGAAGCTCTTCAACCAGATGGAGGCGGTCGGCAGGTTCGAGATCGATGCCGATGAGGTGGTGAATTCCGTTACCGACATGGTCGTCCATGACCTAGAGGTCATGAAGAGGAACGGTGAGAAATTGGGCAGCCTCGGTTCCGCCGGTTTCAAAGTCATCGGGAAATGCCCGCGTTGTGGCGCGGACGTCATCGACCGCGGCGCGAAGGCCAAGGTATACAACTGCTCCTCCAACAAGGGCAAGCTGGACGCGGACGGCAAGTGGATCCAGACCGAAGGCTGCGGCTTCTCGATTTGGAAGACCGTGGCAGGCAAGAAGCTAAGCGCGGCGCAACTCGGGAAACTGCTCGATGGGGGCACGACCGGGAAGATCTCCGGCTTCAAGTCCAAGTCCGGAAAGGATTTCAGCGCGAAGCTCAGGCTGGCAGCGGATAAATCGGGCAAGGTCGAGTTCGTGTTCGATGAGAAAGGGAAAAGGAAATGAACGAGGAAAAGGATAACAAGGACAAGGAATCTCCGGAAAGCGGGCAGGCGTGCTTTCCGACCGAGATTGCCGAGGTGGATGGCTTTATCGCCGATATGCTCGAACGCTATGGCGCTGATGTGGGCGATTCCCTGTTTGCGGGTGATTCCCTGTTTCGCGATGGAGTGGCCGATCTGCTCGGTGCCACGCTGACGTTCGTCCTCGACTATCTGCCGGAGGAATGCCATATCGCTGGGTGTGCCATCGCCTTGCTCGAGAATTGCACTTGGTCGGATGACGGACGGATCGGAGATGTCTTCAATCTCGCCATCCATGAGCTGATGTGCGGATATCGCATCAAATGCGTTCTGGACCCGCTCTCCGGCGAGCAACTCCCCTATCTCAAGCCTTCCCCTATGGCCCGCAATTCAGACGGCATGCATCCCTCCGACTGCCTGAGATTCGGTGCCGTCCGCGGTTTTCTTCCCAATGAAGACGAGACCCTAAACCGCTACTGTAGGTTCATCGTGATCGTCCCCGATGCGAACATGCGCATGTCGGTGCGCTATGCCGCGCTCGCGCTGCTCAGGTATTCCTTCCCGAATGAGAAGTTCCCGCGCTACAGCATCCGGAACGTCATCGACGATCTGGTCTAAGGAGATTGGCTATGAGCGATGTGAGTGAGCTTACGGTTATCGTACTCAAGAAAGATGGGCATTCGAAGCACGTGACGAACGGGGAGGCGTTCCGGCTTATCCGTCCCCTGTTCGAGTCCAACGGACTTGAGGTCGGCGAGCCGGTCGATATGGCCGATGGGTTCCTTTTCTCCATCAGGCCCCATATGGAATCCTGGAACGACACGGAGCGCTGTGCCGTCATGACGGGGCTCTCTTGCCTGGGCTCCTTCGGATTTGCCGGCTATATCGCGCAGGAAATTCTCGCGGACGAGATGAGAATCGACGGCGGCACGGTCGCCCTCGGCCTCGTCGCGCTTGCTGCGACCTCTGCCATCGCTGTGGGCAGTGCCTTTGCCTGCGTGAAGGGTATCCGTGCCGTCGGAAGGCACTTGTGCCTGAGGAAGGCAATCCGTGTGAGGTAAGGGCCGGTATCATGAGCAATGACATTCCCCTGCGCTTTGCCTTTATCGCGCCAGCGCTTTTCGGCATCTCGCTTTTCACTGCCGGTCTGGTGACTCTCTCGATGGGTCTCCCCGATGACATCGCGCATGCCATCTCATCGATAATCGTGCTTTTGGTCATGGTCTGGCTGTATCGGTATTTGGGCCTCGGCATCGATAGCTTGGGATTGCCCGCTATTTTTTCCGCCATCAGCGCGGGAGTCTTGCTGCAGGCCGTCTCAATCGGTGCCATCGCCTTACTCTCCAAGGTCGATACCGCGGCAACAGTCGCCATCACGCTCCTCTATCTGCTTCGGCTCGCCCTTATCGACCCACTTGCCGAGGAGCTGTGCTTCCGCGGCGTGTCGCTGACGGCACTGGAGCGGCACGGACTTCCGTTCTGGGCTGCGAACGTTATCCAGGCAGCGCTGTTCGCCGCATTCCATTTCAATATCGTGCAATCGACCTATGCTCTCGTCTGCGGCCTTGTCCTGGGCGGTCTTCGTCAACGCGACGGCATCGTCTCGAGCGCCATCGCGCATTGCGCCTGCAACCTGTCCGGTGTGATTCTCGGCATGATGCTGGCTGGGGTCGCATAGCGAGAAACAAGTACGATTAAAAACGATACGCCGAGTTTCGCCTTATGGATTATCGCTGTGCTATCATTCTGTTAACGGCCATACCCCAAGTGGCTTTCAAGATAGACAGGATAAGACATGAAGCGATCAATCCTCTCCGCGACCGCGGTCGCGGTCGCTTTCGGCATTGCGGTCGGCGGTCTCTGCGGCTGCGGCAACATCGATCAATCCAATATCCCGCAATCGGCGAGTATGGAACCCGACCGTTCCTCGGTGAATATCAGCGTCACCGGATATCGCCTAGGCAGGGGGTCTTGGAACGTCGATTCCTCAACTGCGACGGGAGCCTCTTCCGGCTCGCTCGGGCAGCAGAAGGTTCTCGTCTGCGACCTCCTCCTGTCAAACAAGTCGAGTGAAAAGACCGTAATCTCGCCAATCGACCTGCTGTCGGCATCGCAGGCCGGCGAGACCCTGAAGTTCGGGGCACTATACGATAGCGAGGGCAATTTCCGGAATCCCGAGTCCGTCGAGGTCGAGCCGGGGCAGACCGTGAGCGGCATCGCCATCTGGAATATCGACGACCTGCAGACCCCCGTGAAAATCAAATTCAAGTGCGGCGATGAACTCTCGCTGACGATTATGCCGGGCAGGCTCAGTGAAGGCGATTCCAAGTAGGCAGGCGGAATACGGGAGCGCCTGTATGGATGGGTACTTCCGTTCCGATGCTTGTGCGTGGCTCGGTGGCCGTATGGAGCGCTATCAGCTGTACGGATGTAGGAAGAACAATAAGAAAAATAATAATAAGAAGAATAAGAAGAAAAAGAAATCAAGGAAATATGCGCTTGGGATAGCCCCCGTGGTTTTGGCTAACTAGGCATGACGCATATGTGGAATCCAGTTACACAATTGCAGCGTCTACTTGTGTCCCGATGCCGACCCAGCGATTGGCATACGTCGAATATGGATGCAGTAAACCGCTTTGAAAGGACTTGCCATGAGCCAGCTTGAAAACAAAATGGACGGTTTCACGCCATTCGGGGGCAAGGCGCGAACCGAATACCAGGAGGACGAGCTCGCGGTCCCGCATACTGTCACCACCGCAGCCATCAACGCGCTCGATGAGATCATGTTCCCCAAGGACGATCAGGGTGAATGGTCTACTGAGTGCCAAACGTATTTCGCCGTGCAGCGCACATCTGGGGCGGATGGCGGCCAGGATTACTTCCTGCTGGGAGGAGACGGCCTTCTCAGCTGTATCGACCAGCTCGAGGACGAGACTCCCTATTCCCGCGACGGGGCCGACTGGGGTAAGTGCGGAGATGCCCTTGCGCTCAAGGTCTACAGTGAACCGCCGACTCTTCTGACGTTCCACGAGCTCGCTCCCAGCGCCGTCGATTCGCTCCGCGACGAGGACGGCTACCTCTTCGATGTACCCAGCGAGGCAGTCGAGAAGGTATTCAACGACGCGCTCTGCATCATGCCGTCAATCCTCGCACTCACGGAAGTCGAGCTGAAAGTCGACGATGCACTTACCGAACTCGAGGCGAAGGCCGATGAGGGCGAGTCCCTCGATGAGCTTGTCGCCGTCAAGGCCGAGGAGTCTTCGCTCGACGTCGTCGAGGATTTTGGGGAACGGACGAATCAGAGCCGCTGATGTCTCGGTTTTACGTGTAGCTCGGTAGGCGTGTAGGCCGCTACCGAGCTACATGGATAAGAAAAATAATAATAAGAAGAATAAGAAGAAAAAGAAATCAAGGAAATATGCGCTTGGGATAGCCCTCCAGGATTTTGGCTAACTAGGCATGACGCATATGTGGAAATCAGTTACACAATCGCGGCGGCTACTTGTGTCCCGCAACAGGTTTGATTCGGATCGCTTGCGATGATTTGGATGTAACGAATTTAGCTGCTTGGAGGAAACCATGAACCGTGTCGGCTTGAAAGACTATCTGCTCAACCACGCAGACGATAAGGATTTGCTGGACTGTGCGAAAGCATGGGATGCAGCGAATGAATACGGGCAATTCGATATATATGGATCCGTGGAGGAAGCCGCCGAGCTCAACGATTGGGATGCTGCGCAAGCCGTCGAGACGGCCGATCGCGAGCAAGTCGACAAAAGGCATGACGATTCGGTGATTGGAGAGTAGATATGTATAGGCAGCACGGCTACAGAAACAGCGAGCAGCTCCTCGACGCGCTCGTCAAGGACGATACCATGACGTTCTTTCCCGAGTTCAACCTGCTCGTGGTCAGTTCCAGCTACGACCCAAGCGAAGGGCCATATAATCGGACTACTGCCATCTTTAACGCCAGAACCTCTGAAATCGCAAGCGGAGAGTTCTTCAAAGGCTGCGACTATGTGTCCGACATGGTCTTCGAGGGCGGACAGGATAAGGCATTCGCCATCTTCGATTCGTTCGAGCAGGATGCCGACGGATTTTGCCCGAACGACCCCCGCATGTCCATGCTGGCAGGTCTATTCTCCTCGAGTCCGACCATCGACGCCGGCAGCATTTCCGACATGGTTCATGCAGCCTCGTACTATCAGAGGCACCTGATGTCCGACCGAGAGGGTTTCGAGCTGTCGCATGGCAAGCCGCTGCCCGATATGTCGGCCCGCCCTCTCGGTGCCGGTTCCCGTGAGCTGCTCGATAAGCTCACATCGAGCGAGACGGTTAGTTATTTTCCCGAGATTAACCTTCTCGTCACGACTACGGAATTCGTACCGAGTGGGCTTCACGATCACGAGTCGGCCATCTTCAACGTGTTCCCGTCAGAGCTCGCCTACGGGAAACTGTTTCAAGGATTCGAGAACGTAGCCGATATCCCCTACAGCGGTCCCATCGTCGACCCTATCGCCCTGCTTTCGACTTTTGGCGAAGATGGTGATGAGAAGCGTTCTGCCGATAAGTCCCTGAGCCCCCTTGCCACGCTTCTCAGCGGTGCCGACGTTATCAGTACGAAGTCCGTCTCCGAACTTCTCGACACCATGGCCGAACGCTTCGGTCTCGAGCCTGAGGAGCGTCCCCATATCACCGACCGAGCGCAGGCGAAAGAGCCCGCTCGACTGCATGTGCCTGATATCGGGGTCGAAATCGATAGTCAAAACGATGATGACTTCATTACCGGTACTGTGACAGTCGATGGTGAATCCTGTTACTTCTATTGCCCGAATAATACGCGAAACCAGAACGATTACGATTCGGTCATCTTGGAGCCTTTCCGACCCGTTGGTTTCGAGGGCGATATCGAGGATGTCGATTTGCCCGCCGCCATCGATGAGAACCGGGAAATCGTCGAGCTGATCGTGTCCATGGAGGCCGCGCCGTATATGGATCCCGACAAACTGCCGGGTAGCGAGCAGAGCCTTGATTCGCTCTGCGATGAGAAGTCCGATGAGGCCCAATCGATGCGCTACGGCATGGAAGGTGTCGGCCTGCCCATGCTCGACGCCGCGGAACATCTGGCGAACTATTAGGCTTGCGAATCCGTTATGGAGGGCGGGATGACGTTAATGCGGTATCCCACCCTCTACTTTCGTCCCATCGTCCCGTCTAGAATCCCTTGGCTTCCATACTCTGAATCAAATACGCAACGTGAAGCGATTGGAGTCACTATGGCCTTGGTCATCAACCTGCACGGCCCGAACACCAACACGCTCGGCAACCTCATCGCCGGCGCACTCACTGAGATGGGCTACAGTGCCAGCGCCGTACCCTCCTGTCGGCGGAACATGGAGCTGGAGGCGATGGGCGGAGATGAACAGGCGATCCGGCTGACAGACGGCTCGCTCGAAAGCTGCGTCGAGCTCGCGTCCATTCAGGCCGACCTCAACCGGCGCTCCATCGATTCCGGTCAGGACGCCGTGATCGTGTGCGGCCCGGTGGTCGATAGCTTCTGGGGCTACAAGGGCGATCGCGAGGATTCCTTCTACCGCGCCGCCATCGAGACGGCGGTGGATTTCGACGCCGCGCAGTACGAACTCGTCCCCAGCGGCGGTCTTTCCGAGCAGACTCTCAAGAAGTTCAGGTCCTTCCTCAGGGATTGCGGGGTTAGGCCGCGAATCAGCGGCCAGCTCGATTACGGGTACCACGACGTCATCGATATCGTCCGGAATGAGGTCAAACTCGATCGCGAGAGGCATCCCGTGGAAAACATGCATAAGGGCGATGTGGGCATCGATTGCGAGAAGGCCGTGGCCGGCTTCAAGAATGCCGCGATCAGCGTGCAGGAGGCCATCAGACAGCTACCCGAGGGCAGCGAGATGCGAGCGAAGCTCGAGAGCATGGTCGACCGCGCCCTCGAGAACGGCTATGGCGGTATCCATCTCGAGACGGTGAGAAGACCAACTGGGAAGACGATGAGTCTCGGCGACCTCGTGCAGTCGGAAGTCGATGCCGCATCCAAGCGCAAGGATATCGCCCGTGACCTTGAGGGCGAGGCGGACGTTGCCGAGGTGGCGGATATGAAAACTGCCGAGCGAGATGAGAAAGTCAAAGAGGACAAGGATAACAACAAGAATAAGAATAATAAGGAGAAGGATATGGAAAGCAACGGCGCGGATAAGAAGCCCGAGTACATCAACATCAGTTTCGAGAACAAGGACGTCCGCGTGAAGCCCTATACGGACCGCAACGGCAACGAGCGCCTTCGTATCAACATGACGATGCCGAAGGGCACCGTGGTCGGGAATAAGGACCTTTCGGGCCTGAAGGTCTCCATGCCCGCCCGTGAGTTCATGAAGCAGGACAAGGATGCGGGGAAGCCCGTGAAGTACGGTTTCCGCTCCGACCGCGATGTGCGATTCTTCAAGTACGATGAGCAGAACCGTCGCATCGACTACCCCGGCGAGGGCGACCCCGCAGTCTTGCCTTGTGATCTTGCGGCTGCCGTGGCGGCGGCCTATCAGGGAAAGGAAGCCTCCAAGTCTGAGCATCAACGTGACGTGTCTCACGAATACACGGGGCTCACATTCGCCCCCTGCGATATGAAGGTCAAGACCGTTCCCGTCGAGGACGGCCCAGATAAGTATTTCCTGCTGTGCAAGCTCCCTCCCCATACCATGGTCGGCACCCGGGACCTCGGCGGCATGATCGTGAGCAAGTTCCTCACGGACAGGCAGCTCGCCTATGCGCAGTCCGGTAAGCCCTTCACGGCGAGCTTCAAATCCGCCATGCCCGTGCGCGTCTATCCCGTCAACGGCGACGACTCCCGCAGCAATTTCGATTATGACTTCCGCGCCCCGCAGGAATTCAGCGCCGGCGCATTGGTTGCCGGCATCGAGGACGCCTACGATGCCCGCCTTCTCAACGCCCGCGACTACGAGCAGAATCTGGAGGCATCCGGCAAGAAAATGCCGCGTGCCGCCGCAGTCGCGAAACAGATGCTCGAGGATCGCGATGCGGTGGCGTCGCGTCAGGGCAGCAAGGATGCGGCCTTGGAATACCACCGCACCGGTGCCGGCGAGGACATGCCGCTGAGCGACCTGTGCGACGCGAAGAGCATCGATGCGGCGGACCGACAGACGGGACAGCCGGCTATTATCCCGGGACCCGAGCTCGACCTCTACGACAAGGACGTCGAGTTCTAGAAACATATACAAGCTGGAAAGAGAGGGGATATTCCGCAGGGGTATCCCCTCTCTTTCTGCCGTACGCGTCTACTTCTGTCCCCCATTCGGTATGCATCTATTCGCATTCGTAAAGTCAGACTATTCGAATGTGCAGAATATCGAAAGGATCGGAACGACAGTGGCAATGCGGGAAATTCCCATAGAGGTTCTCGAAGGATTCAAGGTGCCCGATGCGGTTCTCCTCTGCCGTCGAGGCGATTCTTGGACGGTGGAACAGGATGGATTGAAGGCGGGTGCCTTCATCTCGGGTTCCGTTCTGGAGGGCGAGCGACTATATCCCGAGCCCAACGGGCACCTCATCCTCTCCCAGAACGGGGGCGATACCGCATCCGCGAGAATCTCCGCTATCCCGACAAAGCTGTTCTCGGTCGCTGAAAAGTTCCGCAGGATTCGAGACATCTCCGCAGGGGAAAGCTATGAGATGCTCCTCTCCAAGGCGGTGGGAAGTCGCTCGCTCGTCAACCTCGGCAACCCCATCGCGACCATCATGAAGGCGGCCGAGACCGCACGCGTCCGACCGGACAGACATATCGTCCTATCACATGGGGCCTCGCGGATACAGGAACTCGTCGAGGATATATGCAATAGCTGGGCGCGTGAAGCCGTCTCGCGAATTGCGGAGCCGTCCCGCTTCCCAGACGTCGAGATACCGAACGGATTGACCGATGAGATCCTGGATAGCGCTTGGCGGCGGGCGGGCGAAGACCAAGCTGTCTATGATGAACTACGGTCGGACATCGGGTTCGCACAGGACATCATCCGCGCCGCATTCGGCAAGGAGCTCGAATCCGAGGCGGGGTTCTACGATTCCAGCGCAACGGACAACGTCTGCTCCATGCTCGAAGCCATCGACACATCCGGTTATATCGTCATTCTCAAGGATTCTCCCTCGGGAGCCTGCGATTACCTATTTTCGGACACGGTGTCCTTCACCAGGGCGCAACCGCGCAATGTCGGCGATTTCGTGTCCAAGCTGACCGACGGTCGCTATAGGCTCGGAAACGACTCGCAAGAATTCGAGCTTATCTTGGATGGCGGCAAGCTGATTCTAGATGAGACGCCGGGCATGGCGCACGGCAACATGAAATTTGAAGTTCTGTTCATCGTCAAGTCACTGAGCGACAAGGTGATTGCCCTGGAGAACGCAGAACTTTCGAGGGAAATGTCGCGTCTCCATATGCGACGCGGGTCTTCCGCTGAGGACCTCCTGGTCCGCTTGGCTGAGACGACCGGCGGCATCCTCAACATCGAACGGGATATCTGCGCGATTTTCGGTTGGGAATTCACCGGAAACGGGCGAATGGAATCCCTCAGCGACCTCATGGAGGCCGTCGACCTTGAACCGCTGCAACCGCAGAGACCTGCCGGCAGCGGCAAAACGAGATTTTAGGAGGGCGGAAATGAATGTCGATATCCGGGACACCGGGATAGCACCCGACCCGAAGGGCAACGTCGAACTCATGAGGTTCGGCTCGACGGCGATATTGTTTTGCGGCGGGGATGAGCCGTTCGCGGTCGTGAAGGGGTATGACGGCAAGACCGGCGAATGGTCGGGAGATGCCGTGCGCGTCGATGACCTGTCGGTCGCATGGGATATCGCCGACCCCGATATCATCGAGGATGCGACCGTCAAATGGACGCGCAGCGATGTGGCGGACATGCTCGAGGGCAGGGGAATCGAGGCGAACGTGTGGAACATCGATGCGGTGATGCAGACTCCCGATCTGGAGAACTCCCCCTCCCTGCTGGGCGAAATGTCAAAAGACGGAGGTAGGGACTATATAGAGTTGACCATCACGCAGCTCTGCTCCGCAGGCGTGCTCGATGTCCCCGAAGGATTCAGGCTCGAGGAAGGGCTAGAGGAAGGTTTGGACGATATCGCGGGCCGTCTGGATGGGTGCTGCGTTGGCGATGGGTTCGACTATGCGGTTCAGCCGACAGAGCGTTAACAGAGCTTTCGAAATCGGTAGATATGCCGCTGCGGCAAGGAACTGATCGCCCGCAAATCTGTCCCGTATCCTGTTCCGAAACAAGCGTCGTCGATGAAAAGAGACACATATGAACGAACAGGACAGTTATTTCGAGAGGACCGAGCAGCAGATTCTCTTCTACCTATACGACAACAGGGGCCATGCCGTGAGCAAAACCGAACTTCAGAAGAATATCGATACCGCCCCTGCGGAATCCACGCTCGAATCAATCCTCTTCTCCCTCAAGGTCAAGAAGCTCATCGAGTTCGATACGTACGGTAACGTGGCAATCGCCTAGGAGGTTACGATGATCGTCAAAGGCTCCTGCGAAATCTCGCTCAACCGCGCAGAACTCGTTGAGATGCTTGCAAAGCTGTACCTGCTCGATGGCGGGTACTCGTCCCTCGACACGATTCCATCCAGTGAAATCGCCAAGCTGGTGGTCAAGAAGTGTTCCCTTGGCTCTCCTGCGGGCGAATTCACCCTCTCGCTTACGGCGCGACAGTCGCTCAGGCTCTTCTGCCTGCTCGAAAAGGCCTCGGGTAGGCATATCCCCACGGAATCCTATCACCGCGCCGAAGCCGCAGCCGAAGAAATCTCGAACCGCTGCGACCCGAGCCACTTCAAGTTGACCCCATCGGAGCGGGAATTCTACATGGCGGCTCTCGATGCCCTCGAGAAGAGCGTCGGCCAGCGCATCACGATTCGGGAACTCTCGAATCAGGCAGGCGTGCAATACGAGCCGTTCCGCCGCCTGGTGAAGCGCCTTGAGCATATCGGCTATATCGAACGTTTCGGCAAGCTCACTGCCTCCTTCGACCGTGAACATGCCATGGAACTTCTGCGTATAGGCGTCTAGATAGAGTTTTGGAAGCGTCCCATGGATAACCGCCGCAACATCTTCCCCATCACCTTCGAGCCTGTCAGGAAACTCCTCATCACTGCTTATAAGTCCGGTGATTTCACAGCAGCGGATGCCATCATCATGCGAAACACAGTCAAGCAGACGGCCATGGTCTGGAAACTCATGAACGGATCTATAGATGCATATTGCTGGTCGAGTGGGCGGGCCGTTGCGTATATGCTCTCCCGCACCTCCCATCCGGGATACATGCTCCAGCTCACCAGCTTCGCCCGAGGACACGCGACCGGGGATACCAATATCAAACACGCCAGCGAACTGCGCCTGCCGGACGGAGCATGCGCGGTGGGCGTGGAGCATGCGGGCTTGGGTATCGAGGGCGAGCTGGCCGAGAGGTTCGGCATCTACATCACGCCAGATGCGTATGAGCGGCTCGGTCGGTGCGGCGATGTGCCCGAGAGTTGCGAATCTGTTCAATTTCGCGTGCAAAATTCGGACCGCGAAATATCGAACTGCGAGCGTTAGGAGACTGCATGGGAATCAACCGCAATATCTCCCCCATCGCTTTCGAGCCCGTTGAAGAGCTCCTCGATGCGGCATACGTCTCTGAAGACTTCAGTTTGGCGGATGCGGTCATCGCCCGAAACACGGTCAGGGAGACGGGCATGGTCTCTAGGCTGATGAAT
>OIYU01000485.1_pt1 | contig 30186 bp, 23 predicted proteins | sample 1588321 | NCBI WGS metagenome assembly OIYU01 (sample SAMN03283258) | human gut metagenome | biome: human-associated habitat; material: feces | host: Homo sapiens | place: USA | collected 2013 | reverse complement strand
AGAGCATACCTTGGCAAATGAAATAGAAGCTCCACATGAGATTTTAAGAAAATAGACAAGTCAAATTTCAGTTTGTTAGCTTTACATCGGGTCAACTTGTCCCGAACTTTTACAACTAAATACCCGCCGCTCACACAGCGGCACACCGAGCAGGAAATCTGAAAAAGGTCTCCTGCTTTTTTTCTGCCCAAAATGAGGTGGTAAAACGCCACCCCATCCACCAATTAGCGAAAGGAGGGACACGAAATGCCCTGTCCACACAACGAAATCACGATTGTTCAGCGCAGCCAGCGGCAGTCTGCGGTTGCCGCCGCTGCTTACCAAAGCGGCGAAAAGCTGTTCTGTGAATACGACCAGCAAGTGAAGCACTACCCGGAAAAGCGTGGTATCGTCCACAATGAAATCCTGCTCCCGGCAAATGCCCCACAGGAATATGCAGACCGCAATACTTTATCAAATAAGAGAATAGCAGAAGGAAATCGCCACTGGTTTGCCGGTGGCGATTTTTTATGCCCAAAAGGGAGGTGCAACCTTGGAAGAAAAAGAAATCAGCAACATTTACGCCATCCCGGCAAACTACACCGATTCCGGCAAGCTGCTGGGGGGCATGGTGGAACCCAGGAACGCGGTGGAAACGGCGTTCCTTTTCCTTTTGGTGGGAGCGCCGGAGCTGCTGTGGATCCCCATGTCCGGCACTCTCCGGGTGGTGGTCATGACCGTCACTTTGCTGCCTCTGGGGGTGGTGTCCCTCATGGGGGTGGACGGCGGCTCCCTGTTCCAGTACCTGGGGCACATCCTCCGGTTCTGGACCCACCGGCGAAAACTCCACTTTAGGAGGGTAAGCAGCTATGGCAAAGAAAAACGCAAAACAAAGAAGAAAGGAGGCTAAAGGGGAATCCGCCCAATCCTTCCTGCCCATCCGGGACATCCGCAACGGCATGGTGGAGACCACCGACGGCCGCTACCTGAAGATCCTGGAGATCGAGCCCATCAACTTTGCCCTCCGTTCCTCGGAGGAGCAGTTCAACATCATCTCCAGCTTCGCCAGTTGGCTGAAGATCTCCCCCATCCGCCTGCAGTGCAAGACCATCACCCGCCGGGCGGATTCGGATAAGCACATCTCTTTGGTGAAGGAGGAGCTAGCCCGGGAGGACAATCTCCAGTGCCGGGCTCTGGGGGAGGACTACTTGCGGCTCATCCAAGATGTGGGCAGCCGGGAGGCTCTCACCCGCCGGTTCTTCCTCATCTTCCAGTATGAAGCGGTTGGCCGGGACGATGGGGACTATTCCAAAATATACAGCGCTCTCCAGGGGGCGGAGCAGACCGCCCGGGCCTACTTCCTCCAGTGCGGCAACGGCATTGTGCAGCCCGCCAATCCGGACGAGGCCACGGCAGAGATTCTCTACCAAATCTTCAATCGCCGCTCCTGCCAAACCGAGCCGTTCCAAACCCGGGTGGACCGGGTGGTGCTGGACACCATGGCCGCCCAGGGCCTGACCTTGGGCCTGGACCCAGTGCCGGAAATCCCCGTGGTGGAATTTCTGGCGCCCCGGGGTATCGATTTCACCCACTACAACCACATCATCATGGATGGGCGGTACTACTCCATCCTGTACATCCGGGGAAATGGTTACCCCAGCCGGGTTCGGGCCGGATGGATGTCCGCACTTATCAACGCCGGCGAAGGCATCGACATCGACATCCACTTGCGCCGGGAGAACCGCAGCCGGGCAATCGACAAGGTGGCCCAGCGCATCCGCCTCAACCGTACCAAGCTCAAGGGGATGCAGGACACCAGCACCGACTACGAGGAGCTGGCCAATTCCATCCAGGCAGGCTATTTCATCAAAAACGGCATCGCCAATTACAACGAGGACCTGTTCTATCTTAGTGTCTTCATCACCGTGTCCGCGCAGACCTATGAGGAATTGCTGTGGCGGAAACGCCAGATGACAGACATGCTCAAATCCATGGATATGCAGGTGAGTGAGTGCCACTTCCAGCAGGAGGCTGCCCTGCGCTCGGTGCTTCCTTTCCTGTCCATAGACCCTGGTTTGGAGAAAAAGTCCCGGCGGAACGTGCTCACCAGTGGGGCGGCTTCCACCTACGGCCGGGCCATTATCAACAACTCTAAAAACAAAATCATCTTGAACCTGGAGCCGGACGAGGCCCGCACGGTGCAGGAGACCTTGAAGCTTACCCGCAGCGAGGTGCGCGCCATCACCCAGTTCGAGCGAGGCGAGGCCCTGATCTGCTCCAACTCCAACAAGGTGCCGGTGGTCATCAAGGCTTCGCAAACCGAGCTGGAGATGATCACCACCGACCGGGCGGAGCTGGAGGCACTTCTGCTGGAGAGAAAGAAAACGCGTAAGGAGGGAAAAGCGCACAAAACGGAAAAAACGCAGAGGGAGGAGGTGAATATTTCACCGCAAACCTGGCCCAACACAACGTCTGATTCCAGAAAGGAAGAAAATGACTATGAAAACCAAAAAGAGAATACTCGCAATGTTACTGGCAGTGGTGCTGTGCTTCAGCACGCTGCCTTTTTCTGTATCTGCCGACGAGATTTCCAGTGAACCTCCTACGGAAAGCACCGTGGAGAGCCAGCTGGAGGAATCTCAGGCAGAGGACCCCGCCTCCAGTGACGGAGAAACCTTAGGAAACTCCCCATCTGAAAACGACAGTATTACCATCTCGGACAGCTCCGGGGACGTTCCTGTGCTATACGCCCAAGACTCCTTCAACACGGTAAAATCTGAGGTGGAGGGCGGCACCAACTACATGACCAGCGTAGGCGTCACCCGGGAAAGCATCGTCCGGGAGCTGGAGGCCCATGAAAACGATGACTTCTACCTGGGCACCAAATATGTGGGAGGCGACGCCCAATCTCCCAACGGGGACGCCTCCTACAACAGCGGCACCGTGGGCATGAACTGTGCTGGATTTATCAGCTACGTCCTCCGGAAAGCCGGCCTGGACGCGGAAACCACCATGGAAATCATGCACCAAACGCCCGTAAACCAATACGGCTCCGGCTTACCTTACGACTGGCTGGCGGGGGCATCCAACTATAAGAATTTGATTGAAAACGGCAATATCAGTGCCTATGCTTTCCGCACCAAGCAGGAGCTGCTGAGTTCTGGCTTGGCCGAGAAAGGCGACATTATTTTGATGTGGTGGAGCAACTCCCCTGGTGCCGATGGAGCGGACAACCACATTGGTTTCTTCTGGGGTGAGGCCAGCGATGATGACGTTATGTGGCACAGCGGCACGGAGCCCAGCTCCGGGAACCAGATTTCGGAAATCACCCCTAAGACACCGGGCAGCTTTTATATCTTAATCAAGATAGAACCTTTGCAGCCCAAAGAGCACACCGTTACCTTGACTAAGACCTCCGCGGATGTGAGCATTACCCAGGGCAACAGCGCTTACTCCCTGGCCGGGGCCACCTATAACGTGTACAAGGGCACCAGCGGTACTGGCAGCGTGGTGGCCACGTTCACCACGGACGAGGCGGGCCACGCCACTCTGTCCACTCCTTTGGAGGATGGGACTTACTCGGTCAAAGAGGTCACCCCGCCCAAGGGCTACAAGCTGGACGAGAAAATCTATACGTTCACCATCAACGGCGGGGACACCAGCCTGACGGTGGAAGATGAGCCGGGCACCCTGACCCTCAAGCTGAAGAAGAAGGACTCCCAGACCAGCAGCACTCCTCAGGGCAATGCCAGCCTTGCAGGAGCCGTGTACCAGGTCAGCTACCAGAAAGGTGGGCAGACGGTGACGGAGGAACTGACCTCCGACGCCTCCGGAAACCTGGGGACTCTAGAGGGCCTGCCCCTGGGCACTGTGACGGTTAAGGAACTCACCGCCCCGGAAGGGTATCGCCTGGATACGGAAGTCCACACCTACACGGTGGACGGATCCCAGCTCACCGGGGATGTGTACGAGCTGGAGGTCACAGATTTGGAAGAAGATGTCCAGCGAGGCGGCCTGACCATTCAGAAGCTGGATTCCCAGACAGGGACAATTCCTCAGGAAGATGCCAGCCTGGAGGGAATTTCTTTCGAAATCGTCAACAACTCTCGGAATCCCGTGGTGGTGAACGGCTCCACCGCCCAGCCTGGACAGGTTGTCATGACCATTACCACCAACGTGGCGGGCGTGGCCACCACCGGCGAGAGCACCCTACCCTACGACGAGTACACCGTGCGGGAATCTGCCACCAACGACTCCATGCTGAAAACCTTTGATGAGGAAATCAGTGTCACCATTGATTCTGACGGCGTTATGTTAGAGTACGAGGCCGAAAACGAGGTTGTCCGAGGAGGTATTGACATCTCCAAGGAGGATAGCCAGATGGGGACAACACCCCAAGGTAATTCCAGCTTTGCAGGAATTGACTTTGAGGTGGTTAACCGTTCTGCCAACCCCGTGGTGGTGGGCGGCCAGACCTACGCTGTGGGTGACGTTGTTATGACCCTCACCACGGACGAGTCAGGTCGCGCCAGCACCGGCAATGACGTGCTGCCCTACGGCACCTACGAGGTACGGGAATCTGCCACCAATGAAAGCATGTTGCTCACCTGGCAGGGCGAGACCGTCCAGGTGCGGCAGAACGGCCATTCTGTGGCAATTACCGCCGTGAACGAGGTAGAACGAGGCGGTTTGGCTGTGGAGAAGCAGGACAGCGTCACCGGCTCCACACCCCAGGGCGATGCCAACTTCGAGGGGATCACCTTCCAGATTATCAACAGCAGCCGCAACCCCGTCATGGTAGAGGACCAGAAATACCAGCCCGGCGAGGTGTGTGCCACCATCGAGGTGGTGGACGGCATCGCCCAGACCGAGAACCGTGCGCTGCCTTACGGCACCTATGAGATGCAGGAGGTAAAGCCTGGTGAGGGCTACCTCCATACCGATCAGACCGTGCGCTCTTTCCAGATTCGGCAAGATGGGCAGGTCATTGAGTTCCGGGATGGCGGCGCAGCCTATAACCAGGTCATCCGTGGCGACCTGCAGTTTATCAAGGTTGGCGAGGGCGGCGAGGCCAACATGGGCCGGTTCGCCAAAGTGGCCTTCAAGCTCACCAGCCAGACCACGGGCGAGAGCCACATCGTGGTCACTGATGAGAACGGCGAAGTGCGAACCACCACCGAGTGGAATCCCCATTCGCAAAACACAAATGGAAATGATGGTGTGGAGGATGAAACCCTGTGGAACGACCACGCCGGTACTTGGTTCGGATTGACCACCGAGGGTTGGATGGTAGACGTTCAAGACGAGCTCTGCGCGCTTCCCTATGACACCTATACTTTGGAAGAACTTCCCTGCAAGGGAAATCAGGGGTACGAGCTGGTGAAGGTACCCAACATTACGATCTCCCGCAACAATACCACCATCTACCTGGGCACCATCGATGACCAGTTTGAGGGCATCCCCGAGATTGGCACTACTGCCACGGTGGACGGAGAACACACGGCGGAACCTGCCGGGGAAGTTACCCTCATCGACACTATTTCCTATAAGAATTTGAAGGTTGGAGAAACCTATAAAATCTCTGGTGTACTGATGGACAAAGAAACGGGCGAACCACTGCTCGTTGGGGAACAGCAGGTTACCGCAGAGTTGGAGTTCACTCCCACCAATTCGGAGGGAACTGTGGAATTGACCTACACCTTCGACGGCTCCGCCCTGGCGGGCAAGTCCGTGGTAGCATCCCATGCGGATATCAACGATGAAGGCCAGACCGTCACTTTCGGCCAGCCTGAGATTCGCACAACAGCAACTATTGATGGAGAAAAGACCGCCCAACCTGCCGAGCAGATTACCATTACCGACACTGTGGAGTACAGCGGACTGACCGTGGGCCAGGAATATACATTAAAGGGTGTGCTTATGGACAAATCCACAGGCGAACCTCTCCAGGTGAACGACCAGCAGGTGACTTCTGAGGCCACGTTCATCCCTGCCGAATCCAATGGCACTGTGGACGTCTTGTTTACTTTCGATGCAACAGGGCTGGAAAGGAAATCCCTGGTTGTTTTCGAAACTCTCTTCCAAGGCGAAACGGAAATCGCCGGCCATGAGGACATCGAGGACGAGGGGCAGACCGTCAACTTTGTGGAGGAACCAAAAATCGGCACTACCGCAACGGTAGACGGTAGCCACACCGCTGATCCCACAGGGGAAATCACCATTGTGGATGTGGTGGAGTACACAGGCTTGACCCCTGGCGAGACTTACACGGTGTCCGGTGTCCTTATGGACAAGTCCATAAACCAGCCCCTGTTGGTGGATGGCGCTGAAGTCACCGCAGAGGTAGAATTCACTCCGGACGAAAGCACCGGAACTGTGGAGCTAACCTATACCCTGGACGCCAGTGCCTTGGCGGGAACCACCATCGTGGTCTTTGAAACTCTGTATCAGGACGGCGTGGAAATCGCTGCCCATGCCGACATCAACGACGAAGCACAAACCGTCACCATCAACCCCAGGGGCGGCTTGCTCATCCAAAAGACCTCCGAGGACGGCGTGCTGGAGGGCTTCACTTTCCTGGTGGAGGGCGAGGGCTACTCAGAAACTTTCACCACTGACGGCGCAGGAAAAATCTACATCGATGACCTGGCCCCTGGCGAGTACACCATCACCGAGCAGGAAAGCGGCCTGACTGCCCGCTATGAGATTCCCGCGGGCCAGACAGTGGAAGTCACCGCAGACCAGGCGACGACCGTGGAGTTCTACAATGCTCTGCTCCGGGGCAAAATTACCGGCCACAAGACAGGAGCGGAGCAGGCTCCCTTGGAGGGCGTCACCTTCGGGCTGTTCTCTGCGGATGCTACTGAGTTCACCGAAGAAACTGCCATTGCCACCACAGAAACGGATTCCTATGGGGAGTTTTCCTTTGAGGCTCCCTACGGTTCCTTCCAGGTGATGGAACTGGCCACCTTGCCGGGCTATCTCACCATGGAAGAACCCGTCGCCGTGGAGGTGAATACGGCAGAGGTGGAGCTGGAACCCATCGCCAACAATCAGACAGTAGTCCATATTTCCAAGGTGGACTCGGAAACCGGCGAGGAACTGCCTGGCGCTACCTTGGAACTGTACGGCCCGGACGGCACCCTCATTGAAACCTGGGAAACCGGCGACATCCCCCACGTCATCACGGGGCTGCCCGTGGGTGAGGGCTATGTACTAAAAGAAACCGCCGCCCCGGAGGACTACCAGCTGGCTGAGGACGTCACTTTCGCCGTGGAAGAAACCAGTGAAATCCAGTTTGTGGGCATGGTGGACGAACCCAGCCCGGAGGAGCCAGAAGAGCCTGACGAGCCGGAAACTCCTGATGAACCCGCAGAGCCGGACGAACCTACTCCCAACGTTCCTCAGACTGGCGGCAGCCGGGCAGCCTTGTGGGTGGGTGCGCTGCTCATCCTGGCCCTGGGCGGCTTGGGTATCACTCTGATTCTTCTGAGAAGGCAAAACAAACTATAATGTGACGGAGGGCCGCGCCAGCGGCCCCTCCCCTTTTTTGGTGCCATGAAAAAAGAAATATTGATTGTACTGAGCGTGGTGCTGGTGGTGGTCATCGTGGTCTGCGGGCTGTGGCTGGGCTACTACGCTGTGGACTCCCAGCATCAAAAGCAGACCTACGAAACCCTGGCGAAAGATTTCTTGCTGGAGGAACCGAAATCCAGCCTGTCCTTGGCAGAGGAAGATTCTCCCGAACTATCGTCCACTACCCAGGAATCGGTGGTCACCTTGACCACTGCGCCGCCCCGCCATGACCTGGCCGCCCTACAAGCCGAAAATTCCGACTGCGTGGGATGGCTCACCATCCCGGACACCACTGTGGACTATCCCGTGGTGTGGACACCTGAAAAACCGGAACACTACCTGCGCCGGGACTTTTACGGCAACTCCGCCAGCGGCGGCACGCCGTTCCTGGACGGGCGGAATGAAGCCCAGGCAAAGGGACAGAACCTTATTGTATACGGCCACAATATGCTGGATGGCACTATGTTCAAGCCGGTGCTCCAGTATTTCACACCTAACTTCCAGGTGACCCATGAAGACATCTACTTGGAACTGAACGGCGCCCAATACCACTACCAGGTACTTGCGGCGCTGGAGACTAACACCCGCTCACCGGTGTACGCCTACACAGACTTGAGCGATTCCACGGAGGTGGAGGATTTCCGCGCCATGTTGCTGGAGGAAACCGGCGTGGGAGCCATACCCCAGGCAGAGGGCTATTTGACCCTCTCCACCTGCAATAACCAGGGCGGGGACAGCAGGGTGTTGGTAATCGCTGCCCTAATCGAGGAGGTGCAAAGATAAAATGTTGTCCATCCGGCAACGAAAAACGCAGAAATTCCCAAATGCGCATTGCGCGAGTTGTGCGCATATCCCGGCATTTCTGGCCCCGAACACCAGTTCATGCGCGTTCCGGCAGGAAAAACGCATTCCAGAAAGAAAACGCATAAGGAGTGACGCCATGCTTTTGACAGACGAACAGTACGTAATCAAATGGCTTTCCCAATATGGGCCACTGCCCAAGGCCCAGGTGGTGCGGCTGCTGCGGGACAAGTCCCCAACCACCGCCGAGCGGCTGCTGAACCGCATGAAGCGGGACCAGCGCATCGCCAATGTGGGGGACGGCTATTACCTGGGCCTGGACCCCTATTGCACCCCGGACCAGCGGGTCATCCTGGCGGTGTGGGTGCTGCTGCAATTCATCGACCGTGTGGAGCCCCTGGCCCACTATCCCGCCACCTACCCCAGTCAGTTGTTCTTCCTCAAGGAGAACACCGGCTACGAGATTGTAGTGCTCTACGAGGGGGAGGGGCATCTGACAAAGCTGCTTCATCCTCAAGAGGAGGATTTAAAGTACATCTTCGTGCTGCCCAAGATTCAAATGGCGCACCAGCTTGTGCTGCCCCGGGCGCCCTGCCTGTTCTCCACGGTGGAGTTCCAGGGAGAAGAGGAGCCCCAGGTCCACTTTTTCGCGGAGGAGGAAAACCATGCTACCGCCTAGCTTCCAAACCACTCTTCTGGCCTTGGAGGGCAAACTCCGGCAGCTGCAAACCCTGGAGCGGACCGTCCGCCAGGCTGCCGCGTTAGACGATGAGAACGTAGCTTATCACACAGCCTCCCAGCTGGCTGAAGCCTGCGAACAGGCGGTTTTTCTTGCCAGGGCGTTACCGGCCTGCACCGGCCGGCCCCATGTGTTCTTCGACATAGACCAGAAATCAGAAGTCCCAACGCCGGTGGAGATAGGTTTCACCCGGGAGGGCTGGTTCTCCCTGCGGATGCCCATGCTGCTGCCTAGGAAAGAGCGGGGTTCCGCTGCCTATGTGAGGATGCTTCTGCTGCCGGCCCTGCGTCGGTTTTTCCAGGGGAAACCTCCCGTGCGGATCAGCCCCTGCGTGCTGGTGTTCCGCCACGTCTATGCCCGGGACCGCCCCGACCGGGCTCTTCGGGACCACGACAATATCGAGACCAACATGGCAGCCGACTGCGTGGCCCTCTACGTCATGGAGGATGACAACCCCGCCGCCTGCAGCCAGTATGAATGTTCCGCCAAAGGCGACCGGGAGCGCACGGAAATCTATGTGGTGCCCCAAGCGGAGTTCCCCCAATGGCTGTTGTCGGAAAAATCCATGCCGGAGGAAGGGGTAGAGCTTCTGCAACATAGGCCGTAAAACCGAAAAAAGTTTGTCCGAAACCGGCCCATTTTTCCATGGCCCATTTGGGACAGGCTGATGAATGGAGAAAATTCAGGGTTTTCCTGGAAATTTTCCAACCTGCAATTCCTAAAAGCCGACGAAGAGAGCAGGCATCCTGTCGAGAATTCCCCAGAGGGAGGTGAGTTGAAATGCCTGTTCTGCGGCCGGACACACTTGTCCAAAAAGTGCTGCAAATCCTTGCGGTGACAGGGGAATTTCCCTGGAGTTCTCTGTATCTGCTGGGAAACCCTGCCACCGTGCAGAAGATGGTGAGCCGTCTGTCCCAACCTGTTTTGTTTCGCAATCCTCACACAGAGGAGGAAGTGAGGACAAAGCTCTTTGTCACCAACGGAAAGGGCCGGGAGAAAAGTTTGCGGCTCTACAAGGGGGCGCTCCCCTTGCTTCACTGGCTCCATCCTCGCGCTTACGAGTATTACATGGAAAGCTTCTGGAACCACCACTTCCCCGGGGACACCGCCCACCGGGACCGAAACCACCGGGTGGCGGAAGCCGTGGCCCTCTGTGCCACCGCCGGAGTGGAGGTGCTTCCCTATGACTTGCCCAAGCTTCAGCAGGAGGAGATCCGCAAGGTCACGCCAAATTATCCCGCTCTCTACCTGGCCCGGGACATCAAGAAAGCATTTCCCGGAGAGGAGAAGAAGACATTGTTTACCCGGGCAGTGGGGGCGCTGTTCTACCCCGGCGGATGCTACGCTGTGCACAACACCAGGGACGCCGCCATGAAGTGGAAAGGTATGGGGGAATTCAAAGCCCTCCACAGCCTGACAGAGGTGGCACGGCTCAATGGCGGCGTTTCCCGCCTAGACGGGACGCTGCTCTTTGGCAAGTCCTACGAGACAGCGCTGGAAACCCTCGACTCTTCCGACCCCCACCACCCGGAGCTGCGCTTTGACAGCATCTACCCTCACATCCACTTCCTGCCCTTGGACGATTTTGGCGCCCGGCTGCTGGGGATTCTCATCCTCCCAAATTGGCAAGAAAGGCTGCTGGATTTGCTTTTTGAGCCCTCCACCCGCACTTACGGCCGTGGCACCCTGGAGTATGACGCCCAGGTGGACGCGGTGAAAGTCCTCTCCCACCTGGACGGGGACCTGGCCCGGCTGCTGCGCTTCCGGGAAGGGCTTGTGGACCCACAGCGGGAAGTTCGAAGTGGTGTGCTTTCCCCAGCAGGCGGAGTTTGTGCGCGGGTTTTTGGGAGACCGGGCGGAGGTTCGGGAAATTCCGTTGGAGGTAGTGGACAAAGAATTGCTAAAGGGAGGCGATGGGTGATTAGGAAAACAAGAGTAATCGGCATCGCTGTCGCAGCCCTCCTGGGGCTTGCCGCCCTTTTGTATCTAGGCGGCCTTCTGGGCCAGCTGCTGGAAAACTACTCTGCCTGGCAGCAGGCTGGCGGCATAGTCGGCCAGGCACAGATTCGGCCGCCCAGCCCCGGCGTCACAGATTGTCTGGGCGCGGCTTTCACGCTTTCCGGGCTGAAAGCCATGGGAATTCTGCTGCTGATCGCTGGGGGCATTACCGCCTATTTCAAATTCAGCGACCGGTTCGGCGGCAGCGGGCAAGATCCCCGGGGCTTTACCGTCAGCAAGGAGGGCACCTACGGCACCGCCTCCTGGATGGGGGGAAAAGAGCTGCAAGAAGTGTTGGAGATGCAGCCCCTGGCCAAAGCAGATGGAATCCTTTTAGGTAAGCGGAACGGGAAAGCCGTATGCCTTCCCGCGGACACCCGGCTCAACCGGCACGTTGCGGTGTTCGGCGCTTCCGGTACCGGCAAGTCCCGGGGATTCATCCGTCCGGCCCTGTTCAACATCATCCAGCGTGGGGAGTCGGCCATCATCACCGACAGCAAAGGAGAGCTGTATGCGGACACCGCGGAGCTGTTTCGCAGCCATGACTACGAGGTGAAAGTGTTCAACCTGGTGAACCCGGAGCACGGGGACCCCTGGAACTGCATGGCCGGCTTGGGCGGCGACACCCTGCTGGCCCAGGTGCTCACTAACGTCATCATCGGCAACACCAGCTCGGGAAAAACGGACCACTTCTGGGACAACGGCGAGGGGAATCTCTTAAAGGCCCTGATCCTCTATGTGGACTTAGACCCCGCCCGCAGCCCGGAAGAAAAGAACCTCCCGGCGGTGTACGAGATGCTGCTGCGGTACAGCGCCGCCCAGCTCACCGCCCTGTTTGAACACTTGCCTCTGGATCACCCGGCCCGGGGGCCTTACCGGCTGTTCTCCCAGGCCAGCGACACGGTGCGGTCCGGCATTGTGCTGGGGTTGGGCACCCGGCTGCAGGTGCTGCAAAACGAGGCGGTGGCCCACATCCTCCGCCGCAGCGACATCGACCTGACCGCCCCCGGGCGGGAAAAGACAGCCCTGTTCGTGGTGCTCAGCGACCAGGACGCCACCATGGCCTTCCTCAGCTCGCTGTTTTTCTCTTTCCTGTTCATCAAGCTGACGCGGTTCGTCGACAGCACCCCGGACATGCGCTGCCCCGTGCCGGTAAACCTCATCTTGGATGAGTTCAACAACATCGGCAAGCTGGGCGGCGCGGCAGACGGCTCCGACTTTGCCCTCACCCTGTCGGTGGTCCGCAGCCGGGCCATCTATGTGACCCTGGCGGTGCAGAGCTTGGGCCAGCTGCAGAACCGGTACCCCAACAACCTGTGGGCCGAGATCGTGGGCAACTGCGACCTGCAAGTAATGCTGGGCTGTACCGATGATTTGACAGCGGAATTTTTTTCTTCCCGCAGCGGGGACATGAGCATCCAGGTGAATTCCACCATGACCGTGCGCCAGACCATGGCGGTGGCCCAGGTGATTCCCCAATACCGCCAGACCCAGGGCCAGGGGAAGCGCAGGCTTCTCACCCCGGATGAGGTGCTGCGCCTGCCCAACCAGGAGCTGCTGGTGGTGATTCGCGGCCACAACCTGCTGAAGCTGGAAAAGGTGGACTACACCGAGTTACCCATGGCTGAGGAGATCGTCCGCAGCAGCGTGTTGGAGTACAGGCCGGAACGGCTTCCCAATGCTCCCCAGGCGCAGGCTCCTTTCTCTCGGGAAGAGGAGATTCCACAAGAAAAACCGCAACGAAAGCCGCGGCTGTACAGTGTTTCCAAGCTGCCGGACGGCTTCTAAACCAACTGCAAAAAAGGAGGACCTACATGCCAAACGAAATGAGAGAGTACGAAAACCAGGAAATGGAAACAATGGAATCAGCCGTCCCCCAGGAGGATGAGGAGCACACTGTGGAGGGCATCCAAAAAGAACAAGCCCCAGCGATGGAAGAACCTGCTGATCCCGCTATCCCCCCACAGACATCCGCCCGTAGGAGCCGCGCCATGCAGCATGTGGCCCGGCGGTCTTCTGTGGTGGCCATTGGGGCGCAGCTGCAAGCGGAAACCGAGGCGGAAAAGAATCAGAACGCCCTGCTGGATTTGGTGGAATCCATGAAGTCCCGCCGGGTCCTTTCCGGGACCATCCAAGGGGTGGAGCGGCCGGAGAACAGCCCCAGCCGTTCCATGGCGGTCCTCTACCACGGGGACTTCAAGGTCATCATCCCCGCAGAGGAGATGGTAGACCCTCCCGAGGACCTCCACGGCCTGCCGAAAAGCGAGGTGTTGTTCAGCATGGTCAACCGGCGGATGGGTGCCGAGGTGGACTATGTGGTAAAGGGAGTGGACCAAGAGTCCGGTTTGGCGGCGGCCAGCCGGCTGGAGGCCATGGCCAGCAAGCGCCGGGAGTATTACACCGGCGCCGGCCGGGACGGGAACAATCTCCTGTACGAAGGAGTTTGCGCCGAGGCCCGTGTGGTGAGCGTCCTGCGTGGGGGTATCTTTGTGGAGCTCTTCGGTGTGGAGACCTATATTCCCCTGCGGGAGCTGAACTACCAGCGGATGCTGGACGCCACTGGGGCCTATCAGCCGGGGCAGCGGGTGGTGGTGAAGCTGCTGGAGATTCACCGCGCGGACCGGGACCACATCCGGGTGGCAGCCTCGGTGAAGCAGGCATCCGCCAACCCCTATGAGAAAGCTTTGCGCCGGTATTCCGTGGGCAACCGCTATGTGGGGACGGTCAGCATGGTGGACACCACCGGCGTCTTTGTGGGCTTGGACGGCGGCGTGGATTACCTGTGCAGTTATCCGCCCCGAGGCAGGCCGCCCCGGGGCGCCCGGGTGACTGTCCGCATTCTGGGCATCAATCACGAAACAAACCGTATCTGGGGCGTGATCACCCATGCCTCTATGCCCCACTGAGACGAACATTTGTGCAATTTTTTGTAAAATCCTTGTGGAATCGATTTCCGGGGACAGGCTTTGCGCAATCGAACAAATTTTTGTATTTGCCTTGCTTTTTTGCCGGAAATGTGGTAGTATGATAGTGCAGTGGAAGCTTGTGCTCAGGCTTTCAGGTGCGGCGGAAGGTACCCCGCCGCCAGCACTCATCTGGTGCGGATGGGGAACCTGTTACGGAGCAGCGAAGGCGTGAGGCCTTGCCCTCCACAATAGCGCAAGCTTATTCTGAAAACGTTTGGGCCGGTTGGCCGCTTGGACATGATACAGGGTATCCCTGTGTTTCTTTCCAGCGGACAGCCGGCCTTTTTGTTTTTCAAAAACTTGGAGGTGGACTTTGTGAAGAAGAAACGAAAGAAGCCCATGCGTTGCCCTTACTGCGGGGCCCCTGTGGTGTACCGGACTGCGGATGGCATTTACCAGAACAACAAAAACGGCGCTATGCTCTATGTGTGCTCCCGCTACCCGGAATGTGACGCCTATGTGCGGGTCCAGCCGGGGACGACCATCCCCCTGGGGACGCTGGCCAATGGGGACCTGCGGGCCCTCCGCCGGGAGACCCACCAGTACTTCGATAAGCTCTACACCAGCGGGCGGATGACCAAGCAGGAGGCCTACCGTTGGCTGGCAAACTTCCTGCAGGCGCCACAGTCCCAGGCGCACATTGGGTATTTAGGGGAGTACACCTGCAGGCAGGTGCTTTGCGCCTGCAAGGAGATGCTGGGGAGAGGAGGCGCCAAAGCGTCATGAAACTGACAGCGGAACAGCAGCGAAAGGCGGAGGAGAATATGGGCCTGGTGGGAAAAGTCATCGCGGACAAAGTCCATGGCACATATTTTGGCAGGTACACCCGGGAGGACCTGTTCCAGATTGGCTGCATCGGCCTGTGCAAGGCGGCGGCCACGGACAAGGGCGGCTGCTTTTCCACCTATGCCTACCGGCTCATCTGGAACGAGATCTGCACCGCTCTGATTTCGGCCACCCGGAACGCCTCCAGGGAGCATCCCATGGAGCTGCCCATTCTGGAAATCCAGGGGATAAATGGGGAGTTTACCTCCGCCCTGGAGCTGGAGGACCTGCTGGAGAGAGGGGAACGGACGGCCACAGGGGTTGCAAAAAAAGGTTATACAAGCTCTGCGGCTGCGGCTGAAAGGCTATTCTACTCGCGAAATTGGGGCATGCCTGGGAGCGCCGGACAACTATGTCACCGCCTGGGAAGCCAAGGCCCGGAAATATCTGCGGGGTATGGAATAAGGAAAAGGTGCCAGAGGACATATTGAAACATAAATAAACACGATGTAACAAACTTTCTAAAAAAACGAATTTATTACATGGATGTTATAAACTTGATTTTGGACAGAAATTGTGATATGCTTTTCTCCGGAAGGTGGTGTGATTGCCTATGCGGAAAAACACTTTGCGGAAGCGCGATCTCTATCTGAATCAGATGATTGCGTTTCAGGATACGGAATTGATTAAAGTTATGACCGGTATCCGGCGCTGCGGAAAATCCAGCTTGATGAAGCTGATGGCGGAACATCTGCGGGAGAACGGAGTGGCAGATGACCAGATCCTCGAAATGAACTTTGAGTCCATGAGTATTCCGGAGATGGACGCAAGAGGATTTTATGAATATGTCAAAGCGCGTATCTGCCCGGATAAAAGAACCTATTTGTTTTTTGATGAGGTGCAGAAAGTGCCGGGATGGGAAAATGCTGTCAATTCTTTTCGGGTGGATTTTGACTGCGATATTTATATTACGGGTTCCAACGCCTACTTTCTCTCCTCTGAGCTTTCCACCTATCTGTCCGGGCGATATGTGGAAATCAAGGTGTTGCCGTTATCCTTCCGAGAGTTTCTGGATTTTCATGGCTATACGCTGACGGAGCGGAAATCGCCGGCGGGCGGAGTCAAAAAGCGTATTATGGACGCCGATGGTGAGGTCTATGACGCAAGAGAACTCTATGACGCCTATACCCGGTTCGGCGGTATGCCTATGTTGGCAGATATTGGTCTGGAAATCAATAGGGTCACGGCTGCTCTGGACGGCGTGTATTCTGCAGCAGTTATCAATGATATATTGGAACGGGAAAAACGGAAAGGGCAGCGAACGATAACCGATGCTGTGCTGCTGCGAAAAATCATTATGTTTTTGGCCGACAACATCGGCAACAACACTTCCGCTACCTCTATTGGGAACACGCTGGCAGGCGAGGGGTTGCTGGAAGATGGAAAGCGAAAAACGAAGCCGGCGGTGCAGACGATTCAGGCGTATATCAAGGCCCTGACAGAAGCCTATTTCTTTTATGAAATCAAGCGTTTCGATATTAAAGGGAAAGAGTATCTGCGCACGTTGGGAAAGTATTACATTGTAGATATTGGCCTGCGGAACTATCTGCTGGGATTCCGGGAGGGAGACAGCGGGCATATTTTGGAGAATATTATTTTCTTTGAACTGATGCGCCGTGGCTATGATGTGGCCATCGGAAAAATAGACAATCAGGAAGTAGACTTTATCGCCACAAAAACAGATGAGAAAAAATATATCCAGGTTACGGAGACAATGAATGCACCTGAAACAAGAGAACGGGAACTTGCACCCTTGCGTAAGATACGGGATAGTTACGAAAAAATTGTCATTGCTTTGGAGTGTGATCTGACCCAGACGCAAGACGGAATCAAAATTATCCGGGCATTGGATTTCCTTTTGGGAGAGTAAGAACAGTAAGAAGCTAAAAAGAAGGCGTGTTGTGAGCAAAATCACAGCACGCCTTTTTTGTTGGAGGGATGAAATTGAAAAGATTCCGATGGGCGATCTTACCCATCCTTTTGTGTTGCAGCGTGTGGCTGCTGTTCCACACGGTGCTCTTTGTGGGGATTGTGCCCTCCTCGTCCATGGAGCCCACCATCCCAGAGGGCAACATCATTCTGGGAACCCGCGTCGTTGGCAGCTTAGGCCGGGGCGACATCATCGTGTTCCGCCACGAGGGCGAGACGCTGGTCAAGCGCATTGTGGCGGTGGGAGGGGACACGGTCTCTCTCAATGACCAGGACGGTTCCTTCGCGGTGAATCAGGAATTGGCAACTGCCACCCGGATTCTCATTGTGCCGAAGGACTATTTCTTTGTGGTGGGGGATAACCGCCAGAATTCTTTTGACAGCAGATTCTGGGAGGAACCTTTTGTGGGTGTGAAATGGGTATTGGCTCGTGTGAGAGCCTAAGCCAGATAGGCGTGCAAAGATAACATTTGTTAATTTAGGTGTAGTAGGTAGGATAGTGAGAGTGCTTTGGTACCACCAATATGTAGAGCCAGACAGTGAAATCAACTGTCTGGCTCTACATTTATTCTCAAAGGGTGAGGTCACAGAGACCAATGACCCGCCGCCGTCCGCTCGGACACAAAATCTTGGTAGATGCCCTCCTGGGCGCTCAGCTCCTCATGGGTGCCCCGCTGCACGATGCGGCCTTGGTCCAGCACCAGGATCTGGTCAGCGTTGCGGACGGTCTTCAGCCGGTGGGCGATCATCAGCACCGTTTTCTCCCGGGTCAATGCCTCTATGGCTCGCTGGAGCTGATCCTCATTCTCCGGGTCCACATTGGCGGTGGCCTCATCGAAAATGACGATGGGGGCGTTCTTCAGCAGGCATCGGGCGATGGAGATGCGCTGTTTCTCACCGCCGGAGAGGGTGGCTCCGCCCTCGCCGATCACCGTGTCGTATCCATCCGGTAGGGCGGAGATGAAGTCGTGGCAACAGGCTTTCCCGGCCGCCTCCACCACCTGCTCATGGGTGGCGTTGGGACAGCCGAACTTTATGTTGTTCTCGATGGTGTCATGGAAGAGGTACACACGCTGGAACACCATGCTCACCTGCTCCATCAGGGACTCCAGGGTGTACGTCCGCACATCCCGGCCTCCAATGGAGACCCGGCCGCCCTCCACATCCCAGAACCGGGCGATCAGATTGCAGAGGGTGGTCTTGCCGGAGCCGGAGGGTCCCACGATAGCGGTGCTGGTTCTGTCCGGGATGGTAAGGGACACATCCTTCAAGATGGGCCGGCTGCCGTAGGAGAAGTCTACATGGTCGAACACGATGTCGTGGGATCCCGGATGGAGCGCTGTGCCTTTCTGGTCCATCTCCGGGATAGCGTCCACCTGATTGGCATGGTCAATGGAGCTGCCGACCAGCCGCAGGGCGGACACGCCGCTGCCCGCAGACTGGATCTGGGAGAAGATCAGGAAGGAGATGATCACCGCCATCAGGGCATTAGCCAGGGTTAGACTGCCGCTCAGGTACAGCCACACGGCAGCTGCCAGAATCAGCACGCTGAACAGGTGGAGGGCCATCTCCTGGGCCCCGATGTAGGGAGTGAACAACTTTTCCACTGCCAGATTGTTCTCCCGGCTGTCCTCCAGGGCCCGGCGAATCCGTTTGTCCCCCTTGCCGGTGAGGTTGAAGGACTTGATGACGCTCATGCCCTGGAGTTGTTCCAGCACCGCCTCCACCAGACGCGCCTCGTCCCGCTGGCGCTTGGGGGCGATTTTGGCGGACTGTTTCTCCATGCGGGAGAGGAGCAGCAGGTACAGCGCCATCCCGGCCAGGGCCAGCAGGCCGATGCGCCAGTCCCAGAACAGCACGCACAGTAGCATAACGGCGGAGTTGATAAGCCCGCCCAGAATGGTGACCAGTACCATGGCCCCGGCACTCTCCACCTCATCCAGGACAGTAGTGGCAATACCAGTGAGTTCCCCTAAGCTCTGGTCGTTGAAATAGCCCATGGGGATGCGCTTGAGCTTGTCACCCATGTGGAGGCGCTTGTTGGCTGTCATGAAATACCCAGCATGAGTCTGCTGGAGCTGACTGAATCGATTCATGATCGCCCGGCCCAGAATGCTGACCAGCAGCAGAACTAGGGCCTGCCATGCCGGGGCAGCAGAAGAGGAGCCATCCACCAGGGCTAGGACCACCACATAGATGGCTGCGATTTGGAACATGTGGAAGATGGCATAGAAGAACCCCAGTACCATAGACTTGCGGATATTGCCCTGTTCTTCACCGGCAAAGCGCCAAATCTTTCTCAAAACCTCAATCATGCCAGTTCTCCCTCCTTTACGCCCATGTGTGCCTGCCACATCTCACGATAGAGGGGGCAGGTGTCCAACAGTTTCTCGTGTTTGCCGGTATCCTCGATGCGGCCATCGTTCACCACCACGATCTGATCCGCGCCGGTGATGGTGCTCAGGCGATGGGCGATGACCAGCACTGTCCTGCCTGTCACCAGTTTCCCAACCGCCTGCTGGACCAGGGCTTCGTTCTCTGGATCGATATAGGCTGTGGCCTCATCCAGCACCACGATGGGGGCATTCTTCAGCATGGCCCGGGCGATGGCGATGCGCTGCCGCTCACCCCCGGACAGGTGTGTGCCGCCTCCGCCTACTACGGTATCATAGCCCTGTTCCAGACCACGAATAAACTCGTCGCACCCGGCGGCCTTAGCCACGGCCTCCACCTCCTGGTCAGTGGCAGTGGGGCGGCCCATACGGATATTCTCCCGGACGCTCTCATCAAAAAGGTAGTTGTCCTGGGATACGAAAGCCACCTGGTCGTAGAGCTGGGAGAGTGGGATTTTCTTCAAATCCTGTCCGCCCAGAGTGATGGTGCCGGCGGACACGTCCCAGAACCCGGCGATCAGCTTGGCGATGGTGGACTTGCCGGAGCCGGAGGGCCCTACAAAGGCGGTCATGGTGCCGGCGGGGATGGTGAGCGACACGTCGTGAAGCACCTCTTTGTCCGCATGATAACCAAAGGACACATGGGAGAGAACGATGTCCCGCCCATGGAACTGCACCGGGGCGTTCCCGTGGTCCTGCTCCTGACCGTTCAGAATTTCATCCACCGAGCCCACGATAGTTCCCACCTTGGCCAGGCTGTCCACAAAGTCCATGGCGGACAATAGCGGCCCGGCGATGCCCAGGGACAGCACGATGGTGGTGATGAAGGTCTCCACCGGCAGGCTCCCACCGATATAAAGAAGCCAGCCCACCGGAAGAATCGTGATCATGGTGGTGGGGGAGATGGATTTGGACAGGGAGATGGGCAGCTGGCAGCTTTTCATCCAGTGGTAGAAGTAGGCGGCGTTGGCCTTCACGCTGTCGGAAAACCGAGCGTAGGACTGTTTCCCTTGATTGAAGGCCTTGATGACTTCAATGCCGCCGATGTACTCCACGATGGCGCTGTTCATGGCCTGGGTAGTCTTGACGGAACCCTCATACTGCTTGCCGTAGTTTGCCATCACCGCCATCATGAAAGCCATGCCCACCGGGATGGAAACCAGGCTCAGCAGGGCCATCCTCCAGTCCAATACGAACAGGTAGATAAGGATGCACACCGGCCCCAGCACATTGGCGGTCATCTCCGGAAGCAGGTGGGCTAGGGGCCGCTCCATGCTCTCCACTTGATCCACGATAACCTGCTTCATCTGCCCGCTGGAGGTGTCCAGGATGATCCCCAGGGGCATCCTGGGGAGTTTCTCCAAAATCTTCTCCCGGATGGATTTCAGAATGGAGAAGGTGGCCTTGTGGGAGATGGACAGGGCCAGGGAATACAGGCTGGCCCGCAGCAGGAACCCTGCCAGGGCCACGGCGCACCAGGTCAGATAGAACGAAAATTCTTGGTTGCCAGATAACAGACCGAGAATGATCTGGGCCGCGGCGAAGTAGGGGGTCATGCCGCACAGCACCCCCGCCACAGCGGAGAGGATGGCCCGAATCAGGCTGCCATGCTGCGCCGCCCCCAGCTCCCACAGCCGGAGCATGGGACTTTGTTGGTTCATCGTGAATTCCTCCTTGTTTTGTTAGTTATTGCTAACTTATTGTGAAATCAAAAGGCTGCACCCAGAAGGGGGGACAGCCTGCTTGATTCAGGGCTGGGGATCGAACACCGTGCCGAAGCCTGCCATGTGGTAGTCGTTGAGCATCTTCACATAGCGGCGGGCGGCGGCCCGGTCCATGTTGTGGCGCACCACCTCGAACATGCCGTTAAAATAGGCGGTGACAATGATGTGGATAAATTCCTCTGTCACCTGGCCGGACTTCACGCTCTCACAGCCGATGACTTCCATGTACTGGTAGGTGTACTCTACCTCGATGTCCACCAGTTCGTCCAGGAAACAGGCAAACCGGGTGCCGTGGGCCCCGTCCAGCAGAAGGCGGAACACGTCAAAGTGGTCGTAGATATAGTCCAGCAGATCCAGTTGATGGCGGGAGGTGTACTGCCCCATCTCTGCCCTCTGCGTCTCGCCGTTCAGTTGGTGGAAGTTCTCCTGGATCTCCCGGAACATGGACCGGAACTCGTCCACCACTGGCTCCACAATGGCTCGAAACAGGCCCTCCTTGTCTCCAAAGCGGGTGTAGATGGATCCAGTGCTGGTGCCCGCCTCCTGGGCGATGGTCCGCAGAGAGGCATCCAGAAAGCCTCTGGATAAAAACTCATCCTTGGCGCACTCCAGCACACGATCATAGACGCCGGGTTTCTGCTTTGCCATACGGTCACCTTCTTTCGAGCATATTCAAAACATCGTTTTATAACGATGTTTTGAATATAGCACACGACATTCCCTTTGTCAAGCCCTGTGCGGGAAAAAGGACGCAGCGTCTTTTCGACGCTGCGTCCCAGGAATATGTTCGTTTGCTATGCTCCGGCTTTGCGGTTCCACCCCCGGCTCTGCTGCCGGACGGTGACAAAGTTTCGGTAGATGCCGTCCTCTTCCATCATCAACTGGTGCGTACCCCGCTGGGCGATCTCTCCCTCCGAGATGACCAGAATCTGATCCGCGCTCCGGACGGTGTTCAGCCGGTGGGCGATCACCAGCAGCGTCTTGCCCTTCACCAGTTCTGAGATGGCCTGCTGGATGTAGCTCTCGTTGTCTGCGTCCACACTGGCGGTGGCCTCGTCCAGGATGACGATGGGGGCGTCCTTCAGGATGCAGCGGGCGATGGAGATCCGCTGCCGTTCCCCGCCGGAGAGGCTTGCACCACCTTCGCCGATCACTGTGTCAAAGCCATCCGGCAGGGCCATCACAAAGTCGTAGCACCGGGCCTTTCGGGCCGCCTCCAGCACCTCCTCCCGGGTGGCGTCTGGCCGACCCATGGCGATGTTGTTATAGATGGTGTCCTGGAAGAGATAAACCCGCTGGAACACCATGCTGATGTGATCCATCAGGTCGGAGAGCCTTACCTCCCGCACGTCTTTCCCCCGGACCAGCACCCGGCCGCCCTTCACGTCCCAGAAACGGGTGAGCAGATTGGCGATGGTGGATTTGCCCCCGCCGGAGGGTCCCACCAGGACCAGCATCTGGTGCCGGGGTAGGGAGAAGGAGATGTCATGCAATACCTCTTTCTCACCGTAGGCAAAACGCACATGCTGGAACTCCACCTCCGGGGCCTCACCGGTCTCCGGAATGGAGTCCCGGCCATCGTCCGGCAGCTCCGGCTCGTGAAACACCTCTTCGATCCGGTCCATGCAGCTGTTCATGACAGTCAGCCGAGTGACCTGGGTATACAGGGCCTTGATGGGGCCGAATAGGTCAAAGACAAAGAGCATGATGCCCACCAGATAGGGGACGCTCATGAGACCGGCGCTCTCCAGCGCCAAGGCGATGGCCGCGATGACCGCCGCCCCCAGGCCGTAGGCCAGGTTCAGCCGCAGCTGCCAGGGGGAGTGGCCCTCCTCAAACTGGAGATTGGTGTCGCAGCTCCTTCGGAAGTTGTCCGTCAGCTCCCGGGACTTTTCTCCCAGCAGGTTGTAGGTCTTGATGATCCCGATGCCCTCCACAAAGTCCAGCACCGCCTCTGTAAGGTTTTCGTTCTGCTCCTGTCGCGCCACGGAGTCCTGAAGGGCCTCCCGCTTCATGCCCTGGGCAATGAGCAGCACGACGCCGATGATCACAAGGGCGGCCAGTCCGATCCGGAGGTCAAAGCAGAGCAGGAAGACTACCAGAATGGCCTGAGCGAAGATGTAGCTCATCATGTCCGCCAGCACGGTCATGCAGTTCTCCTCAATGAACACCATGTCGGAGGAGAGGAGGGAGCTGATCTTACCGATGTTGCCCTCGGTGAAGTAGCCCATGGGCATCCGCCGCAGGTGGGCGCCCAGCTCCATCCGCATGTCCGAGAACACCAGAAAACCCGCCGCGGACTGGAGACGGTCGGCGATGTGGTGGAAGAGGACCTGGAGCAAAACACATACCACCATGGCGATCCCGTACCGGAGGCAGTCGCCGGCAGTGATGGTTCCCTCGTAAAAACCGGCCAGTGCCAGGAATGCCAGCATGATTGGCACCTTGGCCAGCAGAGATTTCAGGAACGAAAAGACAAAGGCGATTTGGATCCGCCCTTTGTACCGGCCGGATACCGCCAAAATTCGTTTCATCAGCGGGATCATTGTGCCGCGCCTCCTCTCTGATTCACGCCCCACTGGGCGCTGTCCTCCGCCGCCTGCCAGAGTTTCCGGTATTCCGGGCAGCGGTCCAGCAATTCCTCATGGGTGCCTACATCGGCCACGGTGCCCTGCTCCAGCACGCAGATCTGGTCCGCGTTCACAATGGAGTGGAGCCGGTGGGCGATGACGATGACCGTCTTGTCCCGGATCACCTCAGCGATGGCCTCGTTCATCTTCTCTTCGTTCTCCGGGTCCATGAAGGCTGTTGCCTCATCCAGGATCACGATGGGGGCGTTTTTCAGGATCGCCCGGGCCAGGGAGATGCGTTGCCGCTCCCCGCCGGAGAGCATCTTGCCCCCGTCTCCGGCTATGGTTTGGATGCCATTTTCCAGACGGGAGAGGAACTCCCCGCACTGGGCTTTCTCCGCCGCGGCCAGCACCTCCTGGTCCGTGGCCTCCGGGCGGCCCAGGCGGATGTTCTCCAGCAGGCTCATGTTGAATAGGAACTGCTCTTGTGCCACATAGGAGATCTGATTGTTGAGGGCTTCCACGCTCATCTCACGGATATCCTGGCCGCCCACGCGGATGCTCCCGCCGGTCACATCGTAGTAGTGGACCAAGAGCTTTGCCAGGGTGGACTTGCCGCTGCCCGATTCTCCCACCAGGGCGGTAAGGCTCCCCACCGGCGCGGTGAGGGAGACGCCGTGGAGCACTTCGTCCTCCTGATAGGCAAAGCGGACCTCCTCGAAGGAGACGGTGTGATCCGCACCGGAGAAGTCTGCGTCTGTCTGTTCCAGAGCCGGCGCGCCCATCAGCTGCTCCAATGCGGTGATCTTGTAATTGATCTGAGGCAGAGTGGACATAAACCCCAGCGCACGCAGCAGGGGCGCTCCCACGCCGAAGGACATGCACAGCACCAGGGCGAAGTCCGGCAGGGTGGAATACCCGCGCAAAACCAGGTACGCCCCAATGGGTAGGGTGAACAGGGCCACACAGGGCAGGATGCTGTTGTAGAGGGCCATCCAGGGCCAGCAGACTTTGTACCAGGCCAGGGTGAAATCCCGGTAGCCCCGCACGTCCTGCTCGAAACGCTGGTAAGACTCCCCGTCCCGGTTAAAGACCTTCACCACCTCCATGCCGTTGATGTACTCCACGATGGTGTTGTTCATCCTCTGGGCCGAGGCGTAGTAGGCCCCCATCTTGCTGGTGCCGGCGCGGTACATGGCCATCATGGCCACCAGGCCCAAGGGCAGCGCGCACAGGGAGAGCAGCGCTAGCTTCCAGTCCACGAAGAACATGGCGAGAAAGACGAAGGCGGGCACCGCCAGATTGGCCAACCCCTCCGGCAGGGCGTGGGCCAGCAGCAGTTCAATGGAGTCGATGTCGTCAATGAACATCTTCTTCAGGGCGCCCACGCCCTTCTCCTGAATCACGCCCAGGGGCTGCCGCTCCAGTTTTCCTTGCAGAGAGATCCGCAGATTTTTCAGCGTGTTGTAGGCCGCCCGGTGGGAGAGGGACAAACCCTTCACATACAAAACGGCATACAGGATCCCACAGACGGCAATGGCGGCCACCCGCCACGCCGCGTATCCGAGTTCCAACGATTCCCCCAGCAGCAGGGGGCGGATCAGTTGGTAGATGAACAGGAAGGGGAGTACGTTCATCACGATGCCGATCAGCATCACAACCATGGAGAGATAGGTGATCTTTCGGTACTCGCCCGCATACTCCAAGACTTTTTGAAACACAGGCAAACCTCCTTTTTTGTTGATTAGTCGTTGCTAACTTTTAGCCGGTGAAAAACCTCTCCGCCGGGAGAGGCTTTCCCTATTTCTGAAAATGCAGCGCTCCATGCCAGTTGAACAGGCCGCAGACGATCCGGCAGTGGGCCTCGATCTGTTCCCAGGTGAAGTGGTGGATAAAGGGCTCGTAGATCGTGGTCCAGAAGGCGGACAGCAGGATGTGCAGCTCTGCCGGCTCCACATCGTTCCGGCACAGGCCCCGCCGCTGTGCCTCCAACAGATAGGCGCTGGTGGCCTTCGTCAGAAGCTCCACCCAGTCGTGAGGGAAGTTGGCGTACCGGGTCCCCTGGGAGCAGGAGAGCAGCAGGTAGAAGTCGTCCCGCCGGTCGTAGAGGAAACGGAACCACCACATCATGTCCGCTCCGTCCATATCCCACGCTTTGATCAGTTCCTGGTCAGACATGGCGGCAGGGTCTTTATCACCCCGGGCATGGGCCACCTCATACAGGTCCTCCACCGTCTGTTCCACCACGGCGCAGAACAGGTCCTCTTTCCCCTTGTACCGTTTATACAGCGCCCCCGTAGTGACGCCGGCCCCCTCACAAATGGTTTTGAGGGACGCTTTTTCAAAGCCGCTTGTCAGGAATTCCGTTCGGGCGCTGTCCAGGATCCGGGGATCAATGGAACGGTCCGCCACCGACATATGATCGCCTCCTCGAAAGATAATTTGATTACCGATAATCTAATTATCAATATAGCACAAGGAATGGAACCTGTCAAGGGGAAACTGTGGAAAGAGCTATTTCCATTTTCCACGTTTCTGGTCTGATAGGCCGAAGCGGCAACGGCGGAACGTCCCGCACCACGGCTGACCATCTTGGTCTCCAAATGGTAAATTGCCATACTCTCAAAGTTCGGGGCTTGTAGTTCAAAGGAGCGATTGATTTTTTCTATGTTCCCTGGTTTCATACTGTAATATGGGCAACACCAAATATATACTGGATCTGATTCTGAGTTGGAATGACCGGATGCTGGGAAAATAATAGCGGCAGATCCTTATAAACTCGAAGTCAGCTTTGAAAGAGAAAGGCACGGCTCAATCGAGTCGTGCCCTTCTCCGGTATTCCAGCGGCGAGCAGCCGAACTGCCTGGCAAAGACCGCCGCAAATTTGCTTTGATTTTCGTAGCCCACCTGTGCCGCGATCTCGGCTACCCGCAGTTCGGTGTCCCGCAGCAGCTCCGCAGCCCGGCGCATCCGTGCCTTCCGGAGCCAGACGGAGAGGTTTTCTCCAAACACCCCGCGGAAATAGTTTTTTAAACTTGTCTCTCCAATCTGGAACCGCTCCGCCAGTTCCCGCGCCGTGTGGTTTTGGCTGAGATCGGATAGGAGAATGGAGTGAACTTCCTTGGCAATAGCTACCTGGGATAGCGTAAAGTACCGGATCCGGGGATGGGGCACATAGGGCTGCCGCTCCAGTTCCAGCAGCAGCCGGGCGGAGCCAAGTTTCATCCGCCATATATCCTCGGTATCCCGCAATGCCCACAACTCGGACAATATCCCCTGTATGGCAGCAGGGGCCTGAGCAAGATAGAGTTTCTGAGCGGCTTGAAAGTGGCGAATCAGGGTTGCCAAGTCAATGCCTGCCTCCAGGAACAGGCAGTAGGGCTCCTGCTCCAGAGTGTCCAGATCCAGAAACAACTCCACCCCCTCGTAAACGCTGCTGGGGTAGCGGTAGGGCTCCGTGACCTGCTGGGTGCCCAGGGCCATGACCCCTTGGGACAGAAAAGCAAACTGCCCGTTGTCCAAATCCACCTCACACCGGCCATTGAGACAGAAATTCAACAGCAGGATATTAGCCGTCTCCGTTTGGGCCAGAGGCCAGACATGGGTGTAGATCCGATTGAAAGAGAGGATCACACCAGGAGCGAGAGAGAAAAGCCGCAGGCTGCCGTGTTCCGATCCATCAAGCGTCATGGTGGCGCTGACACTGTCCGTATGCACTTCCACGCCACCGGGGAATCGTCCGGCATCAAAGAGTTGTGTCAGGTTGGACATAGATATTTCCTCCATTGTGTTCTCTTGCTCTGATTGTATCGAACCGAGAGCAGGCCGTCAATGGGACAAGGAAAATCAAATGCTGTTCGGAGCCAAAACGCTGGAATGGAGTTGGTGACAGGCAAAGAAATGTGCTATCCTGTTCTGCGGTTAGCAATAACTAACGATTAGGAACAGGAGGAATAGAAACATGTCTGAATCATTGGAACAGGGAAAACGAAAACTGACAGCAAAGGACGCCATCACCGCCGGAGCGCTGGGCGCGGTCTGTATCGCCATCCGCTTTCTCTTTATGCTGGTGGGCGGCATCAGCCCCTATGTGTGGTTTGCCACCCACTTCATCGACGCTATTCTGATCGGCCCGGTGTTCATGCTTCTGGTGGCGAAGATCCGAAAGAACGGCCCCTTCCTCATCACGAGCCTTGTCACCGGCTTGATCCTTGTATCCGCTACCTGGATGTTCCCCATCACCGGTCTTGTAGGCGGTATCCTGTGCGAACTGTGCCTGAAGGCCGGGCAGTTCCGGAAGAAGGGCTGGCTGGTGCTGGGCTTCTTCTGCTTTAACTTGGGCTTCATCGGGGACTTCCTGCCCCTGTGGTTCACCAAGGAAAGTTACTTGGAGTACGCCGCCCAGATGATGGACCCCGGCTATATGACCACCATGGAGGGCCTGCTCACCTGGCCGGTGTTCGGGATCATCGTGTTGAGTATCCTGGTGGGCTCCATCTTGGGCGCCCTGCTAGGGATGAAGCTGATGCGCAAGCACTTTGTGAAGGCCGGGCTGGCGCAATGAGGGCGCAGACTGCCTGCGGTTCCTTTCTGGACCCACGGACCAAAATCCTGATTTGGCTGCTGGCCAATGTGGTGGTGTTCACCTGGGCTCCGGCGATGTTCCGCATCGCCGTGATGCTGGCCTACTTTGGCCTATTCCTACTGGAGCGGAAGGGGAAGATGCTGGCGGGCCTGCTGCTGACCTACCTTGCCGTGCTGACAATCCAATACTGGCTGCTTCCGGTCCTGCCCGGGTCCCTGGCTACGGTCTTTGCCACTGTGACCTACTTTATCCTGATCTTTCCCTGCATTGCCGGCGGAGCGTACATCATCGCCACCACTAGTGTCAGCCAGTTCATGGCCGCTCTGGAGCGGTTGGGCGTTTCCCGTAACTTCTCCATCACCTTGGCGGTGACGCTGCGGTTCCTTCCGGCTCTGCGGCAGGACTTCCGGCACATCCGGGACGCCATGGCTCTGCGGCGCATCCGGGGACTGGAGCAGAAATTGGAGTGCGTCTATGTCCCCATGCTCATGGGGGCGGCACAGACAGCCGAGGAACTCAGCGAGTCCGCTACATCCCGGGGCATCGAACATCCGGGGAAGCGGTCTTCCTGGCGGCTCATCGGCTTCCACATCCAGGACGTGGCCGTTGCCCTGCTGTTCCTGGCCCTGTGCGTGGGCGGCATCTGCTGCAAGGGGGTTCTGACATGATCACCGTTGACCATGTGACCTATACCTACGAAGGCCGTGAACAGCCGAGTCTCCGGGATTGCTCCTTCACCGTGGAGCCAGGAGAACTGGTTCTCCTGACCGGGGAGAGCGGCTGCGGCAAGACCACGATCATCAGGCTCATCAACGGCCTGCTCGAGCACGGCGGGGGCGGGACGCTGGGAGGGACGGTCACCGTAAACGGTCAGGAGGTGTCCAAGTTGCCCCTGTGGGAACTGGCCCAAACCGTGGGCTCGGTGTTTCAAAATCCCAAGTCCCAGTTCTTCAACCTGGATACCACCAGTGAGGTGCTATTTGGCCTGGAGAGCCGGGGAGCATCCCACCAAGAGATGGAGCAGGCCCTTTCCTCTGCCGAAAGGGTCTGTGGTGTGGGGCCGCTCTTGGATCGGAATATCTTTGCCCTGTCCGGCGGGGAGAAGCAGCGCATCGCCTGTGCCAGCGCCTACGCCATGGAGCCGGAGGTCTTTGTGTTGGACGAGCCATCCTCCAACTTGGACGACGAGGGCATCCGCCAGCTGCGGGAGATCCTGAAACAGCTGAAAGCAGCGGGAAAGACAATCCTGGTGGCGGAACACCGCCTCTGGTATGCCGCCGGCCTGGCAGACCGGGTGTTCTATCTGCGGGAAGGGCGGTTGGAACGGGTATATTCCGGAGCAGAATTTCTATCGTTGCCTGAAGAGCGGCGCCGAGCCATAGGCTTGAGGAGTTTGACCGAAGTGCCGCTGCCGGAGCAGCAGTTCGCGCCGGGCGAAGCCAGAGATGGACTGTCGGTGCGGAACTTGCGGGCGTCCTATGATCGGACGGCTGTGTGGGAACAGGTGTCCTTTTCCGCCCCCAGGGGACAGATCACTGCCATCACCGGCCACAACGGGGCGGGCAAGACCACTTTGGCCCGGTGCCTCTGCGGTCTGATGAAAGAGAAGGATGGAGCAATCCTCTGGGACGGAAAGCCCATCAGGCGAAAGGATCGGAAACGGAAGGGCTTTCTTATTATGCAAGACGTAAACCTGCAACTCTTTGCCGACAGCGTGCTGGCCGAAGCCCAGTTGGGGAATGACGCGAATGAGATGGAAGCTTTGGCCGCGCTGGAGCGAATGGATTTGTCCCTGTACGCCCAGGTGCACCCCTTGGCGCTCTCAGGCGGGCAGAAACAGCGGCTGGCTATTGTAGACGGCTGCCTCAGTGAAAAAGAACTGCTGATTTTTGACGAACCCACCAGCGGACTTGATTACGCCCACATGCTGGAGGTGAGCCGCCTGCTCCGGGAACTGGCGGAGCGGGGGCTGTGCGTGCTGGTCATCACTCACGACGGGGAGTTCCTGCGGGAGAGCGGCGCCCGAGTCGTCTCCTGGCTGCCTGTACAGCAATCAAGTGGTGGAAAAAGATAAAGTCAGACTTAGGCAGCGTCCCATAAGG
>OIYU01000483.1_pt1 | contig 30334 bp, 28 predicted proteins | sample 1588321 | NCBI WGS metagenome assembly OIYU01 (sample SAMN03283258) | human gut metagenome | biome: human-associated habitat; material: feces | host: Homo sapiens | place: USA | collected 2013 | reverse complement strand
CCCGACGCTTTCGGTTCAATACGGGAGGTGCCCGATGGCGTTGCTTTTGCCCACAATAGCAGTAGAGAATTTGCTGGATGTCACACCGGCTATGCTGACCGCATTGGAGGTGGACACCATCCTTCTGGATGTGGACAATACGTTGGCTTATCACGGTTCTCAGGAGCCTTTTCCGGGAACGGTTGAGTGGTCGCATGAGATGCGCCGCCAGGGATTTCGCGTGATGATTCTATCAAACAATTTTGCGAAACGGGTGGCCCCGTTTGCAGCGAAGTATGATCTGCCGTTCTTATCCTTTTCGATCAAGCCATTTCCGATTGCGTATCTTCGCGCAATTCGCAAACTAGGGGCTAAAAGGGAAAAGACGGTTGTGATCGGTGACCAGGTGTTTACGGATGTGGTGGGGGCCAATCTCTCACGAATGAAATCGGTTTTACTCACCCCACGTGGAGCAGAAAAGGGCTTTTCTATCCGTATTCGCCGTGCATTGGAGAAGCCGGTCCGCAGGCGGCTTGCCCAGCGACAGGGGAAAAAGGGGGGAGACGTATGAAACGAGTTTTGGTGATTCTAGGTCCGAACCTCAATATGGTAGGCGTCCGAGAAAAGGGCGTCTATGGCGATGAGACAGCAGAAAGTATCAATCTACAGATTTTGGAGCATGCAAAAAAGCTGGGATATACGTGCGACATCTTTCAGTCCAACCACGAAGGTGACATCATTGATAAAATTCATGCCAGTCGGGGAAACTACGATGGAGTGGTGCTGAATGCTGGCGCATTGACCCACTACAGTTATGCGTTGCACGACGCGATTTCCTGTGTGCGTATTCCGTTTGTGGAAACACATATGTCCAATATCCATGCACGGGAAGAATTCCGGCATAAATCTGTTATTGCGGATGTATGCGCAGGTCAGATTTGCGGTTTTGGCAAATACAGCTATTTTTTGGCATTGGATGCCCTCAAGAATCTGATGTGAGATTCGCGTATTGTGAAAAATTTGTCTTGAAAAATGGCAGGAAATATTATACACTAAAGGATAGTAAATTAGTTATTGGAGGATACGGTCATGATATCTGCAGGAGATTTTAGAAATGGCGTGACTTTTGAAATGGATGGCAACGTTGTTTCCATCATCGAGTTTCAGCACGTGAAACCCGGCAAAGGCGCTGCTTTCGTCCGCACCAAAATTCGTAACGTCATTACAGGCGCCGTTACAGAAAAGACGTTCAACCCGAACGACAAATATCCAACCGCTTTCGTAGAGCGCAAGGACATGCAGTATCTGTACAATGATGGAGACCTGTATTATTTTATGGATTCTGAGACCTTTGAGCAGATTCCGATCAACAAGAGCGTTTTGGGCGACAACTTTAAGTTTGTCAAAGAGAACATGGATTGCAAGGTTCTCTCCTATAAGGGGAATGTGTTTGGTGTAGAACCGCCGAACTTTGTCGAACTCGAAGTGGTCAAGACAGATCCGGGCTTTAAGGGCGACACCGCAACCAATGCTACCAAGCCGGCTACCTTGGAGACAGGCGCGGAAATCAAAGTCCCGCTTTTCATCAATGAGGGAGAGACAATCCGTATTGATACCCGTACAGGTGAATATATGGAGCGCGCATAACGCACAATACATTGGGATTCTTTTGAAGGAAGTGTCGTTTTCGGTGCTTCCTTGCCTACGTTTTTGCTTTTGGCCGCTTAAAGCGGTGGGAAGAATTGATTTGAATGAAATTAAAGGAGGCACAAGTCATGACGAACACTGAGAAAGTTGCGTACATCCGTGGTTTGGCAGAGGGCCTAGAGCTCGACGACAACAAGAAAGAGGTCAAGGTTCTGAACGCGATCATCGAATTACTGGACGATATGGCAATGTCCCTGTCCGACCTGGAGGACGGCTATAATGATATGGCCGATCAGCTCGATGCGGTTGACGAGGACTTGGGCTCGCTGGAAGATGACTTTTATGGAGACGAAGAGGACGATGAGGATGAGGACGAGTGCTATTATGAAGTGACTTGCCCGAATTGTCATGAGACGATCTGCCTCTCCGAGGACATTATTGAGGATGGTCAGATGGACTGCCCGAATTGTGGCGAGACGCTGGAGTTCGACATCGATGAGTGCGATGAGGACAGTTGCGGCTGTGGCTGCGAAAGTTGCAGCGAATAATTTTTAGAGCTTCGGACGAGAGGGCACCGTATCTGCTTGGGCGGATACGGTGCTTTTTCCAATATCATCTTTCTTGCAAAGCTTTTGCAAAAAAATAAAAGAGCTTTTATGAAGCAAAAGGAGGAATTTGCCATGAATTTCATGAAACGTTTGACAGCGATGGCGCTTTCATTGTGTATGTTGGGGGCGGTTTTGACTGGATGTGGCTCACAGCCGGAGGAGGTCAGCAGTCAAGCGCCGGAGAGTGTGCCAGCGTCTTCATCGGAGGGTTCAGAAGATCCTTCCAGTTCTCCGAAAGAAACGATCACAATCAAAATTGCCGCGCAAAAGGGACCGACCGGACTTGGTATGGTTAAGTTGATGCAGGACAGCGAAGAAGGTTCCACAGTAAATACTTATGACGTGACGATTGCCTCTTCCCCGGATGCGGCGGTTTCTATGATTTCCAGTGGAGAAGCGGATGTTGCGGCACTGCCCACCAATACAGCTGCAATTCTTTACAATAAGACGTCTGGGAATGTTCAGCTTGCTGCTCTCAATACATTGGGCGTACTCTATATTGTGACGAATGGAGAAGACATCAGCAGCATAGAGGATCTAAAAGGAAAGACGGTTTATTCTTCGGGTCAGGGTGCTACTCCGGAATATGCTTTTAACTATATTCTGACTGAGAATGGTTTGACTCCCGGGACAGATGTAACCGTAGAATATAAGGCAGATCACAGCGAATTGGCAGCAAGCATCCTGTCCGGTGATGCAAAGATCGCAGTGTTGCCAGAGCCCTTTGTCACACAGGTGACGGCAAAAGATCCGAATGTCCAAGTCGCTTTAAATCTCACCGATGAATGGAATAAAGTTGCAGGGGACAAGAGCGTGTTGACCATGGGATGTCTGGTAGTGCGTAAGGACTTTGCGGAACAGAATAAGGAGGCCTTTGACGCCTTCCTGGATGAATATAAAGAATCGGTTGATTTTACAAATAATCACGTCGATGAGGCGGCAGAACTTTCCGAAAAATATGACATCATGCCAGCAGCAGTTGCGGAAAAGGCCATTCCAAACTGCAATATTGTTTACATGGATGGAGAGGAAATGCAGAAAAAAATGCCAGACTTCCTGAATATTCTGTTCACAGCCAATCCAAAGTCCGTTGGAGGAGAGTTGCCGGGTGAAGATTTCTACTATATCAAATAAGGCGGCCTCATCCCAGAGCCGTATAGCAATATGCATGCGGAAAGTGTTGGTAGCTTTATTTTGGTTGATTCTCTGGCAGATTTTATATTTGGTTGTCAAACAGGAGATACTGATTGTATCTCCTGTTCGCGCATCACAGCGGCTTTTGGAGTTGGCAGGGGAAGGGGAGTTTTGGCTCACAGCGATGTATTCCATGCTGCGAATTGTTTCCGGATTTCTATTGGGCGTAGGAATTGGAACTCTTTTGGCAGCCTTGACGTCAATGTCGCGCTTCCTGTACGACCTTTTCCATCCGATTGTCAGTATTATAAAAGCAACCCCAGTGGCTTCTTTTATATTGCTTGCTTTGGTTTGGATTGAATCCCCTTACGTGCCGGTCTTTACATCTTTTCTGATGGTATTGCCCGTTGTATGGGGGAATGTATCCAATGGAATTGCAAAAACCGATCGGAATCTTTTGCAGATGGCAGCGGTCTACCGTTTTCATACAATGAAAACCATCCGTCGAATCTATCTGCCGTCCGTCATGCCTTATTTTACGGCTGCCTGTACGACCGGCATGGGGCTGTCTTGGAAGGCGGGCGTTGCCGCAGAGGTCTTGGCCAACACGAAACACTCCATCGGCGGCAATATCTATAATGCAAAGATCTATATTGAAACGGCCGACCTCTTCGCATGGACTGCAGTTGTTATCGTCATTAGCGTTGTACTGGAAAAGCTGATGGTGAAGCTGATGAAAGCCGTTGGAAAAAAATACAATCTTTCGTGAGGAACCTACATGAATGTTACCATACAAAATGCCTGTAAGGCGTATGAAGGGCGGGCAATATTGGATCAGTTTGATTTAGAATTTCCTCAAAAGGGTACAATTTGCCTATTAGGTCCTTCGGGGTGCGGAAAAACAACTCTGCTAAATTGTATTGCAGGTTTGGAGATGTTGGATTCTGGCGCTGTTTTGGGGATAGAGGATCGTAAAATCGCATACATGTTCCAAGAAGACCGTTTATTACCTTGGATTAGCGCACGTGAAAATGTGGAAGTTATATTAAACCATCCACATATAAAAACAGCCGAACGATGGTTAGAAGCCGTTGGATTGAAGGATGATATGGAAAAGCGTCCAGCGGAATTGAGCGGTGGGATGCGTCAACGTGTGGCGCTTGCCCGAGCGTTGGCATTTGGTGGGGAGATCTTTCTATTGGACGAGCCGTTCCGAGCTTTGGATCATAAGACGCGCCTGCGGATGCAGACTCTGCTTCAAAAGCACACACAGGAGGCCCTCAAAATTCTGGTGACACACGATTTGGAGGAGGCACGTTCTTTGGCAGATCAGATTCTCTATTTGGAAGGACCACCCTTGCGTGTCGTACATTCGGAAATACAAGGGGCTCAACGCAAGAATGCCTGATATTGGCTCCATTTTTGTAGCGATTTGGAAGAAGATGTTCCTTTTATGGGAAATCTATGCTATAATCGAAAACAGACCCTTTTGTAAAAGGATGCCAAAGACCGCGTCCTGGTAGTTGCCAGGTCGATAAGGATGCGGCGCTTCAGCGCTGTGGATCATGATACTGTGGGGGAATGGTAATGAGACAAAAGAGGGCGAATATATGGTCGGCCCTGCCGCAGGTGTTTTTTGACATTGTTTGGGTGTATTTCAGCTATTGGATTGCTTTAATGCTCCGGTTCGATGGGAAAGTGCCCTGGTGGGAATTTGAGTATTTTCAAATTCAAATTCCGTGGGCGACTGGTATCTGTCTGATTGTGTTTTTTCTGTGTCGATTCTATACAACGATGTGGCAATTTGCCAGCCTTGATGAATTGATTCAGATTTTTTTTGGAGTATCCATCTCGAGCGTTTTAATTGCTGCGATGGGTTTCACCATGGCAGATCCTGTGTTTCATACAAATCGTTTGCCGATTCCCGTATATTTGATGGGGTGGGCATTGATGTTCCTGTTTGTCGGCGGTTCTCGGTTTGCCATTCGATTGTGGCACCGGCGGAAGCGCCGCCTGTCCCAGCAGGATAGCGAAGAGTTCCATCGGGTTATGGTGGTTGGGGCCGGTGAGATGGGGTCTATGGTCATAAAGGATATGAAATCCGCCCCAGAGAGCAAGGGAATTCCAGTTGTAGCAATCGACGATGATAAAAGCAAGCGAGGGACCCGCATCCACGGCGTAAAAGTGGTGGGTGGCCGGGAAAGCATTCCGCGGATGGCTGGCCGTTATAACGTCGATCAAATCGTTCTGGCCATTGCCTCGGCCAAGCGGGAAGACCGTCAGGATATTTTGAGCATCTGTGCGAAAACCGGGTGCAAATTAAAAACGATTCCTGCGTTGTATGAGATGATCGAGGGGGATATGGAGCATCCCGCAGTGCGCGATGTAGATATTTTAGACTTGCTGGGGCGCGATGAGGTCAACCTCAATGTGGAGGAAATCAGCGGTTATTTGAAGAATAAAACGGTATTGGTTACAGGAGGCGGCGGATCGATTGGTTCGGAATTGTGCCGTCAGATTGCACACTTCCATCCCAAGCGCCTGATTATATTTGATATTTATGAAAATAATGCCTACGATCTTCAGAACGAACTCTTAATGAAATTTCCAAATTTGAATTTGGAGGTTTTGATCGGTTCTGTACGTGACCGGGCACGTGTTGAGCATATATTTGAAGTATGCCGGCCCGATGTGGTTTTCCATGCTGCTGCGCACAAGCATGTCCCGTTGATGGAACTGAGCCCAGGCGAGGCGGTCAAAAACAATGTCTTTGGTACGCTCAATGTTGCTCAGGCTTGCGATCAATACGGAGTGAAACGGATGGTCATGATCTCGACGGACAAGGCAGTCAATCCTACCAATATCATGGGAGCGACCAAACGTATCTGTGAACTGATTATTCAATATTGCAGCCGCCACAGCCAGAATACAGACTATATGGCCGTGCGATTTGGCAATGTTTTGGGAAGCAACGGCAGCGTTATTCCGCTGTTTAAGCGGCAAATTGCAGCCGGTGGGCCAGTAACCGTTACACATCCTGATATTATTCGCTATTTTATGACCATCCCGGAAGCGGCGCGGCTGGTCATTCAGGCTGGCGGAATGGCACACGGCGGAGAAATATTCATTCTCGATATGGGAGAGCCAGTCAAGATCGTGGATTTGGCCCGCAACCTGATTCGTTTGTCAGGATTGGAGCCGGATGTGGATATTAAGATTGCGTATACCGGTTTGCGTCCGGGAGAAAAGCTCTATGAGGAGCTTTTGCTGGACAGCGAGGGCGGTTGTCAAAAGACTTCGCATGAATTGATCTACATTGGCAAGCCGATCCCATTTGACGAGGATACCTTCTTAAATGATCTGGAACAATTGCGTGGCGTAGCCGGGGTGGACAATGTAAAAATGATTGAGATTGTACACCGGTTGGTGCCAACTTATACAGGTCATGCAGAGCGCAGCGATGCCTTAGCTGCTGAATAAACATTTTTGTAACAAAACTGAAAGATTTTGGATGCCTCCCTTGTATTGTGTATGTATAGGGGAGGCATTTTTACGGTTATTTCCAGTCGCTGCCGAGTGAATTTTTTCTTGAATTCCCATGCATCATCGCATATAATAGACTTCATGGAACAGAATTCTAAAGTTTATGACTAAAATTTGTTCGGATTCAGAGCTTTTACATAGGAAATCAAGACAAATGTTTCCTGAGACAGAGAAATCAATGAGAAAAGGAGCGTACACACGTGAAAAAATGGAGAAAGATTGCGGCAGCTGTACTCGCGGCAGCCATGTTGTGCAGTAGTGTCGCATGTTCGAGCGCCCCGCAGAAACTGGAGGATTCATTGGTGACAAATGATTTTGTTTCCAGTGAAATTTTAGTAGAGAATTCTTCCGCGCCTCAATTGTCCAGCGAGTTGGAAGAGGTGTCCTCTGCAATGAATTCATCTGTATCCGAAAAGGCTGTCACAGAGAGCTCTCAAACGGAATCGACCGTAGAGACCAGTAAACCAGAGCTGGTGGAGGGCACTGTCAGTAGTCCATCTTATAATGCGCCGGCGACTACTACGCCCGTTGTACAGGAACAGGAGATGCGGGCGGTTTGGGTTCCCTATCTTAGCTTGGATATGACCAAGGAAGCGGATAAGAGTTATGCTGCTTTCCAGAGAAAGTTTAATGACATCATTGCTAAGGCCAAAAATAGCGGCGCGAACACACTGGTTGTACATGTGCGTTCTCATGGAGACGCATACTATCCTTCCAACTATTATCCGTGGACGCATTTCTTGAGCGGTACCCAGGGGGTGGGACCGGGATACGATCCTTTGGCTTACATGGTTTCTGCAACGCACCAGGCTGGTATGAAGTTCCACGCATGGTTTAATCCACTGCGGATCAAAGCAGGAAATTATCCGCCGGTTGTCGCTTCAAATAGCCCATACAACCAGTGGAAAAATGATCCGGTCAAATCCAATTGGACGTTCACAAAGGATGGGGCCATTTATATGAATCCTGGGTATTCTCAGGTGCGTGATTATATTGTAAATGGAATAAAAGAGGTCGTCCAAAAGTATGATGTCGATGGAGTACAATTTGATGACTATTTCTATCCGTTCAATGTGAATTCGGCGGATGTAACTCTTGACAAAGCGGCCTATCAGCAGAGCGGTTCAACCTTGTCCATTGGGGCATGGAGGACGCAGAACATCAATAGCTTGGTGGCTGCTGTATACAAGATGGTAAAGGAGACAAAGCCAAATGTTGTGTTTGGCATTTCTCCACAGGGCAATATTGCAAACGATCTCAATGCAGGTGCAGATGTGTATACATGGTGCAGTAAGCCAGGCTATATCGATTATATTTGTCCGCAAATTTATTGGACCTACGATCATCCGACCGCTCCATTTGAGACTCTGGCGAAAAAGTGGAAGAGCCTTGTAACGGCAGATCATGTAAAGATTTACATAGGCTTGGCCCTTTACAAAGCGGGAACGAATTCGAGCGGATGGGAAAAGGCAGATAATATCATCGCCCGGCAGATTCAAACCGCCCGCAGTCTGGATTGCGACGGATTCATGCTTTACTCTTGGGCATATCTTGATCATCCACAGACTGCAAAAGAGATGGCAAATGTGAAGAAGCTCCTGAACGGTTGATTTCTGTATCAGGAGAAATACGGCCCGCCAGCAGGAGTTCTCTGTTGGCGGGCCGTATCACATAAATTCTACAAATCATTACATTCTTTTCACAAATAGAGAAATTCTGGGAAACGTGTGTTATAATAACCTCACGGCATAAGCGGAATCCAGCGCCGTGGGAACTTGCAGACTTCCGATGCCAGGGAGGACATTGAAACATTCAGAGGATGATCGGGCAGGTGCCTTTGAACTGGCTTTAAACTCTATACGAGAAGGAGAATGCCATAGATAGCTTCATGGCATAAGCGGAAACCAGCGTAGCAAGAACTTGCAGACTTCCGATGCCAGGGAGGACATTGAAACGTTCAGAGGATGATCGGGCAGGTGCCTTTGAACTGGTTTTAAACTCCATGCGAGTAGGAGAATGTTATAGATAACCTCACGGAGTAAGCTGGAAAGGATTTTACAATGTAAAGCCGGCAAGGGATGAAACACTGGATGAGATTCCTTTGACAAAACCAGGAATAAGATCAGAATTGGCTGCTTGGCGGCGATTTTATACATGGGGAGAGACGCATGAGTCTAATCAATGTAAAAGATATTCGAAAGGTTTATCGAGTGGATGAGGAAAAAATTGTTGCGCTTGGCCGGATTAATCTGCGGATTGAACAAGGAGAAATCTGCTGCATCCTTGGAACTTCCGGTTCGGGTAAATCTACTTTGCTGAACATTATGGCGGGGTTGGAAAAACCGACAAAGGGTAGCGTATGGATAGCGGGGAAAAATGTGACGCAGTTCTCTGAGAAGCAATGGGCCTTGTTTCGTCAAAGAAATATCGGCTTCGTGTTTCAGTCGTACAATCTGATGCCTACCCAGACTGCGATCGAGAACGTGGCGATGCCGTTGATGTTTAAAGGCGTCAACAAGCGCACAAGAACCAAAGAAGCGATACATATGCTCAAAGCGGTAGGTCTTGCCAGCCGTATGATGCACCGGCCGACACAGATGAGTGGCGGCCAGCAGCAACGTGTCGGCATTGCTAGGGCATTCGTAGCAAGGCCGAAGATTGTTTTTGCCGACGAACCCACCGGAAATCTGGACAGTAAGACAAGCCGGGGGGTTATGGAAATCATGGTTCGTATGGCAAAACGATACCATGAGACATTGATTATTGTTACGCATGATGTCAATATTGCGAAATATGCAGATCGTATTATCAACCTGCATGACGGCAGTATTGTCAGCGATGAACCGAATCAGTCCATTGTTACCCTTGAAAATGAACAAAAAGAGCCGGCTTCTGCGGCCGTAAATGAATGAGGAGGAGCTTTATGAACAGGATCGTGAAACAGGGAATCTCGCTGTTTACTATGCTGGTGCTGCTTTCCGCCATGTTGGCGTCCGCCGTGCCTGCTTTTGCGGCAGATAAGGAGTATGAGCCTGACCCCGTGGTATACAGCGACAAACAAACCGTGTCCAAGAATACGCCGTTTGAAGCGACCTTTGTTTTTGACCATTCGGATTATTCTTCAGCTACAAGCGTGGAGAGAATTGACATAGATGTCAGCAGTGTTACCAGTTCGATTTCCTTGGGAAAGAAAAGCTATACGACTGACAAAAATGAGATCCTTTGGACCAATGATACCGACATTGAGCTGCCGACTTCTTCAGAGGATGAGGACTCCACAAGAGTGGATTTTGGTTATAAGTTGACAATCCCAGAAAAATATATGAAACGTGTCAATGATAAAGTGGGAACTTTACGTTTCAAGATCTCTTACTACGATAAGAATAATAGCAAAATCAATTCTTTTACCGTCCAAAAAACGATCTTTGATCCTGTGGGAGATGGTGCCAGCTCTGACGATGAAGATGAAGAGGACAATCCCATTCTGACAGTGACTTCCTACTCCACTGACCCTGCCAGCGGAATCAAGGAGGGCGATGCTTTCAATTTAAAAGTGACCGTAAAGAATAACAGTAATGTTGTCTGCAACAATATTGTGGCTGCTTTTGACAATGCCAATGCCCCTGAAATCGCTATGCGCGGTGCAACGGACACGCTCTATATCGATTCTCTACCTGCACAGGCCACAGCGACTTTAACCTACCCCTTGGTTTGTTCTGCAAAGATGGAGACAAAGAGTTATCCGTTATCGGTCAAGTTTACTTCAAGTGATTTGGCCGCGGATGCCAGTGTTGCTCCCCGCATGTTTATTCCAGTACAGGGGACCAAAGTCAGTGCGGATGAAGAGGAAAGCTCTAATTCGAGTGTTCCGCAGATTATCATCGAAAGCTACGATTATGGTGGGATGTCGGTTACGGGTGGTACGGAGTTCATGCTGACCATGAATTTCCGGAATACCAGCCCGAATATAGCCATTGAAAATTTGAAGATGACAGTTTCTTCGGCTCCGGATGGGGATGAGGGAATTGTAGCATTTACACCGTCCCGGTCATCCAATACTTTTTTTATCCAGAATGTTAAGGGTGGAGGTAGTTTCCAGGAGAAAATTGCCCTCTATCCGAAAGTGGATGCGGCGCCAAAGTCCTATGGTGTGACGATTGATTACACATATGAGGCGGTTGTAGATGGGATTCGCAAAGCGGACTTGAAGGGAACGGAAACGATCTCCATTCCTTTGACACAGCCTGACCGCTTTGAAATCAATCAGGTGGATCTTTTTGGTCCGATCTATATGGGCGATCAAGGTCAGCTCAGCATTAGCTATGTCAATAAGGGAAAGAGCAAAATCTTTAACCTGGCGGTAGATCTGGAGGGTAACTTTACTTCAGAGGATATGTCGACCTATATTGGCAATGTGGAATCCGGCACGGGCGATTCGTTCGATGCATCGCTTACGCCAATGGACGTGGGAACCATGGCGGGGACAGCGACCTTTACATATGAGGATTCAAACGGGGAAACAAAAGAGATCAAAAAAGAATTTTCCTGCGATGTCATTCCCCTGCCTACGGATATGGGCGGCGAGGTAATCGGTGGAGATATGCCGGTAGATGGCGATGTGACAGCGGCTGCTGGACCACCGGCATGGGCCATTGGACTGACTGTCTGTGGCGGTGTGCTCTTGTTGATTGTGATTTTGGTCTTTGTGCGTAAAAAAATGAAGGCTAGAAAGCTTCGAATGTTGGAAGCAGAGGATGACTATGACGACATTTCGCCGGAGGACACTGTAAAATGATGATGCAGCAATCAAACAGCCTCTCCGCTGAGAAAGGAGGGTCTGGGTTTTGAAATGGAAAGATATGATCGGTATGAGCTTGAGCAATCTGTTCAAGCGTAAGGTGCGAACGTTATTGACCATTGCGGGCGTCATTATCGGTACATGTGCGATTGTTGTGATGGTTTCCTTTGGCATTGGAATCAAAGAGAGCATGAACACCATGATGGAGGGGATGGGAGATTTAACCATCGTCCAGATTAACAACTATAATCAGACGCCGGATTCTACCCCGTTGGATGACGACATGATTGCTCAAATTGAAGCAATCCCCCATGTGGCGGCTGTTACGCCGGTATATACATTGGATTGGAATGCAGTGACCATCAATAGCGGGAAGTATGCTTATCAGGGACAAATTTATGGTGTGAATATGAAATCCTTGGCTGATTTTGGCTATACCGTCCAAGAGGGAGTTTTGCCCGGAGAGGATTTCAAGGAGAATATGATTCTCTTCGGGTGGTCGGCTCTTTATAACTTCTACAATACGAAAAAAACCAGTAATAATATGATTTTTGCTCAGCCCGATGCAACAGGAACCATTCCAGATCCATATGTAGACCCTATGGAGGATGAGCTGGAACTGGTGATTAATGAGATGCAGGGCAATTTAGATGAAGGTACGGGGACGACAACAGCGAGTAAAAAGCAAAAACCAGTTAAGTTGGAATGTATCGGTGTGATGGGGGACGATTGGAGCCGGAATCCTCCGCCGGGCTATGCGGTTTTTATGGATGTCAGTTTTGCGAAGAAACTTCAAGAGCAATACAATAAGCTAAATAAGATCGACAGCTCCAATACAAATACGAGTTATGACAATGTTAGTGTGAAGGCAGACAGTGTGGATCATGTTGCCGAGGTGGAAGAAGCCATTCAAGCGCTTGGCTTTGCAGATACCTACAGCATGGAAAGTATTCGCAAGCCTCTGGAAGAACAAATGCGTACCATCCAAATGATTTTAGGCGGATTGGGCGCTATATCGCTTTTGGTAGCGGCGCTTGGTATCACCAATACGATGATTATGTCCATCTATGAACGTACAAGAGAAATCGGCGTAATGAAGGTTTTGGGATGCGTAGTTGGGAACATTCGGACCATGTTCTTGATTGAAGCGGGTACCATTGGATTTTTTGGAGGCGTTTTGGGGCTTGCATTCAGTTACGGTATTTCTTTTGCGATCAATTCGTTTGCTGCCGGAGGGAACAGCATCTCGTTGGGAGGAATCGTCGGTGTGGGTGTGACTGGGGCAAATGTGTCGATCATACCGATTTGGCTGGCTCTTGGCGCTTTGGTATTTGCCACGATGATTGGCTTGGTGTCTGGTTTTTATCCAGCCAATCGCGCCGTTAAAATTAGCGCCTTGACAGCAATTAAACAGGAATAGTGCTTACGTTTAAAACAAAGACGGACACAATCCCGTGTGGAAGTGTCCGTCTTTGTTTGTTTTAGGAGATATGGGAGGAGATTACCTTGTGTTAATATTACTTGCATCTGCTGCGACTTCATAGCCGAGCTTATTGAGTTGATGTTCGATTGCGTCATAAGACGTACCGGAACTATCGTAGTCCACGGCTACCAGATTATGGGAAGGATTTACACTGACGGAAGTAACACCGTGAAGTTGATCCAACCCGCGCTTAATTTCTTTTAAATCGTGTTTTCCACTGACTCGCTCTACAATCATATAAGCGCTTTCACTTGGCATCTTCATCACCTCAAGAATAGCGTTCCCGAGAAGTGAATGGTTATAACGCGGCAAGTTTTGGACGGAATTTCAGGTATAGGTCTATCCATCTTTTTTATGATATTTCCTTGAAAATCGAAGCCGTCACGGGTAGAGCCTTTTCTGCATAGTATGGACTGTATCAAATAGAGAAGGGGGACAAGATGCATGAAAGGAATTGATGTCAGTAGCCATAATACGGTGAATTGGGATGCGGCCAAAGAGGCAGGGTTAGAGTTTGCCATGCTGCGCTGTGGTTACGGAAACGATCAGGCGGATCAAGATGACCGGACTTTTGAAGAAAATGTAAAAGCCTGTGAACGATTGGGGATTCCCTGGGGAGCCTATCTCTATAGCTATGCATTAAACACGGCAGATGCCAAAAGTGAGTTAGCACACCTTTTACGTCTGCTCAAAGGCAAGAAACCGTTGTTCCCGATTGCAATTGACATGGAGGACGGAGACGGTTATAAAGAAAAAAATGGAATGCCTTCCCGTCAAACGCTCACCGATATTATTCACACCATCTGTGAGGGATTGCAAGAAGCAGGTTATCTGGCTGCCTATTATGTCAACAAGGATTGGTATAACCGGATGATCTACCCGGAACAACTGACGGAATATGTATTTTGGTATGCCCGTCCCGGTGTAGATAAGCCGGATGTATCCTGTGAACTTTGGCAAGATGAAATCTCTTCCACAGGAGGGGAATGGCCCGGTGTACAAACAGGGGGAAAGGATGGCTGTGACACGGATATTAGCTTCAAAAATTTCCCAGAAATAATCAAGAGCAAGGGCCTGAATGGCTGGGATTTGGAGAATCCTATCGCAATTGATACGACCATGGATGTACACAAAGCGCGCGGGCAATGGTATGGTGTCAAATGTACGGCTTCTGACCCTTCAAAGATCGAACTGTATGCAGGGACATCCAATATCGTTACCGTGATTCCTGTCCGTAGGACAAAAACAGAGCAGTTTTTCTTGGTAGTTCCTATCGGGGAACCAGGACAATCCACTGGTATTTGGACTCGCTATGGCGGGGATGAGGATACCGCTGCCCGGAGATTTGTCTTTTGGATTTCTTAAGTCGCGGATGAATAGCGTCAGGAGGGTGTCCCAAAACTACGGATCTCTCGATTCATAGGAAAGGGGCATCCTCTTTCTGTTTGGAAAAATATCTGCGTTTCTAAAAAACGTGGGCATCCTTCAAGTCATTTCATGGCTTTTGGGATACCCCCTTTGTTTTTTTAGCCCGAAAAGCTCTGATAGTACTAGAGGGTTAAAAGGAGTTTTAATAGGGAATAGAAAATGGAGATCCTTTTGGACGCAATAGAGCCGTAGCCTGTCGATTGTGCTGAGTATTTAAAAGAGGATAGTTGGACATGGCGTCCAATAACGCGAATTGCATCACACATATCACATGGAATTGTAAACAGATCAGGTTTTTATCTATAGATATCGAAGTAAATCAGGCTCGTGGATAGATCAAACTGAAAAATCACGTTTCATAATGACTTTGTCGGATGGCAAAGTGCGTGCTTGAGATCCATATGGCATTGCATGCATGAAGGACAGCTTCACCAGCCGGTTCCTGGGGCCTCAATGTTTTCAGCTGATAAGATCGTTGATTGAAAGAATGATCCTATAGATTCGCATGAGCTTCCGTATCCATTGAAAAATCGACGGAAAAGATGGTATGGCCGTTGGTGCTTTCTACGGAAATCTTTCCGTGGGAACCTTCGACAATCGATTTTGCGATTGCAAGGCCCAGACCATAACCGCCGGTTTCACGCGAACGGGCGCTGTCTGCACGGTAGAAACGATCGAATACATGGGGAAGCGCTTCTGCAGAAATCTCTTCCCCAGAATTTTGGACACGAAGAATCACGCGGTTCTTTTCGCGGAAAAGCCCGATGTTCACCGTGCCTCCCGGTGGGGCATGCTTAACGGCGTTGTCGAGAAGAATGTCTACCAGCCGGGAAAACTTTTCCGGACTTCCTCTCACAAGGAGGTGTTCGGAAACTTGGGAATGAATGGCAACCCCTTTTTCGTAGGCGACCGCTTCGAAAGAGAGCAGACAACCAGTCACTAGGCGGCTAAAGTCCACTGTTCGCGTGGGGCTGGCATCTTGATCGTGATCCAATTTGGCGAGCGTCAGCATATCGCTGATAAGACCGCTCATACGGGTAATCTGAACGCGCATAGCGGAAATCCATTGCTTTTGGCTGTCGACGGATTCAGCGCCGTTTTCCTCTAGAACAGATAGATTGGCGTTTATAATTGCGAGTGGTGTCTTTAACTCATGCGAGGCGTCTGCAACGAAATTCTTTTGCCGCTCAAATGCCTCTTGGACAGGACGTACCGTCCGCGATGCAAAGAGCGTACTCAATCCAAACAACAGAAGAAGGCTTAAAAGACAGACTCCAAATAAAATGAACAGAACATTTCGCTGCATAGCCCGCGGGCCGGTTTGATCTAATAGGACCAAGTGCGCATGGGTTTCGTCGAACGCATATGCAAAGTGGTATGAGTCGAGCGAGAAATTTCCCTGCTGTTGCTGTTGTTTCTGTGCCAACTCGGAAATCTGCTGTACCCACTCTCCGGAGATGTCTGGCGGCGCGCTGAAAGAGACAATTTGTTGTTTTTCATCGAACATCACGCGGATAATCCCCATGACTGGTGGCGGTTGATGCTGCCCTTCGGGAAAATGAAGGGCGGCATTTAGGGACATCTGTGTTTGCCGGTCGCTGGCCACGATCATCAGGACAGCGGTTACGGCAAAGATGGCAGCGAATACCAGGCTCAAAAGAGCCATATTGAAACGAACCAATTTCCATTTTAGTTTTCGAAACATAGCGGCTCCTCCAAGCGGTATCCCACATTTCGAATGCACGCGATGCGCATACGGGAACACAGATAAGTCAACTTCTTCCGGAGAAAAGAAATATAAACTTCGACGTTGTTTCCAGCAGCTCCATTTTCAAATCCCCAGAGTCTGGTTAAGAGTTCCTCTTTGTTGAGAATGGTATCCGGATGTAAAAAAAATTGTTTCATGATCTCAAACTCCTTGTTGGCCAGTTGAACCCGTTGATCGCCACGGGAGAGGGTATAGTTGGCCAGATTTAGGGTGAGATCGCCCACCTGTAAGGTATCGTCAAAGATCAGTTCTCCGCGCCGGCGGGTCATGGCGCGAATACGCGCCAACAACTCTTCGGTTGCAAACGGTTTTGCCAGATAATCATCCGCACCACAGTCCAACCCCGCGACCTTATCGCTGATCTCTCCCTTGGCAGAAAGCAGCAACACTGGGGTGGAGATAGAAGCGGCGCGAAGACGCTGCAAAACAGTGAGTCCATCTAGCTTGGGAAGCATTATGTCCAACAGGATGATGTCATAGATACCGGTCAATGCTTCATCTAAACCGGTTTCCCCATTGTAAGCAGCGAAGGTTTCCCAACGTTTTTTGCTGAATATCTGACAAAGCGCGTCGCTCAAAGCCTTTTCATCCTCAATCAATAGTATTTTCATAGGATTTTTCCCCTCCTAAAATATCAAAAGTCGGCCAAAGCCCAATTTTCCACAATAAGAGTACAAAAGAGGTGTGAACGGTATTTGCTGAAAATGTGACGATTCCCTGATTTTGTAAACGAACATCGTTCTCCAAAAAGGATAAAGTCCTTAAGAAGCCCTTTTTCAATTGTAACACATTTTCCGTCGCCTGTGACGAACATGTGAAGGCCCCCTTAAACTTGTGTGAAGTGGGATTTTTTTCAGGTTAATTTCAGCTTTTTTCCCTATAATGAGAACCGTACAAACGGCGGGAAGTTACAGGGCTTCTATGCCGCATCAGAGAAAGGGGTGTATGATCCATGAATGGATTTCTGCAGCGCAGGGAGTGGATCGCGCGTCTTCCCCTTTTTTGGGAGACGCACCGATGGGCAATTTTGGCAGCTCTTTTGGGGGTAGCAGTCTGGGCGGCGGGAATCGCAGGGACCCTTTTGCTCGCCGGAAGATAATCTGTGAAAAATTTGATGAGGTGATTAAGATGAATCATACATGGAAACGAACCATGTCCATGCTTTTGGCTATGGGTATGTTGACACTCTCCATTCCAGCGCAGGGAATCGCCGCGTCTGTGGATACTTCGGATAAGGTGCTATCCAACTTAGGAATCACCGATTCGGTGTTGGTGGCCTCCAACGCTGAGGTGACGCGGGCACAGTTTGCACAGTTGTTACTAAATACTTCTTCTTTTAAGGGAAAAACGGGAACAACTGTCAATTACCGTAGATTTAGCGATGTGCCTACGGATTCCACCTACGCTGCTGCAATCAATATTGCGGCGCAACAGGGATGGATGACTGGTTATCTCGACGGAACCTTTAAACCTGACCAACCGGTGAAGTTGCGCGAAGCGGTTTATGGTGTGTTGGCTTTGTTGGGTTATACCAATGAGGACTTTACTGGCGATCAGACCCAGGGACGCACCTCCATGTACTATGCAAAAGAATTGGACGAAGGCTTGGCGTTGGTGACCATGGAATCCAATTTGACCATGTCCAACTGTGAGGCGTTGCTTTACAATACCCTCAAAGCGAATACAAAATCTGGAACAATGTATGGACAAATTTTTGACTGTGAACTGGACAGCGATGGGGAAATCAATTATTTGAAGCTGTCGGATAACAACATTAACGGCCCTATTCGTGTGACTGCTAGCAAGGATATCGAAAAGATTTTGCCCTTCAGCGAGCAAAACGCAACCTATATCATCGATGGCGAAGTAGGTTATAACCTTGACTACAACAGCGTGGAAGAAGACGATATCGTTTATTACAGCAGCAAGACCCGTACCGTATGGGTCTATCAGGATGATCGCGCAAGCGGCGAGGTGACAGGAATCGTCTACGACAATTCCAGCTCGATGACGCCGGTAGCTGTCTATGTGGAGGGAACTAAGTATACCATTGAGAGTGAAGAGATGCAGTATGCGTTTTCTACATTGGGAAAGGTCCATGTTGGGGATGAAATAACGGTGGTGTATGACGACCAAACCAACACAACCGATCCCGATAACTATAATTTTGTATTGAAGGGGTATCTGCTCGATGACTGATACGGATGATGTGAAGTTTGATACGGCGGAATTGGAAAATCTTAGGCCCAAACGTTCCTTTTTCCGCAGGAAGAACCAGCCAGATGGAAAACGGTCCAAATGGAAAAAGCCTATTAAGGTATTGATTGCATTGGTTCTGGTTGCTACTCTTGCTTTTGCTGGATTCCGTGTATTCCGGAAACCCGAAGGGCCGAATATGGAGGATGCGACCCGCACCGCCACAGTTGAACGGCAGACGATTCAGTCGTCTATTTCTTCTTCGGGTACACTGGCCGCCCTGGATACATATACCATCACTTCCCTGGTCTCAGGAGAGGTGATTCGCGCAGATTTCGAAAAGGGTGACCAGGTTGAAAAGGGAGATGTGCTTTATTGCATTGACACTGGCGATGTGGATGAAAAAATTGAATCGGCTCAAACCAGTTTGGAACGTGCCGAAAAGAAGTATGCAGAGGCGCAAAAGAATTACAACAAGGCCGCGGAGGATTATCAATCTCTCGACTATGTCTCCCCAGAAGAGGGCTATGTTCAAACGGTCTATGTGGAGGTAGGAGACACTGTTAAGAGCGGCGATAAGTTGGTCGATTTATATAACGACCGAACGATGGTACTCAAAGTGCCGTTTTTAAGCGCTGATGCCAGTAAAATCAAAGTGGGCGATGTAGCACAGGTACAGATTTTGGAGACCTATGAAACCGTCAACGGTACAGTAACAGCCGTTAGCTCTATGGAACAAACACTCAACGGTGGCAGCGTGGTCCGCATGGTGACCATTGAGGTCGGAAATCCCGGAGGAATTTCAACCTCCAGCACAGCGGCCGCGACGGTTAATGGTGTGACATGCAGCGGCGACGGAACCTTCACAGCAAAGCTGGAAGAGACGATCACAGCCGAGTATGGTGGAGACATTGCTTCGATGAACGTCGAGGAAGGCAGTTATGTGCACGAAGGGGCGGCTTTGTTCACTTATACCCAGGAGTCGGCAGACGACGCGTTGCAGACTGTCAAGGATTCGTTGGAGTCAGCAGAGCAGAGTGTAGAGGATGCCCAGACCAATTTGGAGAATGCGCAAGACAGCTTGGAGGACTATGAAATAACAGCGCCGATTTCTGGCCAAGTGATCGTGAAAAACACAAAGGCTGGAGATACATTGAAGAGTGGAAACGACAGCAACGCAAGCATGGCCGTGATTTACGATATGTCTGCTCTTACATTTGACATGTATGTGGATGAACTCGACGTATTAGATGTAGAAGTTGGCCAAAAGGTGCAAGTCACGGTGGATGCATTTGAAGGAGAAACATTCACAGGAAAAGTGACAAATGTCAGCTTGGAAAGCACATCAAGCAATGGCGTTACCCAATATCCCGTGACCGTCCAGATGGACGAGGTGGGGGATTTGCTTCCCGGCATGAACGTCAATGGAGAAATCATCATTGACGAAGCAGAAAATGTACTGGCAATCCCGGCTCAAGCATTGCAGCGCGGCAATGTGGTCTATGTAAAGGATGACAGCGTGACCGAAGCGGAAGGCAACGTTCCGGCGGGCTTCCGGTCGGTAGAGGTAGAGACCGGCTTAATCAGCGAAAATTATGTAGAGATTCAGAATGGTCTTTCTGAGGGGGATGTCGTCTACATCGATCCGACCACTTCAACAGACAGTACAGTCATGATTGAAATGGGCGGGATGCCCGGTGGCGGTATGCCTGGTGGCGGCGGAATGCCCGGCGGAGGTCCTGGCGGCGGTGGTATGCCTGGCGGCGGTGGCCCCGGCGGACCGGGAGGTGGTTTCTAAGATGAAACAGACACAGACCGGGACGCAGCCCCTGATCTCGCTGCAAAATATTTATAAGATTTATCAGATGGGCGATATGGTGGTGCGTGCAAACGACGGGATTTCCTTAGACATCTATCCCGGAGAATTCGTCTCCATTGTTGGCAAATCTGGAAGCGGAAAGTCTACCATTATGAATATCATTGGGGCACTAGACGTGCCAACAGAGGGAAAATATATCTTGAACGGCGAGGATGTAAGCGAGATGAAGGACGACAGCCTCGCGGAAATCCGCAACAAGACCATCGGGTTTGTATTCCAACAGTATAATTTGCTTCCCAAGCAGAACCTGCTGGAAAACGTAGAGCTGCCCCTTGTTTACGCGGGGGTCGGAAAAAAGGAGCGCACAGAGCGATCTTTGGAATCGCTTGAACGAGTGGGACTGCGCGATAAGTGGCGCTACATGCCCCAACAGCTCTCCGGCGGCCAGCAACAGCGCGTGTCCATTGCACGCGCCTTGGTCGGAAATCCTTCCTTGATCTTGGCAGATGAACCCACCGGCGCGTTGGATTCAAAGACAGGCCGGGAGGTTCTCGACTTCCTCAAGCAGTTGCATGAGGAGGGCAACACCGTGGTCATCATTACCCACGACAATTCCATTGCCATAGAGGCCGAGCGCGTGGTCAAGATCAGCGATGGAAAAATTATATTTGACGGAGACGTGAAGGCCTATGAGTCAATCCTTTAGGCTTGCGCTCAAAAGCATCGCAAGCAGCAAAATGCGCTCCTTCCTAACCATGCTCGGGATCATCATCGGTGTGGCATCCGTTATCATCCTGGTCAGTTTGATGCAGGGGATGACAAACTATATTTCGGACAGTTTTTCCGATTTGGGGACGGATCAAGTAAGTGTATCTGTCACCAATACGGACACCCGAAACGTGGATGTTGACACCATGTATGAATTCCTGGATGAACAACAGGATTTGTTTGCTGCGATGAGCCCAATGGTTTCGGTTCGAGGGACCATCAAGAATGGCACGGAGAGTTCCACAACAGCTTCCATCTCCGGCGTAGGGGAAGATTATCTGTCCATTCAGGCGTTGGAGCTCTCTTTAGGACGTTTTATCCAGTATTCGGATATTGTTTCACGGCAAAAAGTCTGTGTGATTGGTTCCTATGTTGCGCAGGACCTCTTTGCAGGGGAATCCGCATTAGATCAAATTCTCAAGATCAACGGAGAAGCCTATACAGTGGTTGGCGTGTTGCAGGAGAAGGCAGATTCAGAGGAGGGGTCCTCGGACGATTGCGTATATCTCCCTTATTCGGTGGCGACAAAACTTTCCTTTAGCGCAGATATATCCAGCTATGTGTTTACCGTAACGAATGTAGACCATATGGAAGAGGCTAAAACGGTACTCAAAGACTTTTTGTATGAAATCTTCCTCAATGAGGATCTGTACAATGTAACTAGCCTTTCCGAGATGTTGGAGATGGTCACTTCTATGACGGACATGATGACAATGCTTTTGGTAGGCATTGCCGCCATTTCGCTATTGGTTGCTGGCATCGGAATCATGAACATCATGCTGGTATCGGTGACTGAACGAACACGTGAGATCGGTATCCGTAAATCTCTCGGTGCAAAGCGGCGTACCATCCTACAGCAATTCGTCATTGAAGCAGGTGTCACCAGTTCGTTGGGCGGTATTGTCGGAATTGCAATTGGCTGCGTATTAACCTCGGTGGCAAGCGGGATTATTGGATTTGATGCATCCCCTTCGGTGAGTGCCATTTTGGTTTCCTTTGGGGTATCTGCAGGGATCGGCGTAATCTTTGGCTATATGCCGGCGCGCCGGGCGGCGAATTTGAATCCGATTGACGCTTTGCGCAGCGAATAAATCTGGCGGGAATGGGGCGTGTTGGATCGCGCGACACTGGAGGACAAAATGCTAGAAAATAAATGAAAGTGCCGCTTATTCTATAAAGATCTATATCCAGTGCCCGCCCATCCGGACGGCTTCCAACAAGCCCCACCTTATCATAGATAAAAAGAGCACAACAAGTCGAAAGGACTCGTTGTGCTCTTTGCTTTATTCTACAATATGAATATATTCGTCGATCTCATCGGGGGTGGGTTCTTCAAACCAGGAGGAAAATCGTTTGCGTTTTTCTTCATCAATCGGATAGGCGCGGAGTTTACCGGTTTCGATCAATCGGTTTCGCTGCTCCAAATGGCGGGTGATAATCTCATAGGGGGCGTCTAAAACGATCAATCGGACCGGAATTCCCTGTTTACAGAAATACTGTTTGGTATCCAGGCGTTCCTTTCGGTTCCAAAAGCCGAAATCCAGCACAACATCGAGGCCCAGGGCAAAAAGGGATTCAGCCTGCCGCAAGAGAAAACTTCTACACCGGCGTTCCATGTCCTGATGGCGTTCCCGGCCGATACAGGCGTCAAATAAAGTCAGCATCAGATCGTCACTGGATAGAACAAAGGTATTTCCGCGTGCCTGTAACGTCTTTGCATAGGCTGTTTTACCGCAACCGCACGGTCCGCAAAGCATGATGATTTCCGGCATATTTTTACCCCTTCCCTAATAAAGCTGCTGGTATTGTAGCACATACAATAAAAAAAGAAAAGAATATGGGAAGTGTCCTTTTGCTCCAAAGGCATTCATCCAAGTTGCGTATCCCATACGCAATGCCGGAGGCATCCCCTTTGGATGGAGATGAATCGATCCGGTTCTCTGTGAAAGAGAGGTTCCTATCACCGGTTTTTTAAGGCTGTTTACCAATCCAATCATTTGCCGTTTTGTAATCGATGATTTGGTAAGCAACTACTTGCCATAAACCGGTTGTTTCTTTATAATCCTGCTTTTCCATGAGAACCAATAATTTGTCCGTTGGAGGATTGCATTCCACGATGACACTTGCAGAATCGTTCTCCTGGTGCAGAACTACATAGTCAAAACCATGGTCTTTTTTTACGGTTACGCCGTCTACCAGTTGTTCCCGATTGAATTTTTCTAAGAAGGTGAACAGGGTATCTTCCAGATCAAACGAACCGGTTCTGTGCCCTTCATCGATTTCAGACAATTCATGCTCTGTATAGGTTGGAAAAAGGAATGAGGTGAGGGCTTGCCGGAACTCTGCGCTTACCGCAAAAGCTGTTCCGAAAGAAAATAGGGCCATGAGGACGACTGCTGCAATACAGGCGGCAATTTTATGAAATTTCCACCAGCGAACCCGAAACGGCTTCGGCTTATGTTCCACGAGGGCTTCCACGATATATGGGCTGTCAAGCTGGCTCATGGCCTCAGAAAACAGTTTTGCATTCATATAAAGACCTCCCTTTCCGTCAAGTATTGTTTCAGCTTCTGCCGGATGCGGGTAAGCCGAACGGATACATTTTTTTCGGTGAGTCCCATATGTCTGGCAATCTCTTTATAGCTGTCAGAAAACCAATAGCGCCGTAAAAAGATGATGCGGTTTTCGGCCGTTAGGGTATCTAAAAAATGTTCGAGGATACGCGCCAGTTCCTTTGCCTCCATTTTGGTCTCCACTGTGCTTGGATCGGATAAACATTCTTCTATTTCCTGCATAGCGGTTGTGTAAAGGCTGTTTCGTTTCGCGGCTCCTCGTTTGTAATACATTTTCAGAGAAATGTTTCGAACGATTTTACAAAGATAGGTCAGCAGCGGATGAGGTTTTGCTGGTGGAATGGCGTTCCATGCTCCCAAGTAAGCATCGTTGACGCACTCTTCCGTATCCTGCCGGTTATTTAAAATGTTGTAGGAGAGCTTGCGGAACACGCTTCCGTATTTTATATCCAGCTCCTGTATGGCCTGTTCGGAACGCTCAAAAAACAACGCAATAATTTTTTCATCTTCGATCAATCGTACCGCCTCCCTTCCGGTTTCATCGATATACTACGGTTTTTGAAGCGAAAACTACAGGGAACAAAAGTTTTTTTGTCCATTGCGCCCATAGACGCATAAAAAAGCAGCGCTCCTATACTCCCATGGGAAATGAGGAAACGCTGCTTGTACGGAAATATGCTGCTTGGATGCATTTGGCTGCCTTAAAAAGCTGGCGAGAGTTGTGCGGCCCATAGGATTTTAAGGCAGATTCAAAGCCCGGTGGTCTTGTAGTGGATTCCATCAGCCATTCTTAAAAGATACCCGTGAACCAAGTGCAGGACAGGGGAAGCCGTGAATCTTGAAAAATGGATAGAAGCTGGGAAGAACACCAGGGAAAAAGATTGCGCCCCCCATCTGCTGAGGTCAAAGCCGGTTTGAGAGAAGGTCGTCCAGAGAATGTTTCAATGGCCTCCTTTGGATTGCCGGCCAAAGGGAATCATAAAATACATCACACAATTTGGAACAGATAGAATTTTAAATAGTCCGTTTCCGGGACGTTCCAAAGAATTGGATGGTCGGGCGATTGCTGGCGGGCCTCGATTTGCCGCAGGGAAACGCCCGCGTCAAAGGCCGCGCTGCGGAGCATGTCCCGGAAAAGTGCATCTGTCATGAAGTGTGAGCAGGAACAGGTTGCGAGATACCCCCCTCGGGGAAGGAGCTTCATTGCACGTAGGTTGATTTCTTTGTAGCCACGCATCGCATGCTCTACCGTTTGACGCGATTTTGTAAATGCAGGTGGATCTAGAATGACAAAATCGTAGTCGCTTTTAGCGCCGCAGGGCAGGGAAGGAAGCAGGTCAAACACATTGGCCGCCTCGAAGTCCATCACATCTAAAAGTCCATTCCGGCGGGCATTTTCACGGGCCATCTCCACAGCTGCTTCCGATATATCGACGGAATGGACGTGGACTGCGCCGCCCATAGCGGCGTTTAATCCAAAGGAGCCGGTATGCGTAAAGCAATCCAGCACACGCTTGCCGCGGCTCAGTCTAGCGACCGCTTGCCGGTTGTATTTCTGGTCCAAAAAGAAACCTGTTTTTTGCCCGTTTTCGAAGTCGACCAAATAACGAATCCCGTTTTCAACAATTTCTGTTTGCGTGCTCTCCGGAGTGGCCAGATTCTCCAGCGGAAAGAACCCCTTATTTTGCTGCATCCCTTCTCTTTCACGAATGGAGACGTCGTTGCGTTCATAGATGCCGCGAATCACCTGTCCATCCTCGCGCAAGATACGGGCAAGCATGGGAAACAGTAGGGATTTGCGCTGTTCAATACCGAGGCTGAGCGTTTGCGCAACGAGAATGTCTCCAAAACGATCCACGGTCAGCCCGGGGAAAGAATCTGCTTCTCCAAAAATAACGCGACAACAAGAGAGATCATCGCCCATGACCGTTTTTCGGTATTCCCAGGCGTAACGCAGGCGGCGTTCCCAAAAGGCCTCATCAAAATGATCGTTTGCATTGGTTGAGAGCAGGCGGATGCGAATTTTAGAATGACTGTTGAAAAAACCAGTCCCCAAATAACGCCCGCGCGGGCTAACAATGTCCACAAGTGCACCGTCGTTGCAGCCGGCTTCACCTTCGACCAGCTCGGTATGATAAATCCACGGATGGCCGGATTTGATACTGTTTTCCGCTTTGCGGGTAACTGCAACCCGCGGATATGTACGTTCTTGTTTCATAACCTACTCCATTTCGATGTTGTTCCATTCTATGCTTTTATGAGTTTTAGAACCCCTTTAAAAGTATCACGATAAACATTATAGCATAAATCCCACAAAAGGAGGAGTTTCCCCCGGCCTTTTCTCATAAAAGTACTTTACAGCGGGCACAGGGGTAGAATATTTTTCTGTTCTGCGCTATAATAACGTAAACACACTTATTGTGTATGTAGTTTGAGGTCTGCGGGCAGGCTGTGGGGGAGAAAAACAATGCCCCGAGCGAGAGCTCTTGTGAGATACAAGGAAAGAGATTTCGCCAGCTGCCCGTTTTTATAGGGGAATGCGATGGTTTGCGCGAAAAGATCGTTTTGTCCAACGGCTGTGTACGCAACCGACATTGAAACGCAGTATATATCAAATGAATTTTGCGAGAGGGAATGTTGTCTCCGGGTACTTCTTTTGAAAGGATTGCCTGTATAAAGCAAACGGACGTGTATCGCACTCCCCTGAAAAATATATTTTGTAAAGGAATAGGTATGACATTTCAACAATTGGGGATTATTCCATCCATCTTGAACGCCTTAAAGAAGGAGGCTTATGTAAATCCAACTCCCATACAGGAACAAGCGGTTCCTCCTGTTTTAAAAAAGAAGGATCTTTTGGGATGCGCCCAGACGGGCACGGGAAAGACGGCTGCTTTCGCTGTGCCGATCCTTCAGCTTCTTGCCGAACAGGGAAGTGTCTCTCCAAAGAAGATTCGCGCCCTTGTTTTAACCCCGACGAGGGAATTGGCCCTTCAGATTCAGGAGAGTTTTGTGGCATATAGCCGGTTTCTTCCTTTAAAAACCTGTGTGATTTTCGGCGGAGTACCACAGAATCCACAAGTGCAACAGCTTAAAAAAGGGATTGACATTTTAGTAGCAACCCCGGGACGTCTCAATGACCTGATCGCGCAGGGATTCATCAAGCTACAGGATGTACAGATCTTTGTGCTGGATGAAGCGGATCGTATGCTGGATATGGGATTTATCCACGATGTCAAAAAGGTCATTGAAAAGTTGCCGAAAAAGCGGCAAACTTTATTGTTCTCCGCCACGATGCCGAAGGAAATTGAGGAACTGGCAGATACAATTCTGCGCAATCCGGTCAAGGTTACCGTCACGCCGCCGGCGACTACGGTGGAGGCAATTGAACAGAGCGTCTATTTTGTCGATAAAGAGAACAAGCGGCGCTTGTTAATCCATCTCCTACAAAGTTCGGAAATTGAATCGGCTTTGGTATTTACGCGCACCAAGCACGGCGCGGACCGTGTTGTACGCGAGCTGACCAAGGCGAAGATACGGGCAGCCGCCATCCATGGGGACAAATCGCAAAATGCGCGGCAAAAGGCCCTCGGCGATTTCAAACAGCATAGAACCCGCGTGCTGGTTGCAACCGATATTGCTGCACGGGGTATCGATATTGAAGAGCTTTCCCACGTCATCAATTACGACATTCCCGAAGTGCCGGAAACTTATGTACATCGCATCGGGCGGACCGGCCGGGCTGGGATGTCTGGGATTGCCATCTCTTTCTGCGACATCAATGAGAAGGCTGATTTTGACCGGATTGAAAAGTTGATCGGAAAAAAGGTGACCGAAGTGCCGGAACACCCCTATCCGATGCAGATCACTACACCGACACCGAAGTCGGAGTTGCGCCGGAACCATGGGCAGCGTCCTGCCAGACAGCAGCTCCAGCCACAGAAAAAGGAAGAGACGGCGCAGAGACAGGAATCCAAATCCAAGAAATCACCGCAACGGGCTACGCAAAAGACGGCTTTGACGCCTCCGGCCCCAAAGGTGCAACAAAAGACACAGCCCCAAATGCAAACACAGCGAAAGCCCAACTCCATTTTCCCAAAGCCAGCTGGTGGAAAACGGGCGGAGGCCCTTACAGAGTTTCCGTCCTTGCAGGATGTCTTACCCAAGCAACGCCCAACGCTATTGAGCAAGACCGAGGGAGGCAAAAAGCCGCGCCAATACCGCGAACCGGTTCCCGGTGGACGTGGAATGCAGACGCGGCCTTCTGCAAAGAAGCGTGACAAAACGCCTTCGACCATCCTGCAACGGACAGAGCCTGTGCGCAAGCGCCCGGTGGATCAGCCGTTGGGACAAACGCGCTTCGGCGGTAGACGGGGCTGACCGGCGATGGCGATCAATAAGTTTGTAATGGCGGCTTTGAAGGCGCTCTCTTACCCGGATATTGACATCAAACGCAATTATAAATGGGGGCGTCAAGTGACAAATGTAACCCATTATCACTACTTGAAGCCATTCTATAAAACCTGGGATCACAAGGTCCCCTGTGGAGATCACGACGTACCAGTGCGGATTTTCTCTCCCCCTGGAGAGGGACATCACTCACTTTTGCTTTTTTTCCACGGCGGTGGTTGGGTACTGGGGAATATCGATTCTTATGACAAGGTGTGTGCCAATATGGCCCGCCTGACCAACCGTCTGGTGGTTTCGGTGGATTACCGTTTGGCGCCGGAACACAAATTTCCTGCTGCACCTGAAGATTGTTATGCCGTGACGCGGGAAATCTATCTGAATACAGGACTATTGGAAACCTCTGCGGAGGATATTACCCTGATCGGGGACAGCGCAGGAGCCAACCTTGCGGCGGTTGTCTCGTTGATGGCGCGCGACCGGGGCGAGTTCCTGCCAAAGAAGCAGATCCTGATTTATCCTGCAACATATAATGATCATACGGAGCGTTCGTTCTTTGACTCTGTTCGGGAGAATGGAACGGATTATCTGCTGACCTCGAAGCGGATCTGCGATTATATGGATTTGTATATGAGCTGCCCGGAGGATCTACGCAATCCGTATTTTGCGCCTTTGTTGGCGAAAAGCCTGGCGGACCAGCCGGATACGCTGGTTATCACAGCGGAATACGATCCGCTGCGCGATGAGGGAGAGGAGTATGCACGTAAACTGGAAAAATTCGGCAACCGTGTGGAATTGCACCGCATTGCAGACGGCCTACACGGATTCTTTTCTTTGCCGCCGAGCTTTCCACAGGTCAAGGAGTGCTATGAAATCATCAACCGTTTTTTGAGTGAGGTGCCGCAAGCGTGAAAGCAAAGAAATCTGCGGATTGGAGGCGGCTGGACAATGCGGCGAAGATTTTCCCGTGTACCAGCAACAAAGCGGATACCAAGGTGTTTCGCTTTTCCTGTGAGTTGACCGAACCCGTGGACCCGCCCACTTTACAATTGGCGTTGGAGCGCGCATTAGAGGTTTTTCCCGGTTACCGGTGTACATTGCGCCGGGGGATGTTCTGGTATTACCTGGAAGACAGTCCAGAACAGCCCGTTGTTCGCGAAGAATACCGGCCCCCGTGCAGTGCGTTGTATGAGAAGGGAAGCCGGGGCCTGCTCTTTGAAGTGACCTATTACCGCTGCCGGATCAATCTGGAAGTTTACCATGCATTGACGGATGGGACGGGCGCCGTTCAATTTTTGCGTGTGTTGGTATACCATTATCTGACTGTACGGCATGCGGACCGCTTTGCCGGCGGATTGCCTGCGATTGATTACGATGCGTCGGCCACCGAAAAAATGGACGACAGTTTCCGCAAATACTACACCCATACGCGCAAGCAGCACGAAGATTCCCCGAACGCATATAGGCTCCGGGGGCCCTGCCTGCCGGAGAATCGTATTGCCGTGATCGAGGGCGTGATGCCGGTAAAAGCTGTCCTGAAGGAAGCGCACGCCTACGGAGCGACTTTGACGGAATTTTGTGCAGCGATTCTGATGTGTTCCATCGAAAAAGAGATGGCGATGCGCCACAAAAAACGTCCGGTTGTTTTGGCGGTGCCGGTCAATTTGCGCAGTTATTTTCCCTCCGGAAGCGCCCGCAATTTTTTCAGCGTCATTCAAGCCCGCTATCATTTTCGAAAACAGTCAAACCGGTTGGAGGATGTGATTGCAAGTTTGCACGAGACCTTTGAAACCGAGCTGACGCAGGAGAAGATGGAGGGGCGGCTGAACCAGTTTGTTCAATATGATTTCAACCCGGTGGCGCGCGTTGCACCTTTGGTTGTAAAAGATCTCACCATGCGGATCGGTTATGACCTTGCTGCGCGCAAGGAGACCGCAGCGATTTCCAATGTGGGAAAGATTGTGATGCCGCCGGAATTGGCGCAGTATATCCGCCTGTTCGATGTGTTTGTCAGTACGAGCCGCCTGCAGGTGTGTATGTGTTCGTTTGGCGACCTCTTGACCGCGAGTTTTACGGCGCCATTTGTCAGCACGGACATCCAGAAAAATTTCTTCCGTTTCCTCACTGGCATGGGCGTTCCCGTGGAAATTACGGCAAATGTACCATTTGAGACAGGGGAGGGG
>OIYU01000477.1_pt1 | contig 30491 bp, 28 predicted proteins | sample 1588321 | NCBI WGS metagenome assembly OIYU01 (sample SAMN03283258) | human gut metagenome | biome: human-associated habitat; material: feces | host: Homo sapiens | place: USA | collected 2013 | reverse complement strand
TCTACCAGAGTTCTGCAAACCATGTCTCTTTTTATCTTCTTTTCAATTTGCGAAACTTATTGTACCTTATCGCGGGAACTCCCCGCCCTTTTGTTTTCTGTTTTGAATGATTTTAAAACAAACTTTTATCTTCGAAAATGCGCCACACTTTTAGAAAATTTATCTTTACTTTGTAAATGGCTTCTCTAAGTTTTTAATGACCTTAGCGGGCACCCCGGCAAGTACCACATTCCCCTCTGGAAAACTATGTGTTACAATGGCCCCGGCGCCTACAACTGTATGGTCGCCGAGCATCACGCCAGGCAGAATCGTCGCATTGCGCCCCAGCCAGCAAAAATCTCCAATGATAATATCTTTGCCCTCAACATGTTGTTCTACATTATAAGTGTCGTGATTCGTGGTAATCATCGCCACACCGTTTGCTATCTTACATCTCTTTCCAATTGTAATTTTTCCTTTTATTGTCTGAAAATATCCTCCTTGGCATTGAAAATACCCCACATCCTCCGGAGAAAATTTGATATTATCCCCACATACACACTCCGGCGAAACTGGCCATCTAGTACGTACATTTTTCCGACGTGTTAGCCTTGCCCAAATATCCCTCGGCACCCAAAACCATCCATCAGATGTAAGAGAAGAAAATTCTGGTGCTTTCAAATATTTTCGGTCATAGAATAAAGGCCACATAAGCATAGAAAAAAGGAAAAACGGTAAAGCCCATATACTTTTTAGAATAACCTTTATCACCGCTCTAGTCTTCCTTTCAAAAATTATTTCCACTTTATGTTCTACTCAATGAACGCTGCAAAAAGAAAAATGCCAAAATAGCCGTTATTATCTCTACACTTAATGTGGCATATGCCGCTCCAATCGCTTGAAATCTCTGAATAAAAATATAATTAAGTATAATATCCGCAAGGATAGAAGAAATGCTGACAATTAAGTTTAAGTTAACCTTGCGTAAGCCCGCTAATATATTTGTACTTAACATACGAAAAGTACCCGTGACAAAATAGCCAAATGTAAGAATGCGAAACGCTGGTACAGCTGCAAGATAAGCCTCGCCTGAAAGAATCAAAATAACTAATGGGGCTAATATAATCAGTATCGTACAAACTACGGCATTTATAACTCCTAATATCAGAAAGCACTTTTTTATGTGACGTCGTAGCCAAACGACATTATCTCGATTTGTGATAATGTCTGGTAATATACATACCACTAGACTACTTGGTATGAACGTCAAGGCCGTTGGGATCAAAGTGGCCACCTTGTAAGTCGCCAATTCTGAAGCACTGCGAATCATGGCTGCAATCATAGAAACATCCAAAAGATATAATACAGTGTTCAAAGTACTGCTGACACTTGTAAGTAAAGAATAGTGCCATAAAGCTCCTGTCTTTTTCCACTGTAAGTTTTTTGCATATCTCAATTTCCCAATTTCGGGCCTGATTCTTAGTGTCAACTGAAAAAGTGAAATTACAAAAGCAACATATTTCCCTATAATAACCCCTATTACACCATAAAGCGCCCCAAAACAGGTACCAATTGCCAATAGTATTGTATTTACATTCAGAACATGCGCATACTCTTTCACTCTATTCTCGCATCTCAAAATTGTTAACAATAAATTTAGCACATATTCCAACAACAAAATAGGTATGTAAGTGCGCAAATAAGACGCCGCCTGTGGCAGTGGAAACTGAAAAAAGAAAGAACCCAACACAAACACCACTACCAACAAGGTATCAATCCATACCCCTGTTTTCAGGCAAAACCGATAGTATTGAAATTCTTCCTCTTTTCCTCTGTTTTCAGCTCCAAACTGAAATGCACCAGATAGAAGGCCCAATCCTGTTAAAAGTCCAACATAAGAATATATATTCAGTACATAACTCCAAATACCGTATTCCGGCTTGGTAAGCACCCTAGTTATAACCATGTTACTTACCATTGCTACAACCTTATTAAGTACATTGGCAGTAAGCATCTGCAGCATTCCACTTTGAAGCTGATTCCAGAAATCTTTTATTCCCGCCTTCAATTTACCGGTCATATTATTCCTCACTAGTATTCATCGACATATTGGCATATGGTAAATGGCTTCAATCCTTCTTTGCTGCCCTTCCTATTCAAACGTACTGTCTGCACCGAAAAACAAATTGTTAAAAATATTACCCATGATTAAAAATAGAGAGTACGAACTTATACTCACTGTTCGTATTTCCGGCGAGTGTTTGTCTCTCTATTTAAGGTAACTAATAACAATGCGTTCTACATTTTCTTTTTTTAGATAGGGATGCATCGGTAAGCTGAGCACGGTTTTGCACAACTGCTCAGTGACAGGGCAATCTGCGACAGCGCTATCGGTGCCAGCAAACGCTTTTTGCTGGTGCATAGGCTTTGGATAATACACCATTGTGGGAATCCCCTGTTCCCTTAGCTTCGCCTGCAACGCCTCACGGTCAGTGCCCTGGGGCAGCTGCACAGTGTATTGTGCCCAGCTGCTGGTAAACCCTGTTGGCCGGTAGGGAAGCACTAATCCGCTATCTTTGAAAGCCTCATCATACCAGCGGGAAACTTGTTCCACTGCATTTAGCTCGTAGTTTTGAAACGCTTTCAGCTTTACTGCGAGAATGGCCGCTTGAATCGTATCCAGCCGGCTATTCAGGCCGATGCGCACATTATCATATTTCATGCCGCCTTTGCCATGAACCGCATAGCTGCGGATAAGCGCAGCCCATTCGTCATTGTTCGTAAAAACAGCGCCGCCGTCGCCATAGCACCCCAATGGCTTGGCCGGAAAAAAGCTTGTTGTAGCTGCATCGCCAAAGCTGCCTACACGGCGGCCATTCACTGTGCCGCCAAAGCCCTGCGCCCCATCGTCCAACAAGAGGAGGCCATATTTTTTGCAGATAGCTTCAATGCGTGGATAATCAGCAGGCAAGCCAAACAAATCTACTGCTACCACAGCGCGCAAGTTATATTTCCCCTGCGCTTTTACCTGCAATATTGTTTCTTCCAGTTTGTCTGGGTCAAGGTTGAAAGTGCGCTTGTCCACGTCCACAAACAGTGGGGTCGCACCCTCAAACGCCACCGTTTCTCCACTTGCAAAGAAGGTGAAATCTGGCACCAGGATGGCATCACCAGGCCCAATTCCCCAAGCCATCAATACCAACGTTAGGGCATCGGTGCCGTTGGCGCAGGTGATGCAATGCTTGACACCTACATATTCGGCAAGCTGTTGTTCCAGTTCCTTCACTTCATGCCCGGAGATAAAATCTGCTTGTACACACACCTTCTGCATGGCAGCATCGATTTGAGGCTTTAACACTTCATACTGTTTTTGTAAATCGCGGAATTGCATAATGTTCACTCGCTTTTCTGCTCCTGTACAAGCAGCTTAATTTTTTGCTCTGTCTCTATGCGAATAATATCTGGATTAAATACCTTTCTAATTCGAAAGTACTCTTTTGGTTCCCCACCAAATTCACGGAAAGCATGATTGATACGTTTAATTACACTTCCTTCAAAATCATAAGAAAGGCCTTTTTGTGATGCCAGCTCAATACTCTTATGAGTAAGGGCGGTATATGTCTGCAAATTTGCATATTCAGGAATTGCCCCTCCCAGCAAGGGATATAAGGCTTTATCATCCCACACTACAAACATTAGGCTTAATACATTTCCTTGCACATCTTGAGCAGATATAATTTGACCAGATTCATTTTGTATGCATGCGTCGTATAAACGTTCCCAAAGCTTATAAGAAAAAGGGCAGTGTAATCCTTGCCGCAAATAAATTTTTTCATGCTCTTGATAAAACTTTTCTTTCTCCAGGCTTGCAAAATGATCGATATTACGATATCCCTTTCGCATATTTTTGCGGCAGTTTGCAGTAAATCCTGCTTCTATCTGCTCCATATTTGATGTATCTTCTATCACATAAGTAAAACGAGGAATTATTGTATAGCCTCTCCACCAATATGGAAGAAAATTTCTAAAAGAACGGTGAAACTGTTGCTCATATACATCGAAGCCCAAGTTTTCGATATAATCAATGGCCTCATTACAAATTTTTTCTTCAAAGGCCTGCTTTGCTGCCAATTTTTGTTCTTTGGGATAATCTATAAATAGCCCGTTAATTTGTGTCAAAATGGCCTTAGTAATATATTTTCCTTTGTTCCTATTTTCCATATAATACGGCATGGCAGCGCAAACTTGTTCACCATCCAATGCATATGTCCATACATCCCAATTGTCCTTTTCACAAATTGCATCCATCCACCAGGGCTTTGAAAAAACCGGCACATAGGTTTTTTCACAAAATTGTGCATACTTTTCTTTATTCGTCACTATTATCGTCCTTTTCTAAACCTCTAATATTTATTTACGGAACATCTTTTCCATCATAGAAAAAGCATCTTCATTTGCAACAACTGAAGCCGCAGGCAAAATCGCTGTTTCTGCTGATAAATCTCTGCTCACCTTAGTTCCTGCCGCAATAAAACAGAAATCCGCCAATTCACAACTATTTACCACTTCACACGCTCCACCGAAAAAGCAATTTCGTCCACTCTTTACATCGCCGCAAAAATGAGCACCCGGTGCAATAAAATTGAACGAACCAATTTTAGTATGATGAGCGATTGTACAGCCAGCCTCAATAAAACAACCTTTTCCTATTTTTACAAAAGGCATAATTGTTGTGCCGGGATATATATTGCAGCCTTCTTCAATATCTGAGGTATAAACATATGCATTCTTGCTTATAAATGTATAAATTGTATAGCCCTGTTTCTTGCATTGCCAAAACTTTTCTTCGCGATTTCTAACCATATTCTTGTAACCAAAAGAGAGGCAAACTTGATACTGTTCTGGCGGGAATAACTCTCTCATTTTTTCAGCTTCATAGACAGGCAACCCCAGCATCTCATCAAACTTTTTGTAATTAGAATCCACTACAAAGGCGCATACCTTTGCCTGCTGTTCCTGCGTAATCATCTTATACAAAGCTTGGGCCTGCATATTGGTACCATAGATAATAATTTGTTCCATTTCAGAACATTCCCTTCATATCCTCGCTCGCAAACTCTTTCAGCGGCAGTTTTACGGGCTGCCCTGTTTTACAACTTTTATAAATGGCCAACACCAGCTCTAAGGCATTGCGGCCCGCTACAGCGTCCACATAGGGCTTTCGATGATTCTGGATTGCGTCAATCACATCGGCATACAAGCTGGTGTGTCCGTTGCCGTACACATTACTGGTCTGTTCTTTCAACCCTCTATTGGCCTCATCGGCTTCCGTCTCGTCGGCAAATTGCCATACATCCAAATTATTGGTGGACGTGCCGCCAATTTTCACCGTGCCCTTTTCGCCAAACAGATACAGTGTCTCCTCCAGGTTTTGAGGGTACACATTGGTTGTGCCCTCCACCGTAGCCACGGCACCGTTTTTAAATTTGATGACAGCCATGCCGATGTCCTCGGCCTCCAGATAATCATGGAATTGCTGCCTGGTTACACCATACACTTCATCCACTTCATTGCCGAACATCCAGCGCAAAAGGTCGATGCCGTGGATGCACTGGTTCATCAGGCATCCGCCATCCTGCGCCCAGGTGCCGCGCCAGGGCGCCTGTTCGTAATAAGCTTTATTACGGTTCCAACGCACATGAATGCTGCCATGGCTCAGGCGGCCAAAGCGCCCGGCCTCCAACGCCTGCCTGGTTTTCTGCACAGCCACATTGAAACGGTTCTGATGGCATGCACACACTGTCACACCCTTTTCCTTGCTGCGGCGGATAATTTCATCTGCGTCCGCCATGCACATGGCAATAGGTTTTTCAATGATGACATTCACGCCTGCATCAATACAAGCCAGTGCAATTTGCGCATGCAGCCCACTTTCAGTAGCAATCGCAACAAGCTCCAGCTCCGGATGTTCTGCCAGCAATTTTTTATAGTCTGTATAACGGGCAATGGTTCCATCCGCTTCCAAGCCGTGTTTTTCCAGCAAAGCCTGCATGTGCTGCGGCAGGATGTCACAGACTGCCACTAGTTCCAGCCCGTTGTTTAAAACGGCTTTGATGTGGTTTGTGGCAATGCGTCCACAGCCAATCAGGGCGTATCTCATTGTTCCATTTCCTCCACCAGAATACGCGCTATTTTTTCACACGCTTTCCCATCTCCATAAGGTGTGTTATCATAGCAATTCTCATCGACAAATGTGTTCAAACACGCTTCCAAGATGTCTTCCGTCTTTGGATGTGCCAAAATTTGGCAATTCCCATTTTGCATGTGTTCATCTACCGTGCTACGCAAAATCGTTATGCATGGCGTCTTCATCCAATAACTTTCTCGCTGCAAACCACCGGAATCTGTCACTGTTTTGCAAGCATGCCTTGTGAAATAGAGGCTTTCCAGGTAGCCGAGCGGTTTGATAAATATAATATTTCTATAGGGATGGGTTTTGTAAAGAATCCTCAACTTTTGATGGATACGCGGATGCGCTGCAAACACTACAGGTAATGGCAATTGTTCCAGGGCCAGAAGAATTTGTTCTAATGTTTCGATGTTGTCTGTATTTTCAGGCCGATGAATCGTTGCAAAATACCATTCTTCACATACGGAAGCCGGTTCGAATAAAAAATCGAAACTAGCCCAATATTCCTCTGTGTTTTTTCCCTCAGCCTTCGATAAAAAATGAAGTACCGCATCATACATCACATCGCCTACTTCATAGGCTGTATGTGCCAAATTTTCTTTTTTCAAATTTTCATATGCATAACTATTGCAGGCAAAATTCCACGCAGCCAAGTGGTCTGCTACAATACGGTTCTGCTCCTCTGGCATATCAAAAATGCCGGTACGCCCCCCAGCTTCTACATGAGCTACTGGAATATTCATTTTTGTCGCAGTAAGAGCCGCTGCTGCTGTAGCATTCATATCACCATATGTAAGCAATATATCGGGCTTTTCTTTTATTAATACCTTCTCCAGCCCCATCATAGTTTTTGCCGTTTGTTCTGCATGGCTCCCACTGCCCACTCCCAGATTATATTTTGGCGCAAGAATGTTCAACTGTTCAAATAAGCGAGCCGAAAGCTCCACATCATAATGTTGCCCAGTGTGCACCAATACTTCTTCATGATATTTACGAAGATAAAATCCCGTTATAGCCTCTTTAATGAATTGCGGACGGCCACCTACCACAGATACAATTTTTGCCAATTTATAGCACCTCGATATTTTCCCTATTCGCAATGTCCTTCATAACATTTTTCGTGTCAAACACAGCTTTGGCGTTCTGTTGCACCATGGCATAATCCACATTGGTGTGTGCACAAGTCACCATCACCAAATCCGCTTCGTGCACGGTCTCCGGCGTCAGCGCCGGAATGCTTTGCAGCACCTTGCCGGCATGTTTACACTGTGGCACCCACGGGTCGAAATAACTTACGTCTGCTCCAACCTTTTCCAACTCGTCAATCACGCGCAGTGCCGGGCTTTCGCGGTAATCGTCAATATCCTGTTTATATGCCACACCCAGAACCAACACCTTTGCGCCATTGATTGCTTTTCTATGACGGTTCAAAATATGCATGGCACGCTGCACGCAATATTCCGGCTGGCTGTCATTGATCACCATGCTGTTTTCAATCAATGTGGTATGGAAGCCATATTCTCGCGCTTTCCAGGTAAGATAATATGGATCTAACGGAATGCAATGCCCACCAAGGCCGGGGCCAGGATAAAAGGCCTGAAAACCGTAAGGCTTTGTTTTTGCGGCATCTACCACTTCCCAAATGGAAATGCCCATTTTGTTGCACAGACGGGCCAGTTCATTCACTAGGCCAATATTGATATTGCGGTAGGTATTCTCAAGGATTTTCTCCATCTCTGCCACCGCCGGGCTGGATACCTCTTTCACATCCCCTTCCAGCACTGCGCGGTACATAGCGGCAATTACCTCTGTGGCATCCTTTCCCACACCGCCTACCACTTTGGGCGTGTTTTTGGTTTTGTAAATCAGGTTGCCCGGGTCTACACGCTCGGGGCTAAACCCAAGGTAGAAATCTTGGCCGCACACAAGTCCACTGCCTTTTTCCAAAATAGGCTTGATAAGCTCTTCTGTTGTACCGGGGTATGTGGTAGATTCCAAAACCACCATGGTTTCCGGCTTCAGATATTTTGCAATCTCTATCGCAGAATCCCTTACATAGCTGATATCCGGCTCTTGATGAGCGTCTAATGGGGTAGGCACACAGATGGCGATGAAATCCATATCTTTGATGAAGCTAAAATCTGTGGTAGCACGCAATGTGCCCGCTTTGACAAGCGCTTCAAGGTCACTATCCACCACATCACCGATATAGTTGTGCCCCGCGTTCACCATTTCTACTTTTTGGCTTTGTATATCGAACCCGATTGTTTCAAACCCGGCTTTTGCTTTTTCTACTGCCAGAGGGAGGCCTACGTAACCGAGGCCTACAACACCCACACGGATTGATTTTTCTTTTATTTTTTTTAAAAGATTTTGTTTTATCATCGTTAATCACACACGTCCTTTTTCCTGCGAACAAATAAGCTTCCACACACTCTCGGCGATATTTGCATAAGAATATTGCTGCACATATTCTTCGTCACGCTGAATACTAACATTCCCTGTCCTTTTCCATTCTTCATATTTGTCCAGAATATACTGTTTCAAGAGTGGATAGGTCTCTTTATGGCGGCACTGTTCATAACATATACCACCTAATTTACTCATGTTATAGCTAGGGAAACTATACGGCTCATCCCCCGTTACTACAAAAATAATTGGCTTACGCATCATCATATATTCATACATTTTGCCAGACCATTGACAACGCTCTGCCTTTGTATTCCAATTTAGCTGCAATAGAATTGCTGCATTCTGTTGTAGTTTTAATGCATCTGTGCGTTTTAAAGCACCTAAATCTTGTAAATATTCCTGTGCATCATATCTACACGCAATTTTTCTACCCAATTCTCCATCTGGGCCTGCGTATAGAACCTTTACACCATCTATCTTCTGTTCAAGTACAAGTTCTTTTACTGCTTTACATACAACACCAATATCACGTCTTTCCCCATACAAAGCACCAGTAAATACAATAGTAAAATCTCGTGGCGGCAATGGTGCTAGCGCTTCCTCCGGGTCATACCCATTTGGCAACACTTTTACTACAGCATTTTCCGGTTCATTTAAATACAAATCATCTGTCACCCTTGTAATAACCTCGGCTGCGATGCAGTGATGTTTCACAAATGAATTATGTCGTCGAAATGAAAATGGCCCATCGGTGTCTTTTGCATAAGGGTCACGAAAATCTGCAAGCCAAACTGTTTGCGGATATTTGTTTTTGATTTTCTCCGCTACAAGGTGTGTCCAAACCGGACCATATGAAGAAATAATCGCATCAAAAACCCGATTTTTCCCTTCAAAAAATTTCCATGCTGCAGCTGCTAAAAGCGAGTTCTTATAATCGTTCAATAAATTGTGCATATCCTGCCGCAATCTATTTTTCCATGTAACGCAGGAGGACATGGCATTCGTTTGATCAATTGCTTCTGTGGTCCCATATGTTCGTTTTTTTAGTCTATAATACCGTATCAGTGCTTTATCTGGAGAAAATGTCCAATATGCATCGAATATAGAGGAATCTTGTTCCAGTAAGCTATCTTTTCGGCACAAAGGCAGTAAGTTTTCAGGGTTATCGTAATTTTTCTCGTTGCTTAAAACGGTGATGGAAATTTCTTCATTATCACGTTTCAAATACTTTGCAATCTTTGTCCATCGAATAGATGCAATTGCCTGCACAGGGGCAATGTATTCTGAAATAATCAAAAGTGTCACGCTGGTTTCACTCTTTTCCATCAATGAAGTGTTAGATAGTAATATAAAAGGCGTACGGTAACCCTGTTCCCTAGGCAGATCGATAAAAAGTATACCAGCTTAGTCCGAACTGATAGCCCCCAATGCAAAACAGTAAACACCTCTTTGCATTCCAATAAGGTCACTTTTATCGGCTTTCCACTTTGAGGCAAGTAACCTAAGAACCAACAAACCTGTTCCGCCCAATACGCCATACCCAGCCTCTGTTCATCTATATCAGTTTGCTGCAAATCTTTTATGGCCTGTTTCATTTGTTGAACAATATCTTCGTAATTCTTAATGCCAAAAGATGTAGTAATAGAGCCTGCACGATTAATCTGATATACCAAAACAGAAGGGTAATAAATTAAAAAAGATTTCATTTTTGTCAAAACCATCTGGCTGAATACAAGATCCTCACTCTTTTTCCCCACAGGGAATATGAAGTGATTTTCTTTGAGAAATTCTCGCCGGTATAGTTTTGTGCATGCAGAATTACAATACTGCCGTCTTTTCAGTAAAGTTACTTTTTTTTGATAGTTGCTGAGACCTGATGGCAAGGGAGAGATTTCATATGGTATATTGTGAGAGTTCTTTAAATTTTTCTTTTCATAAGAAAATAAAATACAGTCCACATCACTTCCTTCCTTGTGAAGCATTTCCATCATTTCTTCCAATGCTTGCGGCCGCTTCCAATAATCGTCACTATCTAAGAAGGCCAAATATTTACCTCTCGCACAAAGCATTCCCTGATTCCTGGCCCCGGCAAGGCCCTGATTCTCTTGGTGAATAACTTGAACTCTCGCGTCATGATTTGCTAGTTCATCACACAGAAACCCACTTCTATCTGTCGACCCATCATCCACAAGAATAATTTCTATATCTTTCAGTGTTTGGCTTAAAACGCTTTTCACACATTTTTCCAAATATAACTCCACGTTGTATACAGGAATTACAACACTCACAAGGGGTTCACAACATTTATTTGGCATATCTGCCACACCTTTTCTCTGATTGAATCAATAAAATATTTCTAAATTAACAGCAAAGTTGCTTTACCAGTACCGGGAATATCACCGGAAAAATAGCAGCCTGATGGCGAATAAATGAGCCAAAATCCGGCTCAAACAGGAATGCCACCAAATACCAGGCCACTGTTACTGCCAAAAGCCGTTTTTCCGGCCAGTTTTCTTTCCATTTTCCATGTGAAGCCGACCAAACCGCATGACACAGCAGGCCTGTCCAACATAGCTGCAACACAATAAAGGGCACATACTGCACTCCTTTTGCTATCAGCTCAATTGGAAACATCATACGGAAAGCTGCCAGCACATAGTTGACGATGTACAAAGGGATTGTGCGGGCCGGGTTTTCTATGACATCCAATATAATTGTATTCGCATCCGGGTCATTCCCTCTTGTGCGGTTTACACTCATGCGGCCATCAAAAAACCTCACTAAAATATCCGGCTTGACCAGCGCAACCAATAAAACCAAGACTATCCCTGCGCAAATGGCACCAAGAATCAACCTTTTGCGATAGGCAGGGCTCCATTTATTCCAAGGCAGCCATGTCAAAATCAGAAAAAATGCTGTCCCCGCCGCCGTTACAAGATAATAGCTGCGGAACACAAGGCACCATATTAAAAGTAGTGCCACCAACAGCACATCTGCCGTTGCGCTTCTTTCTTTGCAGCACATGGCAACCACAGCAACAAGCAGAAAAAAGAAAAACTGCAATGCCTCTTTATGCGTGTTCCAAACAAATATTGGAAGCAACACACTGTACACACCGAAAAGCATGTAATGTTCCCACGTTGGCTTCAAATATTTGAGCCCCATCCAAATGAAGAAAGGCAACGCCAGCGCCCACACGACAATGCCGCCCCAAAGCTGCGAATTCATGGGAAAGAGAACATTCAGGGCCTGGAACAACAGCGTCGTATTGGCATAAGAGTCGGAAAAACCGAACTGCACATTTTCCTGCATCATCCCTTGTACAATAGATGCATCATAAAAATATTTATCTGGGAAGATACTAAATTTTGCAGCTTGCAGAAACAGGCTTAGTGCCACACAAATGCAAAGTAAAAGTACGGTTTGTGCTTTATCCTTTTGTCCTTGTATGGGTATTGTTTTCATTGTTATCACTCAGTGATTTTTGAAGATTTCAAATATTGACCTACCAAAAGGCCACAAAGGCCGACACAAAGCCCTGCCAGTGCCCCCAAAGCCGCATATTTCTTTTTCTGCGGTTCTTGCGCTACCTCCACCATATCCTCTGCTTCTTTTGAGAGCTCTGCCCCTGCAAATTCACGGCTGAGGTAATCCTCTGCTTTTTCCAAAATCTTATTTTGGAAATTCAAAGCACTTTGCTCATCGCTCGCATTCACCCTGATTTTCACATTGCGGCCTATTGCAGAAAAGGAATAACTATGCTCCGATTCTTTTGCAATGTTGCTCAGTTCTTCGTCAGATGAAAGCAAGGTGGATAGAACATCCGCCAATGTCCGTTCCAGCTGATAACTCTCTTCTACATTCTGCCCGGAAACATGGACGCCATATATCATGGACGAGTTCCAAACAGATGCCGGCTCTTTTGCAAGCATCATCATTCCCACCGCGCCAAAAGCAGCACATAAAAGCGGAATCCATATCTTGCGGATAAGGTATTTCAAAACAGAAAAAAGATCTATTTTTCTCATGAGAAGTAATCCTTTCCCCTAGTAAAATAGTAGTTTTGCAGCCATTTCCCAGCAGAAGAAATATCGTACGTCTGCGGCAAAGCACATATGTTCTGCCGCTGTGCCTCCTGCACGGCCTTCACCCACGGCTCCGGGTTTTCAATAGAGAGCTGCCGGGCGCCCGGTGTCAGCACAACCTCTTTTGTCATCCTGTCAGAAAACAGGCATGGCAGGCCATTGGCCTGTGCCTCTAAAGCCACCACCGGCAGCCCTTCATAAAAGCTGGGAAGGCAAAATACATCCATCGCGCTGTATAGCTTATTTACATCGGTGCGCGCACCGGAAAAAATGACGCGGCCAGCCAGCCCGCATGCATTGGCCTGCTGTTTTACCGTCTGCTCTAATTCACCTTTCCCTACTAACAGCAGCCAAACATCTTGTCCCTGTGTTTTCAGGCATTCCATCACCTTCAGTAAAAAGCCATGATTTTTGGCGTATGTAAACCGCCCCACATGGCCCAGCACAAAAGCATCCTGCGGAATGCCAAGCTCGGCGCGCAGGCAGCGCTTTGCCTCTTCATCATAGGCAAATTTCTTTGTGTCAATGGCGTTTGGCATCACATGCACATGGCCGCGTTCAAAGCAGCGGTTTCCATACATCCACCGCCCCGCTTTCTCACCACAGGCAAAATAATCCGTGGCAAAAACTTTTGCAAAGGGCCGAAGCAGATATTTTAGCAAAGTTTTCTTACCCTCGCCCCAGTGTGCCGTAGAATGATTGTGGCAGATACGTACCGGAATGCCGGCACGCCAGGCTGCAAACAAGGGGAAAACGCATAAGGTATTAATATGTGCGTGCACAATGGTATAATGATTTTCCCGAAACAGAGCATATAACTTTTTCAAGTAAGAAAAAATTGCTTCATAGGCTGGCACTATATATACATGGGCTCCCATTTCCAGCAAGTCTTGCGGAAATGAAGTTGTGGAATCTTCATCCACAATAAAATCGAACTGTACTTGGGTATGGTCTATTGCACGGTAATAGTTATAGACAACACTTTCCACACCGCCCGCAGCCATTTTCCCAACAATTTGTGCAATTCGGATGGGTTCCTGCTGCATGTCAATAAGCTCCTTTTCCGTTAAGCACCACGCCTACTGTTTTCCACAATATTTCCATATCTGTCCAGAAGCTCTGCTCTTCTACATACTTCAAATCCAGCTTCATCCATTCTTCAAAGCTTACATCACTGCGCCCACTGATTTGCCAATAACAGGTAAGCCCCGGTTTTACTGCGAGGCGTCCCCAAGCCCAATCGCTATATTGCGCCACCTCACGTGGAAGTGGCGGCCTGGGGCCTACAATACTCATATCACCTTTTAGAACATTGAAAAGCTGCGGTAATTCATCAATACTGGTTTTTCTAATCCATTTCCCTACTTTTGTAATTCGAGGGTCTTCTGCCATCTTAAAAACTGGGCCGTCTGCTTCGTTCATACTTTCCAGTTCCTTCAAGCGGCTCTCCGCATCCTGATACATACTGCGGAATTTATACATCAAAAATTCTTTTCCATTTTTTCCAACGCGTATTTGTTTAAATATGATAGGTCCAGGACTTCCGCGATAAATCAAAACAGCTGTCACTAACATCAGTGGCGATAAAAGCATCAAACCCAATAGGGCTATTACAATATCCATTCCTCTTTTGATAAAATCCCAGGCAATACCTTTGCTTGGGCTGCTTCGGACATTGATCAGTTTAATCTTGCCAACATGCTCGATCGTAGGAACACTGGGGATAAAATCATTATACGCCGGTATCACAGATGCCTTTACTCCGTATCTGCCGCAAATAGAAATAATTTCACCGATTTTTTCATATCCGGCATTTTGCATACCAATAATCACTTCATCTACTGTGTTCTGTATAAGAAAGTTTCGCAGCACATCATAACCACCAAGGTAAGGCAACATATTTTCACACTGCTCGGAAGCAATATTTCCCAGAATTACACAGCCATATTGAGGGTTATCCTGAATTTCTTTCCAATAACTTTCCGCCAATTTGCTGGAGCCCAAAACCAGCAGATACTTTGTGTTATATCCCCGTCTTCTATAATATCGTAGAAGCGACCGTAAAACGATGCGCTTTGCGCTGACAAAAAAGGTGGAAAAAGCAAAAAACATAAAGATCGCAAGGCGGGAAAAATCGGCAAAGCGCGTGACATACAAAAGCGCTGTGAGGACAGAAACGCCCACAGCGTTTACCGTAAAGATCACCGCCAGCTCCCGCCCTTGAGACTGAAAACGGTACGAGCCGTACAGCCTGGCGGCGTAGAACACCGCCACAAGCACCACGGCATACACTGCGGCAATTTCAAAATATCTGCGGTTCCACGCAAGCTGCAGCGCAGGCGCGGCGCCATACATGATGTCAAAACGGATATAAGTGGCCAGCAAATAGGCACAGAACACCAGCGCCGCATCCAGCAGCATGTTGACGGCATTCAAAATTTTCTGGTTTCTGCGAATCATGGCGTGCTCCTCTTCCCTGGGCAAATTTCAACTGGGTCCCGCGTTGCAGGCGTGCTTTGGGCACACTTATAAGTGTGGTTTATTATACTACACATCCTGGTATTTGTCCAACCGGCGGCCGGACAAGGCATCCCGCGTTTTTTGTACAACTGCGAATTATTTTTATCATACCCGTTTTTCGTAACAAAACTGTAAAGAAACCATGAAAAGAGCCAAAACAGCAAAAAACTCCCGGCCGGCAAAGAACCCGGCCGGGAGAGCCCGTGGCTTATCCCAGATATTTTGGCATTCTTTAGAAGATTTACAAATTCGGAAAACGGGCCGATGGGCCGCCCTTTCCCTCAGCCACCACAGGGGTGTGCGGGCGCATTGTCGCGCGTATGGCTGTTTTGGGCCGGGTCTTCCATGCAAAGGTGCACCGCTGTGGTTGTAAATGTCTGCGGCAGGGCCAGAATATTGGGGCACGGCCCCACATATTTCCTTTTGGCATCCTCCAGCGCCTCTTCAAACGTTGCGCGCGTTTTCAGCCCCATCCCGCGGGCAACGCCCGGCTCCCGCGCGCCCACTATGTAGATTGCACTTGTGTGCTCTTCCGCCAGGTGCCCGCAGCTCATCATGGAAAAACCGTGGAACGGGTGGAACGCATTGGCAAACCGGTATTTGCGGATATATTCCCCGTTTGTGGCAAAGTACTCTCCATACCGGTTCATATCCGGCAGAATATTCATGGAATCGTGCTGGAACATTTCATACAGTTCCCTCAGATATGGCCAGCGCTCCTCGTGAAACCACCCGTCGCAGATGCTGGACACAATGAACACGCATCTGTCTGCCAACACCCGTTTGTGCCGGATTACCTGTGCCGAAAGCGCCTGCATCATCTGGATGGGGTTTGTCCCCATCCCGTCCCCGTAGTGGAATTTTGTGGGCATGCCGAACACCACCACGTCATATTTCTTTTTCGCCCAGTGCACATAGGTGCGTTTATCCGCCGTTTTCCAGCTCACCGGCTGCATCTGTTTTGCCCAGCCCGAGTTGATTTCAATTTGGCGGTTTTGGGTATCCAGCACTGCATCACAGCAGAAGAACTTTTTGCCCATCTTCTCTTCCATATACATGCCCTGCTGGTCGAACTTGTGGCGCATTTCGCTGCTGGTGCTCACGGGCACAAAATCCTGCCGGTGCATCACCTGCGGCACATGGTGCGCCGAGATGCTGCGCCAGTGCGTAATGCCGGTGGCACAATGTTTATACCCGCCTGAATAGCCGCCGTACGGGTTGCCCTGTGTGTGCCCGATGAGAATGGCCACATCGGCATCGTACACATATTTGTTCAAAATCACATGGTCCCCCTGCGGCGTATACCCAAGGTCCACAAGGTGTTCGTAGTCCTCTGAATCGTGGCTTGTAATCTGCCCTGTGGGGTAGAACTCCTGAAACAGCTCCGGCCCCAGAATGGTCTTCATCTCCGGCACGGTTGCGCGCGGGTGCAGCCCGTTTGAAAACAAAAGCAGCACGTCCTTTTTTTCCACTCCGGCCGCATACAGCTCGTCCAGGCACGCACGGATGGCCACCTTGCGGTGGCTGGTGGGCTGGTTGCCGCCCTTGACAATATCCGGTATGACAAACACCACCGTGCTGCCCCGGTGGGCCAGCGCTTTCAGCGGCGGCATGCCGATGGGGTTGCGGATGCTTTGCATGGTTGCCTCGTATAAGGCCTGCCATGTCTGTTCGATGCATGGCGGGTCTGCCACTGTCTGCCCCGGGATGAACACATCTGTGTTGTCCGGCAGCTCTGCGCCCATCGTGCCTTGCCCGTATTCAAATTCCAGTTTCATGCTGCTTCCTCACTTTCCCAGGTAGGTGTGGATGATATCGAGGTATTCTTCCGGATAAAAGCCAATTTCGCCGGAAAAGCGCGTCAGCGCAATAAGGCCGCCGCTGATTTCTGGAATGGAGGCCAGCATGGCCGCATTCTCCGCTTTCAGGCCGCCGCCGTACACAACATCCAGGCCGCCCGTGCACTGCTTTACAAACCGGGCCACTTTTTCGATATACGGCCTGTCTGCCGGCGTTTTTCCCGGGCCGATGCCCCAGATGGGCTCATAGGCCACCACCACGCGGCTTTTATCTACACCGGCCAAGCCGTCCCGCAACTGTGCGCCAAGCACCTGCTGCCAGTGTTCCTGTTCTTCCGATTTTTCCCCAATGCAATACAGCACTGCCAGCCCGGCCGCCTGCGCCGCCCGGATCTCTTCGTTTAAAACCCGGTTCACGGCGGCCGCCTGCCCGCTTTCTGCCCCTGCCGCCGTCAGAAGGCCCAGTTTGTCGGCGCGCTCTTCACAGTGGCCAATCAGCACGCTTTCGCACCCCAGCTGTGCCATGGCGTGGCCGGTGCGGTTTGCGGTAAAGGCCCCAAAATTACCGCCCGGCGCCGTGTCGGCCCGGTAAAGCCCCTGGCAGCCGAGCTTAACCGGGCTGCCGGGTGTTTTGGCCGCAGCGGCAGGAAGAATGTGCGCCTCTGGGAAGTACATAACAAATTCCGCTTCATCCGCGCGGTAACCCCGCAGCGCTTCCTGTGTGCGCTCTACAATGGTGCGGCCCCATTCCGCCGCCGGCGCCAGCCGGTTCACACCGCCATACCGGGGGCAGATATCGAAGCGTTTTAAGTTCAAATAGATGTGTTTCATTTCAGCCTGCCCCCCTTTCGGAAACTGACAAAGCGCGGCAGCGGCCCTACCAGCGGGCGGCACCATGCCTTGAAGCTTTCTGTCACGCCATTGCCCGCCTGGTTGATAAATTCTTCCGGCATCTTTTTCTCAGCCAGCATCACCTGCTCAATGGGGATATATTCCGGGCTCACTGCATAAACGGCCCCTTCGTGCCGCCGGAAGCCCACCATGACGCCGGTGGCCCCCGCACATGCAGCCTTTACCGCTTCACGCCCGGCCAGTTCCGCCTCCTGCCTGTCTATCTCGCTTTGCCATGCAATGGAGGCCCGGCCCAAAAGCCCGGGTTTTTCGCTGCGCGCCTTATAGCCCAGCTTTTGAACAATAAGCTGCGCCAAATGGGCAGAGACATCCCCAAAATAGGTGGCCCGCCCCACAGTCATCACAGGCGCCACAAGGGGCGCCCCGTCCTGCCCGCACAGGCCTTCGCTGGCCACCACCACACCGCAGCCCTTTTGGGCAATCAGCTGCCTGACATCGCTGAGGAAGCGCGCTTCATCGAATGCGCGTTCCGGCAGATAGATCAAATCGGGCCCGCCGGTGCCGCACTCTTCGGCCAGCGCGCTGGCAGCCGCCACCCAACCCGCGCTGCGCCCCATGGCCTCTATTACCACAACATGAATCGGCAGGCCGCGCACATCGCAGCACACCTCTGCCACGCTGCCCGCCATATACCGTGCCGCACTGCCATAACCGGGGGCATGGTCGGTTACGGCAATGTCATTGTCCATGGTTTTCGGTATGCCCACAACGCGCACATCCGCCCCCTGCCGGCAGCAGGCCTCGTATAGTCTGCCGCAGGCGTCCATGCTGCCATTTCCCCCGTTGAAGCATACGATGCCAACTTCACCGGCCTGCAGGCGGGCCGCAATGGCGTCATAATCTGCCGGTTCTAAATGATCCCGGCTGGTGCCGATGGCGGAGGAAGGGCTGCCTGGCAGCAGGGCCAGCTCACTCTGCGGTACGGCGCCCAGGTCCAGCCATTCCCCGCGTGCGGCCGCCAGGCTTCCGCCCAGCGCGCCATAGATATGGCCAATTTCAGGGTGCCGCTTCGCCTCCTGCACAGCGCCGTACAAAGAGGCGTTGAGCACCGCGGTGGGCGCGCCACCGTGAATGAGAAGAAGGTTTGTTTTTTTCATATGTACCGGCTTTCCTTTCGTGCGCTTTCAGATGCCCGCTTTGCGGTAGCGCCAGGCCATTTCGTCCAGGCTCACCGGCTCTACCAGCGGCGCCTTGCCCACACTGCCAAATTCCACAATAAGGGTGCCCACCGCCTCTTTCACGCCGCGCTCGATGCAGCCGCACACCGCGCGCACATCGTCGTCCGGCACAGTGCCGTACATCACGGTATCCATAATGGGCTGCAGGAAAGCGCGCGGGTCAAACTGTTCCGGTTTTGCCTGCAGCCTTTCGTAAATGCCGCCAATCGATGCGCTGGCCTGCAGTTCGGGCCTTTGGGCAAACAGCTCTTTCAGGTTTCGCGTCACAGCCAGCCGGATATCGGTGTCCACATTGATTTTTCCAATGCCGCAGGGAATGGCGGCCTTTAATTGCTCCAGCGCAATGCCATGGGCATTTGCCAGCTTCCCGCCCAGCGCGTTAATCTCGTCCACAATGTAACCGGGAACCGTAGACGAGCCGTGGCTTACCAGCACACAGAAAAGCCCTTCGTGCAAAAGGCATTCCCGAATGGCTGTCGGTATCTCTTTGCGCAGCTTTACATCTTTTCCCTTAGAGGCGCCGTGCATGGTGCCATAGCTGATGGCCAGGGCGTCCACGCCGGTTTGGCGCACGAACTCCACCGCGTCCAGCGGGTTTGTATACGTGCTGGCCTGGCTGAACACATGGTCCTCCACACCGGCCAGTACGCCCAGCTCGCCCTCCACCGAGACGCCGCGCTCGTGGGCGTACTTTACCACTTCGCGTGTCAGCTCTACATTCTCGTTGAATGGCAGGCTGCTTCCATCAATCATCACCGAGGTGTACCCGCCGGAAATGGCCGCCGTCACGCTGTCAAAATCGCGGCCGTGGTCCAGGTGCAGCACCACCGGCACCGGGCTGTTTTCCCCATACTTTTTCACTGCCGCGCCAATATTGGCGGCTCCCTTTATTTTGTCCTGCACTGTGCCGTTTGCAAAGTCCACCCGGCCGCCCATAAAGGCGTTGGCCAGGTCTGCCCCCTGCAGAATGGCGGGCGACCGGAACATTTCGTGCACCTCTATCACGGCCTTTGCCTGCGCCACGGCGTTTACGTTGAACGCCCCCTGCGCATAGCCGTATTTCTGTGTCGCCTCCAGCACGGGGCGCAATGGAATCAAAGCCATACGTTTCTCCTTTCCTGGCAGCCGGGCGGGCCGGTGCCCTTATGCCTGGCGCGCATCGTATACCAAATTGCCGCCCACCAGTGTAGCGCACACCTGCAGCTGGGCGTCCAGCAGCACCATGTCCGCGTCCATTCCCTGACGGATGCGGCCCTTCTGCCGCTGCATGCGCAAAGCTGCCGCCGGGTTTTCCGTCAGCAGGGGCAGCACCTCTTCCACCGGGCGGCCCGTGAAGGCCACCAGGTTGCGCAGCGCCTGCCCTGTGGTAAGGGTGCTGCCGGCGCGCACCCCGGTGGAGGCCAGCTTGGCGTCCCCCTGTTCCACCACCACATCGTTTACGCCCAGCATATACCGTCCGTCCGGCAGGCCCGCTGCCATGATGCTGTCTGTCACGGCAATCACCCTGCCCGGGCCCTTGCACTTCAGCAGCATGCGCACCGCGCCCGGGTGCAGGTGGCGCCCATCGCAAATTGCCTCACAATAAGCGTCGCTTTCCAGCGCCGCGCCCATGATGGCAGGGAAGTGCTGATGAAACAGCTTCATGGCATTGAATGTATGGGTGATGCACCGCGCGCCGTTGGCAATTGCCTGCATGCTGGTTTCATAACTGGCGCCGGAATGACCAATGGCAACCGCCACCTGCCCGCTGACATCCGCTATCAGCTGCAGCACGCCCTCCACTTCCGGCGCTACGGTAAGATATTTCACAGCGCCCTGCGCCGCTTCCTGGTAACGGGCAAACAAAGCCGCATCGCCTTTTTGCAGAAGATGTTCCGGCATGGCACCCTTGTATTCCTGTGAGAGGAAGGGTCCCTCCAGATGAATGCCCATCAGTTGTGCGCCATAGCCACTTTGTGCCATGACATTGCGGATGGCGCCAATGCAGCGAAGCGTCTGTTCCTGCGTGTCGGTCAGCACGCTGGCCAGCCAGGATGTCGTGCCCTGCGAGGCAAAAAAGGCGGCAATCTTCTTCAGGCCCGCCTCATCTGCCGCATTCACATCCACCCCTGCGGCGCCATGGGTGTGAATATCAAGAAACCCCGGCACCAGGCGGTACCCGCGCGCATCCAGCCGCAGGCCGCCGGTTTGCCGCAGGCCCTGGCCAATGGCGGCAATTTTTCCGTCTGCGCACAAAACATCCGCCTGCCGGAAAGCGCCGTCCAAATACACCTGTGCGCCGCAAATCAAACAGTTTTCCACAAGGCCTCCCCCTTTTTTTGCAGAAGTTCAGAACGGCTGTTGGGCCGCGTTGGCGTTGGTGATAATCATAGCGTCCGGGTGGGTTTGCAGCAGGCTGGCCGGGAAATGGGCGCTTACCTCGCCATATGCCGCCTGACGGATGACGGAGCGGTGCCAGTCTCGGAACACGCCCAGCCGCACTTTTCTGGCCCCCAGAATCTCCGCCATGCCAATGGTGATGCACAGCCGCGGCATGGCGTCGATGGCCCCGTTCAGGTCTCCAATGGCGTTGGCCGTGCGCGTCTCGCGGCTAATCTCCAGCACGCGTGTATGCAGGCGTGCAAACTCCTGCGGCGTCATGCCGTCCTGCGCCTCGTTAAAGGCAAGGTGCCCGTTGATGCCAATACCTCCAAACGCGATATCCACCCCGCCCAGCCGCTCAATCAGCTGCTGCACCTTCTCTGGGGCCTTTGGGTCTGGAAAGACGCGCTGTTCGTCCGGCATCAGCAGGCCGGGCTGTATTTGGCTGTAAACGGTGCGCTGCATAAACCCGCGAAACGAAAGCCTGTCCTCCTGCGGAAGCCAGGTGCCGTCGTCCTGCAGGTACTCGTCCATATTGATGAACCAGCAATTTTTCAGGCTGATGCCCTGCTGGTTCACAAGGCGCACAAAAATCGGGTACTGCCCCACAGGGCCCACCGGGCAGATGAACACCGTCCGCCTGCCAGCGGCATTGTTCTTCTGAATCTCCCGCACCATTTCCATGGCCAGTTCGTAGAACACCTCACCGGAATCGCCCAGTTTCAAAATGGGGATGCGTGCGCCTTTTCCAAGTTCCTGCGCCGAGATATGATAATACTGCATGGTGTGCTCCTTCCCGTTTTCGTGCCGCCCACGCTGAAAAAGCCGGGCCGCGCCACTTGGCGCGGCCCGTGGTGCTGCCATCAGTCTGCGGTGGCGTTTCGAATAAAGTCTACCAAAATCACGTCTTTTGCCTGCGGCGCCGTATCGGCATCCAGGCCATTGCTGCCCATATGGGAAGCGCGAATCTGTTCCAGATAGGTAAAGCCAATGGAATCGTCTGTCTCCCAGTAGCCTTTCAGGTCTTCTTTCGTGGGCCAGTAGGCGGCGTCGCGGTCGTAATCCTCTTCCGAAAGCTGGTCAAACGGGATGGCCATTTCCACACATGTCTCCCAGTTGGCCTCGTCGGCGCGGTAATCCATGGCTTCCACCAGCGCGTCCACAAAAGCCTGCACCAGCTCGGGGTTCTGGGCGGCAAAATCTTTGTTCACAGCCCAGGTGCTGGGGGTGATGGTGTTGGAGAGATGCGTAAATGTTGTGGCCGCCACGCGGTAGGTTTCCGTGTCGCGCTCCAGCGCCTTGCGGGTGTTGCCAAAACTAATGCAGCAGTCCACGGCAGTGTCCTGCATGGCAGCTGTGATATTGGCGTTCGTGGTGTTGAGGATGATAATTTCTTTATCGGCCGCGCCCTTCAGCGGGTAAGCACCTTCTACATCTTCATACCAGATTTTATCGGCGTCGTCCTTGCCTTCGTTGATGGCATTCACCAGGCTTTTCAGGAAAGTGCCGGGGGTGGTGGTTAAATCGCAGGCCAGGGTTTTGCCCGGCAGCTTTTCATACAGGCCCTCCAGCGGTTCATTCTCGCCAATATCGGACGTGGTGCGCACCAGAAGGCGGTCATCGTTGGTGAGGTTGTCAATGGTGAGGATGGCAATTTTCGCGTCGTCCTCAAAATAGTGCCAACCCATGCCGTTGCCCAGGTAGCCAATGTCCATATCGCCGGCCGCCAGCGCAGAATATACGTTCGGGCCGGTGGTGACGGTAACTTCCCCGGTGAAATTGTGCTTTTTGTCCAGTTCCAACGCATGCATCAGGAAGCCTGCCTGAGTGGCGTTTGCACCCTGATGGATGCCATAGCGCACGGTGCCAAGCGATTCGGCGGGTTCGGCCCCGCTGCCGGATGCCGCGGAAGAGCCGGACGCCGCAGCGGATGACGCCGGGGTGCTGCCGCAGCCCGCAAGCAGGGCAAGGGCCAGGGCAAGGGTCAGGACAAGTGCAAGTGCTTTTTTCATCGTGTTACACCTCTTTCTTTTTTTGGGGTAAGCGAATATTTTTATTTCTGCACTTCAAGGTAATCCTTGTAGACAGATTCCCAAATCATGTTTTTGTAATGGATGAACTTTTCGTCCAGTTTGGTGGCCTGGTCGCGCGGGTAGGGCAGGTCAATATCAATAATCGATTTAATGCGCCCGGGGCGCGCGCTCATAATAACCACCTTGGTGGCCAGCAGCACGGCCTCTTCCACATCGTGCGTAATGAACAGGCACGTCTTTTTTTCCTGTGCCCAAATGCCCAGCAGGTCCTCCTGCAGCTGGGCGCGCGTCTGGGCATCCAGGGCGCCGAACGGTTCGTCCATTAAAAGCACGTCCGCGTCTGTGGCATACCCGCGGGCCAGCGCCACGCGCTGCTTCATGCCGCCGGACAGGCCGGAGGGATAAGAATCTTCAAAGCCCTCCAGGTTCACCATTTTGATGTAGTGTTCCGCCATTTTGGCCTTTTCGGCCCTGGTGTATTTTACCTGCTTGACGGTTTTGACCATCTTGCCCGTCTGCGGGTCTTTCTTTTCCACTTCTACCGGGTGCGTCTGAAATTTGATGGCAAATTCCACATTCTTTTTCACTGTCATCCAGGGGTACAGCGCATACTGCTGAAACACCACCGCGCGGTCTGGCCCGGGGCCGATAACAGGCTGCCCGTGAATGGTGACGCTGCCGGAATCGTAGGGTTCCAGGCCCGCCACAATATTCAGCAGGGTTGTTTTGCCGCAGCCAGAGGGGCCCACCACGCAGATGAACTCGTTTTCCTTCACCGTCAGGCTCACACCGTTCAGCGCATGCACGTCGTTGCCGCCCGGAACTTTATAAACTTTTTTTACATCCTGAACTTCAAACACTGTTTTTGCCATTGCATTTTTCCTCCTACTTCCAGCGGGTGAGGCGTTTTTCCACAAACAGAAGCAGCCTGTCGAACACAAAGCCCAGGATGCCGATGGTGATGATGCCCATCATCACAATATCGATGCGCGCGGCACCGCTTGCAATTTGAATGCGCGCGCCAAGGCCAATGGTGGCGCCCGTCATCTCTGCGGCAATCAGCGTGGTGAACGAACCGGCCAATGCATGCCGTGCCGCCACCAGAATATAGGGAAACGCAGAGGGCAGCGTCACGTACAAAAACAGGTCTTTGTCGCTGGCGCCGAACGTATAGGCGGCTTTGATCAGAATTTTATCGGTCTCTTTAATGCCCTGGTAAATGGTGATGGAACTGGAGAGAAACGCGGCCACAAAAATGATGGCGATTTTGGACTGTTCCCCTACGCCAAAGGCCACCACCATGATGGGGATTGTGGCAATGGGCGGGATGGTGCGGAAAAATTGCAGCCAGGGTTCCACCAGTGTGCGGAAGGTTTTATACCAGCCCATCAAAAAGCCCATGGGGATGGCACAAAGCATGCCAAGCGCATACCCCGAAAGCACACGCTGCAAAGAGGCCCAGATGTCGTCAAAGAAGTATCCGTCCCGGATGCGCTGCAGCGTCACAGCCCAAACGGCTTCCGGCGTAGATAAGAACAGCGCCGGCTTTTCAAACCGCGTGACAAGGAACCAGACAATGGGCCCCAGCAGGATGCCGCATGTCAGCAACAGCTTGAAGCGCTTTCCGGAAGTGTCGCTGAAATCTTTCAGCTTACGCATTTTGATGGGTGCAGTTTCTTTTTCCATAAGTTCCCCTTTCCTTTCGTATCCCCCTGGGCAATCGGGGTCAATATTTTATGATACGTTTGTCATATTTTTCAAACAGGGGCTGGTTGTGTTCATCGCCGCCGGGCACATTCATGCTCAGCAGCACATCCGGGGTGTAGCCCTCCTGCATGGCCAGTTCCACTGCCCTGCAGCACACCGACTGTACAATGGAAGCACCCACAATGGTGGAAACCGGCCCGAACGTAAAGCCATCAAAGGGGATGGCCGCATCGCCCACCGGCCCATGGTTATCAATGGAAATATCACAGGCCTGATGCGCAAGCAGACCGGAGGAATGGGTGGACCCAACGGCAAGCGCGTGCTGCACGCTGGAAATGCAGATGGTGGTGACGCCCAGTTCTTTGCACAGCAGCCCTGCGTCAATGGATGTGGCATTTTTGCCGCCATAGCAGAACACAAACATGGAATCGCCTTTTTTCAAAGGGTAGCGTTTGAATATTTCCGCCGTAACGCCCTCTTCGCGCTCTATTATGCCTTCATTCAGAGGTCTGCCCGCTTTGGGGAAGGGCATCACGCGCTGATCCAAAATTGGGCAGCAGTTTGCCAGCCCGCCGGCGCGCCGGTAACTTTCGGAACACAGAATAACCGAGTGCCCGGTTCCGAACGAATAGATCATGCCGTCCTGCATCATGGTGTTCTTCAGCGCCTGTGCCGCGGCCTCGATGTTCTGCGCCTCCTTATCCATGATTGTTTGCAGCAGCCCGGTTACGCAATTCATATATTCCTGTGCCTTGTTCATGGTTATACCTCCTTCTGAATAAAAACCAATTTTATTTCACAAGCTGTTTTCACAGTGTTTGAAAACCGATTCATTCCGGCACATCAACGGCCCGCATGCGGCCCAGGCCGGCGGAACGCAAAGCAGCGTCCAGCACGTGGTCCACATAGCTTCCCTCTGCAAAGCCGGCGGCCAGCGTGGCTTCGCCCTGCACCGCATTTAAAAATGCCTGTGCCTGCCGGTGAAACCACCCCTGCACCTGCGCCTCTTCTGCGGCAAAGGCAAAGCTGTGTGCTTTTCCCCGGTAGGGGCCCCGCTTTTCTTTTGGCTGAAACACAAGCTTTGGGCGCTCTTTCAGTTGAAGCTCTGCCATGCCGCCTTCCCCCACGGCGGTAAGCGCCATGGGCCCAAAACCCACCCTGCTCACCGCAAAGCTGCTTAGCATATGGCCGCCCGTGCAAACCAGATATGCGGCATCGTCCGTCTCTACCCGTTGCATCCCGTGCTCGCCCATGCGCTGCAAAAGGAATGTCTCTTTTGTGCAAAACACAGAGGACACCTGCTTTCCCGTTACAAAATGCGCGGTATCCAGCAAGTGGCTGCCAAAATCGTGCAGCGCACCGGACCCTGCAGCCCGGGAAACCATCCGCCATTCCATTTTCACCTGGGCGTCCGCCAGGCGTTTGCCGCCCAGGCGGCCATCCAGGGTATACAGCGGGCCAAGCTGTTCCTGCACCAGTTTTTTCAGCATCTGCACCGGCTGTGCAAAGCGGTATACATACCCCACCTGGCACACCGCCTGCGCCGCCCTGCCTGCCCGCGCCAGCGCAGCGGCCTGCTTTGCCGTCAGGGCCATCGGCTTTTCCAAAAGGATGTGCTTGCCCGCTTCCAGCGCCGCCATGGCATAGGCAAAATGCGTGTGGTTCGGGGTGCAGATGATAACAGCGTCACAGCATTCCAGCAATTCCTGCAGCGTTTCGCACACACGCACGTCAAGGGAAAACTGCCCTGCCCAGCGCACCCCGCTTTCTCTGGTGCGGTTGTAAACGGCCGTAATCGCCGCCCGTTTTTCTTGTAAAAAGGCTTTGGCGTGCCAGTTTGCCACAGAGGTTGTGGCTCCCGTGCCAAGAAACCCAAGGCGAATTATTTCACTATTTTTCATATATTTTTGCAGTTTCGTGAATTTCTTTTATACTTTAAGCATATTCGCCAAAAGTTTCAAAGTAAAGTTCAATTCATGCAAACGTTTGCGTGCTGCGCTTCTCACAAAATCTCACAGGTGTAAGTATGGCGGTTTTCCTGCTTTCCGGCCCAGCACAGCAGCTCTTTTTGCGCAAGCTCGCGCGGGGTATCTTCCCCTTCGCAAATGCCCCACCAGGGCTCTACACACAAAAAATGGCCTCCGTTTGCAAACCCCCAAATGGTAAGGCTTGTGGCGTCCCCCAGGCCATACCGCAGCTTTATGCCGTCCGGCCGGGTAACGGTGCAAAAGGCGCTGCGCGGCCTTGGCAGAACCAGAGAGCGCTTTTCTTCAAAAATTTCTTTCGACAGGGTAAGCCTGCCGTTTTGCGCCAAAAGCCTGGCAGGGCGGTGAAGCACATCATCATACGGGTAGTGATAAATGGGCTCTTCCTGTTCAAACTGCAAGGTAACTTCGTCCCCCGCCGTCTGAAAACCGGCATGTGCCCCCACCTGATACGGCATGTTCTCTCCGGCAGGGTTTGACACCGCGTAGGTCAGCGAATACTGCCTGCCGGTAAGCTGGTAAACCAGGCGCAGGCAAAAATGGAAGGGGTACCGCCGCAGGGTCTCTTCGTTGCTTTCCAGCCGCAGCACCAGCCTGTCTGCCGTGTGCTCTTCCACATCGAATTTCTCCCAGCGCGCCACCCCGTGCGGCATGCGGAATTGATAGGTTTTCCCCTGCACGTCATACCCGCCCCGCGGCAGGCCAATCAGCGGAAAAATAACAACATCCTGAAAACGCCACGCCTGCGGGTCGCCCTGCCAAAGCAGTTCCTTGTTTTTCTCTTTCTCGTAAACCGAGGTAAGGTTGCCGCCTGTTTGTGCAATTTCCACACGAAGAAACGGGTTTTCTATAGACAATCTGCACATTTTATTTCCTCTTTTCCTTTAATATTCTATATAGATATTGTAATGTGCTCAAACCGCACCGGCAACATCAACCCGCACAAACGTTTGCGTATGCAAAAAGCGGAAGAGCGAGCGCTCTTCCGCTTTTGTTTTTTCTACCGCCATGCAGGCCCTGCCGCGCGGCCTGCATGCCGCCTTACAATGGCTGTACGCTGCCCCGAATAACCAGCTCGGGCGGCATGAAGATGCTGAGGGGAAACGTATGCCCGTGCTGAATGCGGTCTGCCAGTGTCTTTACTGCAAACGTGCCCAGGTCTCGCAGAGGGATGCTGACGGTGGTAAGCCCCGGAGAGCACAGGCTGGCATCGCGGATGTTATCAATCGAAATCACCGAAATATCCTGCGGCACCCGCACGCCGCTGTCCTTCAAACGCGCCAGCACGCCAATTGCCGTAACGTCGTTGGCACAGAAAATCGCTGTGGGCCGCGTGCTGCGCTTCAGCAGTTCTTTCGCAGCAGCATAACCGCCCTCCGCATTCATTTCGGCAAATACAATATGCCCCCATTGCAGCTGCAAATTGTTCTGGGCCAAAAACTCCGCATAGCTTTTATAGCGAATCTCGCCCTTGTATTCCCCGATATAGGCAATTTTACGGTGCCCGTTTGAATAGAGATAGCGCATGGCAATTTCGGTTGCCTGCCTGCCATCGCACATGACGTGGTCTGCCGCAATGTGCATCTGGTTCAGCGTGATATACACCACGCGTTTGCCGAACAAAGAAATCAGGGGCGCAAGGGCGTCCTGGGTTCGCCCCATCACAACAAGGCCGTCCCGCTTTCCCGGGCGGTAGTTTCCCGTGGCCACTTCCTGGGCGTCGTGCTGGGCAAACTGCTTGCCCAGCCGGTAGCCCTGGCGCATAATCTCTTGCTTGACATAGCCGGACAGTTCTTCAAAATAGCGGTCGCTTGCAAAATCTTTCGAACGTGCAAACAAACAGCAGATAGAGGCCGCGCGCTCGTTTTGGCCAGGTGCGCCCTTTCGCAGCGCCTGTGCGCTTTGGTTGGGGCGGTAGCCCGTCTCCTGCACGGCTTTCCAAATGCGTTTTTTTACTTCTTCGCTGGCGCACTTTTCGTTGCTGGAGGCAATGACGCGGGAAACGGTAGAAACGGACACCCCCGCCTTTTCGGCCACATCCTTCAAGGTCAATGCAAACTCCCCCTTTCTGCACGCCCGCAGGCCGGCGTGTTAAACGGCTTGCCAGGCCCCTGCCAGCCAGGCCAGGGCGCCCGGGTAAAAGAGCAGAAAATACCCGGCACTGGCCAATAAAAGCAGAATGGCAATGCACACGGCGTTCGCCTTTTTATGCATGACAAAAACGGCCAGATATTCCCGCAGAACGGCGTTATACCAGTAATAAAACTTTGTTTTTGCGCCAATGCCCTGGGCCGGCAGGCCCGCCTGTTTGGCATACAGCCCGGCGCGGAACACATGGTAGTTTGTGGTGGAAAACAGAATGCGCAGGCGCTTTTCCGCCGGCTCCCGGCTTTGAATGAGCTGTTTGGAAAACAGCATGTTTTCCCAGGTGTTTTTCGAGGCGCTCTCGGTCAAAACATCCTGTTCGGGCACGCCAAGGCGCACGGCATACGCTTTCATGGCCTGTGCCTCTGGCAGGGCTTCATCCGCCCCCTGCCCGCCGGACATCACCAGCACAGGCGGCTTTTGCCCCCTTTTCACCTGGCGGCGGTACACCTTCCAGGCGCGCTGAATGCGCCCCGCCAAAAGCGGGGACACCTCGCTGCCATGCAAAAGGCCGCAGCCCAGCACAATGATGTAGTCCTGCCTGCGCAGCGGTGAATAAAGCTGATAAAGAAAGGCGGACAGCACAAAATTGGAAAACGTAAGCAGCAGGTAAAACAGCAAGATGTCACCGCACAGCATGCCGTAAAACGCCACCGGCAGCACGCTGTCGGGCGCCTGCATGGCCAGCGCGTTCAGCACCATCCACAACACAAGCCCCAGCCCCACCGAAAGGCTGAGAAAGTTTGCCGGTACCCAGCGCTCTCTGCGCAGCAAAACCAGTGCGCTGGCCAAAGAGATGGCAATTAGAATAAAAACGCCCGCCAGAAGCGTCAGGGCAACCAGTATGCCCACGGCAAAAACCACAAAATACAGAAATTCGCTTTGCGTATCCTGCGCAAGCCGAAGCTGAGAAGCAGCGCTTAGCACCAGCAAAATAAAAAACAGAAACCCGTTGGCCATGCGCCGTCTGTCTTTCCAATACAGCACCAGAAACAGCACCAGATACAGAATATTAACCAGATAAACTGTCATGCTGCCCCCCTTTGCGGCCTGCGCGGCCTGGGCCGCGCACAGAAAGCCATGTGATATTTGCGCTTTCATTGTACTTCATCTGCGCGGCAAGGGCAACCTGCCTGCATTTTTTGCCAGGCCGTGCCCGCCGCCTGTGCACCGCCCGCCCCAAGG